>Ga0209017_10001356_pt1 | contig 18978 bp, 22 predicted proteins | sample YNPBryunderm2012_FD_185812 | JGI IMG/M metagenome (GOLD analysis project Ga0209017, IMG submission 185812) | Anoxygenic and chlorotrophic microbial mat microbial communities from Yellowstone National Park, USA - YNP Bryant MS undermat 2012... ... | reverse complement strand
CGGGAGCGTCCGCCGATGCCGCACCACCCCAGACCCGCCCGCCCCAGGAAGACCGTTCCGAACCGCTCTGGGCCATCGAAACGCCTGATCCCCGCGACCCGTCGATAAACCTCCCGCAAACGCACCCGAATCCCCCCTGTCCGGAACACCGCAGGCCCCGGAGTCGCCGTTGCCCCCACGCCGGGCCAACCCGGAGATCCGCACAGATCCTCAAGAGCCGGCCGCTCCCGCAGACAAACCTAGCCGGTGACCCTCACCGCCGAGCTTGGGGCAAATCTGCCTTCCTCCAGAACAGAAGGGCTTGCATTTCCCGGGGAACATCTGTGAGTGAAAACAGGAACGTGAGTGCTCCACGGGGCTTCCCAGATCACCCGAGCGGAGTGGGGGTGACCGTTTGGGGAGCCGGCGCCTGGGGGAGCACGGGGAAGGTTCGGGACACGGTCGGCCATTTCCAACCCGAGGCCGTTGGCTCATTCCGCTCCTGGAATCATCGAACGGCACTGGGCGTAGTCGGTGGTCATTGCCTCAAGCTAGGAGGAACCGGTGGGAGGTGCTTACAATGGCAGAGGAGCAGGGAGAGCAAGCGAAGCAGTTGGTGGCCGAGGGTCGGGCCAGGGAGGAAGGCGGAATGAGTGAAGCGGACGATGCAATGTGGCGGCAGTTGCGGTGTCATATGGAGGCGTTGCGTGCCTGGGGGGTGCAGTTTGTGCCCCGGCAGCCGCCGTGGGTTGGCAGCGTACCGACCAGCAAAGCGGGGCGAGACATCACAAGGCTTGCGACTGAGGGCGGCCCGGCCGAGAGTTCCCCGGCAGCCTCTGGGGTGGAAGGTGCCGAACGTGGGAGTGACCTGGCGGCGTCCGCCTCGGCGGGGGTGGGCAGCGGGTCGGCCGGGGGGGCAGTCTCTTCCGAGGCGGCAGTGGTGCCGGTGGGGAGTTTGTTCGCGGATGCGGCGGGGGAGGTGTCGGAAGTGCCGGCCAGCCCGGAAGGGCGTCGGAAGGCTCTGGTGGAACTGGCGCTGGAGGTGGAACGGTGCCGGCGGTGCGAGGAGTTGTATGCCACGCGGACGCAAACGGTGTTCGGGACAGGGCCGTTGGATGCGGAGATTTGTTTCGTGGGTGAGGCTCCTGGGGCGGACGAAGATCGTCAGGGGGAGCCGTTCGTGGGGCGTGCCGGGCAGTTGCTCACCCGCATCATCGAGGCGATGGGCTTCAAACGCGAGGAGGTGTACATTTGCAATATTCTCAAATGCCGGCCTCCGGGAAATCGCACGCCGACGGTAGAGGAAAGCCGCCATTGCTTCCCCTACTTCCAGCGGCAATTCCGGTTGGTCCGTCCCAAATATCTTGTGGCCTTAGGGAACACGGCGGTGCGGGCGTTGTTGCAAACCACCGCCGGCGTCACCAAATTACGCGGTCGGGTCTATGAGTTTCAAGGTGTGCCTCTGATTTGTACCTATCACCCCGCCGCCTTGCTTCGTGATCCCAGCGGCAAAATGAAGCGGGAAACATGGGAAGACATGAAGATGCTGCTGCGCCTCATGGGACGACCTGTCCCCAATCCCCGGCAGGACAACAATCGTTGATGGTGACCAGGTATCCGTAAAAAAATCGGTGAGCGTACCCGCGGAGTACCGAGGGATCGTATCCCTGGAAATGGAGCAACGAGAGAACGGATCATGAAAGGACCTCCGTCCGAGAACGGCCCCTCGACCCAGGAGGGATTGCTGGAAAAGATCCGGGGTTTTCCCACCACACCCGGTGTGTATCTCATGAAAGATGCCCAGGGGAATGTTGTCTATGTGGGCCAATCGAAGAATCTCCGGGCCCGTGTGCTGACCTATTTCGGTGCGGATGCCGAAGATGATCCGCGTATCCGGGACTGGATCGGCCTGGTGCGTGACGTGGATTACATCGAGACTTCAGACCCCGTCACCGCGATGTTTACCGAAGCCCGGATGATCAAAGATTTGCGACCCAAGTTCAACAAATACTTCAAGGATGGGAAGTCGTTTCCCTATTTGCAGATACGCACACGGGAAGAGTATCCCCGGGTGGAGGTGACGCGTAAGCCGCGGTTGCGGGGGGTGCGCCTGTACGGGCCGTTTCCGGGGGCGCGGCGTTTGCGTCAAGCGTTGGTCACCTTGCAGGAGTTGTTCCAGTTTCGGACCTGTTCCCTGGATATTCGCTCGGCGGAAGAGCGGTGGCGATGGTTTCGTCCCTGCCTGCTTTATCACATCCGTCGTTGTACGGCTCCGTGCAACCTGCGGGTCAGTCCCCAGGAGTATCGCCGCCAGATCCGCAAGCTGATCCTGGTGCTCGAAGGAAAAAAGCAGCGTCTGATCGCGCGGTTGCGTCGGCAGATGCTGGCGGCAAGCGACGAGCTGAATTTCGAGAAGGCCCGGCGGTTGCGGGACGAAATCGCGGCTTTGGAGCAGTTGGAGCTGGGCGGAGGGGGGACGACCGATCTCCAGCCTGAGGTGTTTCCCATCGATCCGAAAAAGGGTCTGCTCGGCTTGAAAAAAGTCCTGGGATTGGCTGAGATTCCACGGACGATCGAAGGAGTCGATATTGCCCACCTGCACGGGCAGGATACCGTGGCCTCTCTCGTGACTTTTCTCGATGGCCTGCCGTTCAAGCCGGGCTACCGACGCTATCGCATCCGCAGTGTCGAGGGGATCGATGACTATGCCTCGATCCGGGAAGTGATCAGCCGGCGTTTTCGGCGTTTGCGTGAAGAGCAGGAGGTTTTCCCGCAGCTTCTGCTCATTGATGGTGGGAAAGGGCAGTTGCATGCGGCCTTGCAGGCGTTCGAGACTTTGGGCCTTACGCCCCCCTGTGTTGTGGCCCTGGCCAAGCAGAAGGAGGAGATTTACCGACCCGGTCAGGCCGAGCCTTTGATCCTCAGCCGGCACTCAGCGGCGTTGCGGCTGCTGCAGTATGTCCGGGATGAGGCGCATCGCTTCGCCCAGCATTACCTGGCGATTCTGCGGCGGAAACGGATCACCGATGAGGAATAAACAGTTCGGGGCACGAGCGGGCCCGCAGCGATGGCTGCCTGGCCGGCATGGGGTAGGCCGCTACTCCGTGGATTCTGGGAAAGGGGAACGGTGGATGGGGGCTGGTCCGGCACCAGGACGGTGGGGCCTATTTGCGCTCGGTGGATTCTGGGAAAGGGAAGGGTGGATGGGAGCTTGCGAGCCAGGGTTGCGCAGGATGGGCTGCTCGCGGGCCCATGGGGGTGTTGAGCAGGCCCCAATATAGTCCAAGTGAGCAAGTCCCATCTAATGTGGCCCAATTGAGCAGGCCCAAGGTGATCGGCTGGTTCCCCGGGTGGTGGGCAAGGTCCAGGGGTGGGGCTGGCTAGCTGGCCGCCGGTGCTGGGGCGGGAGCCGACGGAGCAGCCGGCTTCTGCCGGGAACGTGCCTTCTGCTCATCCTTCTGAAGCAATTCGATGATGGCGAGTGGGCCGGCGTCCCCGACTCGGCGTTCGTGCAGCTTGATGATGCGGGTGTAACCCCCCGGACGCTGGGCATAGCGAGGGCCGATCTCCCGGAACAGTTTCTTGAGGACGTTATCGAGGCTGTTCCCTTTGGGGTTGAGCGGGTCTTTGAGAGGTGAGTCGCTGGCATCATCCCACAAGAGGGTCTCCGCCACCGGTCCCAGAAGAGCGGCGGCCCGACGGCGATAGTGCAAGGCCCGCACGCGAGCCTGGTTCTGTTCCGCTTCCGATTGGCCTTCGGCAGCGGCCAGGATCAGATGGGCCCGTTTGGCCAAGGTGATGATCTTTTCCGCAAACGGGCGCAGCTCTTTGGCCTTGGGGACGGTCGTGCGGATCCGTTCGTGGCGGAAGAGTGCCCGAGCCAGATTCCGCAGTAGGGCCAGGCGATGAGCCGGCGTGCGATTCAAATGACGACCGGCTTTCCGATGACGCATAGCAGGATCTCCTCGCTGGGTAAGCACCCTTGCCCCAACTCCCCAAAGCCCGGGAGTGGGGGCACTTCTTTCTATTCCAACATCCGGGGAATCAGTCGCTTTCCTGCAGCAGTCCGGAGTGATCCGGATCAAGTCCGGGGTGGTTTGGTTCAGTTCAAGTCCGGGGTGGTCCGGTTCAAGTCCGGGGTGGTCCGGGGCTGCTGCAACGTCCGCTCCTGCTGTGGGGAGCAGTAACGGTGGCGCGTGCGTGGAACGTCGTGCCCGGGTGGAGACTATTGAACGTCGTGCCCGGGTGGAGACTATTGTAGGTCAACCCCGTCGGGACGGCACTTTCATTCCCAAGGTCAACCCATGTTCTGCCAGTTTGGCTTGGACTTCCCGCAGGGTGGTTTCGCCGAAGTTGCGGACTTCCAGCAATTCGTCGGGGGTACGCATCACCAGATCGCGGACGGTGGCGATCCCTTCGGATTCCAGGCAGTTGGTGGCCCGGACCGACAGCTCCAGTTCCGCCAGGCTCATGTTGAGCTTGCGTTCCAGTTCCACATCGAAGACTTCGGTGGGCCGTGTTCCCGTTTCGATCGGCTCTTCCAGTGGGACTTCCGGCCCCGGCTCGGTGTACTGGATGAAGGGATTGAGGTGCTTGCGGAGGATTTTGGCGGCTTCGACCAGAGCCATTTGCGGGGTGACCGTGCCGTTGGTCCAGATTTCCAGAATGAGGCGGTCGTAATTCGATTTCTGGCCGACGCGGGTCTCTTCCACGTCGTATTTGACACGCACGATGGGGGAGAAGCTGCTGTCGAGCGGGATGACGCCGATTTCCCGTTCTTTGCCGGCGTTTTCTTCTGCGGTGCGGTATCCCCGGCCGTTTTCCACGACCATCTCCATGACGAAGGGAACATCGCGGGTCAAGGTGGCGATGTGGTGCTCCGGATTGATGATCTGGATCAATTCATCGTGCTGGATGTCCGCAGCGCGCACCGTGCCGGCCTCGTGTTTCTGGATGCGCATGATACGCGGCTGATCCGAGAGATTTTTCAAAACCAGGGATTTGATGTTGAGCACGATGTCGGTGACATCTTCGACCACGCCGGGAATGCTCATGATTTCGTGCTGGACACCCTGGATTTTCAGACGTGTCACCGCGCTGCCTTCGAGGCTGGAGATCAGGATGCGCCGCAGACTGTTCCCCACGGTCATCCCGAAGCCGCGTTCAAACGGCTCGGCGATGAATTTTCCATAAGTGTCGGTCAAAGTGGAACGATCACAGACCACCTTACTGGGCAGTTCCAAGCCACGCCAATGGACACGCATGCTCGCAGACTCCTGGGTTGTCGGTTTTCCGCCCGCGGAGGCGACCGGCTTCACGGACGAACCAGACAACTCACCTAGGGATCATCTCCGACCGGTCGCTGTCGGAAGCCGATACCATCGGGACCAAGGGGGATCAGGCCCCCACGTGGTTCCCTGGGATGGTTTGGTTTCACAGGTCTCCCGTTTACCGCCGTGTCTTCACGCTGTCATCCTCAGGTTTGTGTCGGGAGGAAGACGACCGGCGGGGTCGGGGCAGAGGCGGTTCCATTCCCACCTTGGGGGTTTAGCGGGTCACGATTTCGATGATCAGTTGCTCGTCGATGCGGTCGGCGATGCGTTCATCGACATCTTGCCGGGTGGGCAGACGGATCATTCTCCCCTCGGGTTCGTCGGCGGTACCGGTCAATTCCAGGAAATCCGGGACACGTAAGCCGTACTGTCCCGTCTTTTGCAGGCCTTCTCGTGCGAGTTTCAGACTGATCTCACGGGGTCGAACTTTGACAACGTCTCCGGGCTTGAGCAGGATGCTGGGGATATCACACTTGCGGCCGTTGAGCAAGATGTGTCCATGGACGATCATTTGTCGGGCGGCCCTGCGGCTGATGGCAAAGCCGAGGCGGTGCACCACGTTGTCCAGACGCCGTTCCATGATGGACAGGAGTTGTTCGCCGGTGTTGCCCACGGAGCGGCTGGCTATTTTGAAGTAGCGGCGGAATTGAGCTTCCAGCACGCCATAGAAGCGTTTCAGCCGCTGCTTATGCCGCAGACGCAGGCCATACTCGGACTGCTTTCCGCGTCGGGCGCCGTGCATCCCCGGGGGAAGGGCATCCCGTTCGATCGGGCACTTGTTGCTGAAGCACCGTTCCCCTTTCAGGTAGAGCTTGATTTGTTCCCGTCGGCACAACTTGCACACCGGGTCGAGATACCGTCCCATATTCGCCGTTTCCTCCACGTGGGGGTCAACTCCAGGCGCGATCGGCGCATAGCCGTGTCGCACCGACCATCACCATCCTGACCCTGCATTCCGGGGAACCCCCAAGTCGATGCCGGAATGATCAGGTCCAGGGATCTCATCGAAGTCGTCGGGCGGCAAGCGGGTTCCGCTTCCCAAAAACTTCGCCGGAGTCTGGGGGGTGTTCTCGCCAGACGTCGGCACAATGGTGGGGAACCGGGTCGTGGTAGCCACCCGGGTTTGTTTACACGCGGCGCTTCTTCGGGGGTCGGCAGCCGTTGTGGGGCAGAGGGGTGACGTCTTCGATGGATTTGATCGTCAGCCCGGCGGTCTGCAGAGCGGTGATCGCGGATTCCCGGCCGGCACCCGGGCCTTTGACGCGCACCTCGATTTCTCGGACGCCGAATTTCAAGGCTTTCTGAGCGGCCTCCTCGGCAGCCCGCTGAGCCGCAAAGGGCGTGCTCTTACGACTCCCTTTGAATCCGACCGTTCCCCCTGAAGCGTAGCAGAGCGTGTCCCCGTTGGTATCCGTGATGGTCACAATCGTATTGTTGAAGGTGCTTTGCACATGGGCGATACCACGGGTCACATTCCGTCGCGTTTTCTTCTTTTTGCTTTTGGCCATATCGACCTCTCACCTCCACATTCCCTTTCCAGGCTCTCGGGATGGCATGGGCTTTCCCGAATCCGGGGAGCCAAGTCCGTTCTGGCCGTTCTCCCGCCAGCATCTGTCTTACGCTCCCTCGGCCGTCAGCATCTTCGGCGGTCAACCGGGCGATTGCGCCGTCCGGGAGCCGAATTCGGCGGTCGGCTGGCCATGTCGCCGGTCATTCCGCCACCATCCATCCCATTCGGTAGTCAGCTAGCCAGCTGATACGGTCCAGCAGCAGTCCGTTCCGGGAACCATTCGGGCCAACCTCGCGGATGAGCGGAGCATGGGGAGTCCCGCGGCGGGCTGTCGCCGGCAATGCCGATGCATAACGGGATTAGCGCAGCTCTTTGACACCCTTCTTTCCGGCCACAGTTTTCCGTGGGCCTTTACGGGTTCGGGCGTTGGTCCGTGTCCGTTGACCGCGGACGGGTAGATTTTTGCGATGCCGCTCACCCCGGTAGCATTTGATTTCCTTGAGTCGGGCAATGTTCGCCGCTTCCGTCCGCCGCAGAGTACCCTCCACCAGAAAGGTGGGGTCCTTGTCGAGCAGGGAGGTGATGGCGGCAATTTCTGCATCCGTCAAATCTTTCGCCAGACGTTGGGGGTCCAGCTTGAGCTTCTCGCATACCCACAGCGAGTTCGTCGGTCCCAAACCGCGAATGTAACGCAGGGCAATGAAAAGACGTTTATTCGGCGGAATATCGACACCAAGGATACGAGGCATAACAGGGCACCTGAGGTCAGGGAATCAATATCTTGCGAGACCGTTCATTCAATATCTTGCAGACAATTCATCTTATAGGACCAGCAGCGGGGGCCAAGGGTTCGGTGTGTCACAATCTCGGAACAGGCCACCGGGCAAAGCCTTGGGAACAGTTGCTTGGGGCCCTGCCGATCCCCCAATTCTTCAGGCGGCGGTCCTGAGGGGGAAGGGGTGCCGATAGAGCATGGGGTGTTATACCATGGGGCATTACCGGCATGCCGCCATTCCCTGGGTTTGTCTGTGGCCGTCCTGTCCCGGGACTGGACGGGTGTCCGCCGGGGTGAATCTATCCCTGCCGTTGCTTGTGCCGAGGATCCGCTTTGCAGATAACGCGTATAATCCCCTTGCGGCGGATTAGCTTGCACTTTTCGCACATTCGGCGGACACTGGAACGCACTTTCATATTGATCTCTCCCCCGTATCCATTCCGTCCCGTTGGGAAGCGGATGGCCTGAATTATCCAGCAGACCGGTAAAACATCATAATAGGCAGCAACGTTCCGATGGCAAGAGGCGCCTGGGAACCAGCCGCGTCCCGATGAAGGTTCGGCAGTTTGCGGGACTCTGGTCCGGCGCAGCGGTCATGGGGTGGACGGGGAAGGGAGGTTGGGTTGTTCCTCCGTGTCTTCATCGGCGGTGATGACGAGGACGCCGTTGGTCGTCAGCGCGACGGTGTGCTCAACATGGGCACTGGGCATCCGGTCGCGGGTGACCACAGTCCAATGATCGCTCAGCACCTCCACTTCGGGGCGACGCATATTGACCATCGGTTCGATCGCCAGGACCAGTCCGGGTTCCAGGCGGAAATCCTGTCGGCGGGTCTCCCGATCGACATAGTTGGGGACTTGGGGGCTTTCATGCATGGTCCGGCCGATCCCATGACCCACGTAACTGGTGACCACGCTGAAACCGGCTTGTTCGACATGCCGTTGCATGACACTGGCGACTTCACTCCACCAGCGTTTTTTGGGGAGCAAGTCGATGGCAATCTGAAGGGTCTCCTCGGCGACACGGATCAGGCGGGCTTTCTCCGGGGATATCTGGCCGATCGGGATGGTGATGGCCCGGTCCGCGCACCAGCCATGCAGTTTGCAGGCCGTGTCCACTTTGAGGATGTCCCCTTCTTTCAAAGGCCGTCGGCTGGGAATCCCATGAACGACCTGCTCGTTGACGCTCATGCACGTAACCGCGGGGAAGGGGGTTTTCCCAGGGTACCCTTTGAACAGGGGAATGGCCTGATGTCGGGCGTAGAACTCTTCGACGGCCTGGTCGATTTCCCAGGTCGTTACACCCGGTTTGGCCATATCCCGACAGAGTTTCAAAGCGCGGGCCACCAGTTTCCCCGCCTCGCGCATCAGGGCTATTTCCCGCGGCGATTTGAGTTCCGGGGGATGGGGGGCTCGTGATCGCAACATCACTGGCTCGTTCGCTTCTAGGTACTACGGTAGCGCTTTCCTGATCCTGGGAACCGAGGGCTCCCTCCAGGCACCTGCCGATTCCCGATGCTGGCAGGCACCTGCCGATTCCACCGGCCGACCCTCGGTCGCAACCATGATACCATGGGCATCTTAGCAGACCATGGGCATCTTAGGAGGGGCAGGACGACTGTCCATCGCGAGCAGGGATGGCCTGGAGGATGTTCGTGTAGATAGTTTCCACCTGGTCCACCGCCGAGACCTCGCGGACCAGCCCTTGGCGACGGTAGTGGTCTAAGAGCGCCTGGGTATTCTTGTGGAATTCCTGGAGGCGTCGGCGGACGGTCTCTTCCCGATCATCGTCGCGTTGAGCCAGTGGGGAGCCACACTTGTCGCAAAGGCCTTCCCGACGGGGAGGTTGAAAGTAGATATTGAAGCAGACGCCACAGGCAGGATTGGTGCAACAGCGTCGGCCGGCAATGCGTCGGACCACCTCGTCGTCGGGAATCGTCAGGTGGATGACGGCATCCAACGGCAAACCGAGCTGGGACAGAAGTTGATCGAACGCCTCCGCCTGAGCCCGCGTCCGGGGGTAACCATCGGTCACGAAACAGCGCGGACGCTGCGGACCCTGGAACAACTCTCCGATGAGGGCATTGACTTCGCTATCGGGGACGAGCAAGCCTTGCTTGATGAGGTCCGCAACTCGTCGTCCCCGCTCCGTATTCTGCGCGATGGCCTCGCGTAACATGTCGCCGGTGCCAATGTAGGTTAGTCCCAAGCGTTCTGCCAGGCGGCGGGCTTGCGTCCCCTTACCGCTTCCCGGTGGACCTACCAGCACCAGACGCATAACGACACCTGTTGTTGCGTGTTTATCCCTGAGTCGTATGGGCACCTGCTGTTGCGTGTTTATCCCTGAGTCGTATTCGCTGTCCATCCGATCTCAGGTATTTCTCCCCAATATCAGAATCAGACGCATCCCATTATCAGACACATCCCATGTGTGACTTTATGTTACGGAAGTATCAGGTCTTTCGCATCCGGACAATGTTTGCTTTGATCCGGAGAGTATTTTCTGAGAACTATAAACTTCTTGCGATCCTTGGTCTGGTGGATTACAAGCTTACAGGAATCTCGACAGACTGAGGGTTCAAGATCCAAAGTGATTCCTTCGAGTCAGCTCAGATCATTTGGTGGCCGAGAAGTTATCGCGTCAGGATGTACGACCATCGGCTGGGTTTTGGCATCAGGTCATTCCTCGGTCAATTGGGGGTAGTTTCGCATGACCAGGTGGCTATTGATCTTTTGAATCAGGTCCAGAGCAACACTTACGACAATGAGCAGGCCGGTACCGCCGTAGAAGCTGGCCACTTGCCAGGGGATTTCCAAGCCGCTGGTGATGATGTTGGGGATGATGGCGATCACGGCTAGGAACGCGGCCCCGACGTAGGTGATCCGCATGAGGACTTTTTCCAGGTAATGGGCCGTATGGGAACCCGGGCGGTACCCGGGGATGAAACTCCCGTGGTCTTTGAGATTGTCTGCGATCTCTTTGGGGTTGAAAGTGATGGCCACCCAGAAGTAGGTGAACAGATAGATCATGGCGATGTACATGACGTTGTAGAGCCAGGAGCGATGATCCTGGAAGAGGCGGGCCAGGGTCCGTGCCCAGGAGACTTCTCCGCCTGAGATGCTGTCGATGGCACTGAAGATGACATAGGGCAGAATGAGCAGCGTGCTGGCGAAGATGACGGGCATGACACCGGCGGCGTTGACCCGCATCGGCAGGAACTGGCGCGTTCCTCCATACACCCGCCGTCCCCGAACATGGCGGGCCGACTGCGTGGGGATACGCCGTTGGGCCTTGGTCATGGCGATGACACCCACGACGACAGCCAGGAACAAGACCGCCATGATGACCAGCTTCTCGAAACTGATGTCCCCGGTGGCACCGCCGAGGGTCAGCACCGATTCTTTGAGTCGGCCGGTCGCACTGTCGATCAACAATGTCGTAGTGGCATCCGGGATGCGGGCCACAATGCCGGCCATGATGATCAACGAGATGCCGTTGCCGATGCCGTATTCGTCGATCTGTTCCCCCAACCACATCAGGAAGATGGTCCCGACGGTCATGGTGAGAATGGCGGCGAATCCGAACCACAAGACGTTGAAGGTGCCCTGGTACCCTGGGGCAATCACGCCAAAGCCGCCCTCCGCTTCGGGCCGGTAGAGCTGGTTCACCACCATCAGAGCCTGGATCATGCAGATGGGCACGGTGACATAGCGGGTGATTTCGTTCAACTTCTTCCGCCCCGTTTCCCCCTCCTTGCGGAGCTTTTCCAACGACGGCATCACGCCACTGGCCAGCAACTGGATGATGATGGAGGCGGAGATATAGGGCATGATCCCGAGCGAGAAGATACAGGCCATGCTCAAATTGCCACCGGAGAAGAGGGAGACGAAGCTGAGCACCTGTCCGAGCGGGCCTGTACGCATCTGCTGCATCTTCTCCGCCAGCTTGGCCTGATCCACCACCGGCAAGGGGATATAGTAACCGATGCGATAGACTGCCAGGAACAGCAGGGTAATGAAGATTTTCTTCCGTAGCTCGGGGATCCGGAAAATCAGGAACAGCTGCTCAGGGGCCACGCCGACCACCGCCGCCGCACCTCCCAAGAGGCTCAGGGTCCAGGTGATGTTCCCCGGACCGCCCCAGGCTGCGGAGAAAACGGCTCCCACAAGTGCCACGATCCCCGAGAGCAGTGCTAGAGCTCGCCAATTCATGACTGCTCGTGTCCCCTCAGAAAACGGTTCTCAGCGACCAGCAACGGATCTCATCGATCACCAGACAGCCCACCGGCTTTCTCCCGCTCCGCCGGAGAGGGTTCGATCGCCTTAGCTCTTCTTTGTCTTGGCCTTACGCTGCCCCATTTTGTTGCGAGCCGGCTTTTTAGGCCCCGGCAGGATTTCACAGACCCCGCCCGCCTGTTCGATCTTGGCCTTGGCCGTGGCCGAAAAGTGATGGGCCTGGACCGTCAGTTTACAGGACAGATCCCCATCCCCGAGGACGCGCAGACCGTCGAAGGTGCCGTCCACCAGGCCACGTGCCTTGAGACTTTGGAGGTTGACCACTTCGCCGTTGTGGAAACGACCTTGCAGGTCTCCGACATTGACGATGGCGTAGGTCTTCTTCCACGGGCCGCGGGTGAACCCACGCTTGGGCAGCCGACGATACAGCGGCATCTGCCCACCTTCGTAGAGCGGCCTAGGCCACTCAGAGCCGGCGCTCGAATATTGCCCTTTGTGACCACGACCGCAGGTCTTGCCGTGGCCCGAGCCGATTCCGCGTCCCACCCGTTTCTTCCGCTTCCGCCGGTGTACGCCTTGGGAAACCACTGTCAGATCCATGATGATGCTCCTGCAGGCTCTTTTCGGAATGTCGGATCATCACTCCGGCTGAGGGGAGTCTGATCATTCCATCGGCTTTTTCAGGTTTCGGGAGAGCCGGTATTCCATTGGTCTGCTTTCGGGTTTCGGGAGAGCCGGTACTCCATGCCACTTGTTTGCGGTGTTTCAGGAGGGCCAGGTGCCCATCCTATTCGGTTTCGCGACGACTAGGCCCGCAGCATCGACGCTGCTCTGGCTCGGATCGGCCAGGTCGAATTCACCGCCCGTCGGGATTCGCCGGGCTGTTGCCGGGGCTAGCCGGCGATGCACGTTGGGGTCAGAGGGGGACACCACGCAGGGCAGCCACCTGTTCTTTCGTCCGCAGTTGTTCCAGTCCGTTGAGGGTCGCCTTGACCAGGTTGATCGGGTTGGTGCTGCCGTGGGCCTTGGTCAGGATGTCGGTGATGCCACAGGCCTGGAGGACCTCCCGGACGCCGGGTCCTGCCTTGACGCCGGTTCCGGGTCCGGCCGGGATCATGATGACCATGCTGGCCCCATATCGTCCGATGACGCGGTGGGGGATCGTGGTGCCGCGCAACGCATAAGGCTGGGAGCGGCGTACTTTGGCTTCCCCCTCCTTGTAGGCTTTTTCCACGGCGGGCTGGACCTCGTTCGCCTTACCGTAGCCATAGGCTACACGCCCATTCCCGTCACCGACCACGACCAGTGCGTTGAAGCTGAAGCGGCGACCGCCTTTGACCACCGCCGCACAACGCCGGATCTTGACGACAAAGTCCTTGAGTTCTACCTGATCGTAGGTGCTGGTATCCCCCTTGTCGCGTCGTTCACGTGCCATATTCGATTCCTCGAAGGATAGACGCTCGTTTCACAGATCACAGAAGCTGAAGGTTGTATATTGCCGGTGGTTCGCGTGGCTCGTGCGATCGCTCCGCATGCCACATATGGTGGGTGCGACTGTTGTCCGTACCGTGTCACTCTGTGACCGTCGCGACGCGTGCAAGCGTCGTGGGTGCCGTAGTTGTGGATGCGAGGATTGCTCCTATCTCCGGGGGCGCTCCGCAGTCATTTCGCAGCTTTCTGTTTCTTGGCCGGGGCTTTGCCCGCCGGAGGACCGCCCTTGGGCCTGGCCTCCGCTTTGGGTTTGGTGGGGGCTTCGGCTTGTTTCTGGGCACGGGCCTGTTGTTTGGCCTGGATGGCTTCGGGGTCGGTGCAGCGTAAACCGGCTTCCGTAGCCGCAATGGCCAAAGCAGCCACCCGGCCGTGGAAGCGATAACTGCCACGATCGAAGACGGCTTGGGTAATCCCCTGCGCTTTGGCCAGCTCAGCAATGCGTTTGCCCACCTCGCGGGCTGCGGCGATGTTTCCACCGTAGGCGATGCCGGAATTTTTCCCACAACTGCTCGCGGCCGCCAGAGTGACACCATGCAGGTCATCAATCAATTGGGCGTAGATGTGCATGTTGCTGCGGAAGACACTCAGGCGGGGCCGCTGAGGAGTTCCATAAATGCGGTTGCGGACGCGATATTTCCGTCTCTGAGCCCGTAGCCGTTTCAGCTTCTGCCTATTCATGACCGCTCCCGTTGCTGCTGGAGGGAATCGTCCGTCATGGGACCACCCGGAACGTTCTCCGCGAAGGTGCCTCAGAGCAGCGATGATCCCAAACCTGAAGAAATTTCCACACCTCCTCGATCACTTGCCCGAAGCGAACGACTTTCCTTCCTTGCGGCGGATGACTTCGTTATCGTAGCGGATTCCTTTGCCTTTATACGGCTCCGGTTTCCGACTGGCTCGAATCTCTGCGGCAAACTGCCCGACTTTCTGTTTGTCGATACCGCTGACCACGATGGTCGTGGGATCCGGCACGGAGACGCTCACGCCGGGCGGAGGCTCATGATAAATCCGGTTGGCATAGCCGACGGTCAGCTCCACCCCTTTGCCTTTCATGGCTGCCTGGAAGCCCACCCCCTCGACTTTCAGACGTTTTTCGTACCCTTGCGTGACACCCACGACCATGTTCTGGATCAACGCCCGGGTCAAACCATGCAGGGCGCGATTCTCCCGCTCATCATTCGGGCGACTCACCACAATTTTCTGACCATCGAAGGTCACCTGCATGTTCGGGTGATACTTCCACTGGAGTTTGCCTTTGGGGCCTTCGACGGTGATCTCACCGTCTTTGACGGTGACTTTGACTCCGGCAGGCACGATCACCGGCTGACGACCAATACGTGACATCGCATTCGCCTCCCGAGCAATACCCACAGGGTGATCGATTCCTTATGTCCTGAGCATCCTCACGGCTTGGGGGCCGTAGCGGTGCGAGGTGCGGTGGCCCTGGGTCTCCCCGCGGAGGGTCACCAGACCAGACAGAGGACTTCCCCGCCCACTTTCTGCTTGCGGGCCTGGCGGTCGGAAAGCACTCCTTTACTGGTGCTCAACACCGCGATCCCCAGGCCGTCCAGTACCGGACGCAGTTCTTTGTAACCCATGTACACGCGTCGGCCGGGTTTGGAGTAGCGTTCGATGTGGCGAATGACTTTCTCGCCATCCGGGCCGTATTTGAGGAATATCTGCAGGATCAGGTGCGGTTCGCCGAGTTTGTCCACGGTCTGAAATTGCGTTTCCATGCCGTTTTCTGTTTGTACCGTGACGTACTTACCCACGCGGTAACCGAGGATAAACCCTTCCTCCTGCAAAACCTGGGCAATGGCCACCTTCATCCGGGTAGCCGGCACATCCACATAGGGTTGTTCGATGGCATTGGCGTTGCGAATCCGTGTCAGCATGTCCGCGATCGGATCAGTCATCATAGCAATGCCCTCTTAGCCATGTCCTTCCTCTTGCTGGTTCCGTCAATTCTGCCAGCCTCGGGAGCCAATGCCCTGCTTGGGCTCAGGCGGCCTGGGTACTGCGGTAGGAGGAACGCGATGGGAAACTCACCACGAGGCCTTGCGGACGCCAGGAATCATGCCGTCGCTGGCCAGGTTGCGGAAACAGATCCGGCAAATCCCGAACTTGCGATAGACAGCCCGACCCCGGCCACAAATCCGGCACCGACGCCGGAAACGGATCAGGAACCGCCCCGGAAGCACCTTGCTCTTGTCCCGCTGCTCCGGAGGCTTCTTCATCTCGGCGATATGCTGGACGATCGCGGCCAACTGTCGCCGGTGCTTGGCTTCTTGTGCGTTGGTGGACATTGCAGTTTACCTCGGGGCGTACCGGCTTGCGTCCTGGTTTTGTCTCCCCATGATCTACCAGCTGCCGCCGGCCGTTCCTCACATACACGGAGACTCATTAGTGTAGCACCTGCCCGGCCCAACGCCAATAGGACTCCCGAAAAAAATGCCTCGGGTCGGGACGGCGGGAGGTGTCACGTCGCCTGCACTTAGTGGGCGGAATCGAGCACCAAAGCGTCGCCTGCACTTGGTGGGCGGAATCGAGCACCCGACTCCGGGAAATAGCACCGGCTCCATTCTTCGCTCCCGGAAATGGAAATGGACTCCTTGGGGGAGTGCGCGTTCCAGCGGCCGGGATGGTAGTTGCAAATTCCGGAAACCCTGCGGGGAACAGGCTCGCAGGTGTAGGGGAGGGGTATTCAGGATCGGAAGGGCATGCCGAAGAGGCGGAGCAGTTCCCGTGCTTCTTCGTCGCTATTGGTGGTGGTGACGATGGTGATGTCCATCCCTTGGGTGAAGTTGACGGTGTCCGGATCGACTTCGGGGAAGATGAGTTGCTCGCTGACGCCGAGGGAGTAGTTGCCATGGCCGTCGAAGCTTTTGGGATTGACGCCGCGGAAGTCCCGGATCCGGGGCAGGGCCACGTTGATGAGTCGATCGAGGAATTCGTACATACGCCGGCCCCGCAGAGTCACCCGACAGCCGATTTCATACCCGGCACGGAGGCGGAAGCTGCTGATCGATTTGCGTGCCTTGGTGATCTGCGGTCGTTGTCCGGCAATGAGGGCCAGATGCTCCACCGCCTGCTTGAGGCGTTCTTTGTCCTGGAGGGCTTTGCCTACCCCCATGTTGATGACAATTTTTTCCAGCCGCGGCAGACTCAGGATATTCTTGCGGCCGAGTTTCTTGCTCAGGGCCGGTACGATCTCCTGATCGTAAAGCTGTTTGAGACGCGGTGGTGGCAATCGGGTCGCAGTGGTCGTCATGGTTCAAGGTCCTGGTATCCATGTGGGTTCGGCGTGCGAGCCGGCTCCCTAAGCAGATAACGGGGTTCGATCGGCGTGTGCACCGGTTCTACAGCAGGTAGCTGTTATAAGGTTCTCCGGCGGGTGTGCCCAGGGGTTGGCCGGGAGTGAAGGGGTAGGACTGCCGCAGGCTCTGGGCCCTCGCCGCAGGAGCAGCACGAATTCCCCACGCCCAGCCCAACCCTTGAGCGGCACGACCCACCAGCTACGCTGCCCGCGTGGGGCCTGTGTGGATGGCCGGACTCCGACTTACCGTTGGCTCGCTTGGGCGGGTTGGGCATAGCGGGGCCGCGGTTTACTCAGGATGCGCAAACGGGTGCCGCTCCGTTTGGCGTACAACTCCTTGCTGCCATCGGGCAAGTACCGGATGCCGACCCGGGTGGGTTTGTTCTGGACCGGATCGATCAGGGCGACATTGGAGGCGTCCAGGGGCATTTCCTTGGAGATACGCCCACCCTGGGGATTGCGGCGGGACGGTTTGACGTGGCGATAGACCAGGTTGATCCCTTCTACCACCACCTGGTTTTTTTTCGGAAGGACCCGCAGGACTTTGCCCCGCTTGCCTTTGTCATCGCCAGCGATCACTTCCACGATGTCATCTTTGCGAATATGCATGGCAAAAACCTCTTGGAGGGGCGCGGCCGGTGCATGTCGGGGTGGAGCCGCTGCACATACCCGCCCGTGTGCGGCCCGATCGATACTCCTCTGGGTGATGGCGGACGGTTCCTACGCCCGGGTCCCGCCAGGGGGAGGTTATACGACTTCGGCGGCGAGATTGACGATTTTCATGAAATTGGTACGCAGTTCCCGAGGGATCGCACCGAAGATGCGGGTACCTCGTGGGTTGTTTTCATTGTCCAGCAGGACCATGGCATTGCGATCGAAGCGGACATAGCTGCCGTCTTCGCGTCGGGTGGCCGCCCGTGTCCGCACCACTACACCCCGCACGACGTCGCCCGGTTTGACGTCGCCGCCGGGAATGGCCTTTTTGACACTGGCCCGGATGATGTCCCCGATACGGGCCACCCGCTTCTTCGAGCCGCCCAGCACCTGGATGCACATCACTTCCTTGGCACCGGTATTATCAGCAACATCGAGATAAGTGTACATCTGGATCATAGGTCACCTCATTCCTGCTCCTGGGTACAGTTTGGGTGTCTTGTCCGGGATGGCAGTTCGGGTGTTCGGGACGGATCTACGCGGGATTCGCGGAAGCGGGAGGAGTCGGTGTGCTCGCGGAAGTCTTCTGCAGCGGTTCGGGCAGTTCGCTGCCGGCGACCGCCCCTTCCAACTGGGAGAGGGTGCGGGTGGGCGCCTTCTTGACGATGCGAACCAGTCGCCAGCGTTTCAGCCGGGAGAGGGGGCGCGATTCCACGATTTCGACCATGTCCCCCAGGTGGGATTCGTTGTTTTCGTCGTGGACGTAGCAGATGGTGCGGCGTTTGATGTATTTGCCGTAGCGGGGGTGTTGCACCAGGCGTTCTACTTCGACCCGCCGGGTCTTGTGCATCTTATCCCGGGTGACGATCCCTTGCAGGACGCGTCGGCCGGTGGTCTTCTGGGGAGGGGTGGTTTCGGCGTGTGTCTCAGTCATGGGACCAGTCCTTCATTCTCGCGTGGTGTTCGCCAATCTCCAGACGGTGCGGTCGTCAGTCCTTGGGGTCCTTAGGGTGTATGCCTTGGTCCTTGGGGGTCTATCGGCGGGGGTGGAACGACTCCCCCTGCTCCGGCTGGCTCCTCAGCAGTGCCACCAGATGGCGGCGGCAGGCATTCAGGTTTTGGGAGCCACCGAGGCTTTTTCCGCGAGGAAGCGCTTGAGACGTTGGACCTGGCGATACGCCCGACGTTTCCCGGGCAGCTCATTTTCGATACGTTCTTCCAGGCGTTGGATACGGGCCTGGAGTTGATCCGGGGGCAATTGACGCAATTTGTCGAGTTCCCGTTGACGTTGAATGGTTTTGACCCGGGCAATGGCCCGTTTGGTTTTGCGGACTTCGGCCGGCGCCTTGAGCCGATCGGTCGCCGCTTGCACCCGCAGAGAAAACAGATGTTTTTCCAGGTCGCGCAGGGTGGTGAGCAGTTGTTCGTCGCTCATACCCCGAAGGTCACGAGTTTTCGGAGTCATCAATCCACCTCGGTAAGCCTGGGGTGTGCCCAGGGGGATGATATTCGGGTCCGAAACAACGGGACTAATTATTGTAGGTATGCCCGCCAGGGGGTCAACGGGGCGTTGAGCTTGATCTACGTACGGGTTTGGTAAATGGAGGAAGCCCGATCGTTTCCGGCACGGATCCGGATCAGGCATCGTTTGCGACACGGATCAGACACTGGGGCGTCGTGCGACG
>Ga0209017_10001353_pt1 | contig 18992 bp, 16 predicted proteins | sample YNPBryunderm2012_FD_185812 | JGI IMG/M metagenome (GOLD analysis project Ga0209017, IMG submission 185812) | Anoxygenic and chlorotrophic microbial mat microbial communities from Yellowstone National Park, USA - YNP Bryant MS undermat 2012... ... | reverse complement strand
GGGTTTATTTTGGAGCGGCTGCTTGAAGAGCGGCTTGGACCCGCTGCTCGATCTTCCGACTGACCTCCAATTGGATGCGGGCAATCTGCCGGGTGAGGTCTTGAATCTGGGCGATGGTTTTTTGGATTTCGGCCTGTTTGGCGGCTAAGGCGTTTTCGACTTCTTTCAGGTGCTCGGCGGCTGCATCCCGCTCGGCCTCCATCTGGCTAAGGGCTTGCTGAGCCGTTGCCTTCCAGGCTTCGTGGGTCTTTTGCTCCTGTTGGGCAGCCGCCAGGGCGTTGTCCACGGTGGCCTTCTCCCGATCGGCCGCCTTTTTCAGATCCACTAACTCCGAACGCCGCCGGTGCGCATAATTCAACGCCAAGGTAAAATCGGTCAAAGGCCGTTGATATTTTCCGTCCACTACGCAATCGGGCGGGTCGTCTGGTTCGGCCGGTTTGCCGTGCTTGAGAATCGCTCGCCAGTCCGACTCGGGCATCATCGCCCGCAGTTGTTCTTCCGACAAGCCTTCAAAAAGATCATAGCTGTCCATCGGAAGCCGTTCATACACCACCCACGGTCCCCGGCTCTGGGCAAGGCGTTTGTATTGCTGGTCGTCGAATTTTTTGGCTGGTTTGAGCGTCAGTTGTTTGCCCCCTACCCCGGAGACCTTGAATTCGCCCAGATAGCGTCCTTTGTCCTGAACCGACTTTTCTTCAAAAAGATAAAGAATCATCTGGGGCGAAATAGGGGCCTCTTCCGTCAATGCCACCATAAGCTCAAACTCGCCTTGCTGATCCGGAGCAGTAGGCGGTTTGGTCGGCTGAACCCCCCGCCAAACCCGTCCCCGCATCAGAATTTCCCAGTCGAGCTGTTCCTTCAACAGGCGGAGACTATTTTGTTGGGTGGCCCGGGTCCCCTCGGCTTCCCGAAGAATCCGCTCCATCGTCTCGGAATTGGGGGAGATGGTCTTTTCGGCGATCCTTCGGGTCATCTCAGCGTACATCTCCTCCGGCCGGACAGAGGCTTTCAGCAGGGCATCTCGAATGGCCGCTTCGTGTTTTTGGGCACTCTCCCGCCAGACCTGATGGGTCTTCAGCGTCCGGGCCGCCATGTAAAAAAAGCCCAACGACAGCAGAAAAATAAAGCCCAGCAGAACTTTGTTCCAAATACTCATAGGAGTGCCTAGCAGGAAAAGAAAGGACTCCGAATTGGACCAGAACCGGGGGCGTGCCTAGCCGCGCAGGCAATCTGGTCCGCCCTGGTGGAGCCTCCTGCCCGATCCGCCTAAAAGCTTCCTACAACTTTGATGGTATTTACCGCCCCCTGAACTGTCAAGCTATTGCCATGGAAAACACGGCCGGCCAGTTTTCTGGAAATCCGGCGGAAGCGGACTAGCCTTTTTCCACCCTGCCCCATCCGAAGCGGTGCGAATCCATGGGGGCGCTGTCTTAGCCACCGAATCACCCAAAGTATTTTCCCGGTATTTTCCCGGGCTTCTGAATCTCCGGCTGGGTTCCGAGCAGGGTGTGCGGAAGGAATGCCGGTCCGGTGATTTTAGGAAAGGGGGCCTTGTTCCGCCCCAACGGAACTTCCGAAGTCCAATTGAGATGGTAGTTGACCTCCAATCTGCTGCCTTAACTATGTTCTCTATTTTATTTATATTTCCTATTTTTTCCAATCTATTTTATCCACAATTTCCTTATAATCGTTTAAGTCTGCTTATTCTCCATCCGAATGGTTAACAGAAGTGAGATCTTTCTAAAAAGGATTTCCCTCCCATGGGGGGAAATAGATAAGATACATAAAAAGTGGGGTTCGATATAACCTGAAAGCATGGATTTTGGGGGTTGGCGGCTCTCCACCATCGCAACACCCTCTGCTTATATCTGCTTATACCAGAATGCAGTCTTTTTGCACGGCCTTATCTGAGGTTTTTGTGTATTTTCCTCGCTTGGGTTTGGGACTATCCGGACATGGGTAACTCACCGAGAGGTAAAAAGAGTTCCTGGACCGGTACCGTCTTTTGGGGGGATCAAAGTACCCGTAAAAAACCTCAGAAAAAAGCCCGTTACCCCCAAAATGACTTATTTGAGCCCCCAATCCAAGGGAGGAATTTATCGAAGGGAAAACCCCCACGCCGGACCAATGTCCCATTTGCCCCCCCTTGGATCGGCTTTATCCCCCCAAAATGGCTTTTCCTGGAGGTCGGGCTGGTTGCCCTGTTGGCCTTTTTAGGCTGTAGCCGGGCTTATTATCGAACCGCCGCGGATAGGGAAGTCTGCCAGGTCTTGCAGATGGCCGCCCCACAAGTCCAGGCCGACCTGACCGACTATACCATCCAACCGGATCCACGGTCCCGGCTGTATGATCCTTCTGATGCGGATTTTCCGCCGATGCCGCCCGATGATCCGGTAGCCCATCGGTTGATGGAATGTGTGGACGGCAAACGGGGTTCCTCGGCCTGGCAGAAATACGGCCGGGTGAGCACAGTGGATTTCGGCCACTGGCAACAGTATCTGCCGGTGGATGCGGAGGGGCAGGTGATCTTGAACCGGGACACGGCTATTCAGTTGGCTTTGTTGCATTCCCGGGAGTATCAACGGGAGTTGGAGGACCTGTATTTGGCGGCTCTGGATGTGATTGCCGAGCGGTTCCGGTTTGATGTGCACTTTTTCGCTCGGACATCTACCCGATTTACCAGCCAGGGCCGGATTCGAGGCGGTGGCCGGTCCTCCAGTCTTCTGGAGCAGCCAACTTCTGGGGAGGCCAAGTGGCTTTTGGCCACGGGCGGGCAATGGATTGTCGGTTTGGCGAACTCGTTTATGTGGCAATTTTCCGGGCCGGATACTAATGCGGCATGGACAATTTTAGACTTTTCTTTTGTACAGCCATTGCTGCGGGCCGGTGGCCGGGCGGTGGCTCTGGAAAATCTCACCTTGGCCGAGCGGGCTCTGCTAGCCAATATCCGCCAAATGGAACAATTCCGGCGGGGTTTCTATATCTCCATCATTGCCGGGCGGAATCCCGGTGTGGGTCCAAGTCCGGGGCGATTCTCTTTGGGATCTCCTGCGACGACCGGGTCGGGGACAGGGGGCTTATTTCGGCTTTTGGAGGATCAGGTTCGGCTTCGGAATCAACGGGCCAACGTGGCGGCTTTGCGGGAGAGCATGAATCGGCTTCAAGCCTTTTTTGAGGCAGGGCTTTTAGATACCAGTTATCAGGTCGATTTAGCCCGACAGCGGCTCCTGGCCGCCCAAAGTGCCCTGCTGGCCGATACGGCGAGCTATCAATCCCGTCTGGATGCCTATAAGATCACGTTGGGACTGCCGCCGGACCTGAAAATGGTTACTCGGGATCCGCTTTTGGAGCAGTTCGACTTAATCGCTCCGGCCACCACCCAACTTCAGGAGCAGGTTACCGCTGTGTTGGAAGTCCTCCGAGACCCGGAGCACCATGTGCCGGCCGACCTGGGGGAACAACTGGAACGGATCCGGGATCGATGTAAGGAACTTTTGAACACGATTCGGCAGGATCAGCAGCAGCTTCGGGCGGCCTTGCCGGAACGACGCAAAAACTTACGCCGCCTGGTACGATCCCGCATCCTGGCCGGCCAACGGATCGAAGGCATCGGCACCGTCGAAGAGTTGGAACATCGGGTGGTGCTTTTACATCATGATGCGGCCCATCTGGCCGAGCAAACCGGCGCCAGCCTGGTCGATCTGGATGTGCTCCAGCAGCGGGCCAAGGAGGAGGCCCAACCATTGGCCCGGTTTCGTCCCCAGTTAGCCGAACTGCTCACCCAGCTTTCCAGCCAATTGCTTCGGCTTTCGCTGGTGCAGGCCCGTGCCCGGTTGGACACGGCCACCCTGGTGCCGGTCGATTTGGACCCGGAGCGGGCCTTGGAGATTGCCCGGGAGCATCGGCTCGATTGGATGAACGCCCGGATGGCCCTGGTGGATCAATGGCGGCAGATCGAACTGGCGGCCAATCGACTCCGAAGCGATCTGGATCTGACGTTCAGCGGGGATCTGGGCACGGTGGGCGATAACCCGGTGAAATTCCGAGGGCCGAACGGTCAGCTTCGGGTGGGTCTGGCCTGGGATACGCCGCTGACTCGGCTTTTGGAGCGGAATGAGTATCGGGCCGCCCTGATCGCCTATCAGCGTGCTCGTCGAGACTACATGGCCTTTGAAGACCGCATTTACCAAAATCTGCGGGATTTGCTTCGGTCCATCGAGCTGGGGCAATGGAATTTTGAGGTGCGGCGGGCTGCTGTGCTGGTGGCGATTACCCGGGTGGATGTAGCCCAACTGAATTTGGAACGGCCTCCGAAAGCCGGCACCTTGCAATTAGGAGCCAATGCCGCCCGAGACCTGGTCGAAGCCCTTTCGGATTTACTGACCCAGCAGAACGCCTTTTTGAGCCTTTGGACCGGCTATGAGGCGGACCGAATGAGCCTGGACTTTGAACTGGGGACCATGCAGTTGGATCCTCGAGGGGTGTGGATCGATCCGGGGGAAATCGGCCCGGAGGGGCCGCCCGGCGCAGCGCCGCCTCCTCCTTGGGCCGAACCGGTGCGATAGCCTTTCCGGTCAGGTTTTTTGGGGCGGAGCGGTACCCCAGCTATCTCCCCAGCCTGCCCTCATTGCCCTGTTTGCCTCGTTTCTCTTGCTTCGGCAGGGCTTCTGCCATATACTAAAAGGCTTTTGGGCAGATCGGAAAGTGCTCCAGGAGGTTTCAGGAGGGTTGGGTTTCGGGAACCGAACAGACGACGCCCATTCCGCCCTCATGGGACTGGATCCCGCCTGCCCAGGCCCCTGCGACGAATTGGAGGGAGTAACAATCGGTCGGAGGCCACAAGATGGGGCCGATTGGCCCGGTGGATACAGTCAAGCCAAATCCATAATTTGACTGTATCTCCCCGGTCCGGCCCCTACCAGTTGTAGGGCGTAAAAATCGGATCGAATCCACCGATTGTGGTCATCGTTCCGGGGAATGCAGTCAAGAGAAGGAGTTTGCCAGGAGTGGGAATCCGGTCATGAAACTGAAGGTGCGACTTTCGGATGGACAGGTGTTGGAGTTTTCCGGCCCGGTCCAGGTCAAACAGGTAGCCGAGGCTCTGGGCACGGACCAGGCCCGCTCCGCCTGGGTCGCCGAGCTGGACGGCCAACTGGTTGGCCTGGACACCTGGTTGCCGGAATCCGGGGAGGTGAGGGTTCGGCTGATCGGCCCCCCGGACCCGGAAGCCCTGGAGGTGATGCGGCATTCTTGTGCGCATGTGATGGCCCGGGCGGTGATGCGGCTTTTTGAGGGGGTGCAACTGGGCTTTGGGCCAACGGTAGAAAACGGCTTCTACTACGATTTCGGACTGCCCAGACCCATTTCCGAGGAGGATCTGCCTCGGATTGAGGCGGAGATGGCCCGGATTATTCAGGACGACGAGCCGTTTGAACGTTTCGAGGAGCCCCACGATCGGGCCATCGCCCTCTGCCGGGAGCTTGGCCAGCAGTTGAAGGTCGAGCACTTGCAGGAGGGCTTGGCCGGCGAAGAAAAAGTCTCTTTTTATCGGCAGGGTGAGTTTATCGACCTGTGTCGGGGGCCACATGTGTCCAGTGCCGGGCGGATCGGCCCGTTTAAATTGCTTTCCGTGGCCGGAGCCTATTGGAAGGGTGATGCCTCCCGGCAGCAATTGCAGCGGATTTACGGCACCGCCTGGTTCACCCAACAGGAACTGGACCAATATCTCCGGCAATTAGAGGAGGCCAAACGCCGTGACCACCGGGTGGTGGGCCGACGGTTGGAACTGTTCCTGATCGAACCGGCCGTCGGCTCCGGATTGGTCTTCTGGCTGCCCAAAGGGGCGATCATCCGCCGAGAGCTGGAAAACTTCATCTACGGGGAGCTGTTGCGCCGGGGGTACCAGCCGGTCTATACCCCCGTGCTGGGACGGGTACAGTTGTACGAAACTTCAGGTCATTATCCCTACTATGCCGACAGCCAGTTTCCGCCCATCCAGATGGCCGACGGCGAACGGTATCTGCTTCGGCCGATGAATTGTCCCCATCATATCATGATCTACAAGAGCAAGCCCCGCAGTTACCGCGATTTGCCGCTTCGGATTGCCGAGTTCGGGCTGGTGCATCGGTTTGAGCAGTCGGGGGAGCTGTCGGGGATGATCCGGGTGCGGGGGTTTACGCAGGACGATGCCCACATCTTCTGTACAGAAGATCAGGTTGCCGACGAGTTCCGGGCCTGCGTGGAGATGACCCAGTTTGTGTTCCGCACCCTGGGGCTGGAGAATTATTACGTTCGGCTTGGGCTTCGGGATCCCAAGAGTCAGAAATATGTGGGTTCGGAGGCGGTGTGGCAACGGGCAGAGGAGGCACTGCGCACGGTATGCGAACAAATGCATCTTCCTGATCTCCAACTCGGCATCGGCGAAGCCGCCTTCTACGGCCCCAAAGCCGATTTCATCGTCCATGATTGCCTGGGCCGCCCCTGGCAATTGGGCACCGTCCAATTGGATTACAACCTGCCCAGCCCCGAACGATTTGGCCTTCAGTACATCGGCCCGGATAATCAACCCCACCAGCCGGTCATGATCCATCGGGCGCCGCTTGGCTCGTTCGAGCGGTTTGTCGGCATGTTGATCGAACATTTTGCCGGGGCCTTTCCCCTCTGGCTTGCCCCGGAACAGGTCCGGGTGATGATCGTCAGCCAAAAGTTCGAGTCCTACGGCCGGGAAGTGCTGGCCAAACTCCAATCGGCCGGCATCCGCGCAGCGGGCGATTGGCGTCCCGAAAAGATCAACGCCAAAATCCGAGAAGCCCAACTGGAGATGGTTCCTTATATGTTCATCGTCGGTGGCCGGGAAATGCAGGAGGGCACCGTCTCCGTCCGGGATCGCCTCCAAGGGGATCTGGGCCCAATGAGCCTGGATACGGCCATCGAAAAGCTCCTTCAGGAAATCGCCCAAAAGGTGTACCGAAAACCACCCCAAGGATAGACGGCCCGGCCAGCCCACCCCGTCCAAAAGCCCCTCAGGAGCATCCCTACCGGAATCAGGAGCCCTGCCGACTCAAGCACCGTCCCCTCTCAGGGTGGGCAGCGGCAAATTGCTTCATTCGCCTCAAATGCCCCAAAACTGTTGTTTACCCTGTTTTTACCCGGCGGAAGGGTTCCGGGAGTTTTAGGGCAGGGCAAACCAAGGCCTTTGGGGCCATCGGGCGAAAGCATAGGCCGGAGACCCGCTCAGCCAGGCCCAAGGGACAAACAAAAAGCAGCGCGTTGGTGAAATTTTTGCCGAGCAGTTGACGAGGAAAAGAAAGGAAAGAATACTCAATAAGTAAGCTGTATAAGCCGGATGGGGTTCGGCGGTGGCGTCGAGTCCGGCGGGATTCCTCTGAGCCTTGGGAGGCCGGAGGGACGGTTTCCAAAAACTGGCAGTTTTTAGCGAAAGGAGGAGTGTGGCCATCGAAGCAAAGCAGCAGCGGGTCAACGAGCAGATTTCGGCACCCCAGGTGCGGGTCATTGGGGCAGATGGGACACAACTGGGCATCCTTCCCATTGCGGAGGCGTTGGAGCTGGCCCGGCAAGCCGAGCTGGATTTGGTGGAAGTGGCTCCCAATGAACGCCCCCCCGTCTGCCGAATCATGGATTATGGGAAGTATAAATACCTCCAGAAAAAGCGGCTCCATAAAACCCTTGCCCAACACCATGTGAAGATCAAGGAAATTCGGCTTCGGCCGCAAACCGGGCAACATGATATTACCGTCAAACTCAATCGTGCCCGAGATTTCCTGACCCGCCGTCATAAAGTCCAAATTACGGTGGTCTTTCGAGGCCGGGAACTGGCCCATAAAGAAGAAGGAAAACGCCTCCTGGATGAGGTCCTTGCTCAACTGGCCGACGTGGGCAAGATTGAACAGCCCCCCCAAGAGCAGGGTAAGCGCATCGTTTGCACCTTAGCCCCTTTAACCCAGAAATAACTCTTCGGGAGGTATCCAAGTACTCCCATTGGGGGATTCATGATACTTCCTCTCCGGCTGATACCCCTTTGGGTGGGTGTGCGGGAAGTCTCCTTTCTCTCGCTGCCCCCATCAAGTAGTATATTTTACCCCTCACAATGGGGTCCCATGAAACCCCCGGCGGTCCTCTCATGGAAGGAGGCGGCTTCTCCCCTTTTTTTCGCCCATCGAAAGGATATAATAAACGTTTTCCAGTACATGCTCCCCCGTTAGAAGGGTAAAGGGATATGCCAAAGCTCAAAACACGCAAAGCGATTAAGAAACGGTTTCGGCTCACGGCCACGGGAAAAGTGAAACATCGCTGTGCCGGCACAAGCCATTTGGCCCTACGAAAAAGCAAAAAACGCCGCCGGCAGCTTCGGGGTACCAAACTGCTGGATGCCACGGAAGCGGGCTGGGTGAAGAAGGTCCTCGGTAAGTACAGTTATTAACCCGCCCCCAGAGGGAACTCGTTCTCCGTCGTTCCCAATCCCCCCGTAGGGGGATGTCACCGAATAGCCTCCAGCGACTGGGATGCAGCCGGGATGAAGGAGATATTCCCGGAGGATATAAGCCCGAGCGCTCCGACGGCACAGGGGGCAAGCAGCCTCGCCCCAATCCCCCCAACCTTGATACAGGGGCCCCTAACATTTTAGCCGAAGGAAACCACTCGCCTCCCCCTTGTGGGAGAGGCCCGCTGAGGCGTTGGCGCACCTGGGTGAGGGAAGCGCTAGGAATGCGGGCCGAGGGCCACAGAAAAACAAAAGAGGTGCACGGACGTCCCTGCTCCGGCATAGCCTCTCCATTGGGCTAAAATATTCCTGGGGCCTTTTGGCTAAAATATTCCAGGGGGCCTTTGTCTGTGGAAATGGGTTGGTAAGGCAGGTGATCTTCGAAGTGTGTGGCCCTCTTTCTGGATGCCCCGGCACCCCCTTAAAAGCGAAGGATTCCGAAGGAGTTGAAGATGGCGGATCTGTCACCTGTACAAGCCTACCGGCGGGTGGTGTTAAAAATTTCGGGGGATGGCTTTACAGAGCCGGGCCAACGGGGGATTGTGCCCGATGCGGTGTTGCACTTAGCCCGGCAAATCCGATCGGCGGCCCAATCGGGCACCCAGATTGCCATCGTGCTAGGCGGCGGCAATCTCATCCGAGGGGCTCAGTTCACGGCAGGCCAGTCCTATATCCACGAATACACCGCCCATTATATGGGGATGGTAGCTACGATCATGAATGGGCTGGCCCTCCAGGATGCGCTGGAGTCGTTGGGGTGTGAAACCCGACTGATGACCGCCCTGCACATGAACGGCGTGGCCGAACCATATATCCATCGCCGCGCTCGGCGCCACCTGGAAAAAGGTCGACTCATCCTCCTGGCCGGTGGCACCGGCAGCCCCTTTGTCACCACGGACACCGCGGCGGCACAACGTGCCCTGGAACTGGAGGCTTCCGTCCTCCTGAAAGCCACTCGTGTGGACGGCGTCTATAGCGACGATCCGGAAAAAAATCCCCATGCTGTTTTGTACAGCGAAATCAGCTACGAGGAGGTCCGGCGGCAAAACTTGCGGGTCCTGGACCCGGAAGCCATCGCCAAATGCATGCAATATGATCTGCCCATCGTGGTCTTCAACTTCCGCAAAGAAGGAAATATCGAACGGGCTATCCGCGGCGAACGGGTCGGAACACGCATCGGGCGAAAAACAGAAGGTGCCGTGCCGTAGAAGTCTGTCCCAAACCGATCCCTCTTCCCCCAGAGGACTTTGGGGCGGCGACGGGAAGAGGGGATACGCCTTGGGATGAACCGCACCCAAGCATCCCCTATCGAATACCGGTGAAATTAAGTACAACTTATGGGAAGGATGTACTGTATGGATCCGGATGAAATTCTGCTGGACGTAGAAGAGCGGATGGAAAAGGCCATCTCGGTCTTACGAGAAAATCTGGCGGGCATTCGTACCGGCCGGGCCAGTCCCGGATTGGTCGATTCCTTGCGTGTGGAGGTCTATGGCTCGGCCACTCCGCTGAAAACCATTGCCACCATTGCCGTGCCAGAGCCCAATCAACTGCTCATCCGGCCTTATGATCCAGGCACCTTGAAGGACATCGAGAAGGCGATTTTGGCCAGCGGCCTGGGCCTGACGCCGCAAAACGACGGGCGCACCATTCGCCTGATCCTCCCACCGCTTTCCATGGAGGTACGCCGGAAAATGGTCGGCCGAATTCGCGAATTGTGCGAGGAGGCCAAGATCGCTATCCGTAACATCCGGCGGGACGGCAATAAATCGGCCGATCAGGCAGAAAAAGAAAAGCTCCTCTCCGAGGACGAATGCAAACGCCTGAAAGAAAAGATTCAAGATTTAACCAAAGAATACGAAGAGAAAGCCAACCAGTTGGCCAAGGCCCGAGAAAAAGAGGTGCTGGAAGATTAGCCCGGCCGGTGGGCCAATTGGTACCAACTGAGCCGAAGCAAGGGGGCTTATTGCCCCTACGGGATCCTCCTGAAAGCTGGGATCAGGAACTCCCAAGGCAATGGTCCCCACGTGTCATTCCTGGGGGCAAGGAGGAATCCTACCCCCCTCCCACGGCCTCTCCCACCAGGGCAGAGGCGTGTGGTGTGTCATTCCTGCGCAAGCAGGAATCCAGGCTTTTTGGTGGTGCAAAGTGTGTCCTGCTCCTCCGTCTTTGCATCGCTCAATCGGCCTGTTGCCCGGAGGGAGCGAAGTAGGGTCTCTGGATTCCCGCTTTCGCGGGAATGACACGAACGGGTGTCCTCCTCAGCCGGCCTCGGTTTCGCCTCGGCCGGCCTCTCCCGCAAAGGGGAGAGGCGGAGGAGGCAGGCGGACGCCTCCGGTACGAATGCCCCTCACCCGGCCCACCTGTGATGGGCCGGCCTTTGCCGCCAGGGGAGAGGCGTGTGGGGCCTTCTCCCCCGGCCAACCTGTCGGTTGGCCGGCCTTTGCCGGCCGGGGAGAGTTGTTCTGGATTCCTGCTTCCGCAGGAATGACACATGGGCCGGGGCTGGATCGGCGGCTTTTGCCCTCCAGGGACCCCAGGGGCAACAGAAGGGGCACATGATGCGGATTTTGATTACTTCTGGCCCAACCCGGGAATACCTGGATCCGGTCCGGTATTTAACGAATGCGTCCAGTGGCCGGATGGGTTGTGCGGTAGCCCAGGCGGCCCTGGAAGCCGGCCATGAGGTGGTTATCGTCAGCGGACCGGTCGAAATCGGCTACCCTTGCCAGGCTCAGGTCATCTGGGTGGTTACGACCGAACAGATGTGCCGGGCGTGTTTGGCGGAGTTTGACCGCTGTGATGGGGTCATAGCGGTGGCGGCCCCGTGTGATTATCGACCTGTGCGGCAGGCCAAGCACAAGCTCCGCAAAACCGGTTCCGGCCGGGTGCTTCGGTTGGTGGAGACGCCGGACATCCTGGCCCGGCTTGGCGAGCGGAAACGCCATCAGTGGATGGTCGGTTTTGCCCTGGAGACGGAACGGGCACAGGAGCGGGCCTGGCAAAAACTCCAGCAAAAACAGTGTGATCTGATGGTGGTCAACGGCCCGGCGGCCATGAACGCTGCCGACACCCAGATCGAAATCCTGGATCGGCAAGGGGAGGTGGTGGCTAGGCTGTCCGGCCCGAAACAGGAGGTGGCCCGGCACCTATTCCGGATCATTTCGGATCGGCTCATTCGGCCCCACCAGCCTCCCGCCCGCTAAACCCAACCTCCTCCACCGGCCACCCCCTCGGATAGATTCTCTCGAAGTCGGACAGGTTTTCCCGAATCGATCGCCGGGCAGCAGCCCTGATCCCTTGCCCAACCGTTCTGCTCCATCCAACCGCCGTTTTGTTAAAGGTGCTGGGCACTTTGGGAGCTGCTGCGGGATAGGCCATTCCGCTCAAAACGGCATTTCGCACAGCCGGTGAGTGGCTAACTTTCCGCAGAATCCGGCCAGTTGCTGGTAGCCCAGGAGCCGGTCTGCACGAGGAGCATGTAGGCAATACTGCACCCAGCCGGTCTTTCCAACTGGGGTCCCAGAGCAGGCCCCTTGGCCCTGGCGGCGGTCCATGGGGCCGCTGGCGGTGGTCCATTGGATAGGAAAAGATCATCCATTCGGGTCAATATCTTACCGGGCCGGGTGGTGGGTTCTTTACGCCAGGCAGGCCGGATGGTATTCTAATAAGTTATTCTGCTTGGCATTTTGGGAAGCCGGCTTTTACTCTCTTGGGTTCAAAGGAGCGTACGATGAGACGGTATGTGGCGCTGATGATGGTCGGGTGGATGGGATTGTTGCTGGTTGCTTGCACTGCGGAGGAGCAACCGATTGGCCCATCGGGAGCGAGTGCTTCGGTATCGGAAACCTCCAAGCCGACGCTTTCGGAACAGGCATCTCCCCAACTCAAGATCGACGGTCCGTATGTGCTGCCGGAAATTAGTTCGGCCGGTTCGAGCGGCCAACCTGCCGGCCAGGGACATCCCCCCGCCTCAGCCGGAGAGCAATCGTCAAAAGGTTCCGAATCTTCTTTGCTGGGGGATGGGGCCGATGTATCCGCAGCGGCAGAAAGTCCTGGTGGGACAGGAACTGCGGCTGGTTCGGCAACCGCCCAGAAGCCGGACGAACCCACCCCCCCTCCGCCCACCCCGGAGGATGCCGAAGCGGTCAAAGCCCTAACAGCCTTAGGAGTAACCCTCGAACGGAATGATCAAGGGCAAGTAAAATCCGTCGTAGCGACCGAAGGTCAGATGACGGATGAGGCCCTTGCCTTGCTGAAAGGACTGCCCGCCCTGGAAAAACTGGAGATTCGCGGCGGCAAAGTTACCGCCAAAGGTCTGGTCCATCTGAAAAACCTCCATGGGCTCCAACGGTTCTATTTGTGTGAGGTGCCTTTGGAGGACGAGGCTTTAGAGCATTTGGCGGGGCTGACCAACCTCGTTTGCCTTTCGTTGGAGAAAACCGGTATTACCGGCAAGGGGCTAGCCTATCTGAAAAACCTGAAAAACTTGGATGTATTGAACCTGGCGGACAATCCGGTCGACAACAAGGCCCTGGCCCATCTGGAAGCTCTCAGCCACCTGGATACCATTACCCTGCGGAATACCCATATCACCGGCGAAGGGTTGGTGCATCTGAAGTCTCTGGAGCGGCTGCGCGTTCTGAACCTGAAAGGTTGCCAAAAAGTTACCGATGAATCCTTGCAGTACCTGAGCGGCCTGAAAGAACTGCGGATGCTTTACGTCCGAGATACCGAAGTTACCGACGAAGGAGCGAAAAAACTCAAACGACAAATTCCCGGCCTGGCCGTGTTTTTCCATTAATCTGCCTCTATCTCCCCGGCCGACCCATCTCCCAGATGGAGCAAGGGCTAAACATCGAATCGAACACCACCTAGGGTGGGTATTGTTCCCGGTGGATACGGTGAAATTCCATGGTTTCGGTAATCTCTTGGTAGCCAGAAGGCACCTGGTAGGTAGAAGGCAAGAAGATCGGCAAGGGGTTTGGTGGAGAAACCTTGGGCTGGTGGCCGGGTTTCTGCCACGAGAGGCATTCCTACTTTGCCTTTTGGCCCCTACCCGGAGAACCCTGAGAAGAGCAAGAGGTGACAGTTGCCTGAGTGGACCCTTTTCTTTTTGTGGAGGAGTTGGTACCGATGCAGAAGCAGAAGTGGTTTTGGATGGGAATGTTGGGGTTGGTGGTATGCACTGGGCTGGCTTGTAGTGCGTGGGGCGAAGGCTCTGCCGCCAAACCGCCCAAGATGACCGCCGATGTTGTCTATGTGCCCACACCCCATGACGTGGTCGATAAAATGCTCGAAATGGTCAAGGTGACCAAAAGCGATGTGGTCTATGATTTAGGCTCCGGCGACGGTCGGATCGTCATTCAGGCGGCCAAAAAATACGGTTGCAAAGCCATTGGCTTCGAGATCGACGACGACCGAGTGGCCGAGTCCTTGGAAAACATCAAAAAGGAAAAAATCGGCCATCTGGTCCAGATTAAACAGCAAGATATTTACACGGTCGATCTGAGCCCGGCCAGTGTGATTACTTCCTATCTGTTGCCGGAGATGAATCAAAAACTCATCCCCCAGTTCCAAAAGATGAAGCCGGGTTCCCGGATCGTCTGCCACGATTATGCCATCCCCGGCGCCGAATACGAACAATTCCATGAAATGACTTCCAACGAGGACGGTGTAAAACATTATATCTATGTCTATACCGTCCCCTTGAAACTGAAAAAAGCCGAAGAGTAAATCTTTCGGTGCTATTTCTGGCTGTCGGCCCCGGTTCCTACCGATTTGTTCGGATTTTCCGGGGCAATGGGGATTGAATTGGCCGGTCCCATTTTCATGACATTCCCCTTCCGCAGAAGGCACTGATAGCCATGCGGCGGTTGCCTGGGATGATGCGACCCTGCTGGGTCGTTGGGGTTGTGTCGGTCCTGGTATGGGCAGTGGTAGGGGGCATGGGGGGATGTCGAGAGCCCCGACCGCCGATGGTGCCTGTCTCGGGGAAGGTAACCTATGAGAACGGGGATTTGATCCCAGCCAATCGGCTGGAACTGCGTTTTCTCACCCCCGAGGATTTGGTTCGCCAGAAGAATTATCCCCCCTTTGCCGTGGCCGTCGTGGATACACGAAACGGCCAGTTTTCCGATGTTACCACCTGGGAACACGCCGATGGCGTCATCGAAGGCGAACATCAGGTGGAACTGATCCGAGTAGGCGATGAAGCGGATCCCGGCGGCTTTCGGCCCAAAGAGTATCGGGGCAACCGCATTTGGCCCAATCCGGTCCGGGTATCGCCCCAAAATAGTGAATTTCATTTTACCATCCCCCGGGATTAGCCCCAAAATCCGGTAACACTTTAGCCGAAGGAAGCGGCGATGTTTTCCCCTCTCCCCTGGTGGGAGAGGGTAGGGTGCGGGGGAGCTAGCAGAAGGGCACGGTCGTCTTCTTTTTGGCCCCCTCACCGGGCCTGGCCAAAGGCCAGGCCGGCCTCTCGACAGCGAGGGCAGAGGCGGTTTGCTTCATTCGGCTAAATTAGGTACCGAAATCCTTTTGGCCACTTTCAGGCCCCGCTTAGCCGGGGTTTTCGCACAGGCTCTGAGCAAGTTTGGGTCCGGAGAGAGATATTGGGGTCAGCCCCTACCGGGCAGGGACCTCACCTCTGCCGGAGCGAGAGAGCCTTCTTGCCGGAGCAACGTGGAACCTACAGGAATGGCTCTAAAGATTACCGGGCCTTTTCTTGCCTTGCTGGCAAAGTTTTTCAGCGGGGCCAGTGTCCGATGGATCGATTGCCATCCGGACACCTGCCAGCGGATCTATTTTGCCAATCATACCAGTCATTTGGATGCCTTGGTCATTTGGGCTTCCTTGCCGCCGGAAGTCCGGGCACTGACCCGCCCGGTGGCAGCCAAGGACTATTGGACCGCCGGCCGGATCCGAGAATACCTGGCCCGCCATGTCTTTAACGCCATCCTGATCGACCGAACCGAAATCAAGGTGCATCAAAGCCCGGTGGACGTGATGCTCCGGGAAATCGGGGATAAATACTCGCTGATCGTGTTTCCCGAAGGGGGCCGAAGTCCCACCGGAGAAGTGCGGGAGTTTAAGAGCGGCTTATATTACCTGGCGAAAAAGCGGCCCGATCTGGAAGCCGTCCCGGTGTATATTGATAATATGAACCGCATTTTGCCCCGGGGCGAGGTGCTGCCGGTGCCCCTTTTAACCCGGGTGATTTTCGGCCCGCCCATTTGGCTAGAGAAAGGAGAACCCAAAGCCGACTTCCTCCGCCGAGCACGAGAGGCCGTGCTCCGACTGAAAGACTTGTAGCCGGTTGGAGGAAGGCATACCGGCCCCAGATCACGAGGCCCTGGCCGTCTTCCACCTGAAAACGCCCGAACGGGCAAGGAGCAACGGGCGGCCCGATCGTGCCAGCAGACCGTTCGAGGTGCCCCAGAAGCAGAGACGTCTGTCCAATCTTCCCTTTCTGATCCAGGGGACTCCGCCGGTGACCGATCCCCGGACGTTAATCTTAGTTTTAGGGGTTTTGGGGGTTTTAGGCATTGCCACGGTCGTGGCGTACCTGCTACGCCAGCGTCCGGACAGCGGCTTGAACCCGGCCTTGGTGGAGACGTTTTGGCTACGGATTCGGGCCTGGTGGCTTTTGTTGGCGGTGGTGGCGGCCACGTTTCTGATCCATCGCACGCTGACGATTGCGGTCTTCGGGCTCATTTCATTTTGGGCGCTGCGGGAGTTTATCACCCTGACACCCACCCGTCCGGGGGATCATCGGGCCTTGTTTTGGGTCTTTTTTGTGGTTACCCCGCTGCAATTTGTGTTGGTAGGGTTAGGCTGGTACAGTTGGTTCGCGGTGTTCATTCCGATCTATACGTTTTTGCTTATCCCGGCACGAATTGCCTTGGCCGACGATCCGAAACGGTTTTTAGAGCGGATTGCCAAGATTCAGGCGGGGCTGTTGATCTGTGTGTATTGTTTCAGTTATGCACCGGCCCTTCTGACACTTCCGGTGGGAAATCCCTCGGGTGGGGGGGGTAGCCTCCGGGAACGGCTCCTATTTTTCTTCGTCTTGATGGTTCAACTGAGCGATCTGTTTCAATATGCCTGGTCGCAGTTGCCCTGGAAGCACGTACTGGCGCCGACGATCAGTCCGAGTCGGACCTTGGAGGGGCTTTTAGGGGGGGTGCTTTCTACCTCTTTGGCAGGAGCAGCCCTCTCCTGGGCCACCCCCTTCCCCTATTGGCTGGCCGGCCTAGCATCGGGTCTGGTGGCCCTGATGGGATTTGCGGGCGGCCTGACCATGTCGGCCATCAAACGGGATCGGGGGGTCCAGGACTATGGAACCCTCCTGGAAGGGCATAGCGGGGTCCTGGACCGAATCGATTCTTTATGTTTTGCGGCTCCCGTGTTTTTCCATTTGAGCTATGTTTGGTTGACGGGATAGCCTCGCAAACCCCCTTTTTGTGATAGAACGAACCACCAAATAGGGGAGTTTCTCTTTTCCGTTGATCCTACCCGGAATTTTGGGACATGAAAATTTTGAGAATACACAAAATACACAAAATAGCAAAAGCACATAGATTAAAACGAGCAGTGAAAATAGGATAGATATGGAAAGCCGATTTCTTATCTGCTCCTGATTGCTCCGGGTATGGGGAAAAACCCAAAAATCTTGCCGCAACTGCTTGCTTTACCTAAATTGCCTAATTATCATCGAAAAATAGAGACTCGCTTGAGAGTCGTCCGGAGACTTCTGGCATGTTGCACGTCCATTCAACGGGCGGGGCTGTTCCCGGAGGCTCCCGGGCCCCAGGGCCAAGCGGGTCCTAGGATTGTAGTCCAAAAAGGGGTTTGCTTCCTTTGGAGAACTGCTCATGCACACGCTACGGATCACACGATGGTGGGGAATTCTGTTCGGAGGTGGATTGGTTTTAGCTGCTTTTGCCGATCGAGGTTATGGCCAAGCGGCCGGGGTGGTGGTGGATGCCCAGGGGGTACTGCATAAGAAAGTGGTTCCGGATCTGAGCGGGCAGTTGCTGCGGCAACGGCAGGCAGCGGCCAAAGCCTCCCTTTCAGCTGACCTGGCCCGCTTCAGCCCCCGGCGGTATGTGTCGCTGACCCGGTTAGAGCAGGCCTTGGCCGACCGGCAAGGGGTGCTGACCGATGAAATGCGTTATCTGGCCGGACTGCTCCGAATCCAATACGTCTTCTTCTATCCAGAGACCAAAGACATTGTCATTGCCGGTCCGGCCGAGGGGTGGATGGAAGACCCGGTGGGTCGGGTCGTCGGTATTACCACCCGTCGGCCTGTGTGCCGATTGGAGGATTTGGTGGTGGCGCTGCGGCTATTTGGACCTGGGCAGAAGAGCGGCAATACGGTGATCAGTTGTTCCATTGATCCCACTCCGGAAGGCCTGGCTGCTATGCAGCGGGTGCTCCGCCAGATGGGTAGCCAATTGCCCGGTCCACCTAGTCCGGCCATAGCCAACCAAATTGCCGGCACCTTGCAAGAAAGCCTGGGCCTGCAGGATATTACGATCACCGGGGTGCCGCCGGAAACGCATTTTGCCCAGGTGCTGGTGGAGGCAGATTATCGGATGAAGCTGATCGGCATTGGGCTGGAGGAGCCGCCGGTGCAGATGGCCAGCTTCGTGCAGATGGTCAATCCCAGCCAGGTTGCCCGCAACGCCCTATTCCGCTGGTTCTTTGTGCCGGATTATCAATGCGTCCGGGTGAGCGAAGACGGTCTAGCCATGAAGCTAGAAGGCGATGGCGTGAAACTGGTGGGTGAAGATGAAATGGTAACCGCCGAAGGGCAACGGCGGAGCGTAGGGGCTGCCAGCAGGGCCAGTCAAATGTTTACCACCACCTTCACCAAAAAATATCCCGAACTGGCCGAACGCTCCCCCGTGTTCGCCGAACTGCGGAATCTGATCGACATGGCCGTGGCCGCCGCCTTCATCCAACAGCAAGATTATTACTCCAAAGCCGGTTGGAAAATGGAACTTTTCGGCGACGAATCCAAATTGGCGGTGCAGAGGTATCCGGCCCCTCGGAAAGTGGCGCCGGCGGTTTCCGCGGTCGTTCGGGGGAATCAATTGATGACCCCCATCGGCGGCGGCGTCCATATCGAACCTCAACAGGCGCTGGCCAAACGAAACCTCCTGCCCGATGAAAAAGGTGAAGTGGCCAAAACCCGCCAGGAAGTCCAACTCCGGCTCCCCAAAGGCCGATGGTGGTGGGACTAAAAGCAAAGGCTGATCGTAACATTTTAGCCGAATGGAGGGGTCTATGTGTCATTCCTGCGCAAGCAGCAGTCCAGGCTGCTTTGTGCCTGCTCTGGTGCTCCGCTGTGGTAAGCGGGGCCAAGGTAACATGGACTCTCCTTTTTCTGGATTCCCGCTTTCGCGGGAATGACACTGTCGGAGGCTGTTCGCCCCAAGTTGGCCCAAACGGTCCAATTACTTTCTGGATTCCCGCTTTCGCG
>Ga0209017_10001352_pt1 | contig 19004 bp, 12 predicted proteins | sample YNPBryunderm2012_FD_185812 | JGI IMG/M metagenome (GOLD analysis project Ga0209017, IMG submission 185812) | Anoxygenic and chlorotrophic microbial mat microbial communities from Yellowstone National Park, USA - YNP Bryant MS undermat 2012... ... | reverse complement strand
TTTTTGGTGTCATGAAGGCCGAGCATTGTCGCTATGCGTTCCGCTGCCTTCAGGCCCGCCAACCCAGCCTCCAAACCCCTTCGTGAATTGGCCATGACGACGTGGCGATCCCCTCCCGGTGGCATGGTCCCTTGAACGAAGCCCAACGCGCGCAGGTCTGGGACTTGTACATGGAAAACTTCCGCAGGCACAGGGTTTCACCCCAGTGGCCGCAACGGTATGCCCCGCTTTGGTGGAGCTGGGGCACAGGCCAGTTCGTTTACGATTTCGCTGATTATGACCGTGCCCTGACCCGCTACCTGGACGAGTTCGGGTTCTCCAGCTTTGTTTTCATGGACGAGCCGTGGACGTTGTTTGGGTTCTCGCGCTTCCAGCCGGGATATAACTCTTTGTTCACCCTCTTGATGTCCGGGATCGCAGAACATCTGCGTCGCAAGGGATGGATGGAGAAGGCCTGTGCCTACTGGATCGACGAACCGGCGGATTCCCTGATCCCGTTTGTGCGGGCAGGCATGCATGCTCATTTGTACGCGGTTCCGGATTTGAAGCGCCTGCTGACCCGGGAGCCGGTGCCGGAACTTTACGGGCTGGTGGATTTGTGGGTACCGATGGCCGTGCTCAGCATCTTTCGCAATACTGCCGACCGATGGTTCGACCGCATGGCCACAGGTGAGGAGGTCTGGTGGTACGTTTGCACCTATCCCAAATGGCCTGTGCCGAACTACTTCATCGACCACCCGGCTATCACCCACAGGATCCGGTTTTGGTTGGCCGAGCGCTACGGGATTCATGGAGACCTGTACTGGGACGTCAACTGGTACCTGGATCGCCAGCATCAACCCATCGATCCGTGGACGCAGACCACCGTGCTCGATGAATGGGGCCAGCCCATGGGCAATGGAGACGGTGTGCTGTTGTACCCGCCGGTGAAAACGCCGCCCGAGCAACCGGTGGTGGCCGGGCCGATTGACTCGCTGCGTTGGGAACTCATCCGCGAAGGCTTGGAGGACCGCGAGTACTTTTGGTTGTTGCGGGAGCTTGGCCGTCGGGCGGCGCTTCGCCTGGGCCCGGAGCATCCGGCGGTGACCGGCGCGACGGCTACGCGGGCTCAGGCGCTGGCGGTGGCTTCGGAGCTGACCAACTACACTCACGATCCGCGCGAACTCCTCGGGGCCCGGCGCGTGCTGGCTCGGGCTCTGGAAAGCCTGAGCACCCCCGAACCGTTCTGGGTGGAGGAACCAAGCTCCAGAGTCGTGAACATCGGCGACGCGCTCGTTTTGCGGTGTGAGGCCTTGGGGTGGCCACCCCCAGTCTATCATTGGTACAAAGACGGCATCCCGATGGGCACCACGGACGAAGGCCTTTGGCGCATTATTGCCGCGGATGTGGATACACCGGGCGATTACTGGGTGGTAGCCAGCAATGTCGCCGGCACCGTCACCAGCCGGGTTGCCCGTATCCGTGGAAACTGGACCAGCAGGCCGGAGATTGTCGTGCCTCCCTCGGCACGGGCGGTACGCCTGGGGAACCCGATGGTACTCGCCGTGGTCGGAGTGGGGGAACCCCCTCTCAGATACATGTGGCTCAAAGATGGCGAGCCCGTCCCCAGCGATGGTCCCGCGGGTCCCACTTTCTTGCGCAGTAATACGGTGCCTGCCGACGCGGGTTTCTATCAAGTCATGGTCTCGAACGCATGGGGTACTGTCACCAGCGCTCCCGTGCGTGTCGCGGTACATTGGGATCTGCTTCGCCAGCCGGTCGTGCCCCGAGTTAGCTCCTGGCGGTACGATAACCGGGGAGTAGCCCTGCCAACTGATTGGTTTTTCCATCCAGAGCGCGACGAGAACTGGCAGACCGGCCAGGCACCATTCGGAAGCGGGTTCTCCGATGCCGCAACCTCGCTGGCACGAGAGGATGGAACTCTGCCTGCCACGGCGTATTTCTTCACCACTTTCGAGCTCCATGATCCGATTGCGGAACTGGAGGGCCAGATTGCCTGCGACGATGGGGCTGTAGTGTTCCTGAACGGTCACGAGGTGTTCCGGCTCAACATGCCACCGGGCGCCCCGTCATACGGCACCTCGGCACAATCCCCTGTTGACGGATCGCCGCTACGGGCAACCTTTTTCATTGCACCTGAACTACTTCAGTCGGGAACCAACCTGTTGGCCGTCCAACTTCATCAACACGCCGAGCCGCTGCAGCCGCCGGCAGTGTGGCCATTCGATGAACCTGGCCCCCCTTGGGAACGACTGGGCGGTGGACTGGGATGGACCGCTGTTGGCACTGGCGTGGTCGCCACGGCGGGCCGATGGCTGGGCTGTGTTTCCAATGCGGCTTCTTCGGATAGCTGGCTGGAGTTACCGCATGACTCGGGGCTTCAACCCCGGGGCCCATTCACGGTGGGCGGCTGGTTTGCCTGGGGTTCTGGTTTGGTCAACACCGCCACCCGCACCGCCATCGAGAAAGCCGGGGAATACCGCCTCTACTACACCGGCAATCTGGTCAATCGCTACCGGTTTCGATTGGGCGAGGTGGAGGTCCAGGAGCAAACTCCGGGTACACGAGTTGGCCAATGGCGTCTGGTCATGGCTTGGTTTGACGGCACCAACGCGTGCATTCAGATGGACAATGGCCCTGTGTACTCGGCCCCGGCCCAATTACCTCCGGTTACGACCAACCCCGTGGTGGCTTTGCGTCTGGACCCGGGCGCTGGAGGGTTCGCCGCTGACGACCTATTTTTCTTTCCACGGGCGCTTACGGCGGAGGAACGGGCTGCAATCTACCAGCTCGGGATCCGGCGGTTTCTGACGAATCTGGAGACGGCCCGAGAGGATCTCTGGTTTGAACTCGAGCTCAATCGGCTGCTGGGATCTCCGCCGCAATTTCTGGCTGGTCCCGAGAGTCAGGTCCGTGTGGCAGGAGAACCCGTCGGATTCGAACTGACCGCCGTGGGTACCGCGCCCATCCAGTATCAATGGCTTTTCGAGGGTCTGCCCATTCCAGGGGCTGTGGGAACGCGGTTGTATCTGCCCCAGGTCAGCGAGGCACACGCGGGCCTCTACGCGTTGATGGCCACCAACCGCGCCGGGGCTGCTATCAGTCCGCCTGCGCGGCTTTCGGTCCTAAGCCGACCCCAGCTGGATTTCGCGTGGGACGACGCCCTGCAACGCTGGCGCCTGTGGCTGCCGCAATTAAGCGTACCAAGCACGCTGCAGGTTTCGACCAATCTCGTCGACTGGGAATCCGTATGGATGCGTCCGGCGGAAAGTCCGGCCACCTACTGGTCGTTGCCGACGCGTCCAGGCCGGCCCGTCGAGTTTTACCGCCTTCAGATCCACCGGTAGGTTCGCTAACTTGCAGCCGTCCCGACCCCACCGCTTCGGCCTTGGGCGCTCTCGGCCGGCCCGGGAAGACGAACGAGACCCAAACAGTGACAACGGCCGCAGCCCGGGCCCGAAACAGGACGCCGCGTCGACTCGTGCGGCCTCATTTTCGGAAAATCCGCAACCGAAGGGCCATCCAGGCCTGCTGGTCGTGGGCCCGCCGAAGCAGCGTGGAACAGTGCCTTCAACCTCGCCGGTGCCTCAGCCCAGCGCTGGGCGCGCGGCACCAAAAGCCTCGCAAGCCTGCCACAGAGGCGAAGGATCGATCCACCGGCGCAAGGGAATCCCGCACCATCGCCTCTGCTGGGAACCATTTATTTCCGTTGGGCCAGATGGGCGGTTGGGCCTGCAATGCCTTTCGAGTTCTTGCGCAGGGCCTTGGTGTTGCTTTGCCTGTCAGGCGGAGAATCCTCCGTCGTTTCGGCCCGGGCCAGCACGGCTTTCCTCCTCTGCCGCTCCCGAAGCGCCTCTCCCGGAGCAGGACAGCCGGTGTCGGCCCGCCGAACATCACCCGTGGCGTCACGTCAAAAATTGACGGCCAGCAACTTGAGGCCGCTGGGTGCGCCGGTCACGGGATCTCGCACCAGATTTTGCTCGCCCGACCCCGCTTCGGGGGGGGCCCAAGGGTTCAGCAGTTGCAGCGGATTGGGGCTCCGGAACAACTGAACCAGCACCCCGCTGCAGCGCCAGCGCCCTACCACCGCCTCGTTGGGTTTCCGCGCCGCTTCCACGGACTCTTCCCGCAACTCTCGCACCAGGCGGTTGACCAGTGACTCCGTGAGCACGGTAGAGCCGGTTCCGTTGCGCAAGTCGAACCGCTCCGGCCTTGCGGGAGCCGCATTGGTGGGTGGGGAGACTGCCGCAGGATCATTTTCCGGCTTTCCCGCAGTCGCGGGCTCCGCCTCCGGGGCTGCCCAGACAGCCATGCCGGCACACAGGCTTCCGACCATCAAGAGTAGTATTGCCTTCATGGGACTCACCCTCTACCAGGCAAAATCTCCGCCCGAATGCTCTCCGCGTCAACTGCTGGGCTTGGCTCAGGCATGATGCCGAAACAGCCGTTCCCGGTTCACCAGCAGGTACCACACGATCCACCCGTTCAGCAGCAATACCCCCGCTGCGGCCGCGGAAGACCTGTGCACCAACTCGTACACTTCGATCGGAATAAAAAAGGCCGACTCCCCGATGGCCATCCATCCGGCCCACCCGGCCCGCCACAGCAATCCGATTCCTTCCGCCAGGGAGAAAAGGCTGTAAAACACCGTGCCTGCCGCCACCCACAGTATCTTCTGGGAAGAGATCCGCCCTAACTGAATCCCCAGGTCCACAAAAAATTGTTTCTCCGGGTCCAGATGCAAAAACAGCAACGTTTGCCGGAACAGGGCCGGGAGGTTTTCATCCGAAAGCTGCCAGACACCCAGGGCCAGCAGAATCAGCAGGAGTGCCTTGCCCAACTTGAGGCAGGCGATGACATACAACGTGGGTGCGCGCTGCTTGGTAGGAACGGAAGAGACAGACCCGGCCATGAAAGAAAGATTCGAAGTGTGCGTGGCGCATCGACCGTGCCAGGCCGAGGCTTCCTCGACCTGCCGGACCGTCAGCCTTGCCGCGGCGCCCTCAGCGCAGCCGTTCCTGTAGCCAGCTCGGCAGCTCGGCGATGGGCACTCGCGTCTGCTGCATGGTGTCCCGATCTCGGACCGTTACGGTGTCTTTGAGTTCCGGGCCTTTCTCGCCCAAGGTCTCGAAGTCCACGGTGACGCAAAACGGTGTGCCGGCCTCGTCTTGGCGCCGGTACCGGCGGCCAATGGCCCCTGCATCGTCGTAGAACACGTTCATCCAGGGCCGCAGCAGGTCGCGGATCTGGAGGGCTTTCTCCACCAAAGCGGGTCGGTTTTTCAGCAAGGGAAAGACCGCCACCTTCACGGGCGCAATGCGTGGGTGCAACCGCAAGACCACGCGGGTTTCCAGTTCGCCTTTTTCGTTGGGGGCCTGGTCCTCGTCATAGGCCTGACACAACAGCGCCAGCGCCAAGCGGTCCACCCCGGCCGAGGGCTCGATGACATGCGGAATGTAGTAACCCTTGGCCAGCAAATCGGCATCTTGGCGGGCCAGCGACTCAGCCTTGTCCCTCGGCTCGCCCATGCGCGTCAAGTACCCCAAACGATGCTGATAATACCGTTCCTGCAACCGTTGCTGCCGCGAGGGCTCCAGCTTCGGCCACGCTGTCCGTAGCTCCTCGTCAAAGACGGTCATGGGACGACCCGAATAGCGTTGATGTTGGCTCAGATCGAAGTCGCTGCGGGCCGCAATCCCCTCCAGTTCCTGGGTCCCGAATGGGAACTGAAACTGAATGTCCACGCAGGCCCTGGCGTAGTGCGCCAGTTCCTCTGGTTTCTGCCAGTACTCTTCCAGTTTGGCGCGGGGCAGTCCGATGCTCTCGTAAAACCGGATGCGTTCCTCCACCCAGTACTGGTGCCACATTTGCCAGCCCCAGTTGGGTTGCGGCGGCCCCGGATGGCCCGGACCCGCGGGCCGCGCCACCTCTCCGTAAATGGCTTCGACCGCCTCGTCCGGTCGGATGAAAAACTCCAGTTCCATCTGCTCAAACTCGCGCGATCGGAACGTGTAGTTGCGGGGAGTGACCTCGTTGCGGAAAGCCTTGCCAATTTGGGCGATTCCAAAGGGGATTTTCTGGCGCGAGGTCTCCAGCACGTTCTTGAACTGGGCAAAGATCGCCTGAGCGGTCTCCGGCCGCAGATAGGCCACGTTCTCCTCCGACTCGATCGGTCCCACGATCGTCTTGAACATCAAGTTGAACGGACGCGGCTCGGTCTTTTCCCCCTCGCATTCGCTGACCCTCTTGCTGGGCTTGCGTGGGCAGGGAATCTCGTGCAACTGATCCGCGCGGAAGCGTCCCTTGCAGGTCTTGCAATCCACCATGGGGTCACTGAAGGTGCTCACATGCCCGCTGGCTTCCCAGATCCGCGGGTGCATGATGATGGTGGCGTCCAACCCCACCACGTCGTCGCGCCAGCGCGTCATCCACAGCCACCACTGTTCCTTCAGATTGCGCTTTAGCTCCGTGCCCAGCGGCCCGTAGTCCCAAAACCCATTGAGGCCGCCGTAGATTTCCGAGGACGGAAAGATGAATCCGCGCCGTTTGCAAAGCGCGACCAGTTTCTCCATGAGCTGCTGTTGTTGCTGCGAGGCTGCCTGCGCCATAATGGGCGCAGTCTTTGGGAACGCCCCGGCCCCTGTCAAGGGAGCGTCCGCACGGCTGCGCGGCTGTACATTCTGCGCGTGTGCTCGGCCCACCTGCAGCCAGTGAGCTGGAAACTTCGGCGGCCATGGCCCCTGGCATCTGGTCGCGCAAGGTGGCCACAGAACCCGGCTGTCGGGTTTGTCCCCTGTTCAGGCCACAAGACACAGTGCAGCTTTTGCGGCATCCTGGCTCCATGAACGCGAACAGGTGCAGCCCGCGCGCCGCCCAACCCGGCTTGCCCAGTCCCATGCTATCCGGAATCAGAATCATGAACGACCGCTCGGATCCTGTTTCGGCCGAAGACAATTCTGCTGGCCGGAAGGTTTCTGTGCCGCGAGCGGGAGCTTTCTCGGCCTGGTCCTTGCCGGCGGTGCTGGTGCTGGCCTTGGCCGGACCAGTGGCAGCGGCCGTCTGGACCGGCACAGTGGGTTACTGGGACGACCCGGCCAATTGGGACACCGGCGTGCCCAACGCCGCCGGCGGCTGGGCCATCGGCAACGTCCAGAATGGAGGCACGGCCATTGTCCGTTCCGCTGTGCCCGCGGTCAACGAGGCTTGGGCCGGCAACGGGGGTGGTCCCGGTACCATCGTCGTGACCAACGGCGGTGTGCTGACCGTCAACAACTGGCTGGTCATCGCCCGGATGTACCAGTCCTTGGTTGAAACGCCGCTGAGCCGGCTGATCGTCGAAAACGGCACGCTCCAGAAAAGCGGCAACGGACTAATTGTGGGGGACAACTACCAGGGGCTCAGTTCGCCGGGGGAAATGATCGTGGCCGGCACCGCCACGGTGAACGTAACAGGCGGATGGTGGGGCATTGGCAACGGTGCGGCCAGCCGCGGTTTGCTGGTCCTCCGGGACCAAGCCCTGGTGAATGCTTCGGGCTACGATTTCAATGTGGGGGACTACGGCGGCGCTGTCGGGCTATGCTTTCTGTCCAACCGGGCTACCCTCAACGTCTCTCGCTTCTGGGTGGGCAAATTCGACACCGTCTCCGGCGCCCTGTGGCAGAGCGGTGGCGCGGTGGTCGGCACCGGTGCCAATGCGAATGAATGGTGCATCGGCGGCGAAAACGCCGCCTCCGCCACTGCCTACGGTTTCTATGCCTTGCTGGACGGGATGCTGATTTGTCCCTTCAACTTTCAGGTGGGCCGTTACGGCTACGGCGTATTCTATCAAAGCGGTGGCACCAACGTGCAATCCGGGTGGTGCGATACTGCCCGTTTCGTGGGCAGCATCGGCGTGGCCTGGTTTTCCGGGGGCCGGTTTCTGCACGACGGTCTCAACACACGGTACATGATTGGTGAAAACGGGCGAGGTGAAGTGTCCGTCACCCACGCTGCAGAGGTGGAAACGGTGCGTCCCATGGTCTTAGCCAATGGCGAGGCTCTTCTAGTGCTCAAGGGAGGCACCCTCATTGTGCCGGGCTTTGAGAAATGGGCCGGGACCGCGTACCTGGCCTGGGATGGGGGCATTCTGCGGGCGCGTGGGGATCATCCCGAGTTCCTGCCGGCTGGCGTTAACGACGTGCGTCTCTTTGCCGGCGGGGCGGTGGTAGACACCGCCGGCCATGAAATCACTTTCCGAGCGGCGCTGCGAGCGCCGGCAGGCCAGGGGATCCAGAGCATTCCCCTTCTTACCCGCGGCACGGGCTACATTGGTGCTCCGATCGTCCAAATCCAGGGCGACGGCACCGGTGCCATGGCGGTGGCCCAGGTGGATCCCTCGAGCGGTCAACTGACCAACATCCTCATCACCAGTCCCGGCCATGGTTACACCTATGCGGTGGCTACGTTACTGGGCGGGGGCACGCCCGACCCCGCCACGTTGGGGGCTCCGGTGCTCGGCCCGGTGAGCTCTGGCGGATTGCTCAAGCGTGGCCGCGGGACCCTGACCCTGGCTGAAGCCAACACCTATACCGGCCCCACCGTGGTCGAGGCCGGCCGGCTACGTGTTTCCACCGAGCACAGCGGTGCCGGTACGTTCGACGTGGCCGGCGGCGCCACGCTGGCCGTGTACCGCGGGGCTGGCACGCCCAGCCTCTCCCTGGCCCAGCTCGCTCTGGGTGGCCCCGAGTCAGCAACCCTCGAGCTCGACCTTGGCGATGCACCCGGTTCCACAAGCCCCTTGCTACTGATTCAGGGTCAGCTCCATCTGCGCGGACCCGTGGTGCTTCACATCGACGCACGCAACCTGACCGTAGGCACCTACCCGCTCCTTCGGTACGCCTCCCGTACTGGCAGCGGCACTTTTAGCCTCGGACAACTTCCGGTGGGGGGTTCAGGCCGTTCTGGTGGACAACACCGCCGGCGGCACGGTCGAGCTGCTCGTGACCGCGGTGGGTCAACTTCGCTGGGACGGCATGGCCGGTCCGGTCTGGGATGTCGGCCAAACCACCAACTGGATCGAAATCAGCACCGGACAACCGACCGTTTACCAGGATGGCAACCCGGTGTTGTTCGACGACCGCGCCGCCGGGATTACTTCGATCAGCTTGGAGACTGCGGTGTCTCCTGCGGCCGTCATGGCCGACCACAGCCAGCGCGACTATCGCCTGAGGGGCTCGGGCCGCATCCGTGGCAGTGCGGGTTTCACCAAACGTGGCACCGGCACTTTCACCATGCACTTGGCCGGCAACGATTACACCGGCCCCACGCGCATCGAGGGCGGTATCCTCGTCGTCACCAACCTCGCACCGGCTGGTCAACCCAGCGCCCTCGGGGCGGCCTCGATCGCACCCACCAACCTGGTCTTGGCCGGTGGCACCCTCCGCTACGAAGGCCCGCCCACACAGACCGACCGAGGCTACGCCCTTCAAAACACCAACAACCTGCTCGACATCCGCGGCGACCTGGTCGTGGGAGGTCCCGTCACCGCCCAAACCGGCAGCGAGGTCCATAAGACCGGCTCGGCCCGGCTGACCTACACCCATCCAGGCCTGCTGGAGCTGTCCGGCGGTGCCCCGGGATACACCATCGGAGCTGGCACAGTGGTCTTCGACGGATCGGCCGGCAACCAACTCGTCCGTGTCACGCCCGATCTCTGGATCGGTAACCGGCCCGACCAAGGCGCGGCCCTTCTGCTGTCCAACACCACCGTCCAAGTGGACGCCTGGGTCGCCGTGGGGCGTGGCAACGGCAGCATGGGGAACCTTTCCTCATTGACCCTGCATAACTCCCGGTTGGTTTCCGGTAACTTCGCCATGGGTTACGACGCCGGCCTGGCCAACAACCTCGCCCGACAACAACTGACCCTGCAGGGCAATTCCACCCTCACCAACCGGGGCGACATGAATCTGGGCGAAAGCACTGGATCCGAAGCCCGCATCTTGGTGACAGACCAGGCCACCCTCTTTTCCGACGGCCGTGTCTTCATCGGGTGGCACTTCAACGCCACCGGCCATCTGGCCCTCAGTCGGCAGGCCCGCATGATCGTCGATGCCTGGCTTTCCTTTGGTCACGAGGGCGGCCACGGCACCGCCACGTTGCACGACGACAGCCAGTTGTGGGTGCTGTGGGATCTGAACGTCACCGACGTGGGCACCGGCCTAGGGCTCTTCGAATTGCACGACCGCGCCGCGGTTTCGGCGAACAACCTTTTCGTGGGCAAGGGCGCCAGCAGTACTGGCGTGTGGAGACAGGACGGGGGGCGCTTGGAACTTCGCCCCACGGGCGACGTTCTGCAGATCGGCGCCAACGGCACGGGCCTTTGGGAACAGTCTGGCGGCATGGTCCTTGCGCCGCGGCATTGGGTCGCCATCGGTCGTTACCCGGGTGTCCAGGGCACGCTGAACCTCTCCGGGGGCGAGTTTTCCCACACGGACCCCGGTCGGCTCCTGTTCGTCGGGGAAGAGGGCAACGGCGTTCTGAACCTGAGCGGCACCGGGATCCTGACCACCTTGGGAGACCGCTTGGTAGTGGCGCACACGGCCAGCGCGTCCGGCACCGTCAACCTCGATGGCGGCCTGCTCCGGGTCCGACGCGTCGCCGGCGGCGAGGGCGTCAGCGCCTTCAACTTCAACGGCGGCCTGCTGCAGGCTCTGCCCGGGGCCGGGCCGGACTTCATGTACCAGCTCGGGTCCGCTTATGTGATGCCCGGGGGCGCCATCATTGACACGGGCACCAATCACCTCAGCCTGTCGCAACCCCTCCTTGACGGCGGCGGTGGTCTGATCAAGCTGGGCAGCGGCTCCCTAACCCTTCTGGCCGACAACACCTACAGCGGTCCCACTGTGATCAGCAACGGAACCCTTCGGATCCACGGGAACTCCACCTCGGCCGCCATCACCGCCCGGGCCGGTGCCACGCTCGGCGGCACCGGTAGCATCGCCGGCATCGTCACCATAGACCCTGGTGCAGTCCTGGCGCCGGGCGACGGCCTTGGCACTCTCAGCCTGGCCCGATCGCCCCAACTTCAGGGCACGGTGCTCATGGAACTGAATCGATCCGCCAACCCGGCTGCGGATCGGCTGGTGGTCCAACAACCCCTCACCTATGGCGGCACACTGCACCTAATCAACGTCGGCCCGCCCTTGCAACCGGGTGACACCTTCCAACTCTTCCAAGCCCCGGGCTACTCCGGCGCCTTCACCACCGTTGTAGCAACAACCCCAAGTCAGACAGTCCAATGGGACCTTTCGGGGCTGACCGTGGACGGTACGATCCGAGTCGCTTCCGTCGCCACGGCCGAGGTCAAACTGGATTGGGCGCTGGCGGAAAACCAGATTACTCTTTCCTGGCCGGAGGCCGAGCGCGGTTGGCTCTTGCAGGTCCAGACCAACAGCCTGGCCATGGGTCTGAGCACCAACTGGATCGCGGTGCCGGGATCCGACCTCACCAATCGGATCGTGCTGCCCGTGGACCGTCGGGCCGGGACCGTCTTCTATCGGCTGATCCGCCCGTAATCGCAAAAGGGCCGCCCGCACCGATCGGCTGCTTAAGCGTTCTCAACCCGTCGGGCAAAAGGTCAGGCGTCCCAGCGCGGCGTTTCCCCGCAGGCTTCGGAAGCAATGCGGACCGCAGGCGATCGTTCGGCTCCCGCGGTTTGCATCCCGCGGGAGTCGGCAAAGGGTGGTGCCGTTCAGCGTCCCACGCGGTAGAACCGCGGTGGCTCCGGCAGCGGAACGGTCATCTCCCAAAAACCGTCACGCAACAACGGTGCGTGCGGCAGTCGCGTCCAAAAGACCGGACCTTCCAAGCTGCCCGTGCTCTCCAACTGAAAATCCAGTGCATAACTTGGCCACCGGAACCGCAACCCGGCAGGCTGTCGGTCGATGCTCACGCTGACCGCCAGGCCGGTTTGCCCCGCTCCGGCCAAGGCATTGGCTCGAACCTCTTCCTCCGTCAGGCGCCCTGCGTACACCCGGAAATCCTGCAGTACCGCCTGCAGAGGTGGAGCATCTCCCAGAAGCGACCGGCCCAAATAAGCCCGGCCCGTGCCCACCCCCAACAACGAGGGCACCACCCCCTGATACGTCCGGGCCGGTTGGCCGTTGGTGTAAACCACAACCTCCCCGGCCATGGGATCCAGTACACACACCAAATGCACTGATTCCCCGTCCAAAGCCGGCCCGACGTCGAGGTTCAACCCCGTGCCCGAGTAGTTGAAGCTCAAACGCGCCGTGCCAGAGCCCGTCCGGGGAAAGAACTGCACAAACCGCACCGGCAGGCCACCCTGAACATCGCCAAACTCGAACAACCGAGCCCCGGGGGCATTGGTCCCGAACCGGGCGAAGCATTCCAGACTCACCGGTTGCGACGCCGTGATCAGGCCTCCCGGCAGCTCCACGAACGACTGGCTTGTCCCGGGAAGCTCCAAACCTTCGGCAGTCAGCCTAGTACCAACGATGGCTCGCGGATGGGCCGTCCCGATCTGATCGCGTGTCCCAGCGGTAAAGTTGTACCAATGCGCCAGGGCTGGAGGTGCCCATGCCAGCCGCCGAATCTCCTCCGGCGTCAATGCCCTGCCGTAAACCCGGAGCGAATCGATCCAGCCGCGATACGGCGGATCGGGCCATTGACTCAGTCCCAGATAGTTGCTGCGGGCCTGCACCTGCCAGGGGACCAGTGCGACGTTGCTGCGGATCGCCACGGGGACCGCGTTGAAGTACAAGACCGCCCGTTGTTCCTCAAACGTGACAGCCACATGGGCCCAAGTACCGGTGGGAAAAGCAAACGGTGCGTCCAACCGAATCTCCCCCGACGGCCCCCCGGTGGTCAGGGCACACCGCAGCCTGCCGTTGTCGGCCCGGGGCGTAAGCAGAAAGTATCGGTCGGTACCGTTGCCGAAATCGAAAAACCGTTGCCAGCTAGAGCCTCCGTCCCACAGCGCCCACAGGGCCACGGTGCGAGCATTGGCGACCGCCGTCGGCAGGATTCCATGCCCGCCACTCCCGGGGAATCGAACTGCCCGCCCACGGCCGGGCACCGGCTCAATGCGCGCGCCGTTTGTCAGGATGCCATCGTAGAGCCGACCCTGGTCGCGTGCATCCTGCTCCAGACTGTAAAACGCGCTCCAGTCCAACGTCGTCACCGGCCAACCGTCGCTGGTCCATTCAAGTCGGGCCAAACCCAGTTTGGCGATCCCGCGGTCCAGCCCGTCATAATAATGGAACGTTAACCAATCCTGGCCGTCTTCCCGGTAAATTCCCGCATGCCCGGGGCCCACAAAACGACCGGTGCTTTCCAGGAACCTCGCTCCCCCGCGCTGAATCAGATTGACCCCCTGGCGGTCCCGGAAGGGGCCGGTGGGCGACAAGCTCCGCCCCACGCGGATCTGGTAGGTACTGTCGATGCCGGCGCAACAAGTTCCCCAGTTCACGAACAGATAGTAGTAGGCACCTCGCTTCATCAAATGCGCCGCTTCGATCTGGTCGTTCCAGGCCAACCGCACCGGCGCAGCCTGCGGCTGCAACCGCATGCCCGTGCGAGGATCCAATTCGACAATGTAAATGCCCTGCCAGTAGGAACCGAACACCAGCCAAAGCCGGCCGTCCTCGTCCAAAAACACGCTCGGATCGATGCAATTGTACGGATCTCCCAACCCCGATTGGATTACCGGTCCATGATCCGTCCAGCCATAATCTGGTCGGGCCGGATCCAGCGTACGGCTGCTGGCCAGGCCGATGGCGGAAACCTGGCTCCCCCACGAGGACACCGAGTAATACAGCAGATACCGTCCCTGGACCTGCACGATATCGGGCGCCCAGAACGTTCCGTCGAACAACGGCACGGCGTTTGTCGTCCAGGCCGGAGCACGGTTCACCGGAAACACGGTTCCGGCGGAGGACCAGTGGAATTTGTTCGTAGAAACCTTGATCGGAATGCCGCGCCCGGTGGTGAATACGTAGTATCGGCCTTCGCAAAGAATCATGGTGGAGGGGTCATGCGCGCCCAGGCTCCCCGTCAGGGGCTCTTGGGCCAAAGCGATGCGGAGGCAGAGCAGCGGCCCCACGACGAGGCTCCAACCGGCGATCCAGCCCAGCCTGCCAGTCTAGGGTAAAAGCCGCGGCTCCATGGCGCATTCAACCTGTCCGAAGATGCCAAGCCCCGCAACCCGAGACTCTCTGCAGCAGACTCATGCCCTCGGGTCGCCGCACCGCCGGTCGAACCGGAGCCGCTTGCGCAGCAAGGTCAAACAACGCCACACGAGAGAAGTCGCTGGCGTTCTTGGAACATGGATCCTCGGACCCAAGCGGCCCCAGCGTCGTGTAGAGACCGAAGATGTCGCTCGCCCGCGCGCCAGTCCTCAGCTGCTCGGTCGCGGTCGCAGATGACGGTCTGGCTGTGGATGGTCAGCAGCCGGTTGTCGTCGGCCAATGTCATGGCCCGCTGGGCCGGAGTGTGGGCGCGCTGGAGAAATGTTCCCGACTCAAATTGTTTGACCTTGCCGGTGCGCACGGTGCAATCCCGAGGCGGTTCAGAGGCTGGGTGGGCTCGAAGGCATCGTAAGGCATATCGATGAAGTCGGGGTCCATGACGCCAAAACAAGCGGCGTTGGCCATGCGTGCAGCGTTTTTCCGCCCCGAGGGCTTCAATCCCGGGAACCAGCGGTTGCTGAAGCGCCAGAACGAGTACCTACAGGCGCGGGGTTTTGAACCGGCACGCCCGGCACGCGCGCTTGCGGGCCAAGGTGTTCAGGCGCTGGTGCAGATCGCTTTTCATGCCTCAGGCGGCCCGAGGGGGGCCTCAGCCACTGGGTGGCCTTGCGTTCGGCAGGCTCGTCACAAATGCCATCCCTTCAGCGGCCTGCCTGCCGCGCCAGGCCCGGCCCAGGTAGGCGTGCTGGCGCAGGTCTCGGCGTAGGACCGCTACCTGCTCCACGCAGGGAAATCCCACGACCTGAGGACTGGCTGCGCGGCATCGCAACCCACGCACTTCCGGTTGGCCTTGGTTGATCTGGCGCCGGCCGGGTAACGTGGCCGTCAGGCCCGGAGGGGAAAAACTGCGCCGGCGGCGCTTCCCTCGTGCGCCTGCGAAGGCGTCCGCTCAGCGGGGTGGAAGTCCCCGTCAGGTCGACCGTTCACCGGCCTGTCGCCAAAAACTACTGCGTTGTGGCTACACAAGGTGGAAAGCTGCCGGAGCTGAACCACCCGTCCGTAACCACGTGCCCTGCCTGAGCGGACGAACCGTGAACCCAATTCGGCCGCGCCGACCGGCCAGCCTGCGAGGGCTGCGCCCAAGGGCATCCCTGGGAACCCAAGCCCGGGCCATGACCCAGGTGGGCCGGATGCGGGAAATCTTGCCCGTCCGCTTCAAAGGGAGGCGTGACGCTAACCGCGGCATCGCTGCCCCTATCAGACGCTTCGCGAGTTCAGGGCGCCGTTCGGGGTTAAGGGCAGCGCATGGACTGCGGCGGTTCCGCCAAGATGCGCCCCGTCACTTTGGGTTTCACCACTTTTCCTTGCACTTTTCCGGAAAGGAACGATGGTAGGGTAACGCATGCGGAGGCGGAACGGGACGGCCCGTGTGCGCACAAACCACCCAACTGGCGGCGTATGAAACCGGATGACCCTTGCAGCCTCCCCACCGAGACGTGGCTGATCACCATTTTTATGATACGCCGGAAGCGCGCCAGTGCGCCGCCCGGGCATGCGACGGTCTGGTTCGCCGATTCTGGTCGCAAATCGAATTCGACCTGACTTGCTGGACCTTGGCCGACCTGGACGGCGCTCAGGCCCCGGAAGCCTTCCGACGTTTGCGGGAGACCGACATCGTCGTAGTGGCTTTGACAGACCTCGGGCAGATCTCCCCGGGGTTGTTGACGCGGTTGGAACAGGCATTGCAGCAGCGGGGAGGTCGGGAAGGAGCTCTGATTGCCCTGTGCTCCGGCCGGAACGAGCCCTTGCACAGGGTGGAACCCACGCTCAATGCAGCCCTTCATCGGCTGGCTCGAGTGACCGGTCTGGATTATCTCAATCAGGCGCCCGAATGCCTGCCGGGCCGGCTGCCGGACTCCATCGAAAGCTACACCCGGCGCGCGGAAGAGAACACGGATATCATGCGGCAGATTCTGGGCGAATATTCCCTGCCCCCTCGACCCTACTAGGCCGGCGGCGGTAGCTTCGCCACGCCCCGATGGCACCTGCCCTTTCCCGAGGCGCTTTCGCGCCCGGCTGCGGCAAGTTGATGCAAAATGCTGGAGCGATCCCGCACCACCCAGTGCTGTCCCTAGCCTCGACTGGATGCCTTTCGCAGCTGGCCTCTTCGGGGTCGAAAGCCTGCCGGCTGCTTCTGGCTACCCTCAAGATCCATCCTCCCGGCCGAGGCCGACCGGTCGAGCCATGCTGGCCACTGCTCCCAGGGACCGCGCTTCCCGTCATACCGGGCTCCAGCCGGGTCGCTAAGCCGGTCCAGCCGCCCGGCAAGTGCCCGTCTACCCAGCCCGACGGCAGGCGCTTTGGCAGGGTAAGGCCGTGCCGCCGGATTCGGCAGCCCCTAAACGGGCCCGCCCCACAGCCCCGCTGCACAATTCAGTTGCCAGTCGACCCGCTTTCCCCCACACAATCCCGACAAGATGCAAACCATGAAAACGCCGATTGCTTTGCTCACTGCTGGCATCGTGCTGGTCACGGCCGGGAGCCAGGGCCAGGACCAGCCCACCGGTTTCAAGGATGAAAAGGAAAAAATCAGTTACGCCCTGGGCATGAGCCTGGGCAGCAACTGGAAACGCAACGCCCTGGAACCGGACCAGGTTTCATTGGAAGTGGTCCTGCAAGGATTGCACGACAGCCTCACCGGTGCCCAGACCCGCATGAGCGAGGAAGAGATGCGCAACACGCTGCGCGAGTTCAGCGAGTTCATGCAGAACAAAATGCAGGAAAAACAGCGTCAGGAGGCGGAAAAGAACCGCAAAGCCGGCGCCGCCTTCCTCGAAGAGAACAAGAAACAACCTGGGGTCGTTACCCTGCCCAGTGGCCTCCAGTACCGGGTGATCCAGGAAGGAGCCGGAGACAGCCCCAAACCCGGCGACACAGTGGCTGTGCACTACCGGGGCCGGCTCATCGACGGCACCGAATTCGACAACAGTTACAGTCGCGGCCAACCCGCCACCTTCAACGTCAACGGCGTCATCAAAGGATGGACCGAGGCGCTCCAGTTGATGAAACCCGGGGCCAAATGGGAACTGTTCATCCCCGCTGACCTGGCCTATGGCGACGTGGGGCCACCCAACATCCCGCCGGGCTCAACGTTGATCTTCGAGGTGGAGCTCATTTCCGTGACTACGCCCGCACCGCCGCCCACGCCCACGGCTCCGGTGACCAGCGACATCATCAAAGTGCCTTCGGCCGAGGAGTTGGCACGCGGCGCCAAAATCGAGGTCATCAAAGCCGAGGACCTGAAACGGCTCGAGGAAGAACAGCGCAAAGCCGCGGCCAAAGCCCAGACCAATCAGTAACCGCGGAAAACACAGCCACCAGCACGCAACCGGAGACTCACTCGGCACAACCAACGCCGGTCCCGCCCCCGGCTCGGTGCCTCCGCAACCCGTCGGGGAGTGGACCCCTTCACTGGCCCGGGTGGATTTGCCCTCCAGACTCCGCAGCCCACAATCTGCCGGCCACCGGACGGCTGTTGCTTTTCGGCCGGAGTGGTGGCTAACAGGCCGTCAACAATGGGACTGTTTTCCCTGGGCACTTCCCCAGGTGAACCGATGTTGCGACCGATTGGCCCTGATCCAAGCCAAAGTCGGCCGATCAGCCTTTTTTCTGAGGCCCGGCGGCCCGACGCCAGGACCAGTGGCAGCCCGCAGCGGGCCAGGCGAACTTACTGCAGGTGTCCCACCGCGCAGCAGCCAACCTCAAGCGCGCCATCTGCAGCACATCGTAGGTAGCCACCACAAAGCAGGGTTCGTCGCCGGTCCGGGCCGTGCGGACACTACAGCCTCGCAACTTCCGCAAAGAAAAGCCGGGCCACCTCGGCCAAAAGCACGCGCTCGGAGCTCTTGGCCAAGACAACGGGCGTGAAACCGCCTTGGCTGTCTTGGCGGTTCAGGAACCAGAGCCAGACCCGATTCTAACCGCGCTCTTCGGCGGAAAGCCACTTGCTGCGGACATTGGGGAGCACCCTCCACACACGGGCTTTGAGTAGTGGCTCCGGGAGGATGCTGGGCCGGCCCAGCTCTTCGTAGAGCTCGTCATACGGTCCTGGAGGAAAGCACGGATAGGCTCGTAGCACCCCGGGCGGGGTACCGCTCTCCGAAAGCGCCAGCCAGCAGGTGTACTCGAAGCGCTTCGCGAGTTCGGAAGGTGCCGTTGGGGCCGCGGGAGCGCGTGGACTCCGCCGGGGCTTGCCGGCCCTGTTTGGACGGCCCTGTCCCCAGCCTTTGGCGGAACGTTGGGTTTCGGTGCAGGAGGTGGGAGAGACGGTGGCCGGGCTGGCGACAGTGTTGTTGCCGCCGCTGATGAACAGTGTGGTGTTGGTGGGCGTGGGATCGGGGTTCCTACTGTGGCAGGCCTTCGAGTCGCCCTCGTCCGGCCCCTGCCCTTTGCTTGGCAGGGCTGCGGTCGATGGCCGGCTGGGTGCCCCCTCATGGGGTGGAGTGCGGCGGTTGGCCAAGGTTTCTCATCCTTTAACCGGAGAGCCGACTTTGAAGGCTTTTGGCCGAATGGTGGCGGAGGGCACGCTACAGGGGCCGGGCTAGAACGGCACCACGCCGCGCAGCACATTTGGCGGTCTTGAGCTGCGTTTGGAGGGATTTTCCGGACCCCGGCGACAGCGGCCACGTTTGACTGTGCTGGCGGCCTGCGGAGCGGCTCTGCCGGCGGCGCATTTCAGTTTTTGAGCGGACGAAAGTGGGGGTGGGTGGTAGAACGACGACATGAAAACAACCTGCTTGTCTGCTCCCGTTTGTTCGT
>Ga0209017_10001351_pt1 | contig 19028 bp, 7 predicted proteins | sample YNPBryunderm2012_FD_185812 | JGI IMG/M metagenome (GOLD analysis project Ga0209017, IMG submission 185812) | Anoxygenic and chlorotrophic microbial mat microbial communities from Yellowstone National Park, USA - YNP Bryant MS undermat 2012... ... | reverse complement strand
CCTTTTCCGTTCTGTCGGAAACTGAGCGCTTCCGAAGTCAGCATGCGCACCCATGTGGTTAACAACGCCATGGCTTACAAGACCTCTCCGGTCTGGTGGCTGATTTCGGGCGAGCAGGGGGATCGGGAGGCAGTGTATCGCCAATTTCGCGAACTCGACCGTTGCCATCTGTTGCCCAACGGCGCGCACTCCGGGGACGAGCACTATGCCGGCAACAATCCCACGCAGGGCACGGAATTGTGCGCTATCGTGGAGGGCATTTTCTCACTCATTCACGTGACCGCGATCCTCGGTGATCCGGCCTTCGCCGACCGCCTCGAAAAGTTGGCTTACAATCCGCTGCCCGGCACGTTCAGCGCCGACATGTGGGCCCACCAGTACGACCAGCAGCCCAATCAGGTCTTGTGCAGCATCCATCCCCGGGAGTGGACGACCAATGGTCCGGAATCCAATCTGTTCGGCCTCGAACCTCACTTCGGTTGTTGCACCGCGAACATGCATCAGGGCTGGCCCAAATTCGTAGCCAACTTGTGGATGGCTACGCCGGATGGGGGTTTGGCAGCCGTGGCATACGGCCCGAGCCGGGTGACAGCGCGTTTGGGCGAGGCCACGGTGGTGCTGGAACAAGAGACGGAGTATCCTTTTCGCGAGGGCGTTCGGATCCGGGTGCTTTCTCCGACAGCGGTAACGTTTCCCCTGCACCTGCGCATCCCCGGCTGGGCCGAGGGCGCGTCTTTACGCGTGAATGGCCGCCCGCAAGGGGGTGTCCGAGCCGGTGCCTTTTACCGCATCCAACGGCTGTGGAAGCCTGGCGATGTGGTCTCGCTGCGCCTGCCCATGCGCCTGCGGGTGACACGCTGGTTCCGCAACTCGATCGCCATCGAGCGCGGCCCCCTGGTGTTTGCTCTCAAGATTGGCGAAGACTGGCGCAAGATCCGCCAACACGGACCCGCAGCGGATTGGGAGGTGCACCCCACAACGCCGTGGAATTACGGCTTGCTCGTGGATGAAGGCCGTCCGGAGCGGACGATTCGGGTCATCGAGCGCCCCATGGCGAAGACGCCCTACTCCGCCGATGGAGCACCGATCGAACTCCGCGTTGCCGCACGCAAGCTGCCCGAGTGGACACTGGAAAACGGCTCGGCCGGCTTGCTGCCCGAAAGCCCGGTGACCAGCGACCAGCCGCTGGAAACGGTGACCCTGATACCTTATGGCTCAGCCAAGTTGCGGATCACGGCCTTCCCCCAACTGGCCAGATAGCCAAGAACGGTCGAAGAGACTGTCTGCTGCCCGGCGCCAAGCCGTTCGGAACCTCAATAATCAATGCGGACCGTATACTTTCCCGGTCGCGCCGGCAGGAAGACCAGCTCCCTGTCGGCATCGAAGGCAGTCGGGGCCCCGTTCACTTGTGCCTGCTTGATCCGCCGGGTGTCGGGATGACGCACCCGCAGCAAAACTCGGCTCCCCCGAAAAGATTCCGGCAGCTCGACGTGGGCCTCCACGAGGCCCTCGGCGATTCGGGAATGAATTTCGAAGCTCACCGGGCCGAAATAACTCGCCGCATCCCTGACCTCGATCCGCTCGCCGTGACGCAGCCACCGCCGCGGGACGCCGGAAGCAATCCACAAGCCGTCCGGGATTTCGCGGACCAAAAGCTGTCGGAGCCAGATCAGGAAAGCTGCCTCGTCGGATGTCTTGTAGAACGGCCCCCCGCTGGTTCCGAAGGACGGGACCCATTCGGTGAAAGCGATGACATCAGGATAGAAACTCACCGCAAAGGTGTTATAAAAAGCACGCAAGGCGTGCGGAATCTGATCTCGCTCCAAGTAAATCATCGGGGTGTTCACCAAATTCGGTTGCAGCGTAATCCCACCCCGACTGAACCAGTCGCTCTCCGGTACGGAAAACGACCACGGAGCCATGAACAAGTTATCCTCCAGATCCCTCAGAATCCACTCGCTAACCGGTTCGTCCGGCGAAAAGACCTCAGTGTCTATCAGTACGATCGCTCCGTAAAGAATGTTGCGGATCCAGCCTACGTCACGACCGTGCAGATGAGTCCGGGGCGGCACGGTAGGCGTCCACGTCCCGTCACGCAATGCAGCTACCGGCGAAGACTCCATTGAACGCAGCGCCGCCTCCCTGATATCCGCCCGGTAAGCTTCAGCCTCCCGGGCGTAGCGCCGGCTTGCTTTTGGATCCACATCAGCCAGAGCGCGAGCGAAATACTTCAGGCCTTTGTAAGCATAGCCGTTCACGGCGAACCAGTACTGCCACTCCTCGTTGTCCTCCAGCTGTCCGGGCGGCAAGAGGCCGTACTCCCAGACCCGATCGCCAGACGGCCCGGTACGCATCGTTGCACGACGCTCGGAGATGATCCAATCCGCCGCCTTTTTCATGCCAGGCAAGCGGGCCTCGAACCAGGCCCGGTCGCGACTGAAGAGGTAATGCTCGGCCAGGGCCCACAATGTCCAGCCGTGATTCAGGTTGTAGCCCGAGTGCGTATAGTCGCGGTCCGGACCGAAAAACACGCCGTGATAGATCGCGCTGCCGTCGCGGAATCGGCCGGGGAACGGCTTGGAGCCCTGACGGGCGACGAATGGTTCCAGAAAGCGCGCCGCCCAGTCGTGCAAGCCTCGCATGTTCAGCAATCGCGCCTGGATGGCGGTTTCGTTGGCGAACATGTTATAGCGCAGAGTGCCGCAGGGCCCCATGTACAGGCCGCTAGGGGGATCGCGGAAAACCGACAACAGGATGTGTTGTAACGCCGCACGATGAAACAGATTGAACAACCGATCCGGCACGTGCAGCGTCATGCCCTGGTCGAGCTGCCGCCTCCAGTAGTTGATAATCCGATGCCGCTCATGCTCGTAATCCAGACTTGCAATGTCACGCAAGACCGCGGGCTCCAAAACACTGAACAAGGAAATACGGATTTGCCACTCCACCGCCTGCCCGGGCGGAATGTCAACCACCCAGCGAACTGCCTGGCCCTGGTAGTCGGCCCCGGGCGGCAGGTGGGCGATCGTAATCTCCCCCGACGGCGACCGCAGAGCTGCTCGGAAACGGCCCTGCTCGCCGCGCAGAATGCCCTCGCTCAGACTCAAAGTTTCGGCGGGATCCACATGCAGCCACAAAGTGGTGCGCTGCGCCCGCGACGTCGGATTCCTGCCCGTAATCTTCATCAGCAAAACGCCGTACTCATCCCCGCGGGTCAAAAGCGGATCCAGGGGCGAATTAACCAAGGTCACGAAGGCTTCCTGGCTGAAATGGATCGGGCCGTGGGTCCACTCGGTGATCGCCACCGGGAGCTCCTGATCCAGCATCCTTTGCCGGGCCGCTTCCTCGCGCTCCCGGAAGTCAGGCTTTTCCCCGGCGCCGATGCGCCAGGTGATGCGGTCGCCCTCCCATTGCATCCTGGCCAGTTCGTCCCCGAATAACTTCGACTCCCGTTTGCTGATGAAAATGTTGCCGTTGAACAACAGGGCGTATTTATGACGGTTGCCAACAAAGCCTAACGGGATGTAGCGGTAAGGCGATCGGTTCGTCATCTTCAGGGCGGGGATCTCGGCCAGCGCTCGCTCCAGAGTTTGCTCGGGACTCGAAGCCACCTGGCTGACAATGTCTTTGCCGGGACGCATGCGTCCGGAAGCCAAATAGGTGGCGAAATCGTACCCGACCGTTGCATCACCGACGAAGATCCCGGCATCCCGGACATAAATTCCCTTTTCCCGCATGAGGTCGTCCAAGGCGACGCCAAAGCGCACGTCGGCGCTGCGGACGCTCAAGATCGTGCGGTCATTGGACCCGGCCTCATGATCGGCATACAGGACCGTTGCCCGGACGGTATTCCCGCTCTGCCTGACCTTCGGGATGAATCCGTTATAAATCGCCAGCTCGATCGGGCGTGGAGGCTTGTTTTCGCAGCCGGTTTCGACCGACACTTCTCGCACCGCGGCCCGGCTAGTCCCATAGATCCGCAGCGCTGTGACCCTCGGGGGTCGTGGCGACCGGAATCGCAGGCGGACTTTGAGGGCCTGGCGCCATTGCGGCGGTGTGCCCGAAAAATGCGGGGCGTTAGGATTTTCCTCGGCGTCCAGTGGCAGAAAACGAAAACGCAGTCCGTCAGGCAACTTCTCGGAGACGGCCTTGATCGGCCTCCAGTGCCCGTTCCAGGGGCTGTCGGTGCGCGTCCAGCCACCTCGGCCTTCGGGCGGCGGCCAACTCGATACCCAGTACTCCGGGATAACCTCTCGGGGCAAATCGTCGCGGCGGAACCGGACTTCGATTTCGCGAAATTGCCTGGGCTCATCCCATTCTACTCCGAGGTGCCAGTCGGCCTCGCCGTTTGCTTGGACGGCTTCCCAATCCCCTTTTCGATCCGCCGGATAGACTTTGGCCTCGCTGTTCGTAAGCCAGCCTTTGATGGTTCCAAAAGACGCCAGATCGAGGCGCCCTCCCGGCATGGACGTCACCAGCCAAAGCGCAAGCAGCATATCTCCCTGCATTTCCCCTGACTACCTCAGATGTTCAGAGTACCAGAACACCACGCCGCGGTAAGGGCCGATATATTGATTATTTTCGCCGTGTTCGAATCCCAGCGCCGCCGATTTGGTCCAGTTAACCCTGTCCGCTACGTGAAAGCGGTAGGCAATCCTGGGCTTGGCGGTGTCGAGCACTCCGTAAAGCGGCCGGGTTAGCGGACCCCCGAAGAAGTACCAGCCGCAGCGAAAATAATCTTCGGTTCCCGTGCCATGCCAGGCCGGCGGAAACCCTTCGCCGTCTACATAGAATCGCTCATCTCCCTCCATGGCCTCGTCCGGTATCTCCAGAATGACACCGACGTAATGGCCGCGGCCGCGGGCCTCGAGGATGCGCAGGTCCCGCCCCGGTTCGGTGCGATCTTCTAACCTGCCGGCGCGAAAATAAAAATGTTCTTTCTCCGGCCAGCCGCGCTGAACGCGAGCCGCAATGCGGGCTCCGGGCGCCGTCTCGAGGCGAAACTCGCGTCGAAAGGGCATGGGGAAACGACAGTAGTACACGCCATCATCGTCCACCCCCAGCAACAGCGATTGCATTCGGGCCTGCGGTCGGAGTCGGCGGGAAAAACCCCAAAACTCGGCCACGGTGAGGTCCACCGTCACCCGTCCGTCAACCTCGATGCGGAGGGGCGCGTCGTCCGGGTCGGGCCCCAGATGCAGGCGTAGTTCATTGACGATCCCGCGCCGGCCTCGCACGACCAGTCGGGACTCGGAGGCAAGGCTCTCCCCGCTGGTCTCCGGCTCCCACGACCGGAAGCGAGCCTCGCCCGGAGGCGTGGTCTCCACCGGCCGAGGGAGACTCTGATACGTGAATTGGTGATACAGATGGGGGATCAATTCGCCGCGGCCATTCTTACGGTGGGTATAGGCATCCCCGTGATCTGTGAGCGTGATTTTCAGAGCCTTTGAATAATAGATGGGAGCGTAACAGATCCAAGCGCCGCTGGATTTTTCCGCCAGAGGCCGGGGAAAGACCTTCCCATCCTCGAATAACTCGGGCAGGCGGTAGCGGAACCGGGCGGTCTCCTCGCCGTCGAAATAGAAATTCAGTTGCCCTCCCAGGTAAGGTCGGCCACTTTTGTTCTTCGCGGTGAACCACATGCTCGTCAGCACACCCGGTCCTGTGGCTTCAAACAACACCCACTCGGAGGCCGGATCCCAAAATGGCATGTCCAGAGGCTCGACGCGAATCAGGTTTCCCGAATCGTAGTTGCCGTCATTGTAGTCATAACCACTCCGCATCAAGGTCTTGGTGGGATCGGGTACGCTCAGCCATCGCAAATGCAGCGGATCGGGTCGCAGTGCGATCTGCGCGGCCAGCAAGTGTGGCATCAGAAAAATTGCCAGTTTGCATCGCATGTGGGCCTCGAAGCAAGCATTATGCCATGCGTCGGACCATCATCGGAATCGTCCGCGCGCGGAGCCGATCCGCTGCACCGGGGCCGAGTGCAGGCAATCGTCATAACTCGTCGGCCCACCTCGGCTGTCTCACAGGGCCCCCGCGGCGGGCCGGAGAGCTCGAGTGGTCAGCATCCGTTCCGGAAGCCGCTCTCCGATAGATCTCCTTGCCACGAAGGCGTTTGACCGTGTCAGCGATAAGAGGTGGGAATGGCTCTGTCCGGGCAGAGACGTCTGCCGAGCCAGAGTGGTTCGCGGGGCGGCCACTGGGAAGACTGGTCAGAACTCCGAGAAGTTCACGGTCGGCACGGCTCGATTCGAGGCCGGGCTAGCGACGGCGTCCCGCCCTGTCAAAGGCGCTTCCTCTCAGTCCTCGGAGCCTGCCACCGCTGCCCACCTTCACGTAGAGCGAATCCCGCGGCCCGCACGCCTTGGACCCAGGCAAGTTCCCCTGGGCGCCAGAGCAGGCACGCCCGCAGGCAAAAGCGTCGTCCCGTCCGCTCGATCCAGCAAGCATCCGGGATGGCGCCGGCCCATAGGTAACGAGCCACTGCCATTCCGCGGCGCGCTCCTGACGGCGGCACGGGCCACCGGAAACGAACTGCGCCGCACCAGCACTCACCCCTCGATCGAGGAGTGCGAGCCGCCACCGGAAATGGTCAGAGGGCTCGAGGCTGGGTCCGACGACGGAATTACCGATATAGGGTCGCACGGACGACCGACGGCAGCGAGTCCGAGTCCGGCCCCCGATGCAACTCAGTCGCGTTCACAGCGAGTGCAAGCCAGCCAGCCTGCCCGATCGCCCAGCCTCTCAGCGTCGCCGCCGACCCGGCCGGGGCCAACCGGACGCCGGACACCGAAAACCGAGGATCGAGTTCAGGCCGGCAAGGCCTAGCCGCATCGGCGAGCAGCGCCATCGGGCGTTTCCGCCGCGGCTGCTGCGCCGCATTGTATCTTCCGGCTAGCGCCAGTTACTCCTCACCCCGCGGAATTTACCGCCCCCTGTAAGTTACTCCTGCTCGAGACCAAACCTTTTCGCACCCGGCACGATCGAATTTTTTTCAACCAGGCGGACCATCTGCCCAACGATCGCCGCACGAGACATAGCGCGCCAGCCCCGGCACGAAATCAACCTGGCTCACCAGCGTCGAGGGCACCATTTTTGCTTCGTTGATCTGGCCTCGCCCCCCCAAAATTGTGAGGCACTACTCCCCGGGCGTGGTTGCGCTTGCTGCCTGGCCTTCTGCAAGCCCCGAGACAGTCTCCATCGGTCACGCGGATTTGCGGAGGATCACTCGAATTCTCATGGGAAAAGTACCAATGAGCGTCGGGGACGCATGTTGCCCGAGGTCGTAATCCGCGGGTTATGAGAAGTTATTCCCCACCGGTTAAAATGACGGGTCACCCGATCAGCGTCCGCCGGAAACCGCAAAAATCCGCCGGCTATCATGCTTGCGGGGTGGCGGAACACCAACATCTTAGAAACGAGGTCGGCTAAAAGCCTTAATCGTTGCGCTCTGCCATCCTTCGAAGGAAGACTCAAAACCGTCTGAGACAAAGCAGCGATCAAAATTCGTGGATTCAGGCGACGAGACGGCATGAAAAGCCGAGCGGGCCGTGAAGACGACGTGCGTTGGTAAGCGCCGGAACAGTTGCTCGGCGCTAAGTCATTTGACTGATTTCACTTGCCCGCAGAGTGCGTAAGGGCGCACGATCCCGGCAACGTACAGAATCGGCAACCGGCTTGCCAGGTATCCGCCTCGGCCAGTCTCATCTGATGTATAAAGCCAGGGGACGCAAGGGAGTTAGGAATGGAGGAAGGTCTTTTTTCGTAACGAAGTTTTTTCTTGAAATCGTGCGCCAATACTGCTACTGATAAAAGGGAGGCGCGCTGCCTGCGCTGGGGACGCACTGTCCGAGGAGAGTGCGCGATGAGGAAGAGGTTACGAAGTTTGGTTGATCACGGGAAAGTTCTACCAGTTGTCGTGTTGTTGCTGGCACTGCCGCTTGGCGCTGCGGACTGGCCGCAACTGCAAGGCGACGGAGCGCGCAGCGGGTTCCAGCCGGCGATGAGGCTGCACACAGGGCGGCATACCAACTCGAGCCCACCGGGTTACGGAGCAGCGGCGTGGTCTTGGGATGCGCCCGAGCCTCTTTCCGGTCAGCCGGTCACGGTGGGGCGGCTGGTGGTGATCGGGACCACGGCCGGTCGCGTTCACGCATTGGATGCCCAAACCGGCGCTCTTCGCTGGGTGAGGGATGTCGGTGCTCCCGTGTTGACCACTCTGGCCATTGCGGATAGCAAGGTGATCGTGCCGACACATGCGGGAGAGTTACTCGCTCTCTCGGCGAGCGATGGTCAGACGGTCTGGAGCTACCGGGGGGCACGAAAGGGGTACGTAGCGGCGCCCGCCATCGCGGGGGGCTTGGTGTTGATCGGCGACAAAAGCGGTCGTTTCCACTGCGTTCAAGTACAGACGGGCTCCGCACGGTGGGTTTTTGACGTCGGCAGCGCGTCGGACGCGGGAGCCGAGCCGGCTCCCATCACCGCTTCAGCGGCGGTCCTTGGAGATCGGGTGTTTTTCGGTGCGGAGAACCTGTTCGCCTATGCTCTCGATGTTCAAACTGGCGCCCGACTCTGGCGGCGGCGCCTTTACGGGCAGTCTTTCGGGCGGATGTGGCCTGTGGCGAGCGCGCAGGCGGGAGGCGTGGTCATTTTCCGGACGGCCCCCGTGTACCAGTTCTCCCAACTTCTCATTGACGATGAACGGTTTCTGAGCGAAGTCACCGGCACGGGCGGACAAACCACCATCCTGGGCTCCCCGCAACAATGGCTCGCGGAACAGCGGGCGATCAGCCGTCGCTTGCGCGAAAACCCTCACCGCCAATCTTTGTGGGTCCTGCGTGCAAGCGATGGCGGCGACCGTTATTCGGAGCCGCTCCCGGTGCTGTACACGGGGGGAAGTGGGGACGTGCCCGCCGCGCCGGTTGTGGACGATATCAACGGGCGCGCCTGGATCACAGCCCGCTCCGCCTTCGCGCGTTTCGATGGCACCGGCGTGCGGCCCTACGGCGACTTGGTGCGCCTGAACCTCAATTTCGATCCGGCCGTGTACGCTGATGGAACCGCGATCGAAACTCGTCTGGGCATGCAGTTTTTCGCCTGCGCGAACCCGTCCTCCTCATGTATGGAGGCCTGGGAGGATTTCCACAAGATTTCGGACGAGGCCGAAGTCCTGACCGCGACCCCGAATGCGGTGGTGGTGTCCAACTGGGTTGCCGTGGGCGGAGTGGATCTGGTGACTCACCGAACTTTTAACATCCGTTATTACAGCTCGGACGACACGGGTGCCGCGGGTCTTTATGGAACCCACGTGGGCGCCGTGATCGCCAACGGACAGGTGATCCTTCGCGATACGCGAGGTTTGAAAGCGTATCGCGTGCCGCAGTGAGTCTGGTTGGGGGAATCATGATGCGCGCTCATCTGATCTGCTTGTCATTCGCTTGGACGCTGGCGCCCGTCCTCGCAGTCGACGAAGCGGCGGCGCGGCGCTACGCCCTGGAGCGGCTCGTGGTGCGGGACTTGCGGCCGCCCGCCGCGGCTCTGCAAGCAGAACTCGAACGCGATGTCCTGCGCTACGTGGATTTGGCGGAACGTCATGGCAGGCCGGGCCCCGCGTATTTCGAGATCGGGGTTATGGGCAGCTATATGCTGTGGGGAAATCCCGGGGAGACTGCCTATGTGATGGCGGAGGCACTTCCGTACTTGTCGGCTGCCGCGCAGGCCCGAGTGAGGACATTCCTTGCGGCGATGCTTCGGGCAGCCGATCCGACCGAGGTGGCTTTCGAGCATTGCGGAGGCTGGGGCGCCTGCGAGCTGCGCCCGCCGCGGCGCGAGTTCTATTTGCTGCCCATGCCGCCCGATCGGGAGCCGCTGCGGCCCAACATCTGGCCGCCGCCCGCGGTCCCGGCCGAAACCTTGTACATGCTCTGGCGGTACGCCCACGCCACGGGAGACTGGGATTTCATCGCCTCCACTCGTCCGCCCTCGGGCCCACGTTGGCAACGCCTCCGCAATCTGTTCCAGGCCATTCCGGCCACACCGTCGCGTTACGGAGAGGTGGCCGGCGCCATCGGCTGGTTGCGTCTGTTGCAGCAGTTCGGACTCACCTCCGATCCCACGTATTCCTCGGCTCTGGCGAAGATCCGCGCCGGACTGGCCGCCGGCAACCCGTTCAGCCGTTTCCTGGACGCCGCCAACCAGAGGTTCATCGGGCCCCACCATCACGACTGGAGCTTCCCTCCCTTCCACTGGCACCGCGACCAGAACGCGATCGGCATCTTTTTCGCGCCCGAGATCGGTCGCTTCCTGGCGGACTATAGCCTCGCGGACGTGCGCCGCCGCGTAACTTTCAATCCGCGCGAAGGACAGCCGGGAGAGCCCAACGCCATTGAAGCTCACTGGCCGGAATGGTTCCTCTACCGTGGCGAGTATCCCCCCACGGAGAAATGGACCGGTCATTACGGCGAGAATCACATGGTCACGCCCGATGTGCCTTGGGCGCTTTTCATGATCCATGGCTATGTGTACAACGAACCGGGCGAGACCCTGACGCGCTATCTGGACGTGCCCTATGCCATCGGGGATCTGTGTCACTGGCAACGTCTGGTGGCGACGATCCAGGCCTACGGGACCAAAGAGTGGAGGCCGTTGAGCGGCGACGGCCCGCCTCCCAACCAACCGCCTGTCGTCACGCTCACGTCTCCCTCGCATGGCGCCTCCTTTACCGCGCCCGCCAGCGTGGATCTCGTAGCGACGGCATCGGACCCCGACGGGAGTATCGCGCGGGTGGAGTTTCTGGTCGACGGCAGGGTAGTTGCAAGCTCCACGGCAGCGCCCTACGCACACCGGACAACATTCGAAGCCCCCGGCAGCTATCAACTCGCGGCGCGCGCTACCGACAATCAGGGGGCCACGAGCACTTCGCCCGCCGTGACCATTTCCGTGCAGGCGCCGCCTGCCGACACCACGCCCCCAACGGTTCCGCAAGGGCTGTCGGCCACCGCTGTGAGCCCGAACTCGGTGCGGCTTTCCTGGCGTCCCAGCACCGACGACGTGGGCGTCGCCGGTTATGAGGTGGAACGCAACGGATCGGTGCTGTCCGGATTGGTAACCAGTACGGAGTTCACCGACACGGGTTTGTCTGCGGCGACGACGTACACCTATCGGGTGCGCGCCACGGATGCAGCGGGCAATCGCTCCGCCTGGAGCGCTCCGGCTACGGTCACCACGCCGGCCTCCGGCGGTGGAGGCGGCGATCCGCCTCCGCAGGTCACCAATCTGCTGACCAACGGCAGCTTCGAAACCGGCAATTTTCAGGGCTGGAACAATGAGTGGGGCTTTCAAGTCAGCGCCGCCGCGGCCCACACCGGGCGCTTCGGAGCAAAAATGGCGGGCGAAGGCAGGCTGACCCAGGTCTTTCGCACCTCGCGTGGGCGCCGCTATTACGTCATGGCCCGCGTCCGCATCGATCGCGAACTTGCTCGTCCCTCCTGGGGCGGCGTGCGCGTGCAGATCACCAGCTACGACTGGAAGGAGCTGGCGGTCCAGACGTTGACGTTGCAGAATGCGCCCGCGGGCGAATGGAAGCGGGTGGATTTGAGCTTCGTGGCGTCGTCCAACCAGTCCCGCATCGCGTTCGAGAACTTCAGCGGCGGGGGGCGCTGGGAAGCCAGCGGCGATGAGTTTTACGTCGCCGAAAAACCTATACCGCCGGACGGAACGCCCCCGAAAAATCAGCCGCCAACCGTCACCCTGACCGCACCCGCCAACGGCGCCACCTTCACCGCGCCGGCGACGGTGAACATGAGCGCCACCGCCTCGGATCCCGACGGCAACGTGGCGCGCGTGGAATTCCTGATCAACGGATCGCCGGCCAGCGTCGTCACAGTAGCGCCGTACACGTATCGCGCGACACTCAGCGCGCCCGGCGCCTACGAGCTGGCGGCGCGCGCCATTGACAACCTCGGGGCCTCGGCTACATCCCCTACCGTGAACATCCGGGTCCAGGCGGCGGATACCCAGCCCCCCTCGGCGCCACAGGGACTCACGGCCGCAGCGCAAAGCGCCTCCACCATTCGCTTGCGCTGGCAACCTTCCACCGACGACGTGGGAGTTGCCTACTATGAGCTGGAACGCAACGGCGCTATCCTCCCGGCCAGGCCGTCGGTCACCGAGTATTTGGATAGCGGATTAGCCCCCTCGACCGCTTACACGTACCGCGTGCGCGCCTCGGACGCCGCCGGCAATCGGTCGAGCTGGAGCGCCCCAGCCGTCGCCACGACGCCGAGCGCCGGCGCCGGCTCGTCGCCCACACCCAATCTGCTCGTCAATGGTGGTCTGGAATCGGGCGATTTCCAAGGCTGGCAACACGACTACGGCTTTTCGGTCTCCGCTTCAGCCGCTCACACCGGCCGGTTCGGTTTGAAAATGCTCGGCGAAGGCAGCATCTCTCAGATCGTCCGGCTCGTACCGGGGCGCCGCTACTATGTCACTGCCCGTGTGCGTATTGATCGCGAGCTGGCCCGCGCCTCGTGGGGCGGTCTCCGGCTTCAGATCACCAGTTGGGACTGGAACGAGCTGGCAGCGCAGTTCCTGACGCCTTCCGACTCGCCCATCGGCGCCTGGAAGCGTGTGGACCTCGCGTTCACCGCGACCACCGCGGATACGCGTCTGACGTTCTCCAACTTCAGCGGCGGCGGCCGCTACGAAGCCAGCGCAGATGAGTTTTATCTCGGAGAAAATCCTCTGGCGCCCGACCTTACTCCGCCCGCCAACCAGCCGCCCCAGGTTGCGCTTACGGCGCCCGCGGACGGCGCCTCCTTGGTGGCGCCTGCTTCCGTCGAGTTGGTCGCGGCGGCGTCGGATCCCGACGGCAGCGTCGTGCGGGTCGAATTCCTCGTCAACGGCGCCGTGACCGGATCCGTCACGACTGCCCCGTACGTCTATCGCGTCACGTTGCCGGCCGGCAATTATACGCTGGCGGCACGCGCCTTCGATAACCAAGGTGCCTCGATGCTCTCGGCGGCCGTCACCATCACCGTAAGGCCTCCCGCCGGCGGCGGGGATGGCGCACCCTCGGTGAATCTGCTCAGCAACGGGGATTTCGAATCAGGCAACCTCAACGGATGGTCAGGAATCGGACAGCCGACGCAAGCCGATCGCCGCAGCGGGCAGTGGTCCGTGTTGCTGACCAACGGTTCGATCAGTCAAGTCGTCAACACCACCCCCGGCCAGCGCTACAAGCTGACCGGCTGGGCGCGGATCGCCGGCCAGAGCGGCGCCGATTGGGGCGGGTTCCGATTCGAGGTTCAGTCCTACGATTGGACCACGCTGGCGCACTCGGGCTTCATTACGCTGGAGTCCGCAGGACAGAACTGGGTGAAGTACGCCCTGTCGTTCACTCCTACTACTCCCCAGACCCGCATCCAGGTAGGCTTCTTCGGCGGATCGGCGCTGCGGATGAGCGTATACGCAGACGATCTCGCCGTGCATGCGGTCACAGGCGACGGTCTGGCCCCGGCTGTGACGCCCGTGCTGGAAGTCTATCAGGAGGGCGGGCAACCCATGCTTCGTTATCGCATGGAGGGGGATGATCCCGACGGAGCGGTCGTGCGAGTGAACTGGGACTTCGGTGACGGCGGCCGGTCTCAATGGCCCTCCGGCACGCGTCGCGTGGGCTTGCGCGGCAGCTTCACGGCGGTTTTCCGCGCCGCTGACGATGATGGCCACCTGGTCACGCGCACCCTGAACTGGAGCGTGCCGGCCCCGCCGGATCAACCCTCGATCACGATAACCGAGCCTGCCGAAGCGGCAACGGTAAGTTCGCCGCAACTGACGGTGCGCGGGAGAGCCGGGGGCGCCGTGGCCGAGATTCTGCTCAGCACGGATCGGGACACGATGGCTCAGGCACTGGGCTCGTCCGACTGGAGCGGCACGCTCACGCTGCGTCCCGGCTGGAACCGTATCCTCGCCCAGGTGCGTGACCTGCAAGGGCGAGTGGCCACGGCGGAGCGGCGCGTCAGGTACGTCCCCTCGACGCCACTGGCTATCGTGGATATCGCCGAGCATGGCCTGCGCGAACGCTGGGAGCCGCTCGAGATTCGTTTCCGCATCATGGGGAGCGCGGCGACGCATCCTCAGATGCCTTACGATCCGAACCCGCCCCGAGGACTGGAGTTTCTCGACGGCATCAGCGTAGAGGCGCTCTTCAGCCGCGACAATTGGAACACGGTACTGCGAAGGCCCGCCTTCGTACAGCAGCGGTACGAGCGCGTCCTCAAATCGGGCCAAGAATGGATGTACCCTGTCGGCGAGCCGTTCTGGACCGTCCGTTTTGCGCCGCCGGAGCCGGGCCCATGGCAGTACCGCATTGAAGTCCGCGAGGCCCGGGGCACGGCGCAGAGCGAAGCTCGGTCGTTTGTTGCCGCTCCGCCTTCCAACCCCTACAATCGCGGCCCGGTACGGGTTTCGCCGACCGACTGGCGCTACTTCGAGTTTGCCGACGGCACACCTTTCCTCGGCGGCGGCAGCGGCATCGGGGCGCACACCCACAGTTTCTCGTTCGACTTGATCGAGAAGCTCAACCAAGTCGGGCCCGGCAACCAGCAGATGTTCCGCTGGTGGATCTCGGGCCAGATCTGGGGTTCCGCCTGGTATGCCTGGACTTCGCGGACGCTGCCTTATGAAGGCACCGTGCCTGCCACCGGCCTGTCGCTGGAGAGCGCATGGGCCGACGGGTTGGCCTCGCTGCTCTTGGACAGCCGCAATCCGCTCATGTTCCAGGGCTTCTCAGCATCGCACCCAGGTTTGATTCCGGGACGCCGCTACCGCGTGCGCGTCCGCTGGCGCACCGAAGGCGTGGCCGGCCCCCAGCGCGCGGGGCAACCCTACGGCGTGTGCCTGAAATTCACCGGATGGCCGGAACCCGGGCAGACCGGGAACCTGCCCGTGCTCGTGCCCCATGTCGCCGGAGACACTCCCTGGCATCTGGCTTACGCCGATTTCACCGCTACCTCGGACTATTTGCCTAACCTGGCCGTGATCCTCGAGAACACCACCGCGGGACGCGCTTTCGTGGACGAAGTCGCCTTGCACGAATTGCTGCCCGACGGCTCGCTGGGGCCGCAACTGCTGCTGACGCCGCGCTTCAATGCGCACCTGACGTTCGACCTGCGTCGCAGCGCAAGCGTGGACGCGGTCCTGGAGGAGGCGGCTCGACTCGGCATCACTCTGCGTCTGGTGGTCAGCGAAAAGCAGGAGTTCCTGCTCAACCACCTCGGACCCGACGGGCTTGCCGACCGCAACCCCGGCAATTTCAACAACGGCCCGGGCACTCCCAACCGGTGGCTGCATGAGGCCTGGTGGCGCTATTTGTTCGCCCGGTTTGGGGCTTACCGATCCATCCACAGTTGGGAGCTGGTCAACGAGGAGGCCCCGGGTCCGACCCCGCATTTCCGTCTGGCCGCACGCCTGGCGGAACTGGCCGGCCGCGACGGCAACCCGCACCCGGCTACGACCTCCACTTGGGCCACATTTGCCGAAGAAGCCTGGAAGGCGCCGTTCAGCGCGCCCATCTCCAACGTGGATTTCCACGTCTACGTTCGCGCCGGCTGGATCGAGCCGCGCGAGGATCTCGCCAACGACTCGGCTCGTTTCTTCGCCGAATATGATAGGGCCTCGCTCGCCATGCAATGGGGCAAGCCCGCTACCTGGGGCGAGCAAGGCATCAACGCTCCAGGGGACACCGATGCCGAGGATCCCGGCCTGCGCAAAGACCGCCAGGGCATCTGGCTGCACAAGATGATTTGGGCCCGGTGCGGCCCGGGTGGCGTGTACCCGTTGTATTGGTACACCGACAACATCTTCGACTATCGCCTGCACCATCTCTACGGCAACTGGAATCGCTTCATGGCGGGCATTCCGCTGAACAACGGACGCTACGTGGACGCCGCAGCCCGCGTCTCCCACTCCGAGCTCCGTGTCTTCGGGCAGAAAGACGTCGTTGCGGGCCGAGCTCACCTGTGGATTGATAATCGGCGGCATACCTGGCGGTCCGTTGTGGACGGCGTCGCGATCCCCCCGGTCAGCGGCACGGTGACTGTCAATCTGGGTGCGCCCGGAGCCAGGTACCGCGCGATATGGTTTGACACCTATTCCGGCACTGCGATCCGGAGCGAATCGGTGGTCTCTGACGGGGCCGGCGATGTCGCGCTGTCGGTGCAAAACCTCTCCACTGATACCGCGGTGCGGCTGGAACGGCAGTGACGACCAAAGAGGTTGCGCGGTACCCTCCTCCCGCAAGTGGGGCCTTGCTGCGCGGCCATCGCCGCCAAAGGTTCGCACCCGCTGGCCGCGTGCAAACGCCAGAGCGCTGCTGCCGTCGCCAATGAGAGGCGCACCTGTCAGCCAGTGGCGTTCGCAGCCGTAGGGCCCGTCGGGCAAGGGCGGTGTGCAGCAGTCGCGCGTACTCCTCCGCCTGCTGGGCGCCGGGCCCGTCGGACAAGGGCGGTGTGCCGGGAGCGTGATCCCGACTCGCAAGCCCGGCGATTTCGCGACTCACCTGACGGGCTGGACCTCCAAGTCGCCGAAACTGGCATCGGCATGATGCGCCACGAGGGCGACACCACCACGACTCAAAGCGATCGCGCTGCGCTGTACATGCTGCCAGCTCCACGGCTCAGGCTCAGCCGACGCCGCATCCCAGATTTTGAAGCTGAAGCGGCTCACGTTTTCGCCCCGCACGTCCTCGTCGAGGGTTTCGCAGCGAGCCCGGACGGCGTACCGCCGGTTCTGTTGCACCGGGAAGCGGCCATATTGTGTCGGCCGGTCGGAGTCGCCCGGGTAAAACTCCAGTTCCGGCGCCAGTGAAGGATTCCGGCGATTCCAGCGCAACCAGGCGATCGCACCGAAGGGTTGATAACCCCATTTGGGCTGCCCTGAGGGAAAGGCGCGTGGACCGCCGGTCACGTGGCCGGCGAAACGCAGTATCAACCCGACGCCGTGTCCCCCGCTCGCGGGTGTGGTGTGATCATCGAGTCCGTGAATCATGAGCGAGGTTTTCACCTCGTAATCTCGCCACGACCGTTCGCCGATCAGGAACAGTCGGTCGTAACCGGTCTCCGCTGTTCGGAGGCCGGTCTCGCTAAGTTTCCATTTCCCGTCCACGTACTGGCCGACATCTTGCGGATCACGCGTTCGGTTCCAGTTCACTGAATACGGCAGTTCACATGTGCCGGACTCCCGGCGCACCGTGATCGTTCGTCTCAGCGATTGGCCGTCGCGGAAGTACGCGCGGATTGTGACCGCATTCGGTCCCTTGTGCAACCGCGCCACGGGTATATCGGCGTTGAAATCGCCTTCGGCGGCAAGTCGCCGCCAGGCCCGAAAGCATAACGGGAACTCTTCGCCGCCATTCAGCGACCAGGTCAGGCGATCTACCTGCTGCCACGGTCGCACGCGGCCCAACAAGTTGAAGTCGTCTTGCGCGTCACCCAGATGGCCCACCCGCTGATGCTCGCCGTGCCAGATTTCGATCTCCCGAGCGAATGTCTCCCGCTCATGCCGACCAGCCAGTTGCAGCCCCATTAGAGACCGAAGCAGAAATCCAGCCCGCGTCATCGCTGGACCGTCTCCCTTTTCGATGATAGTTGTCTCACTCAAGCATGCGTTAACCGAGTCTGGTCACCTTGCCGGGGGTGAGCTCGACACTGTCCGCCTGACAAAGGGCGGGGCGTCCTGATCGCGTCGGTGCAAGTCATCCGGCAACGCCTTCTCCGACGTCTGCACCTCCCGCTCGGATACGGCTTACGGGGCACCCGGACCCCGCCCTGCCTGCTCGTGGGGGATCGCTCATGACGCAAGGGGAGCCCCCTGGGTGGTTCCCGCCGCTCCTCAACGAACAACACAGGGGCGAAGGCGCCACGTTCGTGCCACTCCACGCAGTGCGGGGTAGACGCATCATCCCAAGGCGCCGAAGCCTCGGCGATCTGGTATGGGCAACGCGGAAAACGGCAAACTTTCGTGGGTGCTCGCCCCGGAAGAGCGCTTCGCCGCTTTCGAGCCGGCCAGCGCCCGCCCCGCCGGGAGTCAATCCACCACCGGCTCTTCCGCGGGCGCCAGAGTCGTTTGGTGGCAGCCACGATCCCGTCCAACTTCTGCTCCGCCGCGATCGATTGCTGGCGCTCGCGGGCCCGCCGCTCGGCCGGCACCGGGTTGCGGCACACCACCAGCCGTTCGCACGCACAGCCCGGGTGGGCAATTTCATCCGGGCCGCGCTCATCCAATAGCGAAATCGGCAACGCCCCTTCAATGCCCCTTCGACGGCCGGATTCCGGATCTGCGGCGCGCGCAAGGTGGTGATGCAGGCGCGACGATCCGCAGGGCGGACGCTGCGCGGCCCCCTCCTATTTCTCCGCACGAACAGGCTTACCTTGCGACCGCAATCCTCGCACCGGTGCTCGTAAATCGGCACGTTCCGCCTCTTGGCCCCGCGCTAATGCTCAGCCTCGATCCAGATATGCGGTCAGCCCTTGGATCGTTTCCAGAACATGTTTGTGCACCGCGTCGTCCAGGCGACTGTTTTCCACCCGACCCGCCAGTCGCCTGAATCTTTTCGGGCAGCAAGGGCCGCACTTGGGTCGTCCAGGATCCGGCCGGCACGTGCAAGGATTGGGCGAGCTGACGGGCGCCAGGCGCGGCGCTTCCCCGGCTCAACGTGACCACGCGCACCGCCCTGCGATCTGCCTCGGGGTACTTGTTCCTGAAGAGCGCAGAGTTGCGGCGATAAAGGCGGTCTCCCGCAGCACGATTTCGTTGGACACTGATTTGCGATACAAGGAGTGAAAGATGTCCAACACCAATCCTTCGATTTCCGGGCCCGGAGAGGGAGCCCGGAGGGCGACCGGCGCGGGCCCGGAAATCGACCGCGGCGGCAAGGGCCGGTGGTCGGCCAAGCGCAAGATGAGTGTGGTCCTTGAGCTGCTGCGTGGCGCCGATCTGGAATCCGCAAGCCGGAAGTATGGCGTCAC
>Ga0209017_10001350_pt1 | contig 19037 bp, 16 predicted proteins | sample YNPBryunderm2012_FD_185812 | JGI IMG/M metagenome (GOLD analysis project Ga0209017, IMG submission 185812) | Anoxygenic and chlorotrophic microbial mat microbial communities from Yellowstone National Park, USA - YNP Bryant MS undermat 2012... ... | reverse complement strand
GGCTTCCGGCGCCGGCATTGACAGCCGCGTCAACCTCACGGGCAATCCCAATCTGCCGAAGTCCGAGAGAACCGTCTACCGTCACTTCCGCACCGAGGTGGTGCGACCGCCCGACCGTGAGAACTTCGGCATCGGCAATGCGCCCAAAGACCCCATCCGGGGACCCGGAATCAACAACTGGGACATCTCGGTGTTCAAGAACTTCCGGCTGGGTGAGGGCCAGCGCCGTCTCCAGTTCCGCTGGGAGATGTACAACGCGTTCAACCACACCCAGTTCTCCGGGGTGAACACTTCGGCTCGCTTCGATGCGCAGGGGAATCAGGTCAATGCCCGATTCGGCGAGTACACCGCGGCCTACGATGCGCGCCGCATTCAGGCTGCCCTGAAGTTCTACTTTTAAGCTGCACCGGGCAGGAGAAGGCGAGACAACGGGGAGGCAAGCTGCGGGTCGGCGGTAAGCGCGCTTGGCTGTCCGCAGCCGCCACGCAACCGCAGCGTACTAGGGGCGCCGGTGAGCGACCGCTGTGGGTTGAGCTCCTACCCAATGGCGCGGGATGAGCCGCAGGGTCACCGCCGGCGTCCGCACCCCCCGACCCGGAAGACATGCCTGCGCGGTGGCTCCCCGACCTCCGGCCCGGGCATCGGCCTGCCGAAAGGCCCGGTGCTGCACGGGAGTCCCTGGCGCCATAGCTCCGAAGGGGGCGCCGAGAAGAGGATCTTAAGAGATCACTGTGTCGAACCCTGAGGCGCTCGTAGCGTTTGCCGAGCCTGGTCCAGCCGCCGAAGCACCCATCCCCGGCTTCAGTTAAAAAATTCTCAATTCACCCCTAGCCTTTGAAGCATTTTTCTGATAGACTGACTCCGAAACAGGCCTCGCGGTTTGAGACCTGCCTGACTCCGAGGAGGGTGGATGGCCAAGGAGAGTATTCACAAGAAGTTGGAGCGTGTTCGCCCGCCGCGTGTCCACGTGACCTACGACGTGGAGGTCGGCGACGCCATCGAAATGAAGGAACTGCCGTTTGTCGTCGGGGTCCTGGCCGACTTGACTGGCCAGCCCGAGCAACCGTTGCCCCGCCTCAAGGACCGTCGCTTCGTCGAGGTTACGCCCGACAACTTCGACGCGGTCTTGGAAAGCATGAAGCCCCACCTGTCGTTCAGTGTGGAGAACAAGCTCACCGATGACCCCGAGGCCGGTCAGCTCAAAGTGGACCTGCACTTCAAGAGCCTCGAGGACTTCGAGCCCGAACAGGTCGCCCGCCAGGTCAAGCCGCTGCGCGAACTGCTCGAGCTGCGGACCAAACTGGCCGACCTGCGCGGAAGCTTGCAGACCAATGAGCGGCTGGACGAGCTGCTCATGAGGGCGGTCACGAACACCGAAGAGCTGGAGAAGCTGCGCGCTGAACTGGAAGGCGGCGGAAAGGAGGGCCAGGCATGAGCGATCCGCAAAAGGCTGCCATGCACCAGGCAGCCCAACCTACCAGGCTGGAACGCAGCTTGCTCGACGAAATTGTCGAGGAGGGCCGCTTCGGTACCGACCCCGCGGCGCAGGCTCGTGGCCGTGACCTGGTCAAGGAATTCATTTCCCAGGTCCTGGCCGGCGAGATGACGGTCTCGCGCGATGCCGAAGCCATGATCAACGCTCGCATCGCACAGATCGACCACCTGATCTCGCTCCAGTTGAACGAAATCCTGCATCACCCCAGCTTCCAGCGCTTGGAGGCCACCTGGCGAGGATTGAAGTACCTGCTGGATCACAGCGAGACCAGCACCATGCTGAAGATCCGCGTCCTGAATTGCTCCAAGCGCGAGCTGTTGCGCGACTTGCAGCGGGCCCCCGAGTTCGATCAAAGCGCGATCTTCAAGAAGGTCTACGAGGAAGAGTTCGGCGTCTTCGGCGGCGAGCCTTTCGGTGCGCTGATCGGCGACTATTACTTCGGCAAGCATCCCGAGGACGTCGAGCTGCTGGAGAAAATGTCCCAGGTGGCGGCGGCCGCGCACGCGCCGTTCATCGCGGCGGCGGCGCCCGACCTGTTGGGGCTGGACAGTTTCACCAACCTGGGCGCTCCGCGCGATCTGGCCAAGATTTTCGAATCCACCGAATACGCCAAATGGAAATCCTTCCGCAACAGCGAGGATTCGCGCTACGTGGCCCTGTGCCTGCCCCAGGTGCTCATGCGCTTGCCCTACGGGCGTGACACCAGGCCGGTGGAAGCTTTCAATTACGAGGAAGGCGTGGACGGCAGCGATCACTCCAAGTACCTGTGGGGCAACGCAGCCTACGCCCTGGGCGCTCGCCTCACCGAGGCCTTCTCAACCTACGGCTGGTGTGCGGCCATCCGGGGCGTGGAAGGCGGCGGGTTGGTGGAAGGCTTGCCCGTGCACACGTTCCGCACGGACGAGGGCGACGTGGCCCTGAAGTGCCCGACGGAAATCGCCATCAGCGACCGGCGCGAAAAGGAGCTGGCTGACCTCGGCTTCGTGCCCTTGGTCCATTGCAAGGGAACCGACTACGCCGCCTTCTTCAGCGTCCAGTCCTGCAACAAGCCCAAGGTCTACGACAAGGAGTCGGCCACCGCAAACGCCCGCCTTTCGGCGCAATTGCCGTATATTCTGGCCGTATCGCGCTTCGCCCACTACCTGAAGGCCATCATGCGCGACAAGATCGGCAGTTTCATGTCGCGCGCCGACTGCGAGCGGTTCCTCAACCAGTGGATCATGAATTACGTTACCGAGGACGATCAGGCCAGCCCGGCCACCAAGGCGCAATATCCGCTCCGCGAGGCGCGGGTGGAGGTCATGGAGGTTCCCGGCAAACCGGGCGCCTACCGTGCCGTCGCCTATCTGCGCCCGCACTTCCAACTCGACGAGCTCACGGTTTCTCTGCGGCTGGTGGCGGAGCTGCCACAGTCGGCAAGAAAGTGAAGTCAGAGTGAATCCGGATCACGGCAAGCACCAACGCTTGCCGGCAATACCGTGACAACAGGAGAGAGAACAAGCCATGGGGATGGTTGATTACTTCCTGAAAATTGACGGCATCGAGGGCGAAAGCCAGGATTCCAAACACAAAGGCGAAATCGAGATTGAATCCTGGTCTTTCGGCGAAGTCCAGACCGGAACCGCGGCTCGCGGCGGCGGTATGGGCGCCGGCAAAGTCCAGATGCAGGATTTCAACTTCGTCATGAAGGTCAACAAGGCCAGTCCCAAGCTGTTTCTGGCCTGCGCGCGCGGCGATCATATCAAGAGCGCCGTACTGACCTGCCGCAAAGCCGGCAAAGATCAGCAGGAGTACCTCAAAGTTACTTTCTCGGACATCCTGGTATCCAGCTTCCAGACCAGCGGAGCCGCTGCTTCCGACATGCTTCCTATGGACCAGATCTCGTTGAACTTCAGCAAGATCGAGTTCGAGTACCGCGAACAGAAGCCGGACGGAACCCTGGGCGGCGCCATCAAGTCTTGGTACGACCTCAAGCAGGTCAAGGGCGGCTAGCGCATCGCGGGCGGGCTCACGAGGACGCGGCCCTGACAGGCCCGTCCTCCTGCCCTGCCCAGCAGCCGCCGGCGGCAGGACGGCTCCATGACGGCACGCGAACTGTTCCAGGCAGGCAAGCTCAACGAGGCGCTGGAGGTTCTAACCAGCCAAGTGCGCCAGAATCCCACCGACCTCCGCCTGCGCACGTTTCTGTTCGAGCTGCTTTGCTTCGCCGGCCAATTCGACCGCGCGGAAAAACAACTGGAGGTGCTGGCGCGCGAATCGCCCGCTTCGGAGGCCGGCGCCTTGTTGTACCGGGGCGCCATCTACGCAGAGAAGACTCGCCAGGAGTTTTTCGCAAGCAAAGAATTCGCGGAAGCCGGCGAAACCAAGCCCGTGGCCGGCGCCCTGAACGGCAAGGCGTTTCAGTCTTTGAGTGACGCCGATCCTCGCATCGGCGCCCGGCTCGAAGTCCTCGCGGCCGGCGGCTATCTTTGGATCCCCTTCGAGCACTTGGCTTCGGTTCAAATCGCCCCGCCCCGGCGACTGCGCGATCTGTTGTGGGCGCCCGCCATGGTGCGCGTCAGCCCCGGCTTGAAAGGCCGCGAGCTCGGAGAGGTGCTCCTTCCCGTAATGTCTCCTTTGTCCTGGCGTCATCCGGATGATCAGGTCCGGCTCGGGCGCCTCACCGTCTGGGAACAAGACGAGGAAGGCAACCAGATCCCATATGGTCAGAAGCTCCTGCTGGTGGACGGGGAAGAGTTTCCGCTCCTTGAGGTTCGCACGCTGGAGATCGCAACGGCCTGACCGGGCGGATCCAAGGCTCGGCCACCCAAGCTTGCAGTGTTCTCGGGATTGCCCCCATGCCGCTACGAACTGACCTCTTGAACCCCATAGCCGGCCCCAATCCCGCCGGGGAAAACCTGCGATACGCTCCGGTTTACGACCAAATCCGGGAAGCACGGCGCCAAGAGGAAGCCGTCACCGAGGGCGACTGGCAGACTCCCGGCAAGAAAGCCAACTGGCCGCTGGTTATCAAGCTGGCCGGCGACGCGCTCGCGACCAGGAGCAAGGACCTGCAACTGGCCGCCTGGCTCACCGAAGCCCTCATCCGCACGGAGGGCTTCGCACCGCTGGCGCCGTGTCTGGACCTGATCCGAGAGCTGCTGGAAAACTTCTGGGACGGACTCTATCCCGAGATCGAAGACGGTGACCTCGAGCTGCGCGCCACCCCGCTCGAGTGGATCGGAAGCCAGTTGGAAACGCCGATCAAACAGGTCCCGCTGACGCGCAGCGGACTGGACTGGTTCCAGTACAAGATCTCTCGCTCGGTGCCCACCGAAGACGAGGCCGCCAACAGCGACGCTCGACGCGCCCAGCGTGAAACGGCCATCGCCGAAGGCAAGCTTACGCCCGAAGAATTCGACTCCGCCTTCCACGCAACTCCGACCGCCTTCTACCAGCAGGCCTTCGAGCATCTCGAGGCGGCCCGCGACTCGCTGGCCCAACTCACCGCAGTCTGCGACGAGAAGTTCGGCGATTTCTCCCCCAGTTTCTCGGTCCTGCGGAACACGCTGGAGGAGGTCCAGCAGAGCGTGCGCATTCTGCTCCAGCGCAAGCAGGCGCTGGAGGGGCCACCCGCCGAAGAAGAAGTCGCCGAGCAAGAAGCGGTAACCGAAGAGGTGATCTGGACGGCGGAAGAAGCGACCGCCCTTCCGGTGCGCGCCGAGCCTGCGCCGCGCCGCAAGGCGCCGGCGGCCGAGCCGCAGGACCGTGAGGATGCCGTCGAGCGCGTGGTCACCGCAACGCGTTTCTTGCGCCGGGACGATCCCTACAGCCCGGTCCCGTACCTGTTGCTGCGCGCCTTGCGGTGGGGTGAGCTGCGCGCCGCCGGTCCCAGCCCGGACTACTCCGTGCTCGAGGCCCCCTCGACCGAGATCCGTCAGCAACTGAAACGACTGACCAGTGAAGGATCGTGGGCGGAGGCTCTCGAGGTGGCCGAGGAAGCTGCGGGAGCGCCATGCGGCCGGGCGTGGCTGGACGTGCAGCGGTATGCTCTGCGCTGCCTGACGGAACTGGGCTATGAAGCGGCGGCAAACGCCTTGCGCGCGGAGCTGCGCGCGCTGCTGGCCGACTATCCCGAGTTGCCCAACTGGTCGTTGAGCGACGACACCCCCGTAGCCAACGCCGAAACGCAGGCCTGGCTCAAAGAGGAAATCCTGACCGGGCAGGGCCAACCCGGCGCACCGGAGGAGCCTCTGCACTCCTACGGCGCCCCCCACTGGGAGCAAACCTCGCCTGCCGCCGAGGGCGAGGAGCAACCGCCCGATGCCTACACCCTGGCCCTCGACGCGTTGCGCTCGGGCCGGCCCAAAGACGCCATCGAGATCCTGGCGCGGGAGGCGGCTCAGGAACGATCCGGTCGCGCGCGCTTCCAGCGCCGCATCCAACTGGCCGAAGTCTGCATGGCCGCAGGCTACGAGGCGGTGGCCTGGCCGATCCTGGAAGAACTGGCGCAGGAGATCGAACAGCGCAAACTCGAGGAGTGGGAAGCGCCCGAAGCGCTCGCGCATCCACTGACGCTGCTGTTTCGCTGCCTGTCCAAACTGGATCGGCAAAGCGAGGAAAAGCAAAAGATTTACGCCCGCATCTGCCGCCTGGATCCCATCCAGGCTCTGGCGTGCGGGCGATAGGAGGTGACGGGCGGCTCGCAGGCTACCGAGCGGACGGACCACAGAGACGGCGAGTTCGGCCCGAGTGGGAGTCATGGCCAAGGCAGAGACGGAAGGAGCGATCACGTTATCGGTGCTCGACCGGCTGATTGATCATGAGCCGGGCCACCACGCCGAACCGCCGCTCACACGCGCACAGTCCCTCCGTCGCCTGAAGGGCGCCGTCAAACGCGACCTGGAGTGGCTGTTGAACACGCGGCGGACCATCCAGGAAGCGCCGCCGGGCGCTGCCGAACTGCAACGCTCCCTCTATCACTACGGTTTGCCCGACTTCATCGGCTTGAGCCTCCGATCCACCCGCGATCAGCAGAAGCTGCTCAAAATGATCGAAACCACCATCGCGCAGTTCGAGCCGCGCCTGATGAGCGTGCGCGTGCGGATGGAGCCGTTGACCGAGAACGTGCGCCTCCTGCGCTTCGTGATCGAAGGCCTGCTGCGGGTGGACCCCGCGCCGGAGCGCGTCAGTTTCGATACCGTGCTGGAGCTCTCCAGCGGCCGTTATCAGGTGATGGGAGAACCCGGTGCGCGATGATCTGTTAGGTTATTACACGCGCGAGCTGACCTTTCTGCGCCAGCTCGGCGCCGAGTTCGCCGAAAAGTATCCCAAGATCGCCTCGCGCCTGCTGCTGGAACCGGACCGCTGCGAGGATCCCCACGTCGAGCGCCTCATCGAAGCCTTCGCTTTCCTCGCCGCCCGCGTCCATCTGAAAATTGACGACGATTTCCCGGAAATCACCGAAGCGCTGCTGGGCATCATTTATCCGCATTACCTGCGCCCCATCCCCTCCATGTCCGTGGTGGAGTTTCATCTCGATCCCGAACAGGGAAAGCTCACCACGGGCCTGAAGATTCCCCGCGACACCATGCTTTACTCGCGACCGGTGGACGGGTTCCCCTGCAAGTTCCGCACCTGCTACGAGACCACCCTCTGGCCCTTGCGCGTCACCGCCGCCCAGTGGACCACCCCCGATCGCATACGCCCGCCCCTGAGATCTTCCGCCGCCGCCGTCCTGCGCCTGGAGCTGCGCTGCCTGCCCGATGTCACTTTCCACAAGCTCGAGCTCGACCGCTTGCGCTTCTATCTCAACGGCGACAGCCAGGTCGTCTTCGCCCTTTACGAACTGCTCCTCAACAACACCAGCGAGATCCTGATCCGCGACCCGGCGCCCGGATCGCGCCTGAAGCCGGTGAGTCTGCGTCGCCAGGCCCTGCGCCCGGTAGGTTTTCACCTCGACGAGGGCGTGCTGCCCTACCCGCGCCGTTCGTTCCTCGGTTACCGCCTGCTCCAGGAGTATTTCGCCTTCCCGGAAAAATTCCTGTTTGTGGAATTGGAGGGACTGAACGCCCTGCGCGCGGCCCAGTTCCAGGAAACCGCGGAGATCCTGTTCCTGATCTCCTCCTTCGAGCGGCCGGAACGCCATCAGGTCCTCGAGCTGGGCGTCTCCGAGCGTACCTTGCGGCCGGCTACCACCCCGATCGTGAATCTCTTCCCCCAGACCGCCGAGCCCATCCTGCTCGACCAGACGCGCTACGAATACCCCGTGATCCCGGACGTGCGCCGGCGGCGAGCTACCGAAGTTTTCTCCGTGGACGAGGTCGTCAGCTCCAGCCCGCGCTCGCCCGAGGTGATCCGCTTCGAACCCTTCTATTCCTTCCGCCACGGCGTGCGCCGGGACAAGCGTCAAACCTACTGGATGACGACGCGACGCGCCGCCGAGCAGGTCGGCGAAAGCGCCGCCGACGTCTACCTGATGCTGGTGGATCTTTCCGGGCGGCCCATGCGTCCCTCCGTGGATACGCTCACCGTTCGCTGTACCTGCACCAATCGCGATTTGCCCTCCCGGCTCCCCTTCGGCAGCGAAATGGGCGATTTCGAAATGGAAGGAGTTTCGGCCCTGGAAAAGATCGTCTGCCTGCACAAACCCACGGCGACGATCCGGCCGCCCGGCGGTCGAGGCGCCCTGTGGCGCCTGGTCTCGCACCTTGCCTTGAACTACCTTTCCCTGGTGGAAGAAGGCCGAGAGGCGTTGCAGGAAATCTTGCGGCTGTATAACTTCGCCGATTCGGCGTACCTGGACAAGCAAATTGCGGGCATCACGCAACTGCGAAGCGAGAAACACTTCGCGCGCGTGCATTCCGACTACGGCATCAGCTTCGCCCGCGGGTTGCGCGTCCATATTACTCTGGATGAGGAACAGTTCGAGGGCGGGGGCGCCTACCTCTTTGCCAGCGTGCTGGAGAATTTCCTCGGCCTGTACGTCGGGCTGAACAGCTTCGTTCAAGTCGTCGTATCTACCGAGCAACGGAAGGAGGTGATGCGAGCGTGGCCGCCGAGAGCCGGCCGGCAGATCCTGTTGTAACTGAGCAAATCGGCTCGGCGTCCCCGGCCCGCCGGCATCCCGAGCTGGAGGCCGCTCTGGAGCGCGAACCCTGGCGCTTCGATTTCTTCCAGGCGGTAAGATTGCTCGAGCGGCTGGATCCGCAAGGCAAGCCGGTGGGCCGCTTCACCCGGCCGCAACAGGAGGTTGTGCGCTTCGCCGCCCATCCCTCCCTGGTGTTTCCTGCCAGTCAGATCCAGGCGCTGGAACGTCGTCCGGGCATGGCCGCCCGCATGGTCGTGAACTTCATGGGCCTCTTCGGTCCGGTGGGCGTTCTTCCGCAGCCTTATACCGAACTCATCATCAATCGCATTCGCGAGCGCGACACCGCCCTGCGCGACTTTCTCGACCTTTTCAACCACCGCATGATCTCCCTGTTCTACCGGGCCTGGGAGAGATACCGCTTCGGCATCACCTACGAGCGGGGCGAACAAGACCGGCTTTCCGCCCTGTTGATGGATCTGATCGGCCTGGGAACCCCGGGTTTGCAAAAACGCCAGGCCGTCCAGGACGAAGCGCTGCTTTATTACACCGGCTTGCTGGCGCAGTTCCCTCGCTCCGCCACCGCGCTCGAGCAGGTCCTCGCCGACTACTTCGACGTCCCGGTAGAGGTCGAGCAGTTCGTGGGCGGGTGGTATCGGCTGGATCCGCAAGTGCTCAGCCGCCTGGAAGGCGCCGCCGAGGAAAACGAGCAACTCGCCGTGGGCGCGGTGCTGGGCGATGAGGTTTGGGAATCGCAGGCCCGGGTAAGGGTGCGGCTGGGGCCGCTCACCCTCGACGAGTATCTGGAGTTTCTGCCCACGGGATCGGCGTTCGAACCGCTGCGCGCCCTGATCCGCTTCTTCGCCGGAGACCAGTTCGATTTCGAGGTGCAACTGGTGCTCAAGCGGGAGGAAGTGCCTCATTGCGAGCTGGGCGCGGAGACCAAGGCTGCGCCCCGGTTGGGCTGGGTAAGTTGGACGCGGTGGTCGCCCATGAGGCGCGACCCCGGGGAGACCGTACTGAGGTTGTAAGCGAGGGCAAAGCCCTCGGGAGCCCGATATGCCAGTGAATCTGAAATCGCTCATCGAAAAACTCAACGAACAAACCCGCAGCGCCCTGGAGGCTGCCGCCGGCCTCTGTGTGGCGCGCACGCACTACGAGGTCGAAATCGAGCACTACCTGATGAAGCTGCTCGATTTCACCGACAACGACTTCGCGCGCATCGCGCACCACTACGGCGTGGACGCCTCCCAGCTCAGCAAGGAGCTGACCCGCAGCCTGGACAAGATGCGGCGCGGCAACGCTCGCGGCCCCGCCCTGAGCCAGTGGCTGGTGCGCATGCTTGCCGAGGCCTGGACCATCGGCACGCTGGATTTCAACGCCGGCCAGATCCGCAGCGGCTTCACCATCCTGGCCTTGCGCACGAACGACGAGCTGGCCCGCCTGATCAACGAGGTCAGTCGCGAGCTCCAGAAGATCCCGGGCGAAGATCTGCGGAAGAACTTCCCGGCTATCGTCGCCGGCTCGCACGAAGATGCCGTCGCGCCGATGCGCGAGACGGCCGCTGCCGGCCCCGCTCGCGCGGTGACTCCGGGCAAGACGCCCAACCTCGATCAGTATACGATTGACCTGACCGAACGCGCCCGGCAAGGCAAGCTCGACCCCGTTCTCGGACGCGATTTCGAGATTCGCCAGATCATTGACATCCTCATGCGCCGGCGGCAGAACAACCCGATCCTCACGGGCGAGGCGGGCGTAGGCAAGACCGCCGTGGTCGAGGGCTTCGCCCTGCGCGTGGTGCAAGGCGATGTTCCGGCGCCGCTGCGCAACGTCAGCGTACGCGGCCTGGATCTGGCCCTGTTGCAAGCCGGCGCCGGCATCAAGGGCGAGTTCGAAAACCGCCTCAAAGGTCTGATCGAGGAGGTCAAAGCTTCGCCCACGCCCATCATTCTTTTCATTGACGAAGCCCACACGCTGATCGGCGCCGGGGGCCAGGCAGGCATGGGCGACGCGGCCAACCTGCTCAAGCCCGCGCTGGCTCGCGGCGAGTTGCGCACCATCGCCGCAACCACCTGGAGCGAGTACAAGAAGTATTTCGAAAAGGACGCGGCGCTGGCCCGCCGTTTCCAAGTGGTCAAAGTGGACGAGCCCACCGAAGAGCAGTGCATGGTCATGCTGCGCGGCATCGTGGGCACGCTGGAGAAGCACCACAACGTGCGCATCCTCGACGAAGCCGTGCGAGCCGCCGTGAAACTCTCTCATCGCTACCTGGCGGGACGCCAGCTTCCCGATAAGGCCGTCAGCGTGCTGGACACCGCGTGCGCCCGGCTGGCTCTGGGCCAGGCGGCGACGCCGCCCCCCATCGAAGACGCCCAACGGCGGCTGGACGACTTGCACGTGCAGAAACGCGTGCTCGAGCGCGAGGCTGCGGTGGGCGCCGATCACAGCGAGCGCCTCCAGGCCATTGACCGGGAAATTCCCGAACTGGAAGCGCGCCTGAAAGCCCTCACCGAACGTTGGGAGAAAGAGCGCAGCCTGGTGGAGCGCATTCGCGACGTGCGGTCGCGGCTGGAATCCATGTCCAGTCTGGCGACCGCCAACGTAGCGGCGGCCGGCGGAAACGGCCAGTCCCCGGGAGGCGACGGTCAGCCGGCCGCCGAGACGGCAACCGCCACCGCCGTGGAAGCCGGCGACGGCATCCGGGCCCTGCGGGCTGAACTCGACGCCCTGAACCGGGAACTGGCCCAGTTGCAAGGCGACCAGCCCCTCATGCAGGTCTGCGTGGACGCGCAGATCGTCAGCGAAGTGATTTCGGCCTGGACCGGCATCCCGGTCGGCAAGATGGTCAAGGACGAACTGCAAACCCTGCTTTCGCTGGAGCGCGTGCTGGGCGAGCGAATCATCGGGCAGGATCACGCCCTCAAGGTGATCAGCGAGCGCATCGTGAGCGCGCGCGCCTCGATGGACGATCCCAACAAGCCCGTGGGGGTCTTCCTGCTGGTCGGCCCCAGCGGCGTGGGCAAGACGGAAACGGCGCTCGTACTCTCGGATCTGCTCTACGGCGGCGAGCGCAACCTGATCACGATCAACATGTCCGAGTTCCAGGAAGCCCACACCGTATCCACGCTGAAAGGCGCGCCTCCGGGCTACGTGGGGTACGGCGAAGGAGGCGTGCTCACGGAGGCGGTACGGCGGCGGCCTTACTCGGTCGTGCTGCTCGACGAGGTGGAAAAGGCCCATCCCGACGTGCTCGAGCTGTTCTACCAGGTCTTTGACAAGGGCATGATGGAAGACGGCGAGGGCCGTGAGATTGACTTCAAGAACACGATCATCATGCTCACCACCAACGCCTGCACGGACGACATCATGAAGCTGTGCGCCGATCCCGAGACCGCGCCGTCGCCCGAAGCTCTCGTCAAAGCCATCAAGCCCGCGCTCAACAAGATTTTCAAACCGGCCTTCTTGGGCCGGCTCGTGATCGTTCCCTACTACCCGCTGCGCGATGAGGCCCTGAAGAGAATCATCGTGCTCAAGCTGGAGAAGATCCGCCGCCGGATCCGCGAGAACCACCGCATCGAGTTCAGCTACGACGAGGCCTTGGTGGACGAGGTCGCGAGGCGGTGTACCGAGGTGGAGAGCGGCGCGCGCAACGTGGACAACATCCTTACCAACACGCTCTTGCCGGATATTTCCCGGCAACTGCTGGCCCGCATGGCCGAGGGCGAGAAACTCAGTTCCATTCGCGCCGGCGTCGGGCCGGACGGTTCGTTCCGCTACGACTTCGCCTGAGCCTGCGCGCGGGCCAGGGCAAGAGAGGTAACGCATGGGCAGCTCGTTCGCACAGACGTCCCGGTTGCTCCGGCTGGAGACGCCGCTGGGGCCGGACAAGCTCCTGCTGCGCTCCTTCACGGGGCGCGAGGCCATCTCCGAGCTCTTCAGTTTCCAACTGGATTTGCTCTCGGAGGACTCCGTGATCAACTTCGATGATCTGGTCGGCCAGAATGTCACTTTCGCCATTACGCTGGCCGACGTCGAAACATACCGGTACTTCAACGGCTTCATCAGCCGGTTCGCACAGTTGCCCGGCCTCGGGCGGCTGGCCCGGTACCAGGCCGAGGTCGTACCCAGTCTGTGGTTTCTCACCCGCACCACAGACTGCCGCATCTACCAGAATCTCAGCGTGCCCGAAATCATCAAGGACGTTCTCGACCGGCACGACATCCGCGACGTGGATTTCCAACTTCAGGGAAGTTACCCCAAACGTGAATATTGCGTGCAGTACCGGGAGACGTCCTATAACTTCATCCAGCGATTGATGGAGCAGGAAGGGATCTTCTACTATTTCCGGCACGAAAATGGCAAGCATACGCTCGTGCTGGGCGATTCACCCAGCGCCAATCCGCCCTGCCCCAACCAGGAGAAGGCGCGCTACGAGCCGGCCGCCGGACCGGGTTTTGCCGCGCCCGAAGATTACGTGACGGGCTGGAGACTCCAGCACGAGCTGCGACCCGGACGCTGCACGGTGACGGATTTCAATTTCGAAACGCCCACCACAAGCCTTCTCACCAGCCTGGAAAGCAAGATCCGGCAAGGGGGAAACACCTCGCTCGAAGTCTATGACTTTCCCGGCGAATACCTGCGGCGCAACGAAGGCGAGCGGGAGGTGCGGCTCAGGGTCGAGCGCGAGGAAGCCGCCCACGCCGTCGTGCAGGGGGCCGGTGTTTGCCGCGCCTTCACGCCCGGTTACCGTTTCGAATTCTACGATCACGAGCGGAAAGATCAAAACGGCATGTACCTGATTACCTCCGTAATCCACAACGCTACGGAGGGCGGATTTTACTCGGGGGTCGGCGGCCCGCAGGAGGCCAGTTACGATAATCTATTTACCGCTATCCCCTACTCGGTGCCCTTCCGCCCGCCGCGAGTAACTCCCAAGCCCGTGGTTCACGGCGCCCAGACCGCCATAGTGGTCGGGCCTTCCGGTGAGGAGATTTACACGGACAAGTACGGGCGCGTGAAAGTGCAGTTCCACTGGGACCGGCTGGGCAAGTACAACGAAAAGAGCTCGTGCTGGATCCGCGTCTCCCAGCCTTGGGCGGGCAAGGGCTGGGGCGGCATCTGGATCCCGCGCATCGGCCAGGAAGTCATCGTGGACTTTCTCGAAGGCGATCCCGACCGGCCCATCATCACGGGCCGCGTCTACAACGCCAGTCAGATGCCGCCCTATGACTTGCCGGCCGAGCAGACCAAAAGCGGCTTCAAATCGCGCAGCTCCAAACAGGGCAGCACGCAAAACTATAACGAAATCCGCTTCGAAGACAAGAAGGGCGCCGAGGAGATCGTCATCCACGCCGAACGCGACCTCTCCACCACGGTGGAGAACAACGAGACCCGGACCGTCTACGGGCAACGGACGACCACGATCAAGAAAGACGAAACTCTCACCATCAGCGAGGGCAACCGCAAAGAAACACTCGAGCAAGGCAACGACACCCTGGAGCTCTGGAAGGGCAATCGCGAGGTCACCTTGATGAAGGGCAGCGACAGCCTGTCGGTTCAGATGGGCAACGTCACCATCAAGGCGCCGGCCGGCACTCATGGCACCACGGCGCTTCAGATCGAGATCACCGGAACGACCAGCGTGAAGGTCGTCTGCGGAGGAAGTTCCATCCAGATGACGCCCGGAACGATTGACATCGCGAGCCCGGTGATCACCATCAAGGGCGGAATGGTGAAGATCAACTGCTGAGGACGCCGATGCCGCCGGCTGCACGCCTCACCGACATGCACACCTGCCCGATGTCCACTCCCGGCACGCCGCCGGTCCCGCACGTGGGCGGGCCCATCCTACCGCCCTGTGCGCCCACGGTGCTTGTCGGCGGCCTGCCCCAGGCCCGCGTGACGGACCTGGCGACTTGTGTCGGCCCGCCGGACATGATTGCGCAAGGGGCGGCCACGGTTCTGGTGCAAGGGCTGCCTGCGGCGCGGCTGGGCGATACCACGGTCCACGGCGGGGTGATCGTGGCCGGCATGCCCACCGTGCTCATCGGAGGCCCGGCCTTCACGGCTCGTCCCGTAGGCAGGGTCATGCGTCTGCGTTGGGGACTGCCACCGTGGGAGTGGCGACTCACCTACGGCAACGCCATCGAGATCCGTCCCGATCCCAACGATCCGACGTTCCAAACCCGTGCCCTGGCGGCTTTGATCCGGCTGGACATGACCAACACCATGCACAGCGCCTTCGATGCCATCGAAGCCCGCGGCCGCCGCGTCACCCTCGAGAACTACCGACCCGGACCAGGCGAAGATCCTTACAACGCCTACTGCCGCGCCCACGATATCGACGCCGCACTTGATCCTCGACGGGGATCGGACTCCACCGTGGTATGGAACCCCGACGTGCACGGCTTCGGCGCCCCGGGTACGACACCGGACTGGCAGCAACCCGGCGCCGACGTAATCCTCGGTCACGAACTCATCCATGCCACGCATAACGCCACGGGCACTCACGGCGACAACTGGCAGAACGGGGTCGCCGTGGACGAAGAACGCAATACGGTCGGGCTTCCGCCCCAAACTTATAACCATCCCTTTGACCAGGCAGGTTACAACGGCACGGCTCTGCCGGATACGACCGGGCAGCCATACACCGAAAACGGCTTGCGCCGCGAGTACCGCGAGCGTGGAATCAGCTCGCCGGTGACCGGCAATCCCCCGGAGTCGCGCCCCTCCTACTACACGGATGACCCGCCCGTTTTCTGAACCATGCCCCCCGCGCTCAGGATCGCGACGCTGTGCCTGCTGGCGACGCTGTCCCTGGCCGGCCAACAACGCGGCGAACATGCATCGAGGAGGCGAGAAACGATGGCTTTCCCGGCCACGCTCACCGCAAGCTTCCGAACTACGGCCGATCAGCTCCAGGCGGAGTACGTTCTCACCAACGCCGGCCGTGAACCGCTCTATGTCATCAACCTCTCCATCCGGGTTACTTCCCAGGGCGCTACCGTCGAGCCCGCAACACCGAGGGCGGCCCTGGCAAGCGCCGGGGAGTTAGTGCTATCCAGTGCGATCCCGCCCTTCGATCCCAGCGTCAGCTACGCCGTTCCGCCCCGGTTCTACGCCTCACGGTTGGATGCCGGGGCCTCGCTCAGGCAATCGTTCGCCTTGCCCTTGCCGGTGGCGCCGAGCGGTCCGCCGCCCAAACGCGAACCGCGCGAAATCGTCGTGGACCGCGTCGCTTTCGTGCTTGGCGTCGTCCCCGCGTCCTCCGTCCCCAACGCCCAGAGACAAGAGATCGGCGGAGTCGAAGTCTGGCGGCTGCCCCCGGAAGCGCAGCGCCGTCAAGTGGAGTTGCGCGCCGAGGCCAGGGTCGCTAATCTGCGAGTATTGACGGAGTGATCGCGCCTCGGCGCACCTCCGCCGGATCGCTGCCATGAAGTTACTGGTGTTTTCCGACATTCATGGTGATGAGTTACGGCTGGCTCGCCTGATGGAGATCGAGGCCGATCATTACATTGCAGCAGGCGATTTGACCAGCTGGGGCCACGGCCTGGACCGGCTGGGCCAGGTGCTGGCGAAACGCGCGGGACGGGTCTGGGTCCTCCCCGGCAATCACGAGTCGGCCGAAACGATCGCTGCATTCGCGCGGCGGCATGGCTTGAACGATTTCCACGAGCGCAGCTTCGAGCTCAACGGCTACCACATCGCGGGCTTCGGCTACTCCAACCCCACGCCCTTTAACACCCCGGGGGAGTATGGCGAGGCCGAGATCGCCCGACGCCTCCGGAAATTCGCCGCGCTGAAGCCGCTGGTGCTTGTCTGTCACTGTCCGCCTTACGGCACCCCGCTCGACCGTATCCGCGAGGGGGTGCACGCCGGCAGCCGCTCGCTGCGGGCGTTCGTCGAGCGCTACCAGCCGGCCTACCTGCTGTGCGGCCATATTCATGAGGCGGCCGGCGTCTCAGTGCGTCTGGGCGTTACCCAGGCCTTCAACGTGGGTAAAGCGGGCTATCTGCTGGAGCTGCCCCCGCTCTGAAACCGCCAGACTCATTCAGAAACCTCTTCCCTTTGGGCCGAACCGGTGCTAAATTGATCGTGGGAACGCATCCGGGAGGTGCACCATGGGGGCCGCAGCACAAATGACTCCGGCCTTTAGCCGCGAGGAACTGGAGCTGGTGGTGGAACTCCTCGAGCGCGAGCGGGCCGAATTGCCCGCAGAAATCCATCGGACGCGCACCTCGGAGGTTCGCGACCAGTTGCGCCGCCGGCTCGAAATGGTCAACCGATTGCTCGAACGCCTTGCACGCTGAGCGGTCCTCGAATCCGCCTGCGTACGCCCGGCCCGCGCCGGCGTTAAAATAGCGGGTAGAGCTTTACGTCATGACCGTACTCGAAGAACTGGAACGGGAATACGGAGCGCTCCGCCAGCAAGCCGAAGCTGCGCGGGGCTATCTTTGACGTCTCCGCCAAGAAAGCCCGCCTGGCCGAAATCGAGAAACTAATCGCCGAGCCCGATTTCTGGAGCCAGCCCGAACGCAGCCAGAAACTCCTGCGCGAGCGCAAGCGCCTCGAAGAAGAAATCGCCGAGGAAGCTGAGATCTCGCGCGCGCTTTCCGACTTGGAGACCCTGATCGAGCTGGGCCGTGAGGGCGAGGACGTCGGGCCCGACATCCGCCAGGAACTGGACCGCCTCGCCCGCCGCGTGCAAGAACTGGAAACCCGCATGCTCCTGTCCGGCGACAACGACCATCGCAGCGCCATCGTCACCATCCACCCCGGCGCCGGCGGCACCGAGAGCCAGGACTGGGCGGAAATGCTGCTTCGCATGTACCTGCGCTGGGCCGAACGCAAGGGCTTCGAAACCGTGATCACCGATCGGCTGGACGGTGAAGTCGCCGGCATCAAGTCGGTCACCTTCGAGATCAACGGCGAGTACGCCTACGGCCTGCTCCAGTCCGAGATCGGAGTCCACCGCCTGGTCCGCATCTCCCCCTTCGACGCCAATGCGCGGCGCCACACTTCCTTCGCCAGCGTCTTCGTCTACCCGCAGGTGGACGACGAAATCAAGATCGAAATCCGTCCCGAGGAGCTGCGCATTGACACCTTTCGCGCCAGCGGGCACGGCGGCCAGCACGTCAACCGCACCGACTCCGCCGTCCGCATCGTCCACCTGCCCACCGGCATCGTCGTCCAGTGCCAGAACGAACGCTCCCAGCACAAGAACCGCGACATGGCCCTGAAGCAGCTCCGCGCCCGCCTCTATGAGCTGGAGCTGGAAAAGCGGCGCGAGCAAGAGCGCAAGCTGGAGGAAAGCAAAGCCGATATTGACTTCGGCAGCCAGATTCGCAGCTACGTGCTGGCGCCTTACCGCCTGGTCAAGGACCTGCGCACCAAACTGGCGATCGGCGACGTGGATCGCGTGCTGGACGGCGATCTGGATCCCTTCATGCGGTCCTATTTGGTGTGGCGCAAGACCGGCAGGCCGGCGGGCGAGGACCAGGATTTGCCGGACTGAAGCCGCCCAGCATGATCTCTCAGCAGGAAATCGAGCGCGCGGGCCGTCTGATCCGCCAGGGGCGACTGGTCGCTTTCCCGACCGAGACCGTCTACGGGCTGGGGGCCAACGCCTTGGACCGGGATGCGGTGCGGCGGATCTTCGAGGTCAAGGGCCGCCCCTCCACCAGCCCCGTCATCGTTCATGTAGACTCCCCCGACATGGCCCGCCGGCTGGTCCGCGAATGGCCGGACTCCGCCGAGAAGCTGGCCAACCGTTTCTGGCCCGGCCCGCTGACTCTGGTCTTGCCGCGCGCCCCAGTCATCCCGGATGAGGTTACCGCCGGCCTCGACACCGTGGGTATCCGCATGCCCGCCCACCAGGTCGCGCTGGCCCTGATCCGCGCAGCCGGCGTTCCCATTGCGGCGCCCAGCGCCAATCGCTTCACGAGGTTGTCTCCCACGACCGCTGAGCACGTCCGCCAGTCCCTTGGCGACGCGGTAGACATGATCCTGGACGGCGGCCGCACCCAAGTGGGCATCGAATCCACTGTGCTCTCGCTGGCGGGTACGCCGCGCCTGCTGCGACCGGGCATGGTCCTGCGCGAACAGATCGAAGAGCTGATCGGACCTGTGGAGGTCGCGGGGCGCATCGAGAACGGCGCGTCTCATCCGTCGCCCGGCATGCACCCGCGTCACTATAGCCCAAAAACCCGGTTGCTGCTGGTCAACGACGGCGCGCTTCCGCCCGGCCGCGGCGCCTATCTCTGGATCCGAAGACCTGCGCCGGCGGTGCGCGCCTTGCGCATGCCGGACGACGCAACCGCGTACGCAGCCCGGCTTTACGAAACCCTTCACACGCTGGACGCCGAAGGCTGGGAGTGGATCGCCGTGGAAAAACCGCCGGAAGCGCCGGAGTGGATTCCGGTGCTAGACCGCTTGGGGCGGGCGGCGGGCGGTCAAAAATCAGCCTGACCATCCCTC
>Ga0209017_10001347_pt1 | contig 19058 bp, 20 predicted proteins | sample YNPBryunderm2012_FD_185812 | JGI IMG/M metagenome (GOLD analysis project Ga0209017, IMG submission 185812) | Anoxygenic and chlorotrophic microbial mat microbial communities from Yellowstone National Park, USA - YNP Bryant MS undermat 2012... ... | reverse complement strand
GACGAAATGCACCTGCCGGTTAGCCGCGTGAACTCCCTGCTCAAAATGGCGCAACAACCCATCTCGTTGCATGCGCCCGTGGGCGACGACGGCGATGTCCACCCCGGCCCCACGGCCACTGGATCCATGCGCTGAACACGGCAGCCGGCTGGTCGGCGGCAAACGAACAATCCCAACACCACCTCCCATAGGACCCTGCACCAATCCGCAGGACAGCCCCAAAGACCAACCACTTGGGGGTCTCGTCACTGGCCCAATTCCCCCGACCGGATTCGAATCGATCCCAACCCACACGCCGGAAGTGCGGATCGAGGAATCCGAGCCCGAAAAGGCCAGTGGAAGCAACGGTTGCACGGCCGGGCTGTTGCCGCGCGGCCTTCAGGGCTTATGGTTGCGGCTTGGATCCGGTTTTTCCGCCGAGCACAACGAGCCCTTCGCCCTCGCCGTTCCTCGCCGCTGCCCGCAAGCCGGTGCCATGCAAGGTTGTGCGTGCTTCTGGTGTCGCCGTCCTTCGCGCCAATGCATGGCACGGGAGAGGTCGCCACCGATTCTTCCACGCCCTTGCCTCCGCATTTCTACGGCCCGATCGTTGGCTATTGATTGGCCCTCGCGTTTCCGCCTCCGCCCGGGGTAGCTGCTCACGCAAAAGAATGCGGTGCCCGGGAATCTCGGGCAGAGGGTCTTCGCTCGGCTTCCGCCCCGTTCAGACTCCCAAAACACCATCAGCCCAGGATTCTCGGAAGCCTTTGGTGATCCGGCCGAGGCGAGGCTTTGGCATCCCTCGGCCAGGCCGGCACGGAAGCGGGCTGGCGAACTCCCGGACGCATGGGTTCGGCTTGCGGCTTCCGACCCGGCCTGTATGGGGAAAAAACCTGACGCGCAGAGGCCGGCAGTGCCAGAATGCTAGCGTGGCAAAGGCATGGAAATGGGTGGTGGCGATTCTGTTGTTGCCTGCCTGCGTGGGGGCCGGGCACGCGCTTTGGCGTCTGCTGTGGGCCAGTGGTGGAGTCACAACCGTGTGGATGCCGTTGCTGTGTGGAGCAGCCTGCTGGCTGGTGGTTTTTCTGCTATTGCCCCGGCCGATGTGGCTGTATGTGTTCGGCCACGAACTGACTCATGCGCTGTGGGTCTGGCTGTGCGGAGGCCGGGTGAAGCGGTTCCGCGTCAGCGCCCGCGGCGGTCAGGTGGTCGCCAGCAAGGTCAACTGGTGCATTGCGTTGGCCCCGTACTTTTTCCCCGTTTACGTGGTGCTGGTGTTGCTGGTTTTCGGCATCGGTCACTGGTTGTGGGGTTGGGGGCGGCACCCCGAGTGGCTGCACCTGCTTCTGGGCGCTGCCTACGCCTTTCATGTGACTCTGACCTGGGAAGCGTTGAAAACAGAGCAGACGGATATCACCAGTCAGGGCTGGTTGTTTTCGGCGGTAATCATTTTTTTGGGTAATGCGGCGGTGTTGCTGATGGGGTTGCCGTTGTTGACGGGTGAGGTGTCGTTGGGCAGGGTCCTGGCTTGGTGGTTGGAAGATACCGCGGCAGTCTGGCGCTGGTTGAGCCGGGTGTTCTGACCCGCGGAGCAAGCCCGCCGGGGATCAAGGAGCGGGCTCGCGCCAGTGGCCAACGGGACGGGCTACGGATTGGACCTGGCGTTGGTGCGGGCTTTCGAGCGTGTAGATGGCGAACGAGAAGGGTTCCTGTCGATAACTCCCGTGCCACCAGCGACGCATCCGGTGGGTCAGCACCCACAAGGGCGAAAGAACACGCATCCAGAACGGCGCAGACCGCCGGAGACGCAGCCATTCCGCCCGGGCCGCCGCCTGACGACTGAGGTTGGTCCCCGTCCAGGTGAACACGGAGGTGAACCGGCCCAAAGCGATCATGGGCACGCCCGCACGGAGGAGTCGGACCATCCATTCTCCGTCGCCACCGTAGCGCCAAGTGGGATCGAGCCAAAACCCGCCCGGGTCAACCAGGTGGCGCCGGAAAAACATGCCGCAGCTATAGGTGGTGAGGTGGCAGGTCCAGGTGTGGTGTAGTCGAGGCGGCTGGACCTTGCGATGGAAAAGGTATCGACCCCGGCCGTCCACCATAATGACATCACCGAACACCACTCCGACACCGGGATGGGCCTCGAAACAGGCAGCCACCGCGGCCAAGGCCCCCGGCAGGTACTGTTCATCGGCATTCAACCAGGCACAGATGTCGCCGGTGGCCCGGCGCAGACCACGATTGATAGCGTCATACATGCCCCGGTCAGGCTCGACGTAGAGTTGTATCCGCGGTTCTTGGCGCAGCCAATCCAGTGTGCCGTCGTCCGATCCAGCGTCCTGAACGATGTGCTCGACGGGTACGGCCTGGTCTGCGACCGACGCCACGCACAGCCGCAGCCAGGGCCCGGGCCGGTAACTGGGGGTGATGATCGAAAACCGGAGGCCTGACATCGGAACGGCGGTTCTGGTGCGCGACGGGCCGAACCGTGCGGGAGGACGCCCCGGTCCCACCCGAAGCGCGGCCTCAAGGCAGGCCCTCCGGCACAGGCCGCAGCACCCGGGCCGGATTCCCGGCCACAATGGTGCGGGGCGGCACGTCACGGGTTACCACGCTGCCAGCCCCCACAATGGCGCCCTCCCCAATCGTAACCCCGCAGAGAATGGTGGCACCGCTGCCCACGGAAGCGCGCCGACACACGCGGGTGGGGATGACCTGCCAGTCTTTCTCGGACTGGGGCGTGCCGTCCGGATTGGCCGCACGCGGGAAACGGTCGTTGATGAAAACCACCCCGTGACCAATGAAGCACTCGTCCTCGATCACCACGCCCTCGCAAATGAAGGTGTGGCTCGAGATCTTGCAACGCGCCCCAATCCTCGCGTTTTTCTGGATTTCGACGAACGTGCCAATGCGTGTGTCGTCACCGATCTCGCATCCGTACAAATTGACAAAGCCATAGATCTTGACGTTGCGCCCCAGCTTGACATCCGGAGCGATGCGACTGAACTCAGGCATGGGCGCAGTGTTCATGGAAACTCAAACGGGCGCGTTGCACAGGGAATCCAAGTGTGAAGCCAGGGGGAACTAACCGCAGGGCGAGCCCGAAGAGGGGGTGGACAGGAATCCAGCCCCTGTTTCAGCAGCGGCAACGTCATGCCATGGACCCTCTCGGTCATTGTGCGGCGGATTGTGGCCGGCCGGAAGAAGCGGCGCAAATGGAAATCCTCCGGCGGGGCGCATCGCCGGACGGAGCGTCTCGGATCGGTCGGGAGTTCGCACCGACCACTCGCCGCAGGCCACCTAGGTCAGCGGAAGGCCGCAGTGACGGGTTTGCCGTCCAGAGGCAGTAACGGGGCCACGTCCAACAACCACAGGGCCGTGGCAGCCGTGTCACAGGTGTTGACGGGTAAGTTCAGTTGCGTTCCGGCCCGCACCCCACGACCCCAAGCTACCCAAGGGATCTGGACGTCAGCAGGAATCCCTTTGGAATGGCCCTTTTCGTGCCCGCCGTGATCCGCTGTAATGATGACCACCGTCTGCGAACGAAGCCCGGCCTGGCGCACCGCACCCAGCACCGTGCCCAGTGCGGCGTCCACTGTCTGCAGACTGCGACGTTGCTCCGGCGAGCCCCAGCCATATTGGTGTCCCACCCAATCCGGGTCGGCCAAATGGACGAAGCAAAGGTTGGGTCGATGACGACGCCAATAGTCTGCCGCGCGCGCTGCCACCGCGCGGGCGCGGTTGCGCGGGTCGCCGTCCGCGGACCGGTAGCCTTGCTCGGATGCGTCATTGTTGTTGCTGTCCTTGCCGGCAAAATCGAACCGATCCACCGTGCCAGGTTGGAGTAAGTGATAGAGCTTGATCTTGCCAACGAACATGGCGGTGGACAAACCGGCCTGTTTGGCCGCGGCAAAGATGGTGGGCACTTGGATCACGCCATTGGTGGGACGCCAATCGTTCCAGGTGATGCGGTGTCGGCTCGGCGTGACCCCGGTGAGCATGGAAGCATGCGAGGGAAGCGTCACCGAGGGCAGCGTGGTCTCAGCTTGCCACGTTACCGCCCCTTCTCGAGCTAGTTGACGGAGCGTGGGCATGGGAGTGTCCCGGATCACCCACGGTGCGGCCCCGTCCATGCTGATGATCAGAACGTGTTCAGCTCTCGGAGCGGCCGTAGCGCAGAAAACCGCTCCGATCAGCCCAATGAGGCCGAGCATTTGCCAGACCTTGACTCTCATGATGCAGGCAATTTCGTGCAAAAGGCTCAGCACTGCAAGTGAAGGTTTCGTGACGAACGGCGGCTTCGGCCCCCAACACCACTCGTGGTGCGTCCAGTGCCCCCGGGTTCCCCGGCAAATGCGGCAGTTGCAGGTGCAAGACGCTGCGCGTAGGTTGGCCGCTCTGGCGGAGACGGCCCGGCGGCCGTTCCCGGGAACGCACCGACCGCAACCGCCGCCGGGACCGTGCCTGTTTACAAGCGAAAGGGGCATCCATGACGACATTACCGACGGTCTATGTGAAGCCGGGGGAAGCGGATCGCCTGGTGGCGGGGCACCCCTGGCTGTACGAGAATGCAGTGTTGCGGGTGACCACGGAGGTACCGGATGGCGCCCTGGTCCAGGTGAAGGATCACCGCCGCCGCTTCCTCGGCGTGGGCTTCTACCATTCGCGTTCCAAGATCCGCGTGCGCCTGCTGTCCCACGAGCGGGTCACGGTGGATACGGCCTTTTTTGAAGAACGGATTCGAGCAGCGCTGGAGGTGCGACGCCGGCACATGCCCGAGGCCAGCTCCTTTCGCATCGTCCATGCCGAGGCCGATTTCCTCAGCGGTCTGATCGTGGACAAGTACGAGGACGTGCTGGTGCTGCAAATTTCGGCGTTGGGCATGGAACAGCGCAAGGGCCAGATTGTAGAGGCCCTCCAACGAGTGCTGGCCCCGCAGGCGATTCTGGAGCGCAGCGACGCGGCCGCCCGAAAGTTCGAAGGTCTCCCAGTGGTGGAAAGCGTGCTGGCCGGGTCATGGCCGGCACCCAGAGAGCGCACCGCAGCCGCAAGGGCAGAAGCCGACCCCGCAAAGGATCAGCCGGACCGCTCCGCATTGCTGCGGGTCCAAATCAGCGGGCTAACCTTCGAGGTCGACCTCTGGACCGGACACAAGACCGGGCTGTATCTGGATCAGCAACGAAACTATCTCCAGGTCGCCCAGTGGGCCCGCGGAGCCCGCGTCCTGGATGCGTTTTGTTTCCTCGGCGGATTCGGTCTCCATGCCGCTCGGGCCGGGGCTGTGCAGGTGCATCTGCTGGATCAAAGCCAGGAGGCCGTACAGGCGGCCCTGCGCAACGCAGCCCTCAACGGACTGGCCGACCGGTGCACGGGAGAGGCCGTCAACGTGTTCGACTGGCTCAAAGCCCGGACCCAGGCGCCTCCACACGAACGGCCGGTGCCCCAGTTCGATCTGATCGTTTTGGACCCGCCCTCGTTTACTCGCACCCGGGCCTCGGTGCCCGACGCCCTGCGGGGCTACAAGGAGATCCACGTCCGAGCACTGAAACTGCTGCGACCGGGCGGCGTGCTGGCCACCTTCTGTTGTTCCCACCACGTGGACGGGCGGACGTTTTTGGACGTGATCCTGGCAGCCGCTTACGACACTCGGAAAATCCTGCGCCGAATCGCCACCTTCACCCAGGGACCGGATCATCCCGTCATCCCGATGATCCCTGAGACCGAATACCTGAAGGGGTACGCCCTCGAACTGGTCCGGTGAAGGGAAACAGCCTCACCAGTCACCACGGCGCAGGCCCGGTGCTGACGGGGGCTGTGTCCCCGGAACGCAGGCTCCCGCTCGAACGGAGTCCCTGCGCGGCGCCTGGCCGCCGCTGTTCCGGGGCTGCAGCAAAAAAGGGCCGACCTTCCGCACCCTCCCGCCCCAGGCAGCGTACCGGGCACCGACCGGGAAATATCGCTCCTGCCGGCCATGGCACCCCGCCGACCTTCCGGACCGCACCGGCGGCCACCCGGCACACAGGCCAGCTGCACTTGTCACCCGGAATTTACGGCTCCTGCGTGCCGGCTTTGTTCACACCCTCCTTGGGTGCTATGCCTCGTGCGTCCGGCCGCGGGGGACAACCTATTTTTGCAGGTGCGCCTCCAGAAACCAGAGGGCCTTGTCCAGCGCACGCGCAATCTCGGTGAACAGGTCGGCGGTGGCGGCATCCCCTTCGCGCGCCGCGGTATCAATGGCCGATCGCGTCGTGGCCGCCAGGGCAGCATAGCGGTTTGCCAGGGCCTCCACGGTGGGGAGACCGTCCCAAACCTCGGCCGGGTATTCCGGCAGCCGAGAAGCTGTAGCGGCGGCACGAACCGTACCCATCGCCAGGCCGCCCAGGGCGGTGATCCGCTCCGCCATCAGGTCGATTTGCTCTTCCAGCTCGCCTGCCAGTTTTTCGAACAGCTCATGCAGTGCGTAAAACTGGGGGCCCTTGACGTTCCAGTGGGCCTGCTTGGTCTGGCTGTAAAGGTCGAAGGTGTCCGCGACCTGTTGTTGGAGCAGCGCGATCATTCGCTGCCGTACGGGCCCGGCCAGGTCGATACGGGTCGGAAATGTTCTCATGGATTCCATATCAGTTCTGCTTTACTTACCAACGCTCAGGAACGGGTGGCTCTCCGGCCACCGCAACCTGCGCGAATCAGAGTTGGGCGTCTCGGAACGCCCGGCAAGTCGAAAGCCCGCAAGCTGCGGGAGCACGCAAATTGCAGGGGCTGCCGGGGCGGCAGCAGGCCGTGGCGGAGGCCCGGACTGTTTGCAACCGGGATTGCGGCGGGTCTGCGACTCCGCAAGTCCTAGGTGGAAACACCCAGGGCGTGCAGGTCTTCCTCGAGCATGCGCCGGAGCTTGTGAAGGGCCAAATTCTGGAGTTGGCGCACCCGTTCCCGGGTAACGCCGAATTTGCGCCCCACTTCCTCCAGCGTTTTCTCAGGTCCCCCATGCAGCCCGAAACGGAAGCGCAGGATGCTGGCCTCTCGTTCCGGCAGCCGATTGACCAGTTCAAGCACCTTGGCGGCAGTAGTGCGACGCTCGAGAACCTCCGCCGGGTTGGGCGAAGATTCATCCGGCACGACCTCCCCCAGCCGGCTGCTGTCCTCGTCGCCCAACGGGGCGTCCAAGGAGGCGGGGCGGATCGCTGCCGACCGGAGTGCGGCGACCTTTTTGGGCGTGGTGTTGAGTTCCTGGGCCAGCTCCTCCTCGGTGGGTTCCCGGCCGAGGGTTTCCTGGAGCCGCAGCTCCGCCAAGCGCAGATGATAGATCTTGTCGGCCACATGGACCGGCAGGCGGATGGTCTTACCTTGGTTGGCCAGGGCACGGCGGATGGACTGTTTGATCCACCAGGAACTGTACGTGGAAAGCTTGCCGCCCTTGGCCGGGTCGAAGCGCTCGACGGCCTTCATGAGGCCGATGTTGCCCTCGTTGATCAGGTCCAGCAGGGGTAGACCGAGCCCCTCGTATTCCCGTGCGATCTTGACCACCAAACGCAGGTTGGCACGGATCATGTGCTCGCGCGCAGCCGCGTCGCCTTTCTTGATCCGGGCCGCCAGCTCGATCTCTTCCTGCGGGGTCAACAGAGGAACCTGGCCGGCCTCGCGCATGTACAGAGTGATGGCGCTGGCCGATTCGTTGCTCAGACGGCGCAGCTCCTCCAATGGATCCGTTGCCGCAGCCGGGTCGGACGCAATTGGAGACTCGGCCTGAGCATGGGCACGAAGGGTCTTGCGGTGAACCGAGTCCATCCAAGTCTTGTCGGAAGCACCGGCGGTACGCCCCGGGACGGACGCCGAGACCGTTGGGGCCGTGGGGGGCTGTTTGGACACGGAGGGGGACCTGCCGGGACGCAACCTTGGGGTCGTGCGCCGGGAGCGCAGAGGCCGCGTCGCGCGGCGGGCCTGCTTCTGGGATTTGATGGCACGCATTTTTGCTTTTAAGGATCCGTGGTGTACATTCCGAGCCACGAACCTAGAGAACGACTACAAGATTCGATGCGTGCAGTCAATCTTTTGTTCAAATTTTTTGCGCCCATCGAGGCAAGAAATGATTTGCAGAATCGTAACCTGTTGGACGCCAAATTGTTGAATTGGAAGCTGGGCCAGGGCCCGTGGGGCGGCAAAGTGCGGAGGTGTGGCTTGGATCCAGTTGATGTCCAACATCCGTGTGCCTGCGGTCGGGGTCGGAGACGGCGCGGAGGGGCTGTGGGCCGGAGAGGACGGGCGATTTGGACTGGGCGGGCAGATCGGAGGGGAGTGGGGCAGTGGGGTGGAGGTTGCAAGGTGGGAGCGGGTTGGTAGAGCGTCTGATGAACACGGCCTTTTACTCCATTCGCATGGTGGCGGAGCGGACGGGTTTGAGTCCGGACCTGATTCGGGTTTGGGAGAAGCGCTATGGCGCCGTGCAACCGGTTCGGACGGCTTCGAATCGGCGCCGGTATTCTGAGCGGGAGGTGGAGCGGCTCATGCTGCTGGGAAAGGCGGTGGCGGCGGGGCACTCGATTGGTGCGATTGCGCGGTTGCCGGACGAGCAGTTGCGTGCGCTGGTGGCGGCGCACGGCAACGGGCATGGGGCGGAGCGGGTCTCGGGGTGTGCGCCGCATTGTGCGTTTGTGGAGGAGGCGTTGGCGCGGGTGAGCCGGTTTGACGAACCGGGGTTGCGGCAGGTTTTGAATCGGGCGGTGGTGACGGTGGGTGTGCAGGGGTTCCTGTGTCGGATTGTGGCGCCGCTGATCGAGGAGGTGGGGGAACAGTGGCGCTCGGGGGTGCTGTTGGCCGCGCACGAACATTTTTTGAGCGGGGTGTTGCGGGTGTGGTTGGGGCGGATGGAGGGGCAGGTGCCGGCGCAGGCGCCGCGTCTGGTGGTGGCGACGCCGGCGGGGCAGTTGCACGAGTTGGGCGCGCTGCTGGCCGGAGCTGCGGCGGCGCAGATGGGATGGAGGCCGATCCAGCTAGGCACAAACCTGCCGGCTGCGGAGATTGCCGGGGCGGCGTTGCAGTCGGGGGCGCGTGCGGTAGCGCTGAGCATTGTTTACCCCGCGGACGATCCGCACTTGCCGGAGGAGTTGCGCAGGTTGCGAGAGTTTTTGCCGGCAACGGTGGCAATTGTGGTGGGGGGACGGGCGGCCATGGCGTATCGGGCCGTGTTGGAGCAGATTGGCGCCTCGGTGCACTCGGATTTGCGGTCGTTTTGCGATGTGCTGGACAGGTTACGCGCGCCGCGTCAACGGTGAAGGATGCCGTGGGTCAGCGGAACGGCTTCTGGGGTGCTTTTCAAGGGGCGGCTGGGTTTTTAAGTTGCGGCCGTGGTGACGGTCATTTCCAGCAGCGCAGAGGCAACGGAGTCGCTGGGCGGCCAGTGGGCCCAGGAGGTGGGGCCGGGATGGGTGATTGCATTGACGGGCGATCTGGGTGCGGGCAAGACGCAGTTGGTCCGCGGGTTGGCGCGCGGACTGGGCTCTCCAGCGCGGGTGCATTCCCCGACGTTCAACCTGCTCAACATTTATCGAGGCGGGCGACTGCCGGTGTATCATGTGGATCTGTACCGGTTGCCCACGGAGGGGGAGTTGTGGGAAGCGGGTTTGGACGCCTATCTGGTGACCGACGGGGTGACGGTAATCGAGTGGGCGGAGCGACTGGGCCGCGAGGGCTGGCCGCGCTGGGCGCCTCAGCCGGCGCGGCTGCGTCGGGTGTGGCTGGAGGTGACGGGACCTTCGGAGCGTCGCATTGTTTATGAGGATGCTGGCCCTAGATTTTTCGGCTGAACCGCGTAGGGTAGCGCTGTTGGAAGGCCAGCCTGGAGGCTGCTGGTGCGTGCGCAGTGCGCTGGAACAGGCAGGGGGCCGATCCTTCCCGGCATTGGCGATGATTCGGCGAGCGTTGACGGAAGCCGGTTGGGACCGCAGCGATGTGGAAGGGGTGGCGGTGGGGTTGGGACCCGGTTCGTATACCGGGATTCGGGCGGCGCTGGCGCTGGCGCAAGGTTGGTTTCTTGCACGGGGCGTCAGCGTGTATGGAGCCAACAGCATGGACAGTGTGGCAGCGCGGGCCTGGGAGATGGGATTGCGCGGCCGGGTCCGGGTCGTGGTCGATGCGCAGAGACGGGAGTTGTACGTGGCAGGGTACGAGTTGCGGGAGGAAGGATGGTCGCAGGTGGAACCGCTGCGGCTGGAGGGGGCGGAAGGTTTGCAGGGGGCAGCGGACCGAGGCGGTTGGCTTTGGTTGGGACCGGAGGTGGTGCGATGGTTTCCCGAGGGGCGGGTTTTGGGGCCATCGGCGGTCCAAGTAGCTCGGCTGGCCGTCCCGGCAGGACCGCGCCCGCCGAATCAATGGGAACCCATTTACCTTCGGCCGGTCCAATTTGTGAAGGCTCGGTCGGTGCCGGAGGGAAGCCTGTGAAACCACTGTCGGAGTGTCGGTTGTACGCTTTTGTGGATACGGCCTACCTGGCTGGGCGCGACCCGGTGGAGGTGGCGCGGCAGCTTTGCGAGGGGGGCGCGGATCTGATCCAGCTACGGGCCAAGGATCGCTCGGCGCCGGAAATTCGCGAGATGGCGCGTCAGATTTTGCCGGTCACGCGCGCGGCCGGCGTGGGGCTGGTGATCAACGATTATCCGGAGATTGCACGGGAGGTGGGCGCGGAGTTTTGTCACTTGGGACAGGAGGATTTTTTTGACGCGGGGCATCGGCACGTGTCGGAATTGCGGCCCTCGGGTGGGGGACCGGGGATTGGCCTGAGCACGCATGGGCCCGAGCAGGCGTTGCGTGCGGTGGCGGCGGGAGCGGACTACGTGGCGGTGGGGCCGGTGTACGCCACGGGGACCAAGCCCGGGGCGCGGCCGGTGACGCTGGAATACGTACGGTGGGCGGCGGCGCATGTGCCGGTGCCGTGGTTTGCCATTGGCGGCATTACGTTGGAGAATCTGGACGAGGTGTTGGCGGCAGGGGCCAGCCGGATTTGCGTGGTCTCGGCGATTCTGCGGGCGCCGGATGTGGTGGAGGCGTGTCGTGCGTTCCGCCGGCGTTTGCCTTGAGGCTTGAGCAGGTTTCTTGACAGGTGGGGTGGTGGTCCTATAGTTCGGCCAACATGGAGTCGTCTGCTTCATCGGCAGAGAACAGCGAGGGCGGAGGAGGTCGGGCCGCGTTGAAGGCTTTCGTCAGCGCGGGGCGTGGCTATTGGCGTGATGTGCCGGCCGAGCAATGGGATGACTGGCGCTGGCAACTGAAGAACCGGATCACCACCTTGGCGCAACTGGAACGGTTGTTGCCCACGCTGACCCCGGAGGAACGGGCCGGTACCCAACTGGCCAACCACAAGCTGGCCCTGGGGATTACGCCGTGTTTTTTCAACTTGATCGATCCAGCGGATGAGTTCTGTCCGATCCGGCGCCAGGTCATCCCGCGGATCGAGGAGACGGTGACGGCCCCTTGGGAAACGATCGACCCTTGCGGCGAGGAAGCCCATTCGCCCGTACCAGGGCTGGTGCACCGATACCCGGATCGCGTGTTGTTCCTGGTCACTGACCGTTGTGCCTCCTATTGCCGGTACTGCACCCGCTCGCGGCTGGTGAGCAACGCGGCCGGGTACGATTTTCATCCGGACTTCGAACAGCAGATCGCCTACATCCGGGCACATCCGGAGGTGCGGGACGTGTTGTTGAGCGGAGGCGACCCGCTGTTGCTGAGCGACGAAAAGCTGGATGCGCTGCTGGGGGAGCTGCGGGCGATTCCGCACGTGGAGTTTCTGCGGATCGGGACCCGCATTCCCATTTTTCTGCCCCAGCGGATTACCCCGGAGCTGTGCGGGATGTTGCGCCGGCATCACCCGCTGTTCATCAGCATCCATTCCAATCACCCGCGGGAGCTGACCGTAGAGGCGCGCACGGCGCTGGAACGGTTGGCGGATGCGGGCATCCCGTTGGGCAACCAGTCCGTGCTGCTGCGGCACGTGAACGACGATCCTGAGATCATGCGCATTCACGTGCAAAAGCTTCTGATGTGCCGGGTGCGTCCCTACTATTTGTATCAGTGCGACCTCATTGCCGGCTCGGCGCATTTGCGTACCAGCGTGCGGCGCGGCCTGGAAATCCTGCGGCAACTGCGTGGTTACACCACCGGTTATGCAGTGCCCACCTATGTCATTGACGCACCGGGTGGAGGCGGGAAGGTGCCGTTGACGCCGGAGTATGTGGTCCGTCACACGGCGGAGCGGGTTTTGTTGCGGAATTACAAGGGGGAGCTTGTACGAATACCCGGAGGCGCCTGACGAGCCCCTGCCGAGCGCACCGGCGCGGCCCCGCTGCGAGCCGGAGTGCGTCTGACACGGCGAGGGCTGCGACCGGCCCCGAGGCTGGGCAGCGGGCCGGTTGCGGCAACGGCGGCGGGGGCGTAGGACACAATGATTTTCTGTTTTCGGCGGGGTCGGCTTGGTTCATGTTCACAGTGTTATGGGCAAGGGGAAACGACGCGAGGCGCGGGAACGTGCCGTACAGTTTTTATTCCAGTACGACCTGAATCCTCCCGAGAATCTCGAGGAGGCATTGCGAGAATTTTGGGAGACGCAGCGGCTAGCGGCACGGTCGGAGCAGCTCGGCCCCACTTGGGGCCAGCCGGTGGAACTGCCCCCACCGACGGCCGAGGAGCTGGAAATCCGGGAGTTTGCCGAGCCGCTGATCCGCGGCACACTGGCGCATCGGGACGAGATCGATGCCAAAATCCGGCAGTATGCTCTGAACTGGGACCTGCACCGCATGGCGGTGGTGGACCGTAACGTGATGCGGTTGGCCATTTACGAGATGCTCTATCGGGAGGACATCCCGCCCGTCGTGAGCATCAACGAGGCAGTGGACATCGCCAAGAAGTACTCCACGCCGGAAAGCGGCAAGTTCGTCAACGGGATTCTGGATCGGATCAAAAACGACCTGATGCGGCCGGCCCGCACGGTGACCTGAACGCGCGGGCCGTCCAAGATTCCCTAGCAGGCTTTCGCTCCCGTGTTTGCCGATCTGCATTTGCACACCTGTTACTCGGACGGTACGTACACGCCCGAGGAGCTGGTGGCCGAGGCGCATCGGCTCGGCTTTGTGACGCTAGCCATCACGGACCATGATACCGTGGAGGGATGCCCGGCCGTAGCCAGCGCCTGCGCGGTGCGCGGATTGCAGTTCATCCCTGGCGTGGAATTGACGGCCGAGTACCAGGGTCTGGAGGTCCACATCCTGGGCTATGGTTTTGACATCGAGGATGCCACCTTTCTGGAGCAGATGGCTCGATTCCAAGCCATCCGGCAGCAGCGCATCCGGGACATGGTGGCGCGCCTGAATGAAATGGCCATTCCCATCCGGGTCGAACAGGTGATGGCGCTGGCCAACTGCCGCGCTCCGGGCCGACCGCACGTGGCCCGGGCGCTGGTAGAGGCCGGGGTGTGCCGCGACCTAGACGAAGCGTTCGAGCGCTTTCTCAAAAAACATCGTCCGGCCTGGGTGCCCAAGAGCAAGATCTCGGTGCCTGAAGCCATCCAACTGGTGCACCGCGCCGGCGGTGTGGCGGTTTTGGCGCATCCGGGGCTCTACTATGTGGATCCGGTCCTGCCGGAGTTGGTGCGTGCCGGGCTGGACGGGATTGAATGTTTCCACACCAAACACACGCCGGCTGTCACGGAGCGATATCTCTCGTGGGCGGGCCGGCTCGGGTTGCTGGCCACCGGGGGCTCGGACTGCCATGGGTACAGCAAGGGCAAACCGTTGCTGGGGTCAATCCGGGTGGCGCCCGAGTTTGTGGAACGACTCCAACAGCGCATCGCCACCCGGCGCGCCCAATTGGCCTCGCGGAAGTCATGAAGGGGTTGTTTGCCAAGTTCAAGGAGGGCTTGCAAAAGACGCACAGCAGGCTGGTCCATGAGATCAAACGGGTCCTAACACGCTCGCCCCGGTTGGACGCCGTGACGATGGAGGAGCTGGAGCAGGTGTTGCTGGGGGCGGATCTCGGCGTGGCCATGACCCAGCAGATTCTCGAGGCGGTCCGACGTGCCTATGAAACCCAGGGGCCGGCCGGACTGGACGTGTTGTCGGTGGCAAGGCAAGAAGTGGCCCGCAGCCTGGCCACACCGCGGTCCGAATTGCGCAAGGCGGCTCACCAAACCACCGTGGTCTCCTTGGTCGGTGTCAACGGGACCGGCAAGACCACCACCGCGGCCAAGCTGGCCCACGTCGTGCGGAACCAGGGACAAACGGCCCTGCTGGCGGCCTGCGACACCTTCCGAGCTGCGGCCATTGAACAGCTCAAGCTCTGGGGTCAGCGACTCGGCGTGGAAGTCATCGCCGGCACCTACGGAGCTGACCCCGCCGCAGTGGCGCACGACGCGGTGGCCGCAGCACGGGCACGCGGGATCGATTACGTATTCCTGGACACGGCCGGCCGGCTCCATACCAAGCACAATCTCATGCAGGAACTGCAAAAAGTGCACCGCGTCGTAGGTCGCCTGGTCCCGGGGGCTCCCCACGAAGTGTTGCTGGTGGTGGACGCACACACCGGCATGAACGCGCTCCAGCAGGCCCGCGAGTTTCACAAGGCCGTGCCGCTCACCGGCCTAGTGGTGACCAAGCTGGACGGCACCAGCAAGGGGGGCATGGTCGTCGCCATCCAAAAAGAGCTGGGCGTGCCGGTGAAATTCGTGGGCTTGGGCGAGCAACCAGAGGATTTACAGCCCTTCGACGCCGAACAGTTCGCGCGCGCGTTGTTCTCCGAGTGACCATGCAATTGAATCCGAAGCCCAGCCCTAGGGAACAGGGCCGTGGGCTGGAGCCGGCTCTGTTTCCGTGCGTGCCGTCAAAACCCCTGCCGGGGCCTGAGGGCCCGGAACCCGCCGGACACGGCTCTTCCCCGCGAGCCGGAAGGCCCTTGGCTCTGCCGATGCTCGCCTGCACAGGGTTTGGACAAAGGCGCTTGCCAGCCCACCGCACTCCCCTTGCAGGACCGGCTTTCCAAACTGGTCCAGCCGGCACAGTCCTTCCGGCATCCCGCCAGGTCCGATTCCAGCAGACCGCGCGGAGTTGACAACCTGGGAGGCGTACCGGATATTCAAGGGCCGTGAAGGCAAAATCTCTACCCAACAAACCGGTCTTCCATTGGCTGCGCCTTGGCTGCCTGGCCGCCCTAGCCACGGCCGCCTCCGGCCTACTGGCCGTGGAAGCCATCCGACCCCAGCAGCGGATCGAGCTTTTCAACGGAAAAGATTTCACCGGATGGATCCTGTTCGTGCCGGACGCTGATCCGCAGCAGACCTGGTCGGTCCGGGAGGGCGTCATTCACTGCACCGGCAAACCGGCCGGCTACATTCGCACCCGGGAACAGTACCGGGATTACAAGCTGACCGTGGAATGGCGGTTTCTGAAACCTGGCAACACGGGCGTGTTACTCCACATGACCGGGCCCGATCGCGTCTGGCCGCGGAGCATTGAGGCGCAGGGGATGTATGGGAACCAGGGGGATTTTTGGGTGATCGGGGGAACCACCTTCAAGGAGCATGGAGGCAAACAAGACCGGCGCGTCCCCAAACAGGGGCCGTCGCACGAGAAACCGGTCGGCGAATGGAACACTTACGAAATCCTTTGCAAGGGCGACACCATCCGGGTGTTCGTCAACGGCCACTTGGTCAACCAGGCCACTGAATGCAGCGACACGGCCGGGCATATCTGTATCCAGAGCGAAGGCAGCGAGTTCGAAGTCCGGCGCGTGACGTTGGAACCGGTGGACTGAAAAGGGACCGACCCGGTCGTGCTGCTGCGGTCCCGACGCGCTGCCCAGCTTGCCCTCGGTGCGCGGAGGCCCCAGACCGCGGTCGTCTTCACGAGCCCCCGGATGGGAATGCGGCCGTTAAGGGGACCTTGTGTCGGCCTACGCGGCTGGCCCGATAGGCCGTCGGCGTCATACCCGTGTACTTCTTGAAGCTCCGATTAAAGTGCGGGATGGAGCCGAAACCGACTGCGGTGGCCACCTCGCTCACGGACAGCGTCGGATTCAGCAACAGGTCTTTCGCCCGTTCCAAACGCACCCGGGCCAGATACTCGGTGAAGGTCATGCCCATCGTGCGATGAAAGAGTTTGCAGAAATAGTACGGGCTCAGGTTCACCCGCCGAGCCACTTCCCGCAACGGCAGCCGCTCCGGCAAATGGTCCCGGATGTACGCCAGCGCCTGGGCCAGCGCGCACGGTCGGCCCTGTCGATCTGCCAACACCCGGCGACTGGCCAGATCGCCCAGATACTCCGCGTAAATCCCCAACAACCGCAGCACCGCCTCCAACCGAGGCGGGTCCAGCACCACCAGCCCCTGCAACGCCTCCGCCACCGCCTGCTCCGTGGCCGGGGCACCCCAGCTCCGCAACTGGCGCACCGCCTTTTCCACCTCGGCCGGGCCGGGCTGATGCAGCAGCAGACGATTCGTATGCAGCATCGCCACCGGTTCCCCGCACAGCCGCACCGGCACCGCCAGCACCGTCAGTCCGGCCAAACAGGTCAGCGGCTCCACCGGCTGACCGGCCTCAAGGCTGCGACGCAGCCGTGCTTGCATCTCCCGGCAAAACGACGCGCCCGCCGGCGTCTGCACCACGAGCTGACAAACCGGATTTTCCTCCGGCAGAATTCCCACCCCCTCACCGAGGGCCGGCAAGGGCCGCAACGAAACCCTCAGGCCGGTGGCCTTCCGAAACGCGGCCTCGAACCCATGAGCCTCGTGTACCTCCAGCAGCAGGCGATAAGCCAGTTCCGGCGAACACTCGGTCATAATAACTTGCCCATTCATCAGCACCCTTTACTGAAAAAAGCAACACGTCAAGCAAATCTTTTTCTAGAAGCACCGTGCCAGGCCCTCAGCCCGAAACGATCGCGGGGCGGAGGAGGTGGCTCATGCGGTTGAACCTTCCCCGGCTACCTTGCCACCGGGTGGGGCAGGGGCCGGCTGTGGTGTGCCTGCACGGGCTGTTGGGTGCGGGCACCAACTGGCTGGGCATCGCCCGCGGCCTGGCGGACGCTTTTTCCGTGTATGCACCGGACCTGCCGGCTCATGGGCGCGCCCCTGCGTTGCCGCAGATGAGCTGGGATACGCTGGCCCGAACCGTGGCGGCCTTCCTGGATGCCGAGGCACTCGACGCTGCTTCCGTCATCGGCCATTCCCTGGGAGGAAAGGTCGCTATGCAGCTGGCCCTCCAGTTTCCGGCGCGGGTGCTGCGGCTGGTTCTTGTGGATTGCTCGCCCCGTCGATCCGCCCCACGGCATGCCACGCTGTTGGACCTGTTGGCCCAGGTGCCCATCACGTCCTTTCGTCACCGGGCTGACTTGGATCGAGTCCTGGCCGCTGCGATCTCTGAGGCGCGGCTACGCCGGTTTCTACTGACAAACGCCGTGTCCGGACCGGATGGTTGCCTGCGGTGGCGGATGGACCTGAACGCGCTGCGAGCCCACTACGCTCGCCTGCTGGAGCCCATCGGCCCCGGTCGGCCTTTCGACGGGCCGGTGCTGGTCCTCCGCGGTGAGCGCTCGGACTATGTCGAAGAAGCTGACTTGGTGGAGCTGAGGCGTTGGTTTCCGCGGGCTGAGGTGCGCACGGTTCCCCACGCAGGGCACTGGATGCATGTGGAGGCCCCGGACATCTTTCTGACCCACGCGCGCGAATTCCTGGGAGCGACTCCTTCGCCCCGCAGGCACGGGCAAGTGTGTCCCCCTCGTCAGTAGTCCGAAGACGCACCCCCTGAACCGCCTCCGCTCAGACCGCGGAGGATCGCCACCCCGCTCGAGGTACCCAGGCGATCCGCCCCAGCGCGAATCATCGCCAGGGCCGTGGCGGTGTCCCGAATCCCGCCGGCAGCCTTCACCCCGAAATGCGGCCCGACCGTTTCTCGCAACAGCCGCACATCCTCCACCGTCGCGCCCGAAGGACCAAAACCTGTGGACGTCTTCACGAACCTTGCCCCCGAATCCAGGACAAGCTGACAGGCCCGGATCTTCTCCTCGCGGGTCAGCAGACAGGTCTCCAGAATCACTTTTACCGGTCGTTCGTCGGCGGCTTCTACCACGTCCCGCAGTTCCCGCAGCACTGCACGATCCTCACCATCCTTCAGGCGCCCGATGTTCAGTACCACGTCCACCTCGTGCGCGCCGTCGTCCACAGCCGCTTCCGTTTCGTACCGTTTCACGTCGGCGCTCATGGCGCCCAGCGGAAAACCCACCACCGCTACCACCCGAACCTCCGTATCCTCCAGACAGTATCGGGCCAGCTCCACCCGCGACCCGTTCACACACACGGCATAGAACCCATGCGCACGGGCCTCCTCACACAATTTTTCGATCTGGGCCCGCGTCGCCTCCGGTCGCAATAACGTATGCTCGATGTACCGCGCCAATTCCGTAGGAGTGACATGCTCTGCGCTCGTGTCCATGGCCGCCAAGGTGTGCCGGATCTCCCGGCCCGCCAAGCGCAGAGTCAGGCTGGAACGTCCCCGCCGGAAGGCTCGGGCCCACCAAGTCAGTGCCACCTTCCGTCCTCGGAAACTCGACGTGGAGAAATCCAAACCGGCCTCTCCCATGGCCCAACGGTAGCGCCATCCCCCGGTGCAGCCTGAGCCAGCACGGGAAATGGCCCCGGCTCCGGGGTGTAAACGCTCGGCAGATCATGGCTCCTTGACCTCGAAGAGAGCATATGACCCAGCTAGGAAGTGTGACCCGGTAGCAGTTCCGGCAAAGTCAACCAACCTTGGGGTGGCTGGTCAAGTCCGAGACGGCGCATTTCAGTTTATGGACCCCTTGGCGGGGCGGCTGTGCGGGCACAGCAGGCGCCAGCGCTCGGTAACCAGAGGGTCTCCAAACCCAACAAAGCTTCCTCCATGGCCCGAGCCCAAAACTGGCCGGTCCGCTGGAACGGACACGGATCCTGCGCGCAGCTTGCATCCACCGTTCCCCGGCCCAGCCCTTCACTCCCACCGTTACGCACTCCGATCGTCCCTCCGCTGCTGGGACTCCCGAAGCTAAACCACCCTGCTCGGCCACTGTTT
>Ga0209017_10001343_pt1 | contig 19105 bp, 13 predicted proteins | sample YNPBryunderm2012_FD_185812 | JGI IMG/M metagenome (GOLD analysis project Ga0209017, IMG submission 185812) | Anoxygenic and chlorotrophic microbial mat microbial communities from Yellowstone National Park, USA - YNP Bryant MS undermat 2012... ... | reverse complement strand
TTGGAGCCGATCCTCGACCGGCTTGCCCACCTCAACATAGATGTCATCCCACGTCGTGGTCGTTGACGCGCTCAAGCAAAGCCGATTCCCGAGCGAGCGGGTTGGGCGTGGTTTGAGGCGGTTCTGGCCAAGGGAGGAGGCGACGCCGCGCAAGAGAGATCAGAGCGACGCCTTGGAGCAAGGTGAGGCCGAGTAAGACAAGCGGGGGTGGTGGTTCCCTGCCCGTGGGATCGCCGTGGGACCAGGTTCGATCAACCCATTCGACCATCAGAGTTCGCTCGGGTGGCGTGGGAAGGAGGATCCAGGCGGGCAGGGTCGTGGTGAGGGCTAGGGTGAGGGTCAAGAAAGCGGCGGCTCGCCGAGCGATGCCGGTCTGGTTGGGAATCGCGCGACGTTCCAGGCGGCGGGCTAGACGGGCGGGAAGACCAAGAACCAGACCCGCCTCAAACCAGGGACCACCGGATTGGCGACCTGGCACCCGATTCCAAACCGGCAGGGTTAACCAGGCCAGCACGACTGCGGCGATCACCATTCCCAAGCCATCCCAACCCAGAGTGTCAACCAACCAGCCAGTGACGACGGGGCGGCCCCATATGTGATCCAGTAGCCAAGGCGTGACCGCCAGCCCCAGAGTGACACCCAAAGGCGGCACCAGGAACGGCCAACCTCCCCCGGCTCGAATCCGGTCGCGTCGCGTCCAGCCTCCCAACCCGAGACGGTCCCACAACGATGCGCCGGGGACGACCGTGCCCTTCTCGTCCCAACGGCGGCCCAGGGTGGTCAGCCATCCCAACAGCGCCGCGGTCAAACCCAAGCCGAAGCCGCGGAGCGAAGCCGCAATCAGTTGAGGATCTTCAAGGATGCGCTGGCCGTCGGCCCAGAGCGGGTCGAAGAATCCGCGAGCCGTCGTCAACGCCAACCCCGGGTCGCTGATGAGTTGACCGACCGGTTTGAGGTGGGTCCAATCGACACGGAACCCGACTCGAATCAGTCCGATGAGGGGGATCTCAACGGCGACCATGATCAGAGTGAGCAGGAGCAGTCCCATCAAAGCCCCGCCCCACGAGATGCCGCGGGCGGCTTGGCCGGGGTGATTGGTTTCGGGAAGGCTTTCAATTCGTCCACCCAGGCGTCGCCAGAGACTCCATCCACTCCAGGCGATGGTGGAGGCCAGAAGTCCCAGAATCGCCAGACGAGGCGGGGGAGTGTCCACCCCGAGCCAGGCTGACCATTCCGAAACCGCCAGCGCCGCGGGATGGGGCCAGACACCTAGTAACGTGGGCATCGTTGGTTCAAGAACCGTGAAGGCGAACACGCCTCCCGCGGCCCGCGCCGCCTGACGACGGATCAAAGGACGCATGATCAGACGATCGAGTCGCCCCCCCTGCTCCGCGCCAGCGGCGAGGGCAGCGTCGAGCCAGTCGGGATCAACCCGCCTCCAAATCTCGCGGACACTGAGCGCAACCCAGGGGATGCCGAAGGTGGTGGCTAGAAACACCAACGCGACCCAAGGGCCGACCCGGATCACTTCGGGACCGAACCCGGCCCTGAGGATCGACTCGCCCAGCGCGGTCCATCCTGGTCGGGTTTGTCTTAGCGTGTCGTGAAATGCATTCCAACCTGCGACCGCCGCTGCCGGCGGCATCGCAAGAGGCGTCCACATTACGATGCCTAGAAATGCGCGACCCGGAAAGCGACGCCCCCCCAAAAACGCTCCGACCGGAACCCCCACGAGATAGGCCAGCGCCGAGGCGGCCGCGGCGGCCAGGAAGGTCTCGAATGCCGATGTCCAGAGGATCGGGTCGGCCAGCGCTAGGATGAGGGGGACCGCGGTGAGTCCACGAGAACCAAGACCCAGTCCTAACGTCCCGGCCAACAAACCCAACGTGGCCGCCACGGGGGCCGAGGCGATTGCGACGAACCCGACCCGACCCCCCAACCGCCCGAGATTCATCCCCCCCAACCGCCCGGGATTCATGACGGTTCTCCCGGATTGCTTAAAGTCCCGTTTGGTCGGTTGGACCCGCGCGGGGTGGGCGGAGAACCATCGGAGGGAGAGGGAGATAAGCCGCCCAGCGAGGAGATCGCGTCGTAGGGTTCGATCTCGAACGCCGAGGGTTGGGATTCGTTATTCCAGGCAGAGGTGGGAAGAGAACGTGGGGCATCAGCCGTTGGGATGACCACCGGCTCGGGTGGGGCCTCGGTGACAACCGGCGGTTGTGGACCAGGGTTCCCTTTAGGAAGCGGTGACGACACCGTCAGTGGCACCGTGTTTGTGGTGGTTTGACTTGGGACCAGCACCGCAACCGAGTGGGGAGGCACGACCACCTCCACCAGACGACCCGTCGGGAACTCGTTGAACCCCGGCAGCCCATGAGCCACCAGAGGCCATCCCCCCGGACCGCGCAGATGGGTTCGGATCAGACCATCGCGGGCTTCGATTCGCTCCACATGAGCGGAGAACCGGTTGAAAGCGGCCGGGTCGCTCTCGCCGGAACGGATCGTTTCGGGGCGGAACGCCAGCGACACCGCCGACCCCGTGGCAGGTGGCACAGCCCCGACCGGCAACACGCCCACGAACCGCCCCAATGGTGTTCGCGCCACCACGTAACCCGTCCGTTCAACCTCCTCCACCTGCCCCTGAATCAAGTTCGTTTCGCCCAAAAGACGTGCGACGTAAGCGTTGGCCGGATGCTGGGAGACCGTCCGCGGAACGTCGTGCTGGACCACTCGTCCTAGATGCGCTACGGCGAGCATGTCGGCGATGGTCAGGGCGTCGCCGGCGCGGGTGGTGAAAAGAAGTGTGGTGGTTTCAATCTCTTGATGGATTCGCTTCAGGTCGTCGAGCCATTCCCCCTGCCGCTCGGGCGGGATTCCTCGGCTGGGGTCATCGAGAAGCAGCAGGCCGGGGCGGGTGACAATCGCCCGAGCCAGCGCGACGCGGCGTCGTTGGAGCGCGGTCAAGCTGTCGGGACGCGCTGAGGCCAGCGAGTCGATCCCGGTCAGGTTGAGGGTTTCGGCGACCCGTTCGCGTCGGGCGCGGCGAGCGAGCGCGGGGGTTTGGAACTTGAGCGGCAGCGCGAGATTCTCCACCACGCTCAGATGAGGCCAGAGGGCGTCGCGCTCCATCAGGAAGCCCACTCCCCGGCGACCGGCCGGCAGACGATGAGCCGCCTGGCCGTCGAGATAGATTGCCCCTTCATCGGGCTTCTCCAGTCCCGCGATGATCCGGGCCAACAGCGTCTTGCCGCTGCCAGACGGCGCGAGGAGGGCGCAAAATTCCCCGGGCGCGCACTCCAGGGTGAAGCCGTCGAGAAGGGTCAAGTCGCCTACATGTTTCACCAATTGGTCGATCACCACGCGAATCATTGCGACCCCTCCCGCGCTCGCCGAACCGCCCAGGCCGACCACTCGGCGCGGAGCCAGGCCCGAAAACGGGAGTCCTCGACCAACGCGCCATCCCTCGCCGCGGCGATCTCCGCGAGCAAGTCCCGATCGACCGGACGGGCCGGACGTTGCCAGGAGGCCAATAACCAAGCTCCGGCTCGGTCGTCGGGCGTGATCCGTCGCAACCAGACCTCCAACGCCGGACGGGACGCCGGGTTGGCCAGCATACGGGCGATCGTCTCGGGCGGCCAGGGTGGACCCGACATCCAACCGACTTGTTCCGCGCGTCCGGTCGATCGGCCGTTGGTTGGAGACGATGATGAGTCCGTTGCGGACGACGCTGGGCCCGCCTTCTTTTCGAGAGCGACCAACCAAAGCGGCGCTGGGTCGAATAGGGTGGCGACCAACAGGTCAATCGTCAAGTCGTCGGTCTGACGACGAACCCGCTCGGCGACCGGTTCCCTTTGGTCAGTCGAACGCTCCGATGATCTTGTGGCTTGGAGGGTCGGGTGTTCTTCGGTCTTTAGTGTTTGGAGAACCAACGCCAGCGCCTGGTCCTTGAGTGAGTCGGGTTGGCCACGATCCGAAACCGGTTCGTCCGGCCTCGTCCTCTTGACCACCCCGACCCATTGGGCAAGACCAAACGGTGACGACGCGGCGAGGAGATCGTGGGAAATCGGGGAGTTTTGAGGTTGAATCCAGGTCTGACTTGGCGGGTCGCGGGGAAGCTCGGGCGTCTGGTCTGACGGAGCTTTAACGGTCGAATCAATCAGGCGATCGAAAAGCGTGCGACGGCCTTGATCCCAGCCTTCGACTGCCAAATGATCGAGCATCCATTGGCGAACCGCGGGGACGCGACGCGGATCCAGGCGGGGATCGGGAACTGGAATCCGTATGGCGGTGTTGGCTTGCAAGTCGAGGCGCGGCCATTGCCACGGAGGCGACCGGAAGGCCTTTCCGATGGGTGAGGCAGCGTAGATTAGACCGCGATCGCCAAGAAGACGGGCTGAGTCTGGGTCGAGACCAAGAACAAGGTCCGGACGCCGTCCAGGACCAAGACGAGCCAGACGGGTCCAGGTGGATGGACTGGGTTGAGCGATCGTAATCCAGCGCCAGCGGATGGCGCGGATTGGCGTGGGCGTGCTGGTTCGACGAAGCTGGTCGAGCTGTTGAGAAACCGCCAGGGCCAAACGATCCCGCTCGTCTGGACCCCAGGGGGTGGCGACGTGGAGTTCGACCGCCTCCTCGCCCATCTGGGAGGCATCGCTGGTCCCATCATCCCAGGCGGCGACAAGACGGCCAAACGGGTTCGAGGTGGTACGGGATGGATCGAAAATTGCAAGGTTGGTCTCGGAATCGAGACCGCATCCACCGAGCAACGCGACCAGCCACAGCCAGGAGAGTGTGATGTGGATCGGCCCGACGCGACGCCAACGACTCACCGGGATGACCCTCCGTCGGGTTCAGCTTGGGGTCGCGCGGGAGAGGACACTTTGGCGTTGTCGTGTTCGCGCCCCTCGCCTCGATTTCTCAGCAACGCAGCGATCAGGGCCGACGGATTGTCGCCGGGTTCGGACTCGTGAACGTGATCTTTGCCTGGTTGAGACGCAGCGTGGCCGTTGGCCAAGGTTGAAGCGGAGGAGGAGGCGTCCGGGTTTCCGATGGCACGCGGACGTGGAAAAGTCGCGTCGGTGTCGTCGTCGTGGTGTGCGGGCGTGGGTTCGGGCACGGGAGGCACTTCGTCACTGCTGTCGTCCTCGTCTCGGATGGCGCGGTAACGCTCCAGCAACCAGTGGCCGCACGGCATCAACACCGGGCGGACCACCAAGGCGTCGATGGTGATCCCCACCACCAGGGCGAAGCCGAGTTGACGAATCGAGGACAGAGGGCTGAGCATGAAGCAGGCGAATGAGACCACCGTGATCAGCGCCGCGGAGGTGATGAGGGCTCCAGTCGTGCCAATCCCAAGCGCAATGCCACGCTCAAAGCCATGCAGTTTGGTCTCTTCGCGGATGCGGGTCATCAGGAAAATGTTGTAATCGACCCCAATGGCCAACAGCAGGACGAACAGGAAGTAGGGCACCTTCCAATCCACGCCACTGGAACCCAGCCAGCCGACAAACACCAGATAGGTGAGACCCATCGAGACCATGTAGGTCAACGCCATTGTGCCCACAAGATTGACGCACACTCCAATGTCGCGCATTGCCAACCAGAGGACGGCGAAAATTCCCAAAGGGATGATCACATAGGCAAGCCGTTGATCTGTGCGGGTCAGCCCCTGCAAGTCAAGCGAGAGGGCATCGGGACCAGTGACTTCAACATCAACCCGGACCAAATCGTGGTCGTTGCCCAATGCTTTGAGTTCCCGTCGCAGTTCCTCAACGGCTTGACGCGCCTCAGCGGAATAAGGCTCCGTGAGCGGGGCGACCTCGATGCGAGCGAGGTGACCGGTGGGCGAGATAAACGCATCGAGGCTAGCTCGAATCTGGGGAAATTCCGACAGATCCTGTTCCGAGATCAACAACCGCTTGAGAAACTTGGGTGCCGAGGGATCGCGCAGAATCACGCCGATTTGGCTGTTGACTTCCTTGATGCCGTTGGAAATCCTGGTGATTCCATCGATCAACTCCTCTAACTTTTGACTTTGAGAACCCTTTTCGGACGCAGTTGCAGCTTGAGGTTGAGACGGGGTGGGAATGGTTGCGGCAATCGAAGGTGTTGACGCCGAGGCGCTGGATGGGTTACTCGTGAGCGGAGCAACTCGAAGCATCATCTGAGCCAAGCGACGCCCCAAGGAAGGTTCATCCTCACTTCCGGCGGCGAACCGCACGTGATCATCCAGGGTCCGCGGTTGCTCGTGGTTGGGGGCGAGGGAGTTTTGGTCACGGTTCAGGTTTGTGGTCGTGGTGACATCAACCGATTCGGGGATGGTCTCGGCGTCGGGATGGGGCAGAATTGCCGGGGGGAAATCCGGGGCGGGGTCGTCGGCTGGCGTTTTGTGGCTGGGGGGAGAGGCGGCTAGGGGACGGCGTTGGGTGAAAAAGCGAGCCAGACTGGCCCCGACGGAACTGGAATCCCGGTTCTGCTCGGGCGATGGCCGCGCGGCCTTGGCCTCCTTTTGATCTGGATCATCGGAGGCGGCTCGATCGCTTGGGAGGGACGCGGTGGATGCCCACGACGGGTCACGCGGAGCGGGATCCGAGGTTCGCTTGGAGTTGGCGGGTGTCAAGACCGTCGTGTTGGTGAACCGCTTGAAAACTTCGGATCGGAGACCTCGGCCGATTTTCTCCGTGCCGTTTTCCAGTTCACCAACGCCTTGATGGATTTTGGTCAAACGGTTAAGGAGGCGGGCTTGTTCGAGTTGGGTCTGGTCGCCCAGCGGTTGGGTGGCGGAGCGCACTCGGGCGGCCCAATCCGTTTTACGTGCGATGAGTTGGCTGAAGTCGTCGATGGTGGCCAGACCCAGCGAGTTGTCGAGCCGCTGCGTGTCGCGCCGGGTTTTGAGGATAACGGTCCAAGGGCTGGTGGTTCCCTTGCCCATGACTTCGTCGATGAGGTCGACGCCGCGTTGTGAGGGGGTGTCGCGGGGCAGTTCCGCCAACATGTTGTTGGTGGTTTGCACACGGAAGAAGAACAAGGCCGGCGGGATCATCACTGCCAGGCAGACCAGCCAGCAGACCAGAGGACGACGGAGGACTGCGTCGCCGACCCAATGCCAAAACCGTGGTCGGTGGTCTTTGAAGTCGCGGAATGCCTTAGGGTGGTATCGCGCCATCAGAGTCAGGAGCGCAGGGCAAAGCGTCAGTGAGGCGGCCAGCCCGACTGTGAGCCCGAGGGCCACGCTGGGTCCGGTGCGGCTGAAGAGTTTGAAGTTGTTGAAGCTCATCAGCAGCAAGGCGATGATTGCGGTCCCCGCGCTAGAGATGACCGCCCAGGCGGCGCGACGCAGCGTCGAGCGCAGTTCGCGGGGCGCGTCCTCGCCGGTCCAACGTTCGCCGAAGCGCCAGGTGAGGAACAGACAGAGATCAGTTCCTGAGCCGAATAAGACCACGATCAGGAACAGTTCCACCAGCATGGTGACTTCCCAGCCCACCAGCGACAGGAAGCCCAAAATGCCTCGGGAGATGAGGAAGCTGATCCCGATGGTGAGCATCGGCACGATCGTCAACCAGATCGAGCGGTAAACGAACATCAACACCAGGGTCAAAAGGATCACGGTGGCCACGGCCGCCCGGTCCAGCGTCGTTTGTACCGCCTGCATGTACTCCACGCCGAGGACCGCGTCGCCGGTCCAGATCATCTCCAGACCGTCGGGGGCCGGCAGCTCCTCGACTCTCCGGCGAATCCAATCCAAGGTTTCGCGGGTTTTGGGCAAGGCCCAAGAGGCGTTGAGCGGAATGTCCACCAGCTGGATGCGGGCGTCAGCGCTGGCCAGGAACTGAGCGATTTCCGGCTTGGAGTCCGGACCGTTGACCTTAATGATCGGCGAAGGGGTGACCGGTGGGGACTCGTTGGAGAGGGTCCGCTGAATTGTGGCGGCGAACTCCCGATCGGCCCGGGTCAAGCCCTCTTCGCGTCGGAGCCCCAGGATCACCCGCGAGATTGGAACCAGGTCGGGGAACGCCTCCTGGGCTTTCTGCATCGCTTGGACGCTTTCCAGCGAGTTGGGGACCAAATCGCCTTCGTTCTCCGAAGCCACTTTGGTCAAGTCAGGCGCAGTAAGGGTCAGGACCACGCTCAAGGTGATCCAAAGGGCGATCGTGAACCAAGGGCGGCGCGTGACGGCTTTCCAGAGGACGTTGGCGTGGAGCGTATGCAGCAGGGTCATCCTGCGCGCCTCAAAGAAGGATGGAGGGGAACCGGATCGACCACGAACGGCCGCGATTTGGGCCGCCATTCCCAATGGGTGACGTGGTTTCGTGGGATCGGTGCCGGTATCATATGCGTCGGGCGAACATGGGTGGAATCCGGGTCCAACATCGGTTCTTCACCAACGCGCCTCCTCAGTCCCTACGTTCTAACAACCCTCGACGCTTGGGGCTGGATCCGAAAAAAAACCACATGCCGGGAAACCTCAACCCAAACCAACACCGCGAATGGGAGTCAACCCGGGTGGTTAAATCGATCCAGAGGGAACGCTTTGTTGCGGTTCAACGGCGACCGCTTGTTCACTTCTGGAGAAGGAGGGGTGATTTCCGAATGGCGAACGCCTAGGTTGGACAATCAATTTACTGAGTTTGGAATGGGGGGAAGGAACTTTTGCCGTCGTCGCTCCGGTGCTCCTCTCCGGGATGCAAAACGCCCACACGCGAGCGAGTGGGTGGATCATGACGGCGAAGATAAAGGATCACCGTCGTCGCCGTCAAGCCGAGGGTCAGGCTGGACAAACCGGCGACCGCCCACCAGAGTCGGGCGTTGACCAGACCAAGCTGTTCGTTGACGAGGCGGAGGTTCTCGGGGTCGAGTTGCTTCACCGTGAGTTCCAAACGGTTTTGGGTATCCCGGGCGGTTTGCAGTTGTGTCGCCAGGGTGTCGCGTTCGGTCACCACCACGGACAAATCGCGCTCCAGGTTGAGGATCCGTTGATCCAGATCCAGACGAGTCTGGCGCAAGATTTCGGCTTCCTGAGCGAGTTGCTGCTTTTGTTGGAGGAGGCGGGCGTTGGTGGAGGTCAACGCCTGATCGAGCTTGGCAGGATCGACCGCTTGGCTCAGCGTGTCCAGAAGCAGGGTGGTTTGGGCTTCGCGTTGGTCGAGTTGAGTTCGCAGCGCTTGCAATTCGTTGGCTTGGCGCTCCAGGCTGTCGCGGGTCAAACCAATTGCCACCAACAGCAAGGTCAAAACCACCCCTAGAAGGAGTCCGGTCACGCCGGTCGTCACGGTGAGCAGAGTGGATGGGGTGGCCGACGAGGAGGATGTTGGGAGCGAGCCAGCGGCTAGGCGACGGGTGGTTCCAATCATGGCGAGCAGTTCCGCCTCCAAGCGGGGGGACAACCCGAGCGCCTTGAAGTCGGGCAAGGCGTTGGGGTCGAGAGGGTCGGCCAACGGGGTGTCGAGGTCATCCAGAAACTGAGCTAGAGCGACCCGGCGATGCGCGGGGGCGAACAGCCGAAACCCACTCGCCGCGACGAGCTTGCCGTCGCGCCACTGGAAGAAGCCACGGGTGCGGCGGATGGGATCGACCACGTAGGCGACTTGAAGCGGCTCCGGGAAGAAGCTTTGATGCAGGAAGCGGTCATGTCCTGAAAGAAACACGCCGAAGTCGGGGTGGGTATGGAACCAACCCACGATGTCGAGGTCGGGATAACGTTCATCCTTGAGACGATGAATCTCGCTCCAGGTTTCGTGGGTGTAGGTGAAACTCGCTTGGGTGTTTCGGTAGTCGGTGGCTGGCAGATAGGCGTCGATCCTGACAAAGACCGTGTGGTCGTCGTGATCGATTCCCTCGCGTCCTAGCAGAACGCCGCCAAGTTCCACGTCGCGGTCGGACAGGGCGTGCCGTTCGATTGCATCGGCGGCCTCGAGATCGAGGAAGATCGGCGGGTTCCGCGAATCAACCGTGCCGTAGGTCAAACAGGCCCACGAGGGATCGCGGTCGGGCCGGATCAGCACCCGCGGCTGACGCCGGGTCACTTCGCCAAAGGCAATCTCGTCGTTGGGCGGAGGCGTGGCGCTCATCGGCGAGGGTCTCCTGCCCGATGCGTCTCCAAAACGGGTTGGTCGTCGTTGAGCAGGAACCAGGCTCCCGCGCCGTCGGAGCGTTCGACCCAAACTACGTCGCGGGCGGGAATGCCCAACTCGGCCAGCGCCCAGTTGGCCTCAAGCGAGCCTTCGCGGACCCGATCCAGGGTGATTGGTCGTCCAGTCGAACCGTCGCGGGGGTCAATCGCTTCCGACAAACCCACCCGATCCCTCGGCTTCATCACTCTTCGAGGCGGTCGGTTGGTTCCAAAATCAATCGTGGTGACCAATTCCCGCTCCAACACCAGAGTTAGGGCCTGGGACGTAGGATCGTCCGACCCAGGGTCGAACCGTGACCCTTCTAACCTTCTGAGGTGCGCGAACAGGTCGCTCACCGCCGCGTTGTGGCTCAATGCCAGGGGGATCCAGCTCAAACGGTCCTCGTGGCCCAAACAATGGGGATTGACGGGCAACCGGGATTGGAACATCAGGTTGCCCACGCCGTTGAAGACCAGCACGCATCCATGAGCCACCGGCAGACCGTGGAGCAGTTTGAGCGTTTCCTGAGCCTGCAGCGCGGCGATGATCGCAGCGATGGTGGGTGAGGTCGGCACCTTGCCACGCTGCAAATCGTCACGCGACAGCAGGGGACAGGAGTAGCGGGTGTTGAGGGCGCGGTAATCGGCGTCGGTCAAACCGCATTCGTAACAGGCCGCGTTCGGATCCGTGAAAAGTTTGATCGCTCCATGCATTTCCTGGATGCCCGCGTCGATCCAGGGGACTCCCGCGCGTCGGGCTTGACGGTTGACCCAAAGCCGCGCTTCACGGTTGTCTAGACAACCGAGGATGACGTCCATCTCGGCGAACAGCCCCAGACCAACATCGTGGATCACGTCGCCCGCGATCGCGTGGCCCCGGACCTCCGGGTTGAGTTGAGCCAGGCGTTCCACGAGCACCTCGGCCTTGGGACGGCCTGCGTCCTCGCGGCGGAACATGAGTGACCGCGACAGGTTGGTGGGTTCAACCCGGTCGAAGTCGATCACCACGATGGTGCCGACCCCGACCAGGCCGAGATTTTTGACCACCTCGTTGCCTAGAGCCCCGGCTCCCACGACCATCACCTTAGAGGCCGCCAGACGCTCCTGACGCCACCAAGGGATCAATCTCAACCGTCCGTAACGATCCTCGTCGTCAATCCGCAACGGTTCATCGTCGCCAACCGGGGCCGCCAAGCCGTCAAGCACAGGCCGGTCAGGATCAGTCGGCTCCTCCAAAAATTGGAGGTCCTCCGCGTTGCGGGGGGACGAGTTGGAAGGAAAGTCGCCGGGAATCTTCATCGGACCTGGTTCCGGGGGGCGGGAGAAGGAACCGATCAATCCAAAAAGAGGATCTCAGAGTCGTCCCGCAGGGCTTGGGAAGCCGACATGGTTGGCTGGGGCCGCGTGGTTTCAGATCGACGTGGTGCGGACCCGGGGTTCTCAGAGCGTGTCGCCGGGTCCGACGGCGGAATAACCTGGGGCCGATCCCGCAAAGGACGTCGATCTAGAGGAAAGGTGTAAATGCTTTGACTCACCAGCCAGGCGGCCGCGTCGCGGTTGAAGGGGCTACGGGGATCGTGATTGAGGTAACGGGCCATATCCCACAACATGCTCAAAAGCGTGTCCAGTCCCACGCTCGGGGCCCAATGGGTACCGAACTCGCCGATGCAAACCATCCCCGACTCCGCGATGTTGGGATGAAAAATCGGCGTTAGCCAGCGCAGTTCGGGCATGGTCCGGGGATAGGATCCAATCAGCTTGACCTCGACACGATGCTCGTGGACCAAGCCGATTTTGTCATGGCGACGAGCCAATCCGACGCCTCGGAAGGTCACGAGATAGCAGGTGGGCGGATTGCCGCCGGACGCCTCGAAGTCAAAAACCGTGCTTTCGTCGCGCAGGCGCTCCAGAGTCCGGTGGTCGTTTCTCAGACGGCGGATCCGAGGTGTGTCAGGCGGAGGCGTGGTCAGCCACATCGCGGGGAAGTCTCCCAAAACCGCGTCGTCACGCAGCTCTTCGTCATAGCGTCGTCGTGAGAGAGCGAGGTTCCGCCGCCTTGGGTGACGGTGAAGGAAGGAACCCCACTTACCGACTCGCTCGACGCCATTGTGACGCTCCCGATCCGTCAAGGAAAGACCAGGGACGCCGCGAGCTTTGGATCAGCAACGGGTCGGCGCGACTGACGGCCAAGGGACCGTCCAACACAAGGTAACGCCACATTCGGCCAGGGATGGGAGCGCGATCCGCGCCGTGACGACGACGCGGACCGCAACAAGCGTGTCGGTTCGGTTTGCAAGACCAGACCGGAGGTGGCCGCGCCGCCGGTGCCAAACCACATCGCAAGCAACCCAGAGGGTGAACGCAATGCCAATTCGAGTGCCGCGCACCTTCGGATCGAACTCTTCCTGGTCGATTCCGAGCGCCTCAGAGCCCGCCGGCGGTGGCTTCGGGCGAGACAATCAGGTGATCGCCTTGACGGACTCCGGCCTCCACCAAAGTCATCGCATCGTCAAGTTGACGACCGCCCTCCTTATGGTGCAGCCGGTAGCTGACCGGTAGACCATCGGGACTCATGGTGGGCAGATTCAGTTTGGCGATGATGTTGGGTAAAATTCGGCTGACCGGCACGGTGTAAGCGATCACCGCCCGTACCGATTTAGCGCCCGACTGGTCCAGGAATGTGACCTGCAACCCGGACGGTTCCGACGGATCGTAGGACATGGTGAAATCCTCCCGCTAAGTTGTTCGCCGCCCCGCGCCGGTTATTGTAACGAGAATGAGACCAAAACCCTCCTGGTCAACCGTCGCCTGAGTTGTCCGACGCGGTTTGACCACGCGACGCGACCGATGGACCCAAGCCAGGGAGTGTAACCCGCGAGTTCGGGTTTGAACATCGGTCCTCATCAACGCCCCCCCTTCCCTTCGTCATCCCCGACCCTTCCTCACCTTTTGGTAAAGGAGCCCAGCTCATGCGGACCACCATGATTGGTTCACGTTCGCCGCAAGACGCCGAAATCTTGGCCGCGATCGAGGCCAAGGGGGGCCGGATCAGCCGGGACGAGGCCGCCGAAGGCAAGCCGGTGGTGGCCGTCAGCTTTGCGACCGCCAAAATTGCCGACGCCGACGTCGCGTTGGTGCAAGCCATCCCGACCCTCACTAAGCTTGTTTTGAACAACAACAAGAGCCTCACCGACGCGGCCCTCGACCCCATTCCCTCCATGTCCAGCCTGAGGAAACTCTATCTGGTCGAGACTGGCATCACCGACACTGGTCTCGCCAAGCTCAAAGATCACCCAAGCCTGGAGATCCTGAGCCTTGTGGGCACCAACGTAACCGACGCCGCCGTGCCTTCCCTTCAGGCGATGCCCGCCCTCAAAGAACTGTTCGTGGCCGGAACCCCCATCAGTGACGAAGCCCTCCGCGCCCTCAAGACTGCCCGGCCCAACCTCAAAATCGACCGGCTCCCTCCCGAACCTCCCCCCGAACCCGAACCCAATCCCGAACCTGAAAAGAAGGATGGCTATTGAGTCAACCGACTCCATCATCCATGTTGACGGCGAGTTCGGTCACATCATCCTCATCCCACGCCGGGATCGACATGGCGGGCGGCTTGAACGCACTTTGTCATGCCGATCTCAGCGTTTTTGGCACACCACATGAAAGCAAGGTCCAACCCGTCGTGCTAGGAATTGTCCAAAGCCGTGAGTGACCAACAGGTTGTAGAGCGTGCCGAGACCACGCTTAAGTCCGCCAAACTCACGCAACTCCGCCGTGGCAAGCCGGGGCGCTTCAACCCGACCCCCGCCGAAGGGGGAGTGGTTCAACAACCGTTGCCATTCGTTCCAACTCAGGTTGCGAATCTGTCGATACTCGGCTCCATTGACGCACCGAACATAAGCCGCCCTCCAGGTTTCGGGGAGCCAGCCGACTCCCCAGACCAGGACGTGGGGCTCGGGAGTGAGACTCAGACGGTTGGGAGAGGCGAGGAACAAACGACCACCCGGCTTGAGGACCCGCCAAACCTCGGCCAATGTCCGGGCTTGGTCGTTCACATGTTCGATCACGTCCCCGGCCGCCACCGAGCCGAATGTCTCGGCGTCAAATGGCAACTCCTCGGCGTGGGCCGCCACCAGGCAGACACGCCCCCCGTCCAGCCCCGCGGCCTTGAGGCGTCCCGCCGCCACGGTCAGCCAACGCAGCGCGGGGTCGATTCCCACATGGATTAACTCCGGTTCCCTTCGAGCCGAGGCCACCAAAAATCCGCCCGATCCGCACCCCAGGTCCAACCGCGGTCCCAAACCCGCGGTGTCTCGTCCCAACGCCTCCAGCCAGATCTCCGCCCGCGCTTCAGTGGTTCGCAGGTGACTCGTCTGACGACGACGCGCTTCGGGCCCCACCTCTGGACTCAAGTCGTACAGCCGCTCGATCAACTCTTCGAAGTCGAAATGCTCCGACTGAACCAACTCCATCAAAGCTCCCGCCCGCGCCCGGTCCTCCGCGTTGCCCAGATAGGATTCCTCCGCGCGTCGGCAATCGGCGATGACGCCTCCGAACATCTCGATGGGATGACGGTTGAGGAGCGCCCGGATCAGGTCGGTGCGATCGGTGGAACCCGCGAACCGTTGCGACTCAACGAGCAGGGTCATGGGTGGTCTCGCTGATGGGAGCTCGTTTCTGGACAAACCGATAGGTGACGGGGAAAGTTGGCTCAGGATGGTTGGTGAGGGAAGTCCACAGCGAGGTTGGCTCCCACGTCGGTGTGGAGCGTCGGCGTGGTGCTAGTCGCGGCCTCGTCGGCGCGATGAGCGGAGGGACGTTCCCTTGGTCGCACCCTGCGGCCTCTGGGCTGGGGCGCGTGCTTCCAGCGGCGATGAAGCCACAAATATTGGGTGGGGTCGCGGCGGATGATTCGCTCCAGCGCGTGGGTATAGCGTTGGGTCAATGCCGTGACGGGATCATCCCAGTTGTCCCAATCCTCGGGCTTGAGAATCTCCTCGACGCCGACCTCGTAACGGAATCCCGGTCCAATCCGGCGGGCATAGCCCACCACCACGCTCGCGCGATGTTCGATCGCTAACAACGCGATTGCCTTGTGGGTCGAAGCCGGGCGGCCGAAGAACTCCACAAATAGGCCATTCTGGCCCGCGTCCTGATCGGCCAGGATCGCAAGACAGCCCCGGTTCTGGAGAACCTCGACCATCTGCTCATACCCCCCCTTTTTCGGGATCAGCTTGCCGCCGGTTCGCTCGCGAAAGCGGCGCAGGAAGCGGTCAAGGTCGGGATTGTCCAGCGGTCGGGCCACGGCGTGGCTGGGAAAGCCGTACACGCCAAACAAATAGCCCGCCATTTCCCAGTTGCCGTAATGTCCGGTCAAGACGATCACCGGTCGGTCGCAGTCCAGCAGTACCTCAATCGCCGCCGCGTGACCCTTCGGCACAATGAAGTCGCGCCAGGACTCCAACCGCAGCTTGCGTGGGATCAACATCAGTTCAACCACCATCCGGCAAAAATGCCGGTAGGTCGCCCGAATGATCGCCTCTCGTTGTTCGACCTCATACTGATCGCCAAATGCCTTTTCCAGATTCTCCAGACCCACCACACGGTGACGACGATCGACCCGATACGCCAGCCAAGCCAGCGCGTCGGCGAGTTGGTAGGCGGCCTCGATTGGCAACGCCTGCACCACCATAACCAGGCAACGTACCGCCACATACACCAAGCGGTCGGCGAGCCTGCGGCTTATTCCTCTGGCGTTCCGTTTGGACTTCAACGATATCCCAAGGCGTCGCCTCCAGGCCGACAGGGGGTGCGCGGTCGTCATCGTCGTCGGCCTCCCTTGCGCGATCCGTCAACGTCCTAACGCGCCTGACTCATTCTCCTCGCGCGCCAGGGCCCGCGATTGTGGCGAACTCGCCCTGTTGGTCAATCCGAACTGATCCCCCCGCGTGAAAAACGCCCTCGCCGCCGGGTTGATCTCAATTGACAAGACCGAAGGAACCGATAAGATGATCGCGGTTGATTGTAGTCAACCCACCGAACCCTTGGGGAAGGTTGACTCTCCAACCAACGTGGACGGGGCGTAGCTCAGCCTGGCTAGAGCGCACGGTTCGGGTCCGTGAGGTCGGAGGTTCAAATCCTCTCGCCCCGATTGCCTTTCTTTTCAGATACCAGCCCTTCGGCGAGTGCGTCGAAGGGTTTTCGCATGTTGTGGACAAGAAGTCCGCTGTCAAGACAACCACTGATGCGGATAGTTCAAGAAGTCCCAGTTTGATGTCGCCGTCGGCGGTAACCCGCGGCTGCTAAACAGGTTGTGAAACCTCAAACACGTTCACATCAATGGGGCGATCGTGTCGTGTGAGCGGTCCGGCACATCGAGCCGCAGCTGGAGCGCCGCATGCCTCTGGCGTGCGTCGCTTTGGGCTGGTGCAGCCGTCAGTCGCCGAGTCGATGGCGTTGGCCAGCTGCAGGTCAAAGCGTGGCCCCCAGGCGAAGCCGATCAACCTGAACGACTTGGGTATGACGTCTGAGCATCATGATTATGGGTTGGTCTTGGCGGGGATTGTTCAGGCTTGCGCTGGTCGAGGTCACGTCCAAAGGAGTCATGGGCAAGGGTTCCACCACCGTTTGTTGCATATTGAAGAAATATAAAAAGTAGTGCATCAAAGCTGATTGATCTTCCAGCGATTCCCATCCACTCATTCAGTTGAGTCATTCTCCGCGGAACACGCGGAGACGCTTCGGAATGATGGTTGCGGGTGGCCTACTGGGATGCTACATTTAGACCGGACCGGGAAGGATCAACCGGTTCCCGCTCTTCCGGCCTTGGGGGCGTCCTCATTGGGGCGTCGCTGAGGGAGACCGCGCCTAACAGGATGGAGAATCCGCTCGATGTTGGTGAACCAGCTGCGGCAGTGCTACATTTCCCGCTCGGCGCTTGATGTGTTGCAGGCCGCCGAGGATGCCAATCGCCTGACTTTTGTGGAGTCGGTTGAAGAGTTGGTGGAACTCGCGGCCCCGGCCGATCGTTGCGACCCTCGGGGCTATTTCACTGTTGGATATGACGTGCCTGGGCGTGGTTTCGTGCCCGAGGCAAAGGTCTGTCGGGTCCGCAACGGGATCGCGGCCAACTACCTCGAGCCTTACATGCGCCGCCGCGACCCTGATTGCATGGTGATCGCCGACGACAAGGCCACCGACAAGCCAACGTTTCGAGGACGGTTTGGAACCGACTTTGCCCCGCTGAGGCTGGAGACCTTGGAATGGCTCAAGACCCAGCCGCTGGCCTGCTTTTTCTTTGAAAGCGGGCTGCCCGGACACACCCTCAACTCGCTTGCGATTTGTCCGGCCAACGCAGGCTTTTTTGCCCTGGGGCTGGCGATGCTGCAGGGGATCAAACCGCTGTCGCATCTCCGATGCCAAGGGGAGGATTACCGCTTTGGCGCGGTTGTTTACACGGCACCGGTGTTCCGCCACACCCATTTCGACGGCAAGCAAGTGGTGGTCCACAACCGTCGATTGGAAGAAGTGGGCATTCACGAACTCTTCAGCTATAATCTCTATCCCGGCCCCTCGGCCAAGAAGGGGGTTTATGGGATGCTGCTGACCCTGGGTGAGAAAGCCGAGGAGCCCTGGACGACCGCCCACTGCTCTACCGTTCAGGTTATCACGCCTTATGACAACACCACGACGATCATGCACGAAGGAGCTTCCGGGGGCGGCAAGAGCGAGATGCTCGAAGTGATGCACCGCGAGCCCGACGGCCAGATTCGTCTAGGCACGAATGTCATCACGGGCGACCAGCGGTTTCTCACGATTCCTCGCGGCTGCGAACTGCGGCCCGTCACCGACGACATGGCGTTGTGTCACCCCAAGCTCCAGCAGGCGGAGGGGGGGCCGCGGAAGCTGACCCTGATTGATGCTGAACAAGGGTGGTTTGTCAGGGTGAATCATATCACCCATTATGGAACCGATCCCAATCTCGAAGGTTTGACCATCGACCCACCTGGACCGCTGCTGTTTCTCAATATCGACGCGGTGCCGGATTCCACTGCGTTGATCTGGCAACACACCCTGGACGCTCCCGGCTCGCCGTGTCCCAATCCGCGGGTGATTCTGCCCCGGCACTACGTGCCTGGCGTGGTCAACGAGCCGGTGACGGTCGGCATTCGCAGTTTTGGGGTCCGGTGTCCACCCTGCACCCGTCATCAGCCCACATATGGGATTCTGGGGCTGTTCCACGTGCTGCCGCCAGCGCTAGCGTGGCTGTGGCGGCTGGTCGCCCCGCGTGGCCACGGCAACCCTTCGATCGTCGCCACCGAAGGGATGCAGTCCGAAGGGGTGGGATCCTACTGGCCATTTGCCACTGGACGGCGGGTCGATCAGGCCAACATTTTATTGCGTCAGATTATGGAGACCGCGTCAACCCTCTTTGTATTGATTCCTAACCAACACATTGGGAGCTGGAAGGTCGGCTTCGCGCCTCAGTGGATCGCTCGGGAATACCTGGCGCGTCGCGGTTCCAGTTTGTTCCGCAAGGATGAACTGCTTCCCTCGCGCTGCGCGTTGCTTGGCTACCACCGTCATACAATCCAAGTCGAGGGGCAGACGATCGGAACCTGGTTCTTCGACGTGTCGTCTCAACCGGAGGTCGGCGAAGAGGCGTATTTCGCCGGCGCGCGCCTCCTGACCGATTTCTTCCACCAACAGCTGCGCCAGTTCCTTCACCCCGATCTGGATCCTCTGGGACGCGACATGATTCAGGCGTGTCTCGACGGCGCGTCGCTTGAAGAGTACGACGCCTTCACGTCCGTCAATGCCTAAACACAACACAGCATTCCCTTTTCTCTCCCCACGCCTCCACGGAGTCATTCTTGGGACTTTGCGGAGGCGTCCGAGTGAGGGAGTGTCTTGGGAAGGGATCACTGAGCCACGAATTAAGGCGGCTTGGCTCAGTATCGTTCCTTACTCCAACCCTTCAAGATGCAGGGCGGCGTTTAG
>Ga0209017_10001340_pt1 | contig 19127 bp, 16 predicted proteins | sample YNPBryunderm2012_FD_185812 | JGI IMG/M metagenome (GOLD analysis project Ga0209017, IMG submission 185812) | Anoxygenic and chlorotrophic microbial mat microbial communities from Yellowstone National Park, USA - YNP Bryant MS undermat 2012... ... | reverse complement strand
GAGCAGGCGGGGGTAGGGGCGATTCCTAAAGCCCGCGTGGTGACCTTTGTCGGCACTGCCGCCGATCCGCTCGGGAAGACGCCGTGGGGAGAGCTGGCCGTACAGTTGGGTAACTACGCTCTGCTTGCCGACCACGACCACAAGCGGCTTGCGCCTGGGAAAGACTTGCTCCACAAGCTCCTCGACGGCGCACCGACGCTCCTGCTGATGGACGAAGTGGCTGAGTATGCCGCCAGAGCCAAGGAGTTCCGCGAGCAGGTGATCGCCTTCTTCCAAGAGCTTACGGAAACGGTAAAGGTGCTGCCGCAGTGCGCGCTTGTGGTCACGCTTCCCTCCAGTGCTCCCTACGGCGATGAGGGGGAGCGGGTGCTCCGCCAATTGCAGCAAGTCTTCGGACGCCTGGAGGCAATCTACACACCGGTCGAGGGCGAGGAAATTTACGAGATCCTCCGCCGCCGGCTATTTGAAGATACACCGGACCCTTCCGAGGTACGCAAGGTAGCCGATAGCTATTGGGAGATGTATCAGCGGCTTGGCGACGATGTTCCACGGGAGGTGCGCGAGACGGCGTATCGGGACAAACTACGCAACGCGTACCCGTTCCATCCGGAGATGATTGACCTTCTGTTCGAGCGCTGGAGCACCTATTCCACATTCCAGCGCACGCGTGGGGTGCTCAGGCTTCTGGCGGAAGTGGTGGCAGACCTCTACCAACGCGAGCATTCCGCACCGCTGATTCAGCCAGCACACCTCAATCTCGCCAGTCCGGCGATCCGCCGCGAACTCATCAAACACATTGGGAACGAGTACGAAGGCGTCATCGCTGCGGACATTGCCGATGGCAACGCAAAAGCCCAAACGATAGATCGCGAGATGGGCTCTGAATATGCCCGCTTTGGGGTTGCCAGCGGACTGGCGACTGCCATCTTTTTCGGCTCCTTCAGCGGGAGTGAAAAGAAAGGACTGAGTGTTCAACGCCTGCGTTTGGCGGTGCTCCGAGAGGGCATTCAGCCGCCCCTAGTCGGCGATGCGCTTCGCCGGCTTGAGGAGGAGCTCTGGTATCTGCACGTGGAGGGGGGCGTTTATTCTTTCTCTAGTCAGCCCAATCTCAACCGCGTCATCGTAGAGAAAGAAGAAGCGGTGGGGGATGAGCTAATCGCGGAAGAGATCCGCGCTCGACTGGAAAAGTGCGCCGGCAGCGAGCTGCGCGTGACGCTCTGGCCGAAAGCCTCCCAGGATGTGCCCGATACAAAGGAGCTCAAGTTGGCGATCCTTGCGCCTGAGCACACAAAGCAGAACGGTGCGACCAGTGCGCTGGTGGACGAGCTCTTGAAAAAGTGCGGCGGAAAATTTCGCACGTATCAGAACACGCTCCTTGTGCTGGCTGCTGACGAAGGCGAGCTTTCTTCTCTACGCCAGAAGGTCAAGCGATTGCTTGCCTTGCGCGCCATCCGCGATGACAAAGCGCTCATGCGCCGACTGTCGGAGGAAAATAAGAAAACGTTGGAGAGCAGATTGAAAGACTCAGATAGCGACATACTGTTCAGTCTGATGTTGGCGTATCGGCATCTGGCAAAGCCTGGCGAAAGCGGCATGGAGTGGTTCGATTTGGGGATCCCCACTGTCGGTGAGCAAAGCTCGCTGCCACGGCGAGTGCGCGAATACCTGAAAAGTCAGGAACTGTTGCTCGAACGCATTTCGCCGCATAACCTCCTCAAGAAATCGCTTCGGGAAGACGAGCACGAAAAGTCTGTCCCTGAGATTGCCGAGGCATTCTTGCGGTACCCGCAGTTGCCAATGGTTCAGAGTATAGCAGTTATCGAGCAAGCGATAAGCCAAGGGGTGCAGCAAGGCGTTTTTGGCATCAAGATTGGCGGGCGAGTGTACTTCGGAGAGACACCGCCTAGCTCACTCCTGATGGACGATGCCGTGTTGTTCCGAAAGGAGCTGATCCCGCAACCTCCATCCGTGGACGAACCTCCACGGGAAGAAGCGCCGAAAGATACCACTGCATCTGATCCGAAGCCAGGTGTGGCAGCACCGCCTTCCGCGCCACAGTCGCCGGAAGCGGGTGGGCATCGCCTGAGACTGCGTGTTAAGGTGCCGTGGGACAAGCTTTCGGATTTTGTCCGCGGGGTGATCTTGCCGTTACGTAACGATGGGGCGGCGTTGGAGGTGGAGGTATATATTCAGGCGCGGTCAGAATCTGGTGGCATCAAGCCAGCAACGTTGGAGCACAAGGTGAAAGAGACGCTACGGCAAATCGGTGCGGAGATTGTCGAAGAACATACGCAGTAGGACGGTAAAGCTCTGCGAGCGCGTGGGGCATCATCTCGTTCTCGGTCGAACCCGGCGAGCACCAGCGAATTGCCGTGAAGGTGATAGACTTTCGGGGGAACGAGGTGGTGAGAGTAATAGGACTGAACGGAGGAGTTAGCTATGGGACACCCGAAAGCTAAGTGGATATTGGCGATGCTTAGGATATCGCCATTGGACCGGATACACATTATGAAGGCCCTTTTTCTCCTTCAGAGGAGAGCTGGTGAAATTCCCGATTACTTCCAATTTGAGCCGTACCTTTATGGGCCGTGTAGTTTTGAGGTCTATGACGCACTCGCAGCTTTGGAGCGAGAAGGTCTTGTCGTTCGACCACTTGATCCAATGCCACACTGGGTTGCCTATTACCTGACAGAGCGTGGCAAGAAAGAGGCCGAGAAAGCAGTTTGTGATCTTGACCCAAAGCTAAGGGAGTGTCTTGAGGCGGTGACAAGAGAAGTTAGTCGGCTAGGATTTTATGAGCTGCTCAAGCGCGTTTATGACGAGGCACCTGAGTTCGCTGAAAATTCCTTGCTGAAAGGAGTTCTGAAGCGATGACGCTAATCTTGGTGTTGCCAACGCGTGATGGAATCGTCATGGCCTCCGACGGTCAGGTTACCGCGGGGATGGTTCGGACGACAGGCCAGAAGATATTGCGTTTAAATGACAGGTGCCTGTGGGCAGCGTCCGGTGAGCTTGCACTCATTCAGCGTGTAGAAGAGCGCCTGAAGACATTATCTCCTGATGCTTCGCTCCAGCAATTGAGAGATCAAATTTGCGGAATAGTAAAGCAGTGTGTAACAGAGCTAGTGCTGTTGGATTTTCGGACGGACTTCCTACCGCGACAGCCTAGTGTTTTGCTTGAGTTGCATCCCGGCGATTTCGTTTTTGCTGAGTGCCTGCAGTCACCCGCTGTGCTCCATGTATTGGTCAATGGCACACCTGAATGGATCACAAATCGGCCGTTTGCCTCAGGAAGCGGAGAGATGTTCGCCTATGCTCTGCTGCAAAAGTACCAAGGCTTTGACTTGAACATGGAGCAAGGAGCACTCCTGGCATACAAGGTCCTGGAAGAGGCGATAGCTGTTGGCGCATACGGCCTTGGTCCACCAATCGACGTTTGGAAGATTAGCAATAGTGGGGTAAAGCAACTCAATGGCAGCGAAAAGGCAGCCCTAGAAGACGCCTCTCGAGCGTTGCGAGAGGGTGAGATTCAACTTCTCATGGGCGAAATCAGGGCGACGAAAGAAAATGCTCGTTGACAACCCCATCCTCAACTCCCCCTTTGAAGAGCCTGCGCGCTACTAGACTTACGAGGAAGGCCAGCCGGTGCTCAAAGCGGGTCGTCGCCCCGCCGGGTACTATCTCAAGGCCCGCACGCGCGGACCGCTGATGGCGTTGCTGGAGTAAGAGTTCGTCCCGCTGGACCTGGTCAACACCATTCGAGAACGGATCAAAGCGTGCCTGGGGTATGACAGCTTAGTGCCCCGTGCGCGGATGTTCTTGAGGTTCTCGACGATCATCATGCTGCCAGGGAGGTTCTCGACGATCATCATGTTGCCGGGGGCAACGGATTTGATGAACTGCCAGCTGAGTTGGTGGTCCAGATCGCGCCTGAGCTGAAGCTATTTACCCTTCCGTCGCTAGAGGTGTCAGCGTGCAGAATGGGTGCCTTTGGCTTGCAAGGCACGGCAGAGCCGGAAGTAGCGTGCTTTGAACTCACGGCAGTACTGCTGCCCGAAGAATGTGTTGTGTGACGCAACCGCGAGGCAGGACAGACCCAAGGTCCACGCTAATCACCTAACCGGAGGAAGGAACTTCGGTGGCGGGGACGTCCACGACGACGAGCAGCCAAAACTTGCCGTCTCTCTGGTTCAGGTCGGCGGCACAAACCTTATACCCGATATACTTTTGCACGTAGGTGGGAACGTAGAAGGCGATCCGTTAGCGGCCGTGTCTTGGGGACAGGACCCGCAATGCGATTGTCCCGTTTGGCTGTGCTTGGGTAGCGATTCAACCAGGCTGGACAACGCTTGCCTTGAGGACATTCCACCGTTCGCCCTTGGTTGAATCGCGCCAGAGCCGACTTCACAGCCCCGGTGGCCTTGGCCCCTGCCTATCTTGTATGTGCGGATCAGAGACCAGGTTGGGATACTTACTGGGCTTTAAGTGGGTAGTACGTTCCCGTCTCAGCTTCGAACTCACGCGAGGTAAACAGGATCGAGTTGTCAAAAGGCGAGCCGATGACGTTAGTCGTCGGGTTGAGTTGGGCCGCGACGTTGCCAAAGGCGTTATAGGCGATCTGGTCGAGTACCGCGCCGCTTTCGTCCAGCACCAGCCGCACCGAATTCAGGTGGTCGGTCAACTGCCAGTGGAAAGGCTTCAGGGCAGAGTTCTTATTATTACTGCCACATCATTGATCTGCTCTAAGCTAAATTGCTACTTACCGAGTGAATCAAGACAGGATGAGTTTATTGGCAGCAATATCTCGTCTTGATAAGGATGTTCCACCGGTGAACGCCCAAGCAGAATGTCTTTCCAAGGTCTTTCAGCTGTAACCCCGAATCGGTCGATAATTGTACCCCATGCCGAGTCTTCACTGGCAAGCATAACGAAAATCTGCCGCAGAGCCTGGATCACTTTCTGCTCTTGATCGACTGATGTGCCATCGAGACCAAATTCTATGCTTATTCCTTCCTCATCTCGTTTGATGCGGCGGTAGAGATCTTCAGAGTCGTTCCATCAGAACTGACATGAAATCTGATTACTTCTCCGGATGATTGCCTGGAACTCTGTCAGGGGAACGAATCTCTGCTCGCCATTCTCAGTAAGCAAGGTCACCGACGGCGTGCCGGGGAAGGTCATTGACAAGCCAGCCTTGGAAGCCAAGCTACGGAACAGATTGAGGAGCCCGGAACCAGCAATAGGCTTCACGCACAAGGCTGCAAATCTATCAGAGAATACCATGTATCCCTCGCTATTTCGGGAAAACAATGACATTTCCCTCGCCGAGCCACCGTTTAGCCAAGTCGATGGCCGATTGTGGCGTACCCTCTTCGAGATACATCTTCGCAGACACACCGCGTTCCTCCGGTACCTTCTTATGTATCTGTGGTGGCCTTCCGAATTTCGCAAGGTCGCCAGCTTTCGCGGGACCGCCAACTCCGATCAACTCACCAGCAGGTCCAACCACATCTACATCCGTGCTACTAAGTCCCTTCACGAGCACTTTTTGCCGCGATACAGTGCCGCCGACGAGCTTAGCGACTTTGGCCTCCCGGGCGACCGGGACGAGCATGCTGTCGCTGCCGGCCATTCTGTCGAACCTCGGCAACAAGGAACTGCTCGACGCCTACCGCGTGGAAGACCAGACCTAGCGCGAGATCGCCATCGTCCATTCGGTCAGCGACTTCAAGAGGGTCACCAGCCACCGGTTGCTGGACAACATGGAGTACGAGGAGGTGACCCCCGACGGCGAGATCAAGACGGGACGGTGGCGGAAGAGACGTACACCCGGCAGGCCAAGAGCTACGGCAAAATGTTCGCCCGAACACGGGAGAAGATCATCGACGACGACATGAACGCGTTCGACGACATCCACGACCGACTCGGCGGCGGCGTGACCCGCAAGCTCAACAGCGTGTTCTAGAAGGCGTCCCACAACAACTCGTCGTTTTTCACGTCCGCGCGGGGAAAGAACTTCCTCAGCGGGGCCAACACCGTTCTGGACCTCGACGGGACCAGATTGCAAGAAGGCATCCTGACCTCTCCGCATGCTCAAGTCGCTGGACAAGAAGCGGACTTTTTCCTCTTTGATTATCCAAGCAGCGAGTTAGAATCATATGCAAAGTATGGATGTCGCAGTAAGAACGGGAGTTCGTCGATGGCTTACGAAGCTGAAATCAGTCGCCAAAACCCAGCCTGCTTCGTGTTTCTTGTGGATCAGTCCGGTTCCATGAACGATCCCTGCCCCGGATTTGAAAATAAAAGTAAAGCAGAATGTCTGGCCGATACGATCAATCGCATCTTGCAACAACTCATATTGCGATGTTCCAAAGCTGATGGAATACGAGATTACTTTTTGATTGGTGCACTGGGCTATGGCGGTGGTCACGCCACCCGGGCTTTAGGAGGAGCAATGGCCCAATACCCGCAGGACCTCATTCCGATTAGCTTTATTGCCGAGCATCCCATTCGCGTGGAAGAACGGTTGCGAAGAATGCCGGATGGGGCGGGCGGTTATTACGAGGAGCAGATCAAGTTTCCCGTTTTTCTCGAGCCTATCGCCCGTGGTCCTACTCCGATGACAGATGCGATGAGACAAACCTTTTACATTCTTGAAGGATTTTGCGCAACCTATCCCTACTCTTTCCCTCCTATCGTTTTGAATCTGACCGATGGTGAATCCACCGATGGGGACCCACTCCCCGATGCCCAAAGCATTTGTAATCTGAACACCTACGATGGTAATGTGTTGCTGTTCAACTTGCACATATCCTCTACTAATGCTAAACCCATTCTTTATCCTGTCAGTGAAGCAGGGTTGCCGGACGACGCCGCCCGGCTGCTTTTCCGAATGTCCAGTATCATGCCTCCTTTGTTTGTCGCCGCTGCGCAGGAGCGTCGTATTCCAGCCAAGGAAGGTTCGCGTGGCTACGTTTTCAACGCCGATGCTGTCTCCATTGCCCAGTTCCTGGATATTGGCACTCGTGTGGATCGGCAATTGCGGTAAAAACTCAATGATTGTTACTTTATATATGTAATATACATATGAAATTCACAGGGCATGTTTACAAATTGCCTAAGGCGGGAAATACCGAGGACGAGTACGAGGATGCCTATGCCCTCATTCTTCCGCATGGGGATCATCCCTCTGACGACACTAGCCGCTACGCAGACACGCTCCGGGCAGCCATTGCAGATGGAGCTACGGAAAGCATCCTGGCAAAATCCTGGGCTCAGTACCTCGTCCAGGAATATGTGAGAGAACCCTTTTCTACCGTTTGCGAACTCCAGCAACGAAGAATCTCTGAGAATTGGCACACACAACAAAGAAGCGCGATCGGTCAGAAACCAGCGCATCTTCACTGGTGCCTCCAGGAAGGATTGGTCCATGGAGCAGACGCTACCTTCTTAGGAGTCAGCATTGTACCTCACGAAGGTCGTTGGAAGTACGTGGCTAGTGCCGTAGGAGATTGCAACCTCTTCCACATCCGTGGTCAGATGCTTCTCAAGGCGTTTCCCTTGGAAAAACCCGAGGATTTCAACTTTACTCCCTTCTTACTCAATAGCCGGAACATCAAAGAACTGAAACCGAATCACCCGCTTGACCCCTCCTCGCCCACCTTCCAGTCCTACGAAGCAGAATGTCAGGAAGGGGATGAACTCTGGTTGATGACCGACGCTCTAGCCTGCTGGTTCCTCCGACGTGCCGCAGAATCCTCCGAGGCAGAAGCCATCCAACAGGTGCAAAAAATCTACGATGAAGACAACCACCACGCGTTCGAGAAGCTGATCGAAAAAGAGCGGAAACACCGACGCTTGCGAAATGACGATGTGACTTGGATGATCATCCAACTCCTCACAGATTCTACCCAGGATGTATCCTCTACCCAGAACGTCCAGAACATACACCATCTTGGACCGTTGAACGCTTCAGAACAGGTGGACACCTGAAATCTGGCTATGCCCCCGAACTGCTTGAGAATCCGTTGGTTGCGGCAGATTCGGAACAGATGGACACCTGAGATTCGACTCTATCGCTTAAAACGATGGCATGGAATACAAGGCTTGTAGGATTATTGAGCGGAACTCTGAATTATGGTCATGTTTTTACCTTCAGGAAGGTTGTAAGGAACGTATGAGCAGGAAGGAATAGAAAAGGTAAAGGACACCGGGATGCCAAGCCTTGGCTGGATTGTTATAATGTCCTGATAGAAAAGGGAGTTATGGGTGAACCCTGACAAGGCCAAAGGGGTCGGCCGACTCAGGAACTTGAGGAACCGAAAACTGCAACATATTCAATTCCAGGAAGATAGGGAAATATAGGGAAGGCGCTAGTCCGAGATGGGACGAGGGAACGGCGAGTGAGGTCTCCGCGGGGGAGGAACGCGGATTGGGAGGTGGAGGTACAGGGATGGCCGTATGACAACCGCTGAGATCACAAAGCGGACGGGGAGATGAAAGTCGATGAGCAAAGCAACGCCGTTGTCACGCCGTCCGAAGGTAGAATTGGAGCGGATGGCTCGTCGCCGAGGAATCCGCGGCTGGGAAACCATGACTAAGGCGGCTCTGATAGCGGCCCTCGCTCAAGTCACCAGGGGTGGGAAAAAGGGGCGGGTCACTGTCAAGTCCGCAGCCAAAGTCACCAAGCCCCGCAATGCCCGTTCCTCCCAGCGAAGTCCAACGGCCAGCACAAAACGTCGCCGAACAGGGACTAAAAGCACCGAGGTTGCATCGCCACGCAAATCCACCGCTGCTTCTGGCTCCAGGGGTCGGAAAGCCGCTGCCCGCAACGGTCGTGCCTCAGCGGTGTCCTCGCCTCCCCCAGGCTCGGGAACTCTGCCCGCGCAAAGAAGCCTGGACTTGCCCACGCCCTCGGAACCTGAAGCTAAGAAAAAGGCGACGCCCGCGAGAGGGACCGATAAGAAGGCTGTCACAGAACCGGTAAGCAGTGGAGTAAAGGCGGTTTCCAGCGGGGCAAAGGCGGTTTCCAGCCCCCGAAGCAGCACCAGCGGTGGAATCACCCCGAGCTCAGCCCTGGTTCCCACGCGTCCAAGTGCTCCTCTGGCTAAGGATCGAGTAATTTTGACAGTCAACGATCCCTACTGGCTTCATGTGATGTGGGAACTGTCGGCTCATTCCATCCAACGAGCTGAGGCGGCTTTGAAACAGGACTGGTATGGGGCCAAACTCACCATCCGTCTCTGGGATGTGACCAGTCAGGATACCACCAGCACCTACGAAACTCCACTGCAGGATATACCCGTCGAGGAGGATGGCCACAACTGGTATATCCACGTTTCGCAACCGTCGCGCATGTATCGAGTGGACATCGGATATATGTCCCGGCGGGGTGAGTTCTTCGTCTTAGCGCGATCGAACGTTGTCACGACCCCCAAAGCCGGAACTCCGGAAGCATTGGATGCGGGCTGGGAAACCGACCCACGGAAGGCGGAACGGATCGCGGCCATGTCCACTGGGTTTGAAAGTTCCGCTCATCCCCAACTCAAGGCCATCTTTGAAGAGCGATTGCGTCGGCCGATCGGCTCCCCACGGGAAAGCGCCTTTGGCAGCGGTGCCACTCCACCCCAGCACCTGAAGAAGTTCTTTTTTGACCTGGATGCCCGACTCATCATCTACGGCCGAACCGACCCGCAGGCCCACCTGACCCTAGGAAACGATCCTGTGGAATTGCGACCCGACGGTACGTTCGTGATGGAGTTCAGCCTCCCGGACAGTCGCCAGATCATCCCTGCGGTAGCTGTCTCGGCCGATGGGGTCGAAGAACGAACCATTGTGCTCGCCATCGAGCGCAACACGAAATACCTCGAACCGATCATCCACGATCAGGTCAGCGAAAACTGAGGGGAATTGGCATCTGTTCTTGCCCACCGCTGTCGGCAACTTTCCCCGTTCCCGAAAAGTCTGCCAACGGGCGACCCAAGCATTGGTATTCATAGGCAGTCGCGATGTGGGACATACTGGCAGGACCACCGAAGGAAACAGCGGAGGAAATCAGCGAGGAATGCCTGCTATTGCGTTTTCGACGCAGGGCCATGGCAACAACTTTTGAAGTCGCCTTGCCGGCCTGTTACTCTGCACACGCCTGGGAGGCGGCAGAAGCAGCTTTGGACGTCATCGAGGCTCTGGAAGCTCAACTTACGGTTTACCGAGAGGATTCCGAGGTCTCACACATCAACGCCACAGCGGCAACACAAGCTGTAGAAGTGGAACCGCAACTGTTCGAGTTGCTCATCCGTTGTGCCCAATGGGGGGTGACCAGTGGTGGAGCGTTCGATGTTGCCTGTGGCGCTTTGATCAAGGCGTGGGGGTTCTATCAGCGGAGGGGGTGTGTCCCTTCAGCGGAACAGCGCATCCAGGCGATGCACTGCAGTGGTTTGCGGCACCTGGTGTTCGACTCCCAACAGCGTACGATCCGCTTCCGCCGACAGGGTCTGGAGCTGAATCTCGGCTCCGTGGGAAAAGGCTATGCTCTGGACCGGGCCGGACAGTGTTTGCGTGACGAGTGGAACATTACTCAGGCCCTGTTGCACGGCGGCGGCAGCAGTGTTTTAGCTTTAGGAAGCTCACCTGTTAATGAACGCGGCTGGCCGATCCGGTTGCGGCACCCCCACACTCCAGATGCTCACCTCGGCACGGTGTATCTGCGGGATGCCGCCTTGGGTGTCAGCGCCGCTACGTTCCAGTATTTCGAGTATCGAGGGCAGAAACTGGGGCATGTTTTGGATCCCCGCTGTGGCTGGCCCGCTCAGGGAGTAGCTTGCGCCGCTGCCATCGCTCCCACGGCTGCCCAGGCGGATGCCCTTTCCACCGCGGCTTTCGTTCTCGGTCCGACGGGAGCGGAACGCCTGACCCGTTTGTATCCGGAAGTGAGCATCCTCGTGCTGCCCGACACCCCAGGCAGCCAGACTGCCACCGAGCCTGTATTCTTTCTGGGAAGCCAACGCTTTGCGAGTGAGTACACCCCCTCGTAGTCTTCCTCTTGTTGTTGAATCTGGATCAGGAGCAGAACTGCTATGATTCCGCTCTCGGTGATTTATGTGGGCCTGGCTGGAGTGATGTTAGCCCTGGTCGTCGCCACAGCGTTTCAGCGTGGCTCGCCTCGCGTTTTCTTCATCCTCGCTTTGCGTCTGGCCATCGGTTGGCATTTTCTCTTTGAAGGGCTTCATAAGATTCACTCCCACTATGTGGGACCGACGGAAACGAACCGCCCCTTCAGTAGTGCCGCCTATTTCCGCCACGCACCGGGTCCACTAGGGCCGTTGCTGCGACGCTCCTACGAGGACCCTGAAGGGGTGATAGCCGCTCGTGTGCGAGTGCCCTCCACCATCGATCCGGAACTTTTGCGACGCTCCACTTTAGAGGATCAGGCCCAGGCCTGCCCGACCGCTGTCGCGGCAGAATTGGACGCATTGTTACCCCAGATCGAAGAAGCCGTCCGACAAGAGGCGGAGCGGGAACTGGCTGCCGCGGACAAAGAAGAATCCGTTGGCCTGGCCCAAGCCACCACAGACACCGCCAAAGCCGAAGTGCGGAACAAGGCGGAAGCGGCTCGTGCGGCCGCCCGGAAAAAGCTGGAAAACTACGGCTCCATCGCTCGCGAACGACTCCAAGCTGCCAAAGCGGCTTATGCCCGCTGGGTTCATGGTGTGGACCCTCGACCCACTCGCATCAAATTCATCACCAATGAGGACGTTCCCCTGACTGCACCGCAGCGGCTCGCCTATCTGGATCACCTCCGCCAGGCTCTCGAGGAAGCGGAAGAACGGCTCCGCCTGGGTCTGGGTCATGGCTATGGGATCGAGCAGAAGCGTGCTACTGATCTTCGCAACGATTATGACAACGCTTTGACCGAACTAGCCCGCGATGCTCTGGCCTTCCTCGAGGATTTGAAGAAGGATTTGCTCGGAGATGCCTACGCGCCGGCTCCCTCAACCTTGAGCCAAGGGGAGCTTCTTGATCGGATTACTATGTGGTTCCTGGTTATCGTTGGCACACTGCTGCTCATCGGTTTGTTTACTCCCCTGGCTTGTTTGAGCGCCATCGGCTTTCTGGTGCTCACCTACCTGACCTACCCTCCCTTCCCTTGGTTTCCGCACCCTCCCGGTACGGAAGGCAACCCGATCTTCATCAACAAGAACGTCATCGAGGCCCTCGCTTTGTGTGTAATCCTCGTCCATCCGACGGGTCGATGGCTGGGACTGGATGCCCTGTGGATGTACTTCTGCAGTCGCCGTTGTACCGCGAAACCTTCTACCCAGAGCACGGCTCACCCCTGATGGCGGGTCATGCGGTATCGCCACTGTATCGGGAGGCTTACGCCCCCAAAGGATCCCGACGTCAAAGACCTATCATACAAGGTACGCAAGGCCTGACACCCAAGGTGTGTCGTGCGAGGGGTGAGAGGGAAGGCCGGTAAGCCGAGACACCAGCCCTCACTAGACGGAATACCGTCTCGATGACGATCAGGGTATCACTAGTTGGCGACGAAATCGCTTGCTGGCCAGGTGAGAACCGGGAGTTCACTTGGTAATCATCAACCGCCCTCTGTGGGGTTTCTATTATTCATCCCCTCTGATACAGGCATATCAGGCTGAGGCTCAGATACCCCGCGAGGTCTAAGTTCGGGGGTGAGCATACTTGGCTTCGGGAGTCGCGGTCAGCTTGTCGGCGTCGAACCAGTCCTCCTCGAAGACGATACGCTGATGAGTGGCCATGGCCAGATTGGCGGTAAGGGCCACGATGGCGTCCGCTAACGCCACTTCCCCGTGGCAGCGTGGCAGGATATCAGCATATTTGAGACGGCCCTCGGCATCCTTCTCGTAGCTGACCGGCTGTTTCATCTCCTGCCAGCGGCGGACACAGTAAGCGAAATGCTCCATTTCCGTGCGATAACCTCGGACAGCGCTGTCCCAAGCAGGAGCCGAGGCCGACTTGGAAATAGCAGCCCCCCCACCGCCTCCCCAGGTACTGGTCGCTTCCAGGACAGGACCCTTGCCGGCATTACTGACCACCAGGCGTGTCTCCCGACCTCCACTCCCGGCTTTCCCCGGTTCCGGTTCTTTGAAGAGATACACCTCCCGCTCTTCCTCAATAATCATGGTGCCCCGACTGCCCATGACACATTCGCCGTATTTCTCGAAGCTATTGGTATTGAAAGAGGAGTAAGTCACAATGACGATGTCTTCTGGATCATTCCCCCCCTTGCCCGTTTTAGGATGATTGGGTCCAGGAAACTCGTAGGTGACAAAGACGGCATCGTCGCATTCGCGATCATTTCGCCCCGGTCGGTAGAAGAATTTTCCTCCCACCCCCTGAACTGCCAAGGGATGTACATGTCCGAGGATGATTGAGGCGGCATCTAACTGGTGGCTTCCCAGTTCGGCCATCAAGCCGCCTCCGGTCTTTTCGTAAAGTCGCCAGCGAACGAGTTCCCGAATCGTACTAAACCCGGCTTCTGTGAGCTTTTTCGGGTCCTGAAGGAACACCTCGGCGTCTTCTTGCAGAATCGGTTTGTACCAGCCATCGCGGTAGAAAGGAATGTCGAAGGGTTGGCCATCCAGATCTTTGCCGCTTGCGTAGGTGGCCCGTTCCTTGGCCGAGGGATTGAAAGGCCAGGAATTGTTCCGATGCCACAAGGCGCGAATGTGGCGGATGTCGCCGAGCACCCCGTTGTGAATCACCTCGATCGCATGGGCATAAAGCGTGCTGTAGTGCCGTTGGTGGCCGATAGCCAGCAGCAATCCTTTCTCCTTGGCCATCCGGATCATGCTTTTGCAGCGGGCGATGTCGCGAGCCATGAGCTTTTCGCAAAGGACGTGCAAGCCGGCATCGAAGCACTTGCGGGTGAGCACGTCATGGGTGTTCAGAGGCGTGGCGATGATGACGGCCTCCAGACCCAGTTTTTCCTTGTCAGCCAGGAGCGCGTCCACATTGTCGTAGGTGCGGATTTTGCTGGCCGTGGCGGCACCGTAGATCCGTTTGAGTCCCTTGCGGGGACCGCGATCTTCCCCCTCGAAAATTCGCTTGAGACTCGAGGGCCGGATATCGCAAACGGCCACAATTTCATTGAACTCCGGGTTGTGATCTCCCACAAGCACGCCACCTTCGTCGCCGCAGCCGATCAAAGCAGTCCGTACTGCCTTGTTCCCTTTCCAGGAGTGGTAGCCGTAATAAACCGCCGCCGAGACAGGTACCACGGCACCTGCCGCCAAACCCGCCTTGAGAAAATCCCGCCGGTCGGGATGTTGCGGATCTACCGGCGTGCCCCCCACCACCACAGAGGACATCTTTCCCTGCCGGGCCAGATCACCCACCGCCTGCTCGAAATTGGCCTTGCCAACTGCCTTTTGCTCTGGGGTCAGATCCAGTGCCATGCTCACCACTCCCTACAGCGGGACAATCTGAAGGCGGTCCGCAACACGCCCTGCTCGACCAAAAACACTTCATCCCCATTTTAGGGATAGTCTCCTTCTCCTATTCTGACCGATTCTTACCCCGATGGGGAGACCCCACGTGCATTTTTTGCTCATTTGTTTCTCTCTCTTAGAGCTTCCCAAGGGGGTAGCAACAGCGGGATTTGGAACCTCCCGGACAAAAAGTGCGCTGGTCTTGGCCCAACGGCAGGACCCACGATCCCGGCCTGGCGTCTCAGGGGGGCTCCGTGGTACCAAGCCTGGGTACTGCAATCTGAAAGTCAGGGTGTCGCGTCTAATAGAGGCCGAGTGCTGCAATCTAAATAGCCCGGGGTGCAGCAATCTAAGCGCCTAGGTGTCGCAATCGATAAGCACGGATGTCGCGATCTAAAGCCCGGGTGTCGCGGATCTACTGGGATAGCAAGCCGGCTTGCATATCGGACCCATTTGCGGTAAAGGCAAAGGTGTTCGAGGACCAACCCAAGCATCCGAAGACACCCCAGGAGGCCGGTAACCGTTATGGCGCTGCTGGAAGTTCAAGGGCTGGTGAAGGTATTCGGACGCCGCGAGGTGGTCAAAGGGGTATCCTTTGAGGTCCAGGCGGGAGAAGTCGTCGGATTGCTCGGTCCCAACGGAGCAGGGAAGACCACCAGTTTCCGGATGGCCACCGGTCAGTTGACTCCGAATGCCGGACGGGTCCTGTTCAACGGTGAAGATGTCACCCGCCTGCCGATGTACCAACGGGCCCGGCGAGGAATGGGGTATTTGTCCCAAGAGCCGAGCGTGTTCCGCAAGCTGACCGTCGAAAAAAACCTGCTAGCGATCCTGGAGGCCCTGCCCCGCAGCCGAACCCTTGGCCGACCACTCACCCGTCGGGAACGCTGGCAACGCACGGAAGAAGCTCTGCGACGCTTCAAGCTCGAACATGTTCGCTACAACATCGCCGCACGCTGTTCCGGTGGCGAAAAACGCCGTCTGGAAATCGCCCGCTGCCTGGTCTGCGAGCCGCTGCTGATCCTGCTGGACGAGCCGTTCGCCGCGGTGGACCCTCTGACCACGGAAGACATCCGCCATAATATCCGGGAATTGGCCCGGTCGGGTATCGGCATCCTCATTACCGATCACAATGTTCGCGAAGTATTTCGCACCGCCGATCGGGTTTATCTGATCACCGATGGTCAGGTGGTCACCCATGGCACTCCACACCAGTTGGTCAACGATGAGATCGCCATCAAAGCCTATCTGGGGCGTAGCTTCGAGGAAGACGGGTTCACCCGACAAATGGCCGCTCATGCAAGTCGGAGTGCCGGGACGATTCTCCAATCCGCGGGTGCGTCGCCCTCCCCCGATACCACTTCAGGAACCATTTCGCTCCGCGGACCTACGCCAGGATCACCGACATACCCGGAGCACCTTCCCCAGGAACTTCTGGAATTGGAACGGCTCCGTCAAGCGGTGGAGGCCCTTCTCGACGATGCTTCTCTGGCTCAGGCCACAGTGCAACTGGTCCGCAGTGGGCCTCGCGCGGTTCCCTTGCTCCTGGATGCCCTGGAGCGCCAGGAACTGCTGTTGCGGCAACGGGCCTTCGAAGTGTTACGTTACCTGGTCCGCAGCCACGGACCCTATGACGGCAATGACCCAATCCTGCTCCCCTTCGACCCTGCTGGACCCCTGGAACTACGCCGCCGGCAACTCGCCTTTTTGCGTCTGCGTCTCTGCGCGTGAGCTGCCACGCAACAAAAAGCCTGCCGATGGCTTACCATTTCCCCAAATTCGCGGCTCCCCAGAAATTCGCGTTCCCCAGAAATTCGTGTGATCCCCGGCTTAGCGTTTGGGCAGGAATTGCGTGATCCACGCAATGAAACCGCCGGGATTGCGGGACTGGATTAGCACACGCCCTGGACCGCGAAACCGACAGACCAGACCCTCACCGGACGTAAGCGAGGAAATCCAGCCGCTGGAAGCCTTCTGAATCTTATAATCCATGGTTTCCGGCCAGGCGACGAGATGGCCATTGTCCACAATAAACTCTTGGCCTTCGGATAGATCGATGGGATAAATGGCGCCGTAGGAACTGACAAAGAGCGTCCCCATCCCACTGGCCCGCAAGATGAAGAAGCCTTCCCCCGAAAAGAGACCTTTGACCAGATTTTGCACCTTGGTGCTGATATCCACCTCTCGGCTCGCTGCGAAGAAACCGTCCTTCTGCAGGATGTAGTTGGTCCGGCCATCCAGGGTAATGGGGAAGATTTCCCCGGGCAATTCATGGGCCAGAAGCACTTCCCCGGGACCACGACGAGCTGTCAGTGTCTGAAAGAAGAACGACTCCCCCGCGAGCATTCGTCCCAGGCCTTTGAGGATACCTCCTTCCACCTTCCCTTCCACGTCCACCGTGTCGCTCATGGCAATCATGGCCCCGGCTTCCGCCTTGAGCGATTCGCCCAAGTCCAGGTACACCTTGAGCATGACAAACGGGCCGGGATTGACAAGTTCGTAGCGCATGGCAAACTCCTCGGGGGGTGTGATAGGGGTATTCGGGGGACCGAGTGTGCGTGGAACACCTCATCTCACATTTCTTTCGTACATGCTGTACTCGATACGAACGAATTTTCATCCTTATTGGAAAAGTACAGGCGGTCATGGGTCCGATTCCAGCGATACTCCGGACAGATGCTCCGGGAGAACGCGGTACCAACGAGCGTTCTGGAAACCTTTTTGTCCCGCGGGGGAGGTCAACGAGACACCTTGCGTCGTCCGCGTCTTCGGATCACCACAGCCTCCTCTTCTTGTTCCAGCGTTCGCAAAGCGGAATCCTGGATTTGCCGGATGCGTTCGCGCGTCAGACCCAACAGGTTACCCACCTCCTGGAGGGTTCGAGGACGCACCACCGCCGCCTCTTCCCGTCGCTCCGCCAGGACAAATGCTAATTCTTCGGCACTGAGGGAAGCACAACCGGTACGCAGCTTGAGAACTGCCCGTTGCCGTGGTTCAAGCCGACCTAAACGATGGATTTCCCCCATGCTCGGCAACTTCATGCGGGACATACCTGCTCCCAGAAACGACATGCTTTCATACTGTACGGGATAGTACTATTGACAATTCTTACCATAGCTTACGCTTCCATGCAAGTCAAAATTCTGTTCGTGATTCCGGCGAATCTGCGCCAACATCCTCGTCTTTTCCGGACCTTATCGACCAGACAGCTTTTTTAGGGAGCAGTCCAAGCCGAGGCAGAACAGTGGCCATTGCAGCGGCTATTGGAACAAATAGAAACCGCCTCAGGTACCCTCGGAAAGTTTTGGAAATAAACCCTTGAAATGCATCACCTACGATTTATAATAGCTGATAGAAATAGGCATCCAAAATACCTACCCAGCTCTTGGCGTCAGGCTAGTTTGTGTTACCAAGGAACTGAGGAGCCTTAGGAGTATATCAAATCCCCTGATTTCGAGCGGACTTTGACATTTGCAGCCAAAAAAGGAGCAAATCCGATGTGGCGAAAGACCTTTTTGGTGACGTGTGTCGGGGGATACTTAGTAGTAGCTGGTCTACTCGGTTGTGCGAAGAAAGGTCCGCAGCAATATAAAGTATTCGGGACAGTCACCTTCAAGGGGGCACCGCTATCGGATGGGGTCATTATGTTCACTCCTGAGAGTGGTTCCTCAGGAACGAGTGCTTCGATACCCATCAAGAATGGTAAATATGAGTCGCCGCCGGGTGGAGGACTGGCACCCGGAAAGTACAAAGTCATGATCTCCGCCGCGGCGGGTGGAAGCGAACCGAAAAACCCGGATGAACCACCGGGTGTCAGTGAACTCCGCAAGGAACTGATTCCCGAAAAGTATAATGTTCGTAGCGATATTATCCGAGAGGTCCAAGCTAACAACAACAACCAATTCGATTTCGACATCAAGTAAATAGAGGGATGTTGCGGAGCTTTCAGTTTCTCGCTGTGGAAAATGGAAACCCTGATGGGAGTGTTTCTCATCAATCGTTTGTTTGTTCCTTTTTACCATCATTTTTGGAGGATCATGTATGTTCCGCGTTCGCCGTGCATTCACATTGATTGAGCTGCTGGTCGTAATTGCCATCATAGCCATCCTGATCGGCCTGTTGTTGCCGGCGGTGCAAAAGGTGCGGGAGGCAGCCGCCCGAATGAGTTGCTCCAACAATCTCAAGCAGAACGCCCTGGCTATGCACACTTACAATGATGTCAACAACGGTTTGCCGAATTTGATGGGACCGTTCGGTTGCTGCTGGGGAACCTGGACCATTCAGGTGCTACCCTACTTGGAGCAGCAGCAACTATTCAACCTGTACGTCAACTGGGGTGGCAATGACTCGACCGGTCCCCGCTACAGCTCCCCACCCAACACGACCAATGTCACCAATCAGCGCTTGAAGGTCTGGACGTGCCCCAGCGACCAGGAGAACCGTCCCTTTGGCAACTTGACCAATCACAATTACGCTGTGGTGCACAGCCAAGGTGGATACCCTGGTTTCAACCGACCTATTGCCGGGGTGCCTCAACGGGGTGGGATGTTCGAATGGAGACAGGGTCAGCAAGTCGGCTGGAAGCTGACCGATGCCACCGATGGTCTGTCCAACACCGTGATGATTGCGGAAGTCCTTCAGGGTCAGGGGCGGGATTTG
>Ga0209017_10001335_pt1 | contig 19195 bp, 11 predicted proteins | sample YNPBryunderm2012_FD_185812 | JGI IMG/M metagenome (GOLD analysis project Ga0209017, IMG submission 185812) | Anoxygenic and chlorotrophic microbial mat microbial communities from Yellowstone National Park, USA - YNP Bryant MS undermat 2012... ... | reverse complement strand
GTCCCCCGACGAACTCATGGCCCACGACGACGATCAAGCCCGCATGAAGATCCTGCTCGACGAATTGGACGAACGCGAGTCGGCAGTGATCCGTCTGCGGTTTGGTTTGGACGAGTCGGTTCCCGAGGCGATGACCCTGCGTCAGATCGGCGAACGGCTGGGCCTGACCCGGGAGCGGGTCCGCCAGTTGGAACAGGCCGCCCTCACCAAGCTCGCCATCGCGTTCAAGATCGACCTCAAGGACGCCTGGCTGTGACGACCGACCCCTGCCCCGGTTCATCTCTCCTCAAGTCAACCAACCAGGGCAGCGCCCCTCCCTCGCCAATCGACATGGTTGCTAGCCCCGATCCTAGCAGGAAAAAACAGCAGTGCGATTGCCGCAAGGCCACCACCTCTCAATAATCCCCCGGCAACGGCGAACAACTCCATAGGCATGGCCAACTCGCGGAGTCCGGCCGAGTGGCTTCGCCTCACCCGCCTGGTCGCCCCTCGCGTCGGGGCCTGTCTTGAATCACGGGAGACCGTCAACCATGTGTTCCTTCATCAAGAAAACGGTGGTCGGATCGATCCTGGGCGTCGCCGCTCTGAGTCTGATCTTCGGAACTGCCACCCCTAGTTACTTTCGCGCCTTGCTGAGCAGTGCGCGTGACAACGTTAAGGCCAGCGTGCCGATCGAATTTGAGATCAACCGTCTGCGTCAGGAAATCCTCAACCTCGACGACATGATGCGGACCCAGATTTCGGTCGTGGTCGGCGAGGAGCAGGTCGTCAGCGAACTCAAGGAGCAGCTGGCCGCGAACCGCGACCGGCTCGACCGCGAAGCGCAAGCGATCCAGGCGCTTCGCAAGACTTTCAGCGGCTCGGACGTCAAACTGACCTCGGGCACCCCTGCGTCGTTCAGCCCGGACGAGGTGGCCCGCGAATTGGAACGGCGGTTTAGCCAGTTCGAGCGTCTGGAACGAATCGTGGCTCAGCAGGAGCAAACCCTGGCCCGCCGTCAAGACCTGATTGCCCGCAGCTATGAGCAACTCCAGAACTTCAAAGTGAAGAAGCAGGAGTTGCTCTCGCGGATCGAAAGCGTCGAAGCTCAGCTCAAGGCCAACCGGGCCGCCGCCGAGCCAGTTGCCAACCCGGTCGATTCCTCGGCCCTGACCGCGATCGAAACCTCGATCCGCGACCTGGAAAAGCGGGTCGAACGCCAAGCTCGCGAGCAGGAAGTCATCAACCAGTATGTTGCCCCCGCCACCGTGGAACCCCGACCGGCCTTCAACGACGTTCTGAAACGGCTCGACGACCGCTTCGGCAAGGTCGAATCCAGCTCGACCGACCTGTGACGCGACCTACCCCGGCTTCGAGTAGCGCGTGAGCGTGACGCAATCCGATGTTTGGACCGGACCCGAGGCGAGGTGGATCGGATCATCCCGGAGCGAGGCTGGGCCAGTGACGCAACAACCGTCACTGGTCCAGCCTTCCGCTCCCGCCGGCCCGCCACGCCTTTACGAAAGCTCAGACCCCGAATCCCGCGGTCGGAACCTTCACTTTCGTTCGTTTGGCAAGGCGGGTCGATCACGCCTCTAGTTGGTCGATCCGCACTGTTCCGCGCGCCGCGCTGGAGAATCGAAGTCACGGCCGCAACGCGACTAACCTGCAGAACCGCGCCGGTTTTGCGCAGCGGAACGCCACCGCAGCGAGAACCAACCAAACGTCAACGACGCGCGATCCCGATGAGTCTCAGCCGAGCCGACCTGCCCCCACCCATCTCCCCGGCTCCATCCAGGCGCGGCCGCCTGACCTCGCGTCGGCCTCAAAAACCCATCGGGGTGGGGACGGGTCGTTCGATTCGTTGGGGTCACGGTGGCGCGGCCGCCAACCTGGCTTGATCGCGTTGTGGCCTTTCCCGTCCCGAACGAAACGAACATTCCCCAAGTGAACTCGCCCATTTAAGTTAAGTTATAAGGATGGTCCTCGGATGTTGGGACGCTGGCGACTCGCATTGCGACAGGCGGAGGAGGCGGCCCGCGCGGGTCGCCTTGAGGAAGCCATCGGGTACACTTTGCCCGAGGATGTGGCCGATCACCGCCGCCTGATCCAACTCCGCGCCCGTCTGGTGGCTGACCTGGTTGGTCGCGCCCGGCGGCGTCTGGAGGCCGAGGATTTCGACGGCGCGATGGACGACTTGGCGTTGGCCGAGAAAAGCGGAGCCCCCCCCGACGATCTGGCCCCGACCCGCTTGGCCATCGCCCGCCTGTTGCTGCCCGGCTTGCGTCGAACCCTGGCCTCGGGCGACCCGGTCGCGGTGGCCGAACGTCTGGCCCACCTGGAACGCCGTCGGATCACCAGCTTAGAACTTGCCCGCCTCAAAGAGATCGCCTCGGTTTGGCATCGCGCGTTGGCGGCAGCTCGTCGCGCAGAGTTCGCCGAAGCCCGCGACTTGCTTGACCGCGCCTTACGCCTGGTCCGCCTGGACCGCCCGATCTTCGTCTCTTCGCCGCTCGGCCAGTCGGGATCGGGATCGCCCCCTTCGCCACCCACCCCTACCACTTCCGCCACCCCCGCGGTCTGTTCGCTCGCCACGTCCGAGGATCTGAGTTTGGAGGCCCCCTCCGTCCATGCCTCGGGCGAGGACCCGATGGAGCAGGTGTTGCTGGCCACTCGCCGCGAGTGGGACCGCCGTTGCGAGACCCTGGCGACCCAGATCGAGACCCTGCGGGCCGCCCTGGCGGCTGAGCGTTGGATGGAAGCCGTGGTGACCGCCGAGGCAATCCTCGAACTGGCTCCGGACCACCCCACCGCTCGACAACACCGCGACCTAGCAGCGCGCATGGTGGGAGGAGCGGCAGAGGCGAGGGCGTCCTCGTCCGGCTCGCGTCCCCGCGGCTTCGAGGCGATCGGCAAGGCTCAGGTGGTTGAGGCCACCCGCGCCCGCTTGGGCCGAACCGACGTGTCTCCCCGGAGCGGACCCCACAGTTCGGACCCTACGCCCGGCTCGGGCGACACCTTCGAGATCCTCTGGCTGGACGAGACCCCCCGCCTTGTCCGCCCACGCGGACAACGTAGAGGTTATCCACACGATTGGGCGATTCCCGGCGGCGAGAGCGGTCTGCGCCCTACGATCGACCGTCACGGGCCTCATGGACGGTTGTTGCTCTGGGCCGATGGGGTCGGCGGCCATCTCGTCTGCTTGGACGATCATGTGGTGCTGGGCCGCGCCACACCGGACGGCTTGGCCGATGTGCCTCTCATTCCCCCGACCGCAACGGAGCCAGGCGTCCACGACGATTTGGCCGAGCAGCACGCGGTCCTGACCCGCGACGACGACACCCACTGGATCAAAGCGCTTCATCCCGTTCGGCTCAACGGTCGGCTAATCGAGTCCAGTCCGCTGAAGGATCGAGACCGCATCGTTCTAGGTCGGGGCGTGGAGTTGGAATACCGCAAACCCGACCCCCTCAGCGTTACGGCTCGGCTGCGCGTCGAGGGTCAGACCCGCCTGCCCCGATCGCTGCGGGGCGCGATTCTGATGGGCGATCACTGTCTCGTGGGAGGCGTTGGACCGGTCCACATCGAATCCATCCCCCCCAGCCAACCCTGGACCCTGTACCGCCATGACGGGGTGTTGTGGTGCCGTTCGGACGAGGCGTTCCGAGTAGACGGCGGTCCGCCCACCCGTCGCGCTCCCCTGACCACCTCCTCCACCGTGATCGGCGATCTGTTTTCGCTCAAACTCGAGCCGCTCAAACCCCGCGCCGCCTTGACCCAATAACCTCATCCTGGTTTGGCGTGGATTGACGGTTCAATCACAGCGCGTCATCATGCGGGTTTGTTGGTCCGTCCGATCCCTCGATCGGACCGATCCCGACCACCCGGGTGGACTAGACTAACCTCAGAAACACGAACATTCAAGATCAGGCGCGGACTTCTTCCTTCCACACCCGGCCCGGTAGTCCGATGGTGGAGCGGCCTTGACCATGAACCCCAACCGTTCCAAGTCTCCCGGCTCGACACCCACCTACCCGGTACCCGATCCGTTGGTCGTTGCCGACCACCGGACGCCGACGGTCGTTTGGAATCCGCCCTCGTCTCCAAACACGCCGGTCGGATCGATCCGGGCCACCGCCTCTCATCCCTTTGTCCAGGATTTCGGCCTTACGATCTCCGACCGGCCCACCTCGGCCTCCGACGAGGAGGAGAGCGACCCGCCGTCACCCCACCTGATCCCCAACCCAGCCCACGCTCATCCCGACTACCGATTCCGACCAGGGGATCGTCCCCTGGAGGATGTCATCGTCCTCAAACCGATCGGTCGGGGCGGCTTCGGCGAGGTTTACCACGCTGTGTCCGAAGCCGGTCGGGAACTGGCTTTGAAATACGTCTCGCGCAATTTCGAGATCGAACGTCGCGGCGTGACCCGCTGCATGAACCTCAAGTGCCCGCATCTGGTCACGATCTTCGACGTCAAGCGCAATGCTGCCGGCCAATGGTTCGTGCTGATGGAGTACGTGGCCGGTCCCAGCCTGGAATCGCAACTCAATCAGCATCCCAACGGCCTGCCCCGCCAGGAGATCCTCCGTTGGATGGACGGCCTGGCGACCGGAGTCGATTTTCTCCACCGCGCCGGGATCGTGCATCGCGATCTCAAGCCCGCCAACCTGTTTTGGGACGAGGGCACCGTCAAGATCGGCGACTATGGACTGGCCAAGCAGATCCACAACACACGAACCGCAGGCCGACGCGGACATCGCCACTCTGAAGTGATCGGCACCTGTCACTATATGGCCCCCGAAATCGGCAAAGGGGATTACTCCCATCGGGTGGACATCTATGCGATGGGCGTGATCCTCTACGAGATGCTCACGGGGCGCGTTCCCTTCCACGGCGAAACTCAGCACGAGGTCATCCAACGCCACCTTTGCGACCTGCCCGATTTGGAACCGATTCCCGAGGAATACCGCGACGCGGTCGCCAGGGCGCTGCACAAAATCCCCAAACGCCGTCCCGAAACGGCGCGGCAACTGGTCGAGGCGATCCGCATCAGCGCAACGCCATCGATTACGCCAGCGTCCCCCCCGGAGATCGTCTTCGTGATTGAGGACGGACGACTGATCGCTCGTCCGTCGGAACGTCCCGCTCCCGACATCGACCTCGTGATCAACGACCAGGGCCAGCTGGTTTCACCCGAGTCGTCGCTCCTGCATCAGGAACTCCCCTTGGAGGAAGTGAGCAACGTTGCGACCCCGCCATTGCAATTGCGCCAGAACCAACCCGACGCGGTCCCCGCTCCCGCCGCGTCGTCGCCGCCAGCACCTCCTCCTGCCCGACCATCTCAGGCGTCGCCGCGTTATGGACGATTCCAACGGACGTTGCCCTCGATGTGGCTGTCACGGTGGTGGTCCTGGGCGCGGACGCATAGCCTAGGCCTGGTGTGGCGGATTGTCCGCAGCCGATCGCGGTTTAGGGCGAATTCGAGCCGCTCCCACATCGCAGATCGCTCGGCCCCGGTCAAGTCGGGCCAAGAGAACGATTCGGGCGTCCCGTCAGTGTGGGGGTGGATCGGCTGGTTCGGTTCGCGTCGCGGCGTGTCGCTGGGATCGGGGGGACGGTTCGGGTTGGTGACGGCGGGTTGGTACGACCTCATGCCGGCGTTGATCCTGGCACCGCTTCTTTGCGGCGCTCTAGTGCCGCCGGGCTTGGTGGTGACCGGCACCTCGTTGGGCGAAGCGCCCCAACGGGTCGCCTTCCTGGCATTGGCACCGCTGACGGCGGCTTGGATTTGGCTCATCCACGCAGGGTTCGGCAATAGACAGGCTCACCATCCCCTGCGATCGCTACGTCGTCTGGTGGACCTGACAGTGGCCGGGGCGGCCTGCGGGACGCTCATGGCCGTTTTCGCCCGGTTCACGCACCTGGACCTACCCGACCTGTGGCACTTCCCCGCGCTACTGGCCGACGTGGGGCCCTGGCGGGTTGAGGGAACCGATCGTCCGAGCGTTTGGGGATTCCTCGCCTATCACGCCGCGCTGTTTCCCGCGCTGGGGCTATGGAACCCGACCGGCTCGGGACGATCTAAACGGTTGCGTTGGGGTCCAGTCGTGGGAGCTGCGCTGGTTAGTCTGGCTCTGGGCCATCTGCTGCCCTACCCCGAACCTTGGGGCCTGCTTCCAGCCGTTGGGGTCGCGGTGGTCGCCCAGGTGGTTCGTCCCCGAGTTTGATTGGACCACGGTTCACACAAATAACACATCATTTGATCGAGTGACCTCTCATCCAAGATTTCCAACAGGACGACGCCTTTTCGAGGTCGCCCCCGCCCGCGTTCACATCCGTGTTGGATTGGAGATGCTGCAATGAGTGTCCGTCTTCTCCCCTTGATTGGACTGCTGAGTTGGGCGGTGATTGGCCCCCAAGGGTGGATGGAGACGCACGCATGGTCTCAACATCCATCCCCGCCGGGCGGGACCGAGGCGTCGGTCGTCCCACGACCAACCGACGCTCCGCCCGCTTGGTGGTTCCGCAACCAAGGCCAGGAGGCGTCCTGCGTCCTGTCCCAACCCAACGACGACGATGGCGGATTCACCGTGCTGGGCCGCCCCGCGGTGGATCGGGTCGAAGCGCGTCGTCACGCCGAGACGGCCGCCCGCGACGTGCTCACCCGTTGGCTCATCGCCAAGGGCCGCCCGCATCTGGCCGCTTGGGACTTTCCCGAAACGACGTGGCGGGCCATCCTCATGGACGAAGTGTGTCAGGTGATTCCCAACGACCCGGCAAGCCTGGTTTACGAAGAGGCCCCCTCGCTGGTGCAAACTGGCTTCCGTCTGGACCTTTCCTCGGGTATGCTAGCTCGTCTGGAGCAAGCTCACGCTGAATGGCGAATGCAGCGGCGTTGGATTCACACGGCAGGCGTGGCGGGATTCCTGTTGGTGGGCTTCCTCCTCCACCGACTTGCCAATCGATTCGACGACCTCACCCGTGGCTATTTCAGTTGGCCAATCCGCGCGGTTTGGCTCATCAGCACCCTTGTCTGCGGCGCGGTGATCGCCTACGGGCTTTCCTGAGCCGGCCACCTCCTCACCGAACCTCGTCCGATCCGGGCCAGCGACGCAGATCCCAAGGCGATCCGATCATGGCTGACCAAACCGACCTGTTGCTGGTGGAACAACTTCGCGCCGGGAACGAACTGGCCTTCGAGCAGTTGGTCGATCGCTACCAAGGGCGTCTCTTGGCCTTCGCTCGTCGCAAGCTGCACAACGCCAACGCCGCCGACGACGTGGTGCAAAACACCTTTGTGGGATTTCTCGTCAGCCTGCCCAACTACGACGAAACCCGCACGGCTCTGGAAAGCTACATTTTCTCGATCGCCGCCCACAAGATCCAAGACTACATCCGAGCCGAAGGCCGTCGCCCGGTCAAACAGTTCGGCTCTACCGACGACGGCCGCCCCATTGACGAAGTGCCCGGCGACTTCCGCCCCGCCTCCAGCGTGATGCGCAGCGATGAACGCCGCGACCGTGAGGAACGATTTCTGGCCGAGACCCTCGGCAAACTCATCCGCGACTGGGTAGCCAAACGCGAGTTCACCCGGCTCAAATGCGTGGAGCTGATGCTCGTCAACGGCCGCCCCAACAAGGAGGTCGCCGCCCTTCTCGGGCTCACCGAGCAGGCGGTCGCCAGCTTCAAACACCAGGTCAAAACCAAACTGACCGAAGAAGCCCGCAAAGCCGGCGTCGCCGCCGACCATCTGCTTGGCGAGGCCGAACCAACGTGACGCAGCACGCCTCGCTTCACGCTCGTAACGACGGCTCCAGAGGCGGTATGACACTGGGGCACCTTGACCAAACGGATGCGTTGATTTGCCTATTCGATCTTAACCTTAACTCGGTTCGGTTTCGGTTCAGGATGGAGCGCCCGCCTCATGGCCACCGACCCTCCCCGTGCGATTGACGAGGCGATGCTGCGCGACTTCCTGGCGGATCGGTTGCCCCAGGCGGAGATGGCCCGAGTGGAACGGGCGCTTCGGGAATCGGCTCAACTCAACGCCCTGTGTCAAAAGATTCGACTGGAACGTGAAGGGATCGACCCGCTGGCCCACAGCCTGGGGGCGATCTGGATTCGCCACCGCCTCACCTGCCCCACCCGCAGTCAGTGGAGCTCCTACCTGCTGGGTCTGCTGGAAGACGACCTGGCCGACTACATGACGTTTCATCTCAATGTCGTCGGCTGCGAGGTATGTCGCGCCAACTACGACGATCTACGCGATCTGGCCGCTCGGGCCGCCGGCAGCGATCAACCCTTTCGAGCGCTGCGCGACCGGATTCTTCGCACCGGTCGCAATCTTCTGCCTTCCGAATCCGATGGGGAGTAAGTTTGTGAACGTGAGGAACTGACCTTCCCCCGCGTCCCGTTTCGCCTCCGTTGGCCACCGCATAGCGTTCGACTCTTCCACGTCCGGACGGTCCGCATTGCATGGCCGGTTCGATTTCGCTTTGGTTTGTGGTTCCGGTTCGCCAGCCTCGTTCCTCCACCCGATCCGATCCGATCCGAGACCGCCCTTCGTATGAACAACATTGTCACCGTGGACCTCGGAGACCGCTCCTACGAGATTCGTCTGACCGCCCAGACGCGGTACGAGGAGTTTCTGGCCGCGTTCCGTGCTGACTTGAGACGAACTTGGGCGGGTCGCTCCTGCCGCAAGGTGATGGTGGTCACCGATCGCATGGTCGAACCGCTGGCCCGCGTGTTCGCGGATGCTCTGGCCTCGGCCGATTTCGAGACCCGTCTGATCGCCGTTGAGCCAGGCGAGAGATCCAAGTCACGCGAGGGACTCAACTGCCTTCACGACGCCCTGATTGACTTCCGAGCCGATCGGCACACCACTGTGCTGGCGGCGGGAGGGGGGGTGGTGGGCGACCTCGCGGGCTTCGCGGCCGCCACCTACGCCCGCGGTCTGCCCCTGTTCATGATCCCCACCTCGCTGCTGGCTCAGGTCGATAGCGCGGTGGGCGGCAAAGTGGCAATCAACCACCCCAAGGCCAAGAATATTCTAGGAGCGTTTCATCAACCCATCGGTGTTTGGATCGACCTCAGCCACTTGAGGAGTCTACCGCCCCGCCAGCTGCGTTGCGGCCTGGCGGAGGTGGTCAAGCATGGGGTGATCCTCGACCCCGACCTGTTCGAATTCGTTGAACGCCACGTCGCCGACTTGTTGGCGCTGGAACCCCACGCCCTGACGCGGGTGGTGGCCGATTCCTGTCGTCTCAAGGCCGGTGTGGTCACCCGCGACGAACGCGAGGAGACCGGGTTGCGGGCGATCCTCAACTTCGGCCACACCGTGGGTCACGCCGTCGAGGCGGTGGCCGGCTACGGCGGCGATCTCCCGCACGGCGAGGCGGTCGCCATCGGCATGGTGGCCGAGGCCGAACTCGCCCGACGTCTCGGCTGGGTCGGACCAGACTTGCCAGCCCGTGTGGCGGCCTTGTGCGTAGCGTTGGGGCTGCCCATCCGCGCGCCGGGACTGTCGTTAGACCTAGTAAGGACCGCCATGACCCTGGATAAAAAAAATCAGGCCGGACGGGTCCGCTTCGTGCTACCACGTCGCCTCGGTCTGGTTGAAGTCACCGACGAGGTCAGCGACGACCTGCTGAACTCGGTGCTGGAGGAGGTGGTGCGACCATGACCGGAATCGCCTCCGCCGATCCTTCGATGGATGGGGACCAGACACGTCGCGACTTGGTTCGGCTCAACATGGTGCCCGGCGTGGGGGCCGTAACCCTGGCAGCGCTGCTGGAACGGTTTGGCGACCCCTCCTCCATCCTCCGGGCTTCGGCCCACGACTTGCAGGGCATCCCCCACGTCGGTCCCAAATTGATCGACGGGTTGCGTTCCGCCCTCCGGACCATCGACGTGGAGGAGGAACTCGACCTTTGTCGTCGGTGCGGCGTCCGGGTCGTCACGTTGTTCGACCCGGATTATCCAGTTTTGCTGCGTCAGCTTGCAGACCGCCCGATCCTGTTGTACGTCAAGGGAACGCTCGAACCGACCGACCGCCTGGCCGTGTCGATCGTCGGCGCGCGTCATGCCACGCCCTACGGCCGCCGAGCCGCCGAGAAACTCGCCGGAGCCTTGGCGCGGGTCGGTCTCACGGTGGTTTCCGGCTTAGCCCGCGGCATCGACGGGACCGCTCACCACGCCGCCCTCGAAGCCGGGGGGCGCACCCTGGCGGTCATGGCCAACGGTCTCAACTCGATCTACCCTCCCGAACATGATCGCCTGGCTGATCGCATCGTGCAGCAAGGCGCCCTTCTGAGCGAGTCGCCCATGCGGTTGGAACCCCGCGCCAACCTATTTCATCGCCGCAACCGGATTATCAGCGGTTTGAGCTTGGGGGTGGTGGTGGTCGAAGCCACCCCCAAAAGCGGTTCGATCGTCACCGCCAAGCATGCCCTGGAGCAAAACCGCGAGGTCTTCGCCGTGCCCGGTCCGATCGACTCGCTGTCCAGCCAAGGTTGTCACGCCCTCATCAAGGAAGGAGCCAAACTGGTTGAAAGCGTGGACGACATCCTCGACGAGCTTCGCGTCCACCTGACCCCCTTGGCCTCGACCGATCCTAACGCGAATCCACCAACCGCGACCCCAGACCGATCCCTCTCCAAGAATGTCAAGATCACGACCAAGACCATCGCCGCCCCAACCCAAGTCGTCTCCAACGATGAGGCGTTCCTCTTCGACCTCAAGGCGTTGCAGGATCAAGACACCCACCCAACCCTCAACAAGAACGAGACCCAACCCGACCCCAGCTCAAATTCTCATTCTCACAACCGCGGGGCCTCGACCGAGCCGGTCCCACCCGGCTTGATTTTGTCGGAACGCGAGCGGATCGTGTGGGAAACGATCGGAACCGCGACCCTGCACATCGACGCGATCATCGCCCAATCCGGCTTGGATCCCGGCTCGGCGATGGCGACCCTGGCGACTCTGGAGCTTCGCCGCTTGATCGGCCGACAGCCCGGCCAGATGTTCGCTCGTCTCCGCTAGAGAGCCAGGGAAGAGAAAACACAAAGAGGACCCCAAAACGAGTGGTGGATGGCGCGAGGAGGTCACGTCACGTGGAGTTGACACCCCATGATGCCACACTCGAACCGTCAACCCCGCGGTTTCCTGCCTGGTTGACCATCCCCTCAATCCCGCTGGAAATCTCCGGAGAAGGAGCGCGGTTTCAGACGATTCAAAAGCGGGAGACCCGCGCCGTCCCAATCCGATCGGACCTTTCCCACCCTGGAGAGTCCCCCGATCGCCCGCTTGCGATGGCCTCGCGCGGAGGATGGACCCCAGTTCGATCGAAGGATGAGCCTCATGACCGTCGGCGACCTGGAACGGAACCTGTTGTTTGGCGTTCTGGCGGTTCAGCACCGTTTCATCCCCCCCTACGTCCTGACCGCGGGCTTGCAAGTCTGGTTCAAGCAACTGGAACTGGAAGGCCAGGCCTCCCTATCCCGGATTTTCCTGGAACACGGCGCGTTGTCCGGATCCGATTCCCAGGTACTTGAAGGTCTCACAGTTCATCAACTGGCCCGTTCCGGTGGCGACGTGCTCTGCGCCCTGGCTTCAGTTCCAATCTTCTCCGAACTCTACGGCGACCTTCAAAAAGTCGGTTCGTCCCACTTGCTCGATCTGGTCCAGCGCGTCCTCGCCGACTTCGAGCCCTCCACGCCGCTTCCCCAGCCGGATTCGGCGCGCACGGCTTCATCCGCTCCCGAGCCAGCCGCTCCGTCGGCGGTCGAGTCCATCCCACCATCTCCCCCTCCTCCGGTTGCGACCCCACCCGCGGCTGTGGTCGAACCCCCGCCGCAAACCGTCGCCTCGTCGTCGGCCAATCAGGCTGAGTCGTCAACCCATCAGGTTGAGGTGGAGGCACCGCAGCCCCCAATCTCCCCCACCCTGGCCACCGCGTCCAAACCAGGGAAGGCGACCGTCGTTGCGGACTCGGTCCTGACCGCGACCGCGTCCCAATCGCCTCTTCCTCCCACGTTCGCGTCGGCCGCTTCGACCGATCGGTTTACCCTGGCCGAGGTGTTGGGTGAGGACGATCAGACGGTCTGGATTCGGGCGTTCGATTCGGAGTTGGCCCGCGAGGTAGTCATCCGCCGGCTCAAGCCCGCCGCCGCGGCCAACCCTCAAGCAGTCCAAGCGTTCCGCGAAGCCAGCCAACTGCTGGGCACCCTCGACCACCAGGGAATTGGTCCCCTGCTGGATGTGGGCGAGACTGAGGAGGGACTCCCTTACCAAGTGATGCGTCTGGTGCGGGGCGAGCCGCTCAAAGCCGCGATCGAACGATTCCACGCCGCCTCCCTGTTGGATTCCAACCTCAACCCCGTCGCCTCGAAGTGGAGTTCCCGCGAGTTCCTCGACCTGCTCGTGCGGTTCCTCGATGTTTGCGACACCATAGAACACGCCCACCGTCGCGGCCTGGTCCACAGCGCGCTGAATGCCGAGGCAGTGATTCTGGGGCGTCACGGCGAAACCCTGGTTACTGGCTGGGACCAGATTCGTCGGCTCGACGACGCCGACGACGCCGAGGCGCTCATCGCGCTGGATATTCGGGCCCTTGGCGTGCTGCTTGGTCAACTGATGACTGGGCGGGCCGAGCCGGGACCCGCCGTCACACCGGCGACCACCTCGCGGTCCCGCTCCGGAGCGCGGCGTTCGGTTCCCGTTCCCGAGCGACTGGAGACCATCCGCCGTCGTGCTCTGGAAGGTCCCAAGGGAGGGTATCGCCGGGTCGCCGACTTGGTGGACGACCTCAAAAGCTGGATGGCGCGCGAAAGCCAAGGCCAGTCCGCGGCCTCTTCCACCTCGCGCTTCGCCACCAAACGCGCAAGCGCCCACGCAGTCGCAGCCGCGGCCGTTCTCGTCGCGGTGGTCGGGGCCGCGTGGTGGTGGGCGGTCAACCAGAGGCCTTTCGACCGCTCTCCCGAGCTTTTGGCCCAACAGGGCGATGAACCCGAGTTGCCTGAGAACGGCGGTCCAGCTCGAAATCAGGCAACCCTGAAGCCAGGCGTTCAAACCCCGGACGAGGCCACCCTCAACCCGAACAATCCCGCGTCGGTCGCCTGGGATCGCCTGGCCCAGATTGAAACGGCCCTCCGCCAAGGACGGCTCGACGAGGCGGGCACCCAACTCGACCGCTTGGAGGCCGAACTCAAACGCCTCAACGACCCCCGCGACCCCCCAAGCAACCCCGAACGCCTCACCGCCCTCAAAGCAATCAGCGCCCGACTGCGGAGCGAGTGGGAGACCATCCGCCAGACCAATCAAGACACCTTTGATCGCGAATGGGTCGAACGAATCGCCCCTCTGGCCGCTGCGCGTCTGGGCTTGATTCCCGAGCCACCGATCGACCCCTCCAAGTTGGAAGAGATCCTCATGGCGCTGGGGCAACCCGCCCGCACCGAGGGATTGTCGGCGGCTCGCAAGCGGGACGCCGCGGTGTTGCTCTGGTTGACGCTGGATCGAATCCATCGCGAATCCGGCAAGGTGATTCATCCCGACACCGCCGAACCGTGGTGGCAACGGATTCGGGCCTTGTCGGATGACCCGGCGCTGAGTGACGCGGTCGCCGCGCTCAAAGCCGATCTACTTGATCGGGCGGGACAAACCGCCGACGCCGCGGCGATCCGAGCCGCGCTGGTGGGGCGACCAGTTCCCTGGGTGGTCGTGTTGCGGGATCGTCTGATGACGACTCGCCACACCTCCTCCACCGAGCAAACCGGCGAAGAGCGCTGGGATCTCGGTTGGGTTCGGCCCGGTGGGTTGACGACTCCCCGCGACGACGGCTCCCCCGACGCACCCAGCCGTCGCCACGCCCTGCTCGCCCCTATCAACGTCGGCCCCAACGCAGAACCGCTGGTCCGTTTGGCCCAGGCGGGCTCTGACTGGCGCCACGGGGACGCCGCCCGTGCTCTGATCGAGTTGAACGCGCTACCCGAACCCTGGAAAAGCGCTGCTCCGATCCGCTGGGCGCGGAGTTTCGCTTTGGCCGCCCTGGGCAAACCGGAGGAGGCCGAACACACGCTCGGCCAGGCGATCGACTCGGGTGAGCCGGCGGTGAGACTAACCCGGGGAGCAATTCACGCCGCGCGGGGAAACCGCGACGAGGCCCGCGCGGTGTGGCGTGGTCTCTTGGAAGAGAATCCGGCCGGGCCGTGGGCCTGGCGGGCCGCGTTGAATTTGGTGAGCTTGGAGGTTGAGGAGAAGCGTTGGGACCGTGCCTTGGCGTTGCTGGAAACACCAGCGATCGCCTCCTCCCCCAATGCGCGAGCCGTTCTTCTCGCGTCGCGGGTTCAACTCCTGACCCGGTTGGGTCGTGTCAACGAGGCGGTTCAATCTTGGACCGACCTCGTAGCAATCCTGGGTGAGGAAGCCGCGCGGCGACGTCTTGGTCCCCCGCCGTCGCAACCGACCTTGGTCGCTCAGACGGCTCCCGCTTCCGCTGGCGGGTCGGCATTCTCCGGGGGCAATCCCCCCTCGCCTCCATCCATTCCCCCCAATCGTTCCCCCGCGGCGCCCGCCGAGGTGAACACAGATCCCGTCGAGATTGAGTCGAGCGACGCCACCAGCGCCGAGGCGTTCCGCCGTCGGGGGCTGGCGCGCTTGGAGGCGGCTGCGTCCGAGGCCGAGAGCGATTTCGACCGCGCTTTGGAACTCGATCCAACCGACGTTTCCGCCCGAGTGGGCCGAGCGTTTGTTCGAATCCGCAGCGGTCGTTGGCGCGAGGCATTAGAGGACGCTCGCCTCTCTATGGCCTCCGAATCGGTTGCCGGGGTCTCCACGTCGGTAGACCCCCTGGCCCAGGCGTCGCCCGACGACCTGTTCCGCCTAGCCGTGGTCCACGCACTGGCGATCCCCTTGATTCAAAACGACCCCACCCTCGAAGAACGCCTGGGGCTGGTCAGCCGTTGCCGAACCGAGGCCACCCGTTTGTTGAAAGCCTGTTTCGAGCGAGCTCGAGTGATCGGTGACCCGCGATTGCCCGAGTACGTTCGACGCGCCAACGGCGCTGATCCCGACCTTGCCGCGTTGCGACGTTTCGAGACGTTCCGCAACGCCATGCGGCCGTATGAATATCGCTTGGAACGCTAAGATGGACGCGGACGCGGACGCAACACCAACCAAACCAAGCGGAACGGGTCGAGAAGGAGGGCCGCTGATGCCCGGACACGTCGTCGAGTCACCCACGCCCCCCGCTTGCGTTGCCGAGGCGATCCACCATTGCGTCGAAACGATCACTCGGCTGGTTGAAAAGGAGGATCTCGATCGGCGTGATTGGCTGCAATTGGGTTACAATCTGGGACGGCTCTCCGAACTCACCGGCGCGGGTCGGCAACCGTTTTGGGACGCCTGGAAGGAGCCGGTGGCGGTGTTCGACCGCGAATCCCTCCATCGTCTGGCCGGAGCGTTGCGAACCCGTTGGGACACGTGCTTCCCCCCCTCTTTCGCCCACCTCGCCCCTCATTCCGATCAAAGGGCGAACCAGTCAACATGAGCCGGTCTCAAGAAGCCATTCGATTCAAGTCGGTCGTCGCGGTCCCATCGTCCTCCCGCGGCTGGCAAGCGCCTCACGGCCGATTCGGTGCGTCCAACGTCCCGACGACTGGAGAGGTCGGGTCGATCGAGGACACGACACGGCGTATCCTTTGAATCCGTCGTTCCATTCTGCTTTCAAACCCAAGCCGAAGTCGGAACCAATCCCAAGGGAGTTCCCCACCGATGAACACGATTCCAGCGCCTCCGCGTGTTTCCTCAACCCGCCACGATCGTGGACAACCACCTGTCCTGTTGGCCGTAAGGGGTCGCGGAATGGTTCGGGTTCTCGCCTGGCTGGGGGTTGCGGTCTTGGCCGCCTCGTCCGCCTGGGCGCAAAAACCGCCCGCGACCTCGACCCGCGAGACCTGGGACGCGATCTATCTCTCTAACACCAAGGTGGGACATATCCACACTCAAATCACGCCCCTGGTTCACAACGGTCGTAACCTCACGAGGGTGCAAGTGACCACCGTGATGGACCTCAAACGCGAGAAGGATGTCTCGCGGATCGAATTGAGGTTCGGCACCATCGAGGCCGAAGGGGGCGAGGTGCTGCGGATCGACTCGCGGATCAAGATGGGGGGGCAGGACCTTCAAGCCGGCGGCGACGTGGTCAACGGCCGGATGAACTTCACGCTCAAAACCGGTGGTCGCACCACCAGCCAGATCATCGAATGGACCCCCGAGACTCGCGGTCCCTACCACCCCGAACTCGACCTCAAGACCAACCCGCTCAAGCCGGGGGAAAGCCGAACCTACCGGATTTTCCTGCCCCAACTCAACCAACTGGCGCTGGCAACCCTGACCGGCATCGGCAAGGAGACGACACCGCTTTACGGTGCCAACCGCGAAGTTTACCGGGTGGACGGCAAGGTGACCGACCTGAACGGCAAGTCAATTGCTGGGATGAACACCACTTACTACCTCAACAACGAGGGTGAGGTCGTCAAGACCGTCACCGACGTATACGGCGGCATGACCACGGTGCGTACCACCAAGGAGACAGCGCTCGCGCCTGGTGGTTCGTTCGACATTGTGCAGAACTTCATCATCAGTTCACGATTCCAGATTGCCAATCCGTATCAGACCCGTCAGGTTCAGTACAACGTCTCGATGAAGGACGCGGCGGTGGCTTCGATCTTCGCGGTGGACAACCGCCAGAGCCTGACGCCGGGAAGCGACCCCAAGACGGGTCGTCTGGTGGTTCGGGCGATGGGGCCGGAGGATGGTCAACCCGAACCCGGCCCGGTGGCCGAGGAATATCTCGAGCCCAACCCGATTGTGGATTCCGAAGACAGTCGGGTGGTCCAACATATGAAAGCTGCTGTTGGCAACGCGACCGATCCTTGGACCAAGGCTCAGCGGATTCAGGATTGGGTCCATCGCAACATGGTCGATAAAAATTTCGAGGTGACGTTCGCCACTGCCTCAGAAACCGCCCGCGCCCTAAGCGGCGATTGCACCGAACACGCCGTGCTCGTGGCCGCGATGTGTCGCGCCGCCAAGATTCCTGCCCGCGTGGCCATCGGCTTCATCTACGTTGATCGTCTCCGCGGCTTTGGCTATCATATGTGGACCGAAGTGTATGTCAATAACCGCTGGGTTGGCATAGATGCCTCGTTCCAGCAAAACGTGGTAGACGCAGTTCACATCAAGCTCAAGGATACCAGTCTCAAAGGGGTCAGCCCCTTCGAGCAGTTCCAGACCGTGGTGGAAACCGCCTCCAAGTTGTCAATCGAGCCGGTCGAAGTGCGATGAGACGTGGGTTCGTGTCAGGAACGAAGTGGCGCAGAGGGCGAGCGTTGCGCGGGGTCGAAGGCGAAGGCGAATTCGAGGCGTCGGCTCAGGAAGCTCGGTTTTTCGCTTTGCTCGGTCCCTCTTGCCCTTCAAACGTCTAGCCTCGTCCCTCTCACCTGACTGTTTTATCTTGGGCGGGTCCTTTATCCACTCCGGTCAGTAGACGCCGTGAAGAGGCCCGCCGGGCGCGGCTAAGGCATCGACTCGACGTTCGATTTCAGGGTCGTCCTCTAAAGGAGGAGCGTGATGTGGCTTGATGCGGGCGTCGATCACGAGCGGTCCGTGACATCCCCAGTGCTTGCATTCGGTGAAGGCGTTGACGCCGTCAATGTCGGATGCCGGGTTAGAGCGGGTGAAGACCACCCAGAGCCAGTTGCGTAGAGAGCGGGCGGTGAAGTCGGCGTCGTCCACCAACACCACCAGGGGAAAACCCTGGGGGATGCGGGCGGTTTCGCAGAACCCGCGATGTTGACGCGGGCCACTTTCCGAAGCGAAGCGTGGAGCTTGGACCACCAAGACACCTGGTAGGGCGACCTTGGGATGATCGAAGCCGTCGGGCAGTTTGAGCGGGTCGGTGGCTTGGTCCCAAGCGGTCGCCAGGTCGCGGCGCTTGGAACCGACGGCGGCGATCACCACCTTGGAACCCTGATTGAAGCCGTCGCCGGAATAGTCGAGGGTGTCGATCGTCGTGCGGGTTTGGAAATGAAGGTCGTTGGACCAATCGACCCGTTCGAGCCAGTGGCGCAGGAAGGCGGCAATGTCGTGGACATCAAGACTGGGGTCGTCCTCGTGGGCGACGATGAAGAGGTATTTGGCCAGCGACATTTGACCTTGGCCGAGGATGGCGTTGGCCTGAGTGAGCAGTTCCTGAGGGCGTCGCAGGGGGGCGTAGGGGACGTAACGTTCCGAGCCGATGGCCAACAGCAGGGGGTGGACCCCGGCGGCGTCCACGGCATGGACCCCTTTAACGCCGGGCAGAACGGTAGGGACCAACGGGCCGGTCAATTCGTGGATCAGTTGGCCGAAGGTGGTGTCCTCCTGAGGGGGCCGTCCCACAGTGGTGAAGGGCCAAACGGCGTCGCGGCGATGGTGGACCGCTTCCACCTTGAGGACGGGAAAATCGTGGACCAACGCATAATAGCCCAGGTGGTCGCCGAAGGGACCCTCCGGCTTGACGGTGTGAGGATCGACGGTGCCGGAAATGACGAAATCGGCCTCGATGGGAGCAAGCAGGCCGTTGGCGGCCGGGGCCATCTTGAGCCGTGCTCCTTGCAGAGCGCCGGCGAAACTGATTTCGGGCAGGCCCTCAGGCAACGGCATGACCGCCGCCAGGATCAGGGCGGGCGGTCCGCCGACGATCACGTTGACTTTGAGCGGTTCGCCCCGCCGGATCGCGGCGGCGTGGTGGACGCCGATGCCTCGATGCAGTTGATAATGTAAACCGACCTCGGCGTTTGGTTCATAGGAATTACCGCCGAGTTGCACCCGATACATGCCTAGATTCGACTTAGCCGGACCGGGACGGTCAGGGTCTTCAGAGTACACCAGGGGCAGGGTGACGAAGGGGCCACCGTCGCGCGGCCAGGAGATCAACCGGGGCAACTGATCGAGTTGCGTGCGATGTTCCAAAACCGGGCCGGTGCGGGTTCGACGGGGTAGAAGCGTCCAGGCGGTCTTCGGCAACCCGAGGAACCGCCAAGGCTTGCGCGCCAGACGCGCGGGGTCCACCTTGGCGTCCACCAACAACGAGATCGCCGCCAAACGGTCGCGGAACAGGTAACGTGCGCGGTCCAACGTGCCGAACAGGTTGGCGACCATTGGAAAC
>Ga0209017_10001334_pt1 | contig 19196 bp, 18 predicted proteins | sample YNPBryunderm2012_FD_185812 | JGI IMG/M metagenome (GOLD analysis project Ga0209017, IMG submission 185812) | Anoxygenic and chlorotrophic microbial mat microbial communities from Yellowstone National Park, USA - YNP Bryant MS undermat 2012... ... | reverse complement strand
GCTGACAAACCGACAAGCAGGGATCACAAGCAGGGATCAGTAGGTTTCTTCGTGCCACCTGTCTGCTTTCTTCAGTTCCTTCTGGAACTTGCTCCAATCCTGACCGGCTTGTTCGGCCAAAGGCCCCATGACGTTGTTGATCCCGTCCTCCATCCCCTTGAGGCCGCAGATGTAGGTGTAGGTGTTGGGCTGTTGCAGCATCTCCCACAGCTCGGCGCCGTACTCGGCCATGCGGTTTTGCACGTACATTTTCTTGCCATCGGGGGTTTGTTGCTCGCGGCTGATGGCGTAATCGACGCGGAAGCGATCCCCGTACTGGGCTTTCCAGGCCTCCAGATCCCCGTGGTAGAGCAAGGTGGAAGTGGTGGGCACCCCAAAGAACAGCCAGATCTTGCCCTGATAGTTGGGATCCTCCTCAAACAGGTGCTTGATGAAAGCGCGAAAAGGAGCAATGCCGGTGCCGGTGGCGATCAAGATCAGGTTGGCATTCTCATCTTCGGGCAGTAGGAAGGTTTTCCCCGATGGCCCCGTGATCATCACCTCGTCGCCTGCCTTCAAATCGGTGAGGAAGCCGGAGCAGACCCCCACCCCCGGCTGGCCTGTCTCTCTATCGACATATTCAGCCCGCTTCACGCTCAAAGAGACGGTGCGCCCCTCGCCATCATCGCCAAAGCGGGTGGAAGCAATCGAGTAGAGGCGGGGCTTGTGGGGCTTGCCCTTGGCATCTTCGCCAGGAGGGATAATGCCAACGCTTTGCCCTTCTAGGTAGCGGTAGTTGGGATCCGGCAAGCTGAGCACAATGTGCTTGGTCAGTCCGGGTGCTCCTTCACCGACAATGGAGTAGGTCTCCACGCAGTGGCCGATCAACGGTGCGTTGGGACGATACAGATTGACGACAACCTCTCGCTTTTCTGCGCTGGCAACCATACCTGCGATCTGCTCCTGGCACTGGGAGGAAATGAGTTTACATATAGCAAAATAGCAAACACCACAGCAGCCCGGCTGCTCAAATGGAACTTGTCAGAGGAGAAGCAGACGACCTTCGCCAGCCCCCCAGGCCGTCCTGAGAGCGGCAACCCCGGAAAAATAATCCCGGCCAAGCTCATCGGCCAAAAATATGGATTTTTTGTTAAATTGTTGCTTAGGGTGCCCACCTCTCTGGCCCACAAGCGGGTTGTGAGGTAACGGCTTCATTTGGTATCATGCAAGGCCGTAACAGTTGGTAACTTTTTAGAGCCTTTTTCTCAGTTTTGCCCTGCCCGTCCCCAAGGAGTTCCCATGGCAAGCAGTCCTGATCGTGTTGTGATGATTGGTGTCGCCGGAGATTCTGGCTGTGGCAAGTCCACCTTTTTACGCCGGCTGGGGGATCTATTTGGCCGGGATCTGATTACCACCATCTGTCTGGATGACTATCACTCCTTGGATCGCTACCAGCGCAAAGAGAAGGGCATCACGGCGCTGGATCCCCGCGCCAACAACTTCGACCTGATGTACGAGCAGGCCAAGGCGCTCAAGAACGGCCAAAGCGTGATGAAGCCCATCTACAACCACGAGACGGGGATGATTGACCCGCCGGAGCTGGTGGAGCCCAACCGCATCATCGTCCTAGAGGGGCTGCATCCCATGTATGACGAGCGGGTGCGCCAGCTGCTGGACTTTAAGGTGTACTTGGATCTGGCGCCGGAGATCAAGATTGCTTGGAAGGTGAAGCGGGACATGGCCGAGCGGGGCCACACCTACGAAGATGTGTTGCGCTCAATCGAGGCTCGCCGCCCGGACTTTGAAGCCTATGTCGATGTGCAGAAGCAGTACGCCGATGCCGTCATTGAGGTTTTGCCTACCCAGTTGTTGCCGGAGCTGGATCCAGAGCACAAAGTACTGCGGGTGCGGCTGATCCAGCGGGAAGGGGTGAAGTACTTCGACCATGTTTATCTCTTTGACGAAGGCTCCACCATTGATTGGATCCCCTGCGGCAAAAAGCTGACCTGTTCCTACCCGGGGATCCGCCTTCACTACGGCCCTTCCACCTACTTCGATCACCCAGTCTCGATTCTGGAGATCGACGGCACCTTCGACAAGCTGGAAGAGGTCATCTACATCGAGAACCACCTGAGCAACTTGTCCACCCGCTACTATGGCGAGCTGACGGAACTGTTGCGCAAGCACCCGGAATACCCGGGATCCCGCAATGGCTCTGGTCTGATTCAGATCATCGTGGGCCTGAAGCTGCGCGCCCTCTACGAGCAAATTCGGGCAGAAGCCAAAGAGCTGGCGGTGGCTTCCTAGTGTTTGCCCCGCTTAGGGGATCCCTTCGGTAAAGTGTTGGTGCAGGTCGGCTGACCCAGCATAGGTCGGCAGTAGGGCTTCGGTGTATGCAGGGATTCCAGTTGGAGATCTTTCCGGAGGGCCCCGTCTTAATCCAACGGGCCATCGAGATTTGGCAAGCTCGGTCAGCCGCTGCCATTCGCGAGCGGGGACGCTTTACGGTGGCCTTGGCGGGAGGGAGCACCCCCAAGAAGCTGTATGCTGCCCTGGCCCAAACCCCAGGGATCCCTTGGCAACAAACCTGGCTGTTCTGGGGAGACGAGCGCTATGTTCCCCCGGATCACCCTGAAAGCAACTACCGCATGGTGCGGGAAACCTTGCTGGAGCAGATCGGGATCCCGGCGGCTCAAGTTTTCCCTATGCCCACCCAAGCGGGGGATCCCCTTCGCGATGCTGCCGAATACGAGGCGACCCTGCGGCAGATTTTCGGTACAGAGTGCCCTTCTCTCGACCTGGTATGGCTGGGGGTGGGGGAAGACGGCCACACAGCTTCCTTGTTTCCCGACACCGCCGCTCTGCAGGTGCAGCACCGCTGGGTGACAGTGGGGCAAAAAGGGCAGGAGCCGCGTCTAACCTTGACCTATCCTGTTCTGAACCAAGCAGCCCAGGTGGTGTTCCTGGTAACCGGAGCGAACAAAGCCCCCATCGTGAAAGAGGCGCTGACCACCGAGGCCCACCTACCCTGCCAGCGCGTAAACCCCAGAGGACGGCTGCTGTGGTTGCTGGATGCGGCGGCAGCGGCTCAACTGCCCCTGCCCTGTGTCCCGCTGCTCAGCTAAACAACAGGCGGGCTAACTGCCGATGGGATAGGATCCCCAGGCCCACCGCCCCCAAAATCATCCCAGCCCATTCCAGTGGCCACAGGTTTGATAGCCCCAGCGGCCAACGCACCAGGTTTCATGGGTCGAGAACCGGCGGGGCAGGGATCCCTCAGGGGTTGCCGGGCAAATTCTTCAGTACTGGAATCACCAGCTCTTGGACGGGCAACGCTACGGGCTGGGCGGAGTCACTGCTCAGGGAGCTGGATGGCGCAGAAGGAGAAGAGCTGGGGATCTCGCCCATGGGCCGCAGTTGCCAGCGGATGATCTGCTCGCCGCGGTAAAAGGTGACCAACAACTGATCCCCTTGCGATTGGATTTGCCAAGTGCCATCGCCGCTGGTTACCGAAATATGGCCGCCGGAAAAGGGTGCATCCAAAGCCGGCCCCGATTGGCTCCAGATACGCCCGCCACCCGTTTCCAAGATCAATTGCACCGTCGCCCCCTGCCCCTGGCCGCTCAAAATTTGGCCGGTTCCGCTCCAAACTCGGGTTTCCGTCTGAGCCACGGCGGGTTGCCCAAGCTGCAGAACCATGAGCAACAGCCCTGCCCAGCTCCAGTGATTTCGCAGCCTCCCTCTCCCATCAGGGAAGAAGGAAGAAGAGCGAGAGAAACAAGCCATTGCACTCACGTTGATACCACGCGCCGCGATAGGACTGAAACAGACGAAGAAGAAAGCGACAAGGTGTCGCAGGAAGCAATCCTTTACACAGTCTTTTTCACAGTCTACCGAGAGGCTCCGGGATCCCTTTGCGCTCTCTTGGCTCTGGGTTGAGCCTGCTGCCGGAATCCTCCCTCGGCTTGATCCCAATCTAGCAATCTCCATCCCCCCAGCCAGGATGTAACCTGAGGCTCTAGCTGCGGGGATCCCCAGCAACCGTTTCGTCAATGCGCAGAGTCAAGACCCAGAGTGCCTCCGCCGCAATCGTAAGCCTCACTACTTGAGAGAAAGGAAACGCTCCAGAGCTGCCACCATTGCCGGTGGCCAACGGCGGACGGTTTTCACCCATTCCAGGTCGGCGTAGCGGGGATCCAGCCCTTGCACAGCCACCCAATGACTTTCGGCCTCTCCTTGCCGACCCTGCACCCAAAGGATGGCGCTGAGAGCAGCCCGCATATCTGGAAACTTCGGGTACTTGCGCACCAGAGCCCGCATCAAGCGCAGGGCAGCTTCTGTTTCGCCCACCTGGTAGAGGCTCAGAGCATAGTTGGCCTGAGCAAAGGCGTAGTCGGGAGCCAATTCTGTGGCGCGGCGGTAGTCAGCCAAGGCCTGTTGCCATTGGCCCAGCCCTGCTTCCGCATTGCCACGGTTGTTGTAGGCCGCCGCATCGTTGGGATCCAACTGCAACACTCGTTCGTAGTCTGCAATCGCCTCCTGCCACCGCCCCAACCCCTCCAAAGCAGCCCCTCGGTTGAGATAGGGATCCGGTGCCTCAGGGGCCAAACGAATGGCCTCAGCATAATCCTCCAGAGCTGCCTGCAGTTGGTGCTGGCTGACACGGGCATTGCCCCGGTTGCTCCACAGGGCCGGGTTGTCCGGCTGGATCTGCAACAGTTGAGTCCACAGGGCTTCCGCCTGGGCAAAATCTCCCCTCTGAGTAGCCGCAAAGGCCTCCTCAAACAGTCGATCGATCTCGTGATCTACCCTGTTGCTCGCTGCCGTTGCCACCACACCCGATCCAGGCCAGATAGGGATCCCTAGCCAAAACAGCAGCCCCAGCAGCAGCGCAGGGAGTAGGTTGGGTACACTGACGGACTTCATGGCTGCAAAAACCACCTTGGATGGGGTGTCCCCACCTGAAGCCATCGCCACAGAAGGGGGTCTGATGGTTAGCGCGCCCTGGAGGACTCGAACCCCCGACATCCGGTTTTGGAGACCGACGTTCTACCAACTGAACTAAGGACGCATTGGCCAAAGGTTACACCCGCTTACCCAGTGTAGCAGGTACACCCACCTTTCAAAGAAGCTGTTCCTTGCTATCCGCACTCTCTGTCTTGGCCTTGATACGAGTGGCTTTGCCCACCCGATCCCGCAAATAGAACAGCTTGGCCCGACGCACTTTACCCCGCCGCAGCACCTGAATCGACTCGATGCGCGGGGAGTGAATGAGGAAAACCCGCTCCACACCGATCCCTTGGAAAACCTTGCGCACCGTAATGGTGCGGTTGATACCGGAGTGGCGCATGGCAATGACCGTGCCCTCAAAGGCTTGTACCCGCTCCTTGCCCCCCTCTTGAATGCGAACTCCCACCCGTACCTGATCCCCAACCCGAATCTCCGGCAGATCCGACTTCATCTGGGCAGCTTCAATGGAGCGGATGATCTCCTCAGCGTTGATGCGAACGTTCATGGCCTTCCCGCGCTACCGGCAGTTAACCATGGTAACAATCGTCGCTGTTTTTTGTACAGAGCTGGCCGACATAGAGCTCAAGAGGTGGGAGACTGTGTTTACGCTTCCCCCATTTTTCCAATAGGCTAGACAAAGATAAAGCTTTTGTTACAAACGGGAGACTTTTGTGATCCTGCACACCGATGAGCCCAAGACGGGATCCCTGTCTACTCCCAGGCCTGCAGATCAGCCTCTGCCCCAGAGCAAACCCCGCCCCAAGAGATTTCCCTTCGGTTGGATGCTCTTGGGCTTGCTGTTGGCCGGCCTAGGGGGCAGCGGTCTCCTGATCCAGCGTCAGCTGCAGCAGCAGAGGGCAGAACGGCTGGAAAGATTGACGGTACCGGTTCAAGTGGTGGATCTGACCCAACGCCTGCGGGTGAGCGGCCAGGTGCAGCCGCTCCGCCAGGTGAATGTCAGCCCTCGCGAGTCGGGTCGCTTGGCGGAACTGTTGGTGGATCAGGGAGATGAAGTGGTGGCAGGGCAGTTGTTGGCCCGGATGGACTACGGCGATCTCGCCAGTGGCATTCGCCAAGCCCAAGCCCGCATTCAAGAGCTGCAAGCCCGTCTGGCGGAGCAACAGGCCGGAGAGCGCCCCCAGGTGATCGCGGCGGCCCAGGCCAGGGTGGATGCTGCCCGGTCGCAGGTGGACTTGGCTCAGAGGGAGTTAGAGCGCATCCAGGCCCTGGTGCAGGCGGGGGTGGTAGCCCGCAGCGAGCTGGATCAACGCTCGGCCCGCCTGGAACAAGCGCAAGCGGATTTGCGAGCTGCTCAACAGGAGTTGGAGCGATTGCAACTGGGGAGCCGCCCGGAAACCCTACAGCAAATTCAAGCCCAAATTGCCCAGGCACAAGCCGAGCTGGCCCAACGGCAATCCCGGTTGGCTGACACCGAAGTCCGCGCCCCCTTTTCCGGTGTGGTGGTGCAGCGCTTTGCCGAGGTGGGATCCTTTGTAGCTCCCACAACAGCAGCTTCCGATGCCACCGCAGCTTCTTCCAGTTCCATTTTGGCGCTGGCTCAGGGAATTGAGGTGCGGGCAGAAGTGCCAGAAGCCCAGATTGCCCAGGTGCGGGTGGGTCAGCCGGTGGAGATCCGCTCCCTGGCCTACCCCGACCGCCTGGTGCAGGGGCGGGTGAAGCGGATTGCACCCGCTACGGTGGTGGTGCGAGAGGTAACCGTCTTTCGGGTCTTCGTTGAACCGGAGCCTGGGGCCGACTTTTTGCGCACCGGCATGACTGTTTCGGTGGATTTCATTGGGGATCCCCAGCCTCAGGCTCTGACGGTGCCCTCAGTGGCTATCCTCCGGGAGGAAAGCCAGGAAGGCGTGCTCCTGCTGGATCCCCAAAGCCGGCAACCTGTCTATCGCCGCGTGGAAACGGGCATCACTCAGGGTGGAGTTACCCAAATCCTCTCCGGTCTGCAGGCAGGGGATCGGGTCTTTACTGCCCTGCCTCCTGGGGTGAACCTAGAGACTTTGATTAAAAGAGCGGAGCAACAGCCATGAGCCTGGCAACGGCGGCCAAAATGGCCTGGCAAATGGTGCGACGACATCGCCTGCGCACCGGGCTGAGCATGCTCGGGATCCTCATCGGCAATGCGGCGGTGGTGGCCATTGCCGGATTTGGCTATGCTGCCCAAGAGATGGCAGTGGATCAATTTCGCTCTCTGGGCACCAACTTGCTGATCGTCTTTTCGGCCAACTTGGGCCTAGCTGATGCCGGCAACATCCGCCCCCTCACCTTGGAGGATGTACGGGCTATTGCGGCGGAAGTGCCTGCCGTGTCAGCAGCTGTCCCCAGCCTGGGCACCAATGTGCGCGCTGTGCGAGGTGGAGTGGATCGCCGCTATGAGGCCACCGGCACTTGGCCGGAGTACTTGTCGGTCTTGAACCTGGAGATCGAGGCAGGCCGCTTCCTCTTGCCCTCGGATATCGAGGAACAGCGCCCGGTGGTGGTGCTGGGCAGCGATGCCGCCAGCCAGTTGTTCGGCCTGGACCCTGCCGCTGCCATTGGGGAGACCGTCCTGCTGAACAACTTGCCCTTCGAGGTAATCGGCACTTTGCGCTCGAAGCCGACGGTGTTTGGCAACAGCGATGCCGGAGTGTTTCTGCCGGTGGATGTGGTGGCCAATCGGTTGGTCGGGCGGCGTTCCCCCTACGGCACAGAGCTGACGGCGATTTTCGTCTCGGCCCGCTCTGAAGCCGATCTGCCTGCTGCCGAGTTCCAAATCCGCAACCTGCTGCGCCAGCGGCACCAATTGGTGGGAGAAGATGACTTCATCATCCGCAACCAAAAGGTGCTCCTGGATGGGTCGGCCAGGATTTTGAGCCTGTTGCGGGTGCTGCTGACGGGCACGGCGGCCCTCTCCCTGCTGGTGGGAGGGGTGGGGATCATGAATGTGATGCTTATCTCGGTTGCGGAACGCACCCATGAAATCGGGCTGCGCAAGGCGATTGGGGCGGATAGCCGGCAGATTTTGCAGCAGTTTGCCGCCGAAGCGATTTTCATTGCCGTGACCGGGGGGGTGCTCGGGATCCTCCTCAGCAGCGGCCTGCTGGTGGCGGTGCAGGTGTTCACCCCCTTGGCCACCCAAGTCGATGGGGTGGCAGTGGGAGTGGCGTTCTCCCTGTCCACTGGGATTGGGCTGGTCTTCGGCATTTTCCCGGCCCGCAAAGCGGCGCAACTGGATCCCATTGAGGCCCTGCGGGCCTAGAGATCGTATCCAAACAGGCGGGGATCCGCCGGCTGCCCATCGAGATCCGCCAGGCCATATTCTGCCCAGCGGCGATCCACCAAGCGGGCCACCTCCGGATCTGGAGCAAGGGGATCCCGCCAGGGAGCATCGGTTTCTGGGGGAATTTTGGTGGTGGCATCAATGCCCATCTTGCCCCCCAGACCCCGTTTTTCGGTGGCAAAGTCCAAGGTGTCAAAGGGGTTGTCCGCCAGAATAAACACATCCCGCTGCGGATCCACCCGCGAACACAGACACCAGAGCACCTGCCGTGGATCCCGCACATTGATATCCTTGTCCACCACGATCACAAACTTGGTGTAGCTAAATTGGGGCAGGGCGCTCCAAAAAGCCAAAGCCGCCCGCCGCGCCTGGCCAGGGTAGGCCTTGTCGATGGAGAGGATGGCTGCTTTGTAGCCCAGCGCCTCCATCGGCAAAAAGAAATCTACAATCTCCGGCACCTGCTGCCTGAGGATGGGGGTGTAGATGCGGTTCAGGGCCAGCGCCATCATGTCGTTTTCTTTGGGGGGCTTGCCGCTGAAGGTGGTGAGATAGATGGGATCCCGGCGGTGGGTCAAGCAGTGGAAGCGAATCAGAGGGGCCTGCTCGTTGCGGGGGCCATAGTAGCCGATGTGATCCCCGGCAGGCCCGTCGGGGGCCACTTCCCCAGGGGTGATGGTGCCCTCCAAAACGATCTCAGCATGAGCCGGCACCTGCAGATCCACCGTTTTGCACTGGGCCAGGTGCAACCCTTCTCCGGCGTAGAGACCGGCAAACAGCCACTCGGACAGATCCACCGGCAGAGGTGTGGCCGCCGCCAGAATCACCACCGGATCCACCCCCACCGCCACCGCCACCTCCAACTTTTGGCCCAGGGCCGCCGCTTTGCGCAGATGCCGAGTCGCCCCCCGCACCGACAGCCATTGCACCGTCATGGTGTTGCGGCTTTGCAACTGCAGGCGGTACACCCCCACGTTGGGGATCCCGTTTTCCGGGTCTTTGGTGACCATCAGGCCCAAGGTCAGCACCCGTCCGGCATCGCCGGGGTAGACCCGCAACAGGGGCAATTGGGTGAGATCCACTTCCTCTCCCCGCCGCACCACCTGCTGACAGGGAGGGATCAGATCCCGGCTGGGTCTCGCTTTGAAGACGCTAAGCAGCGCCTGTCCCAACTCCACCGCCTGGGCAAAGCTCCGCGGTGGCCGCGGCTGGTAAAGCAGGGCCAGCTTTTTCCCCAGTTCCTCCAGATCCTGAGGCTGCTCCATTCCCAAAGCCCAGCAAATGCGCTCCACCGTGCCCAGGGTGTTGATGAGCAGCGGCATTGAGGATCCCTTCACCCGCTCAAACAGCAGCGCCGGCCCCCCGCAGGCCAAGAGGCGATCGGCAATCTCGGCAATTTCCAGATCCGGATCCACTTCTGCCGAAATGCGGCGGAGCTGACCACGGGATTCCAGCAGAGCAATAAAACGGCGTAGATCTCTGGGCATGAAAGGGAACCTAAGGGCTTACTTGTCGCGATTGAGGGCTAACCCGCTCATGAAGGGCTTCTGCAGCGCAATAAACACCAGCAGCGGCGGGATACTGGCGATGATCGCTCCCAGCATCATGGGGCCATAGGAGGCCGAGCTATCCAGATTGAGCAGGGATTGCAGCCCCACCTGCACCACTTGTCGCTCTCGGCCTTGCACGATCAAGCGGGGCCACAGGTACATATTCCAAGCGTAAACGAAGTGAATCACCGCCTGCGCCCCGATGGCGTTCCAGCTCAAGGGGATCAGCACCTGGGTGAGAAATTGCAGCGGGTTGGCCCCGTCCAGTTGGGCCGCCTCCGCCAGCTCGCGGGGAATGTTGGAAAAATGCTGGCGAAACAAAAACGTGGCCGTGGCGCTGGCCAGAAAGGGCACGATTAAAGCGTAGTAGGTGGATCCCCAGCCCAAGTTGGTGACCAACCGCAGCAGGGCAATGATCAAGATTTCTGTGGGCATCATCAGCGTGATCAGCACAAAGCCAAAGGCCAGCCCTTTGCCGGGAAAGCGGAAGTACACAAAGGCCAGCCCGGCTAGCAGCGACAAAACCGTCTTGCCCACGGTGATCGCCACCGCCACGATGGTGCTGTTGACCATGTAGTGGCCCAAGTGCCGCGCCACCATCACCTGATGCCAGTTGAAGGCAAAAGAGGAGCCAAAGGTCAATTGATAGCGGAACACCTCGGCATTGTTCTGGGTGCTCACGAGCAGGGCGTACAACACCGGAAATCCCAGAACCAAGCAGGCCAGCACCAGGCCCAAATGCACATACCAACGCTCCGGGATCCAGCGCCGCCAACGCCAGGGAGAAGGCTCCACCCGAGTTGAACTGGGCTGGGCTACTTGAGATCGGGGATCCTGCAACAGTTGGGCCATGGCACCTCCGGACAGCAAACGCTGATGAGCAGATGGAGTTTCTGGGTCGATCTTCGGCTTCTCTTGTGAGGATAATCTGCCAGAGTTAAGGGCAACCTAAGGAAGGCCGGTCGCCTTAGCGGTGCGGAGCACCTCTGCCCAGACTTGCGAGTGCTTTCACCGGCGATGGGGAAACGGGTAGAGTAGAACAGCAGTATCTGGATAACCCAAGAGAGGATCCCATGACTCGAGGCTTTGGCCCCTTCGGCAAAATCCAAGAAGCGCTCAAGAAAGCCCAAGAGGTGCGCGATGGCGCTCAAAGGCTGCAAAAAGAGCTAGAGGAGATGGAGATCGTCGGCGAAGCCGGCAATGGGCTGGTGAAAGTGACGGTAAACGGCAACCAAGAACCCCTTAAGGTCTCTCTGGATCCCCAGATTCTCCAGGAGTCGGTGGATGTGGTAGAGGACTTGCTCCTGACGGCGATGGTGAACGCCTACACCCAATCTGCTGAGACGATGCGCAAACGCATGGAAGAGCTGACCGGAAACATCAGTCTGCCGGGGTTGGGACTGGGTTGAGCCCCACTTGCTTAACCCCGCTTGCTTAACTCTGTATGTACACTCGCCCCTTGGCTCGCCTCATCGAAGAGCTGCAACGGCTGCCCGGCATTGGCTCCAAAACCGCTCAGCGCCTAGCTCTCCACTTGATCAACCGGCCTGCCGGCGAGATCGAGGCCCTGGCCAAAGCCCTGCTGGAAGCCAAGCAGACGGTTCGGCACTGTTCCATCTGCTTCAACTGGTCGGCGGAGGATCCCTGTGAGATTTGCCGTTCGCCACAGCGGGATCCCTCGCTGTGGTGCGTGGTGGCCGATGTCAAAGATTTGATTGCGATGGAACGCACCCGCGAGTTCAAGGGGCTTTACCACGTTTTGGGTGGCCTCATCTCCCCCATGAACGGGATCGGGGTCGATCAACTGCACATCCGCGAGCTGGTGGCTCGGGTGGCACGGGAAAAACCGCAGGAGCTGATCTTTGCCATCAGCCCCAGCGTAGAGGGGGAAGTAACCATGCACGTGGTCAAGGATTACCTGAAGCCGGTTGCCCCCACCTTGCGCATGACCCGCCTGGCCTTCGGCCTGCCCATGGGATCCGAGCTGGAATATGCCGACGAGGTTACCCTGGCCCGTGCCTTGGAAGCGCGGCAGGAGTTGTGAGCCGCTCAGCCCATCAATCGCAGCCGGTTACCCCCTCCGCGCAGTAGGTGCTCCACCAGGGGTTGAAGTTGGCAGGATCCTCCGGCAGAGTGCTGATGTTCAGAAGTTCCTGGAAGCTGCTGTTGCGGCCTCCGTAGCGCAGGTGCATGTGCACCGGATCCCCGTGGGGTGCCCGCAGAATCACATAGGTGAAGGTCTCGCAACTGGCGTCTGCTCCAGGCTGCAACTGAAACAGATCCCAGATGGAACTGAGGGAACGATCGGGGTAGTAGAAGGGATCCGGCGCAGCCCCCCGATAGGCGTAGCGACAATTTTCCGCCAGGGGCTTTTTCCCCTCCAGATCGGCGTAGAAGGAGAAGAACTCCATCTTCTCAAACTTCACCCGCTTTGGATTGCGCGGATCGTTGGCCGATTGTTCCAGAGACGTATCCAGGGTAAAGACGCCATCAATTCCCAGGTAGGGCACTTTATAAGCATTGGGGGACACAATCTGCAGCTCTAAGGCTGCCGCAGCCGCTCCAAAACCCAAGAGACTCAAGCTGCCGATCAGCCAGGTTAGGGCCGTTGAAGAACCAATTTGGCGAGAGAGCATAAAACTTTGTTGTGCCTGTGTTGTGCAGTAAACTGCAGAGCAGTTTAGGGGAAGCTTTGAGCTCGTACCATCCCACTGGGGGGCATCTGGCGAGAAATTCGCCGACTGCAGGTGCAGCTCTGAGGAACGGGATCCCATCTGGATCCCAACAAGGCAGTAAAATTGAGGTCAGGCTCACCGTAGAGGGGCCAGGTTGGCTGCCCAAGCCTGACTGTCTGGAAACTGATTTTGAAAGCGAGGAAAACCCCGTGGAGCTAGCTGAGATTGAGGAGTTGATGAACAAAGCTGTGCAAGCCACACAGCGCTCCTTTAATACGGTACGCACCGGGCGGGCCAATTCCAGCCTGCTGGATCGCATTCAGGTGGAGTACTACGGCGTGCCCACTCCCCTCAAGGCCCTGGCCAGCCTCACCACGCCAGACTCCAGCACTCTCTTGATCCAGCCCTTTGATCCCTCGACCCTGGCGGCCATTGAGCGGGCCATTGTTGCCTCTGACCTAGGTCTAACCCCCAGCAACGACGGCAAGGTGGTGCGGCTCAACATTCCCCCCCTGACAGAAGAGCGGCGCAAAGAGCTGAGCAAACAGGTGGCCAAGCTGGCCGAAGAGGGGCGAGTCTCGATCCGCAACATCCGGCGGGATGGCATTGACTCGGTGCGCAAGCGAGAGAAAAATGGCGAGCTGTCTGAAGATGAGTCCAAAAGCTTGCAGGATGCCATCCAGAAACTAACTGACCGCTACATTAAGAAGATCGATGAGCTGCTGGCAGAAAAAGAAAAGGAGCTGACGACCCTGTGAAGGCTCCTTGCTGGCATCCTCCCCACTCTACTGGATTGCTTCTGCGCAGCGGTAGGACGGGGTTATGACCCAATTTTTTGATAAAAACCCGGACACCCGTCCTGAAACTTAGCTTCGAGGTTTTCACTTGCCCCTCGGAGTTGAGCAGCCCTTCATTTCTTCTTGTCCGACTCCAACAAGAGGGATCCCGGCTTAGGCCAGGATGGAAGAGCGGAATACGACAACTCTTGCCGCAATGGATCTGATCCTGTGCCATCAATCGGCGGATTTCGACACCCTGGGGGCGGCGGTGGGAGCGGCCTGCCTGTATCCGGGTGCCCGCATCGCCTTGACCGGGGGATCCCTGCCGGGGGTGCAGGAGTTTTTGGCCTTGTACCGAGATGAATTTCCCCTCATCGAGCTGCGCTCTGTGGATCCGGGACAGGTGCAGCGGTGGATTGTTGTGGATTGTCACGATCCGGATCGCTTGGGAAAAGCTGCCGCTTGGTTGAGCGTCCCCGGCACCCAAATCGAGATTTTCGACCATCACCTCAGGGATCCGGAAACCCCACCGGATGGCTTTTGGCCGCAGCAGCAGGTGAACTGTCATATCGAGGCCGTGGGGGCCACCTGTACCTTGCTGGTGGAGCGGCTGCAGGCTGCTGGGATCCCTCTCAGCCCTTTTGAGCGGCTGGCACTGGCTTTGGGCATCCACATGGATACGGGATCCCTGACCTTCCCGGAGACCACCGCCCGCGATGCTGCTGCCCTGAGCTGGCTGTTGGATCAGGGGGTGAACCTGGTCTTGTTGCGGCGCTTTTTGGGGGATGGCCTCACCCCAGAGATGCGCGAGCTGCTCAGCCAGGGGTTGGCCCAGATGCAGGTGCAGCAGGTGGGGGAGTATCGCCTGGGAGAATGGCTGCTGGAGCTGCCGGAGTTTGTGCCCGGCTTGGCCGGCCTGGTGATGCGGCTGATGGATCTGACGGGAGTGGATGTGCTGCTCTTGGTGGCGCGGCAGGGGGAGCGGCTCAGCCTGATCGGGCGGGCGCGGCAGGAGTTTGCCCAGTTGGGCAGGGTGATGGCCCTCTACGGCGGCGGTGGACACGATTGTGCTGCAGCAGCCACGTTAAAAGCCAGCCCAGAGCAGCCTTTGCCCGACCCGGCCCAAGTCATGGCGGCCCTCAGGCAGGCTGTCCAAGAGCGGATCCCGCCCCCGGTGACGGCCAAAGATTTGATGTCGGCTCCGGTGCGCACCATCCGACCGGAGATCACCATCGACGAGGCCCAGCGGGTGCTGCTGCGCTACGGCCATTCCGGCCTGGTGGTGGTGGACGCTCAAGGTCGCCTGGTGGGGGTGATCTCGCGGCGGGATATCGATATCGCCCTGCATCACGGGTTTGGCCATGCCCCCGTCAAGGGCTACATGACCACCGACGTGAAAACCCTCTCCCCCGACACCCCCTTGGCGGAGATTCAGCGGTTGATGGTGCAGTGGGATATTGGCCGCCTGCCGGTTCTCCAGGATGGACAGTTGGTGGGCATTGTAACTCGCACCGATGTGTTGCGGCACCTACACGAGTTGCCGGCCCTCTCACCCCAGTTGGCTTTGCCCACCCTTTCCTGCCCCTTGGATCTCACCTTCGCGGCCCTGTCGGAGCGGCATCGACAGTTGCTGGAGCAGGCCGCCCACATCGCCGATGAGAAGGGCCTGAGGTTGTATCTGGTGGGGGGAACGGTGCGGGATCTGCTGCTGCACCGGTGGGGACGGCAGCCCTCGCCCAACCTGGAGCGGCTGGATCTGGACTTGGTGGTGGATGGGCCCTACTCTTCGGCCCCGGATGGGACGGATCCCCCGGGCTGGGGCTTGATTTTGGGACAAGCGCTCAAACAACGCTTCCCGGAAGCGCGGCTGGAGATCCACGGCAAATTCCAAACGGCGGCCTTGATCTGGCCAGGCGGCTTTTGTGTGGATATCGCCAGCGCCCGCACGGAGTTTTATCCCTACCCGGCCTCTCCCCCCGAAGTGGCCATGGGATCCATCCAGCAAGACCTCTATCGGCGGGATTTTTCCATCAACGCCTTGGCCTTGCGCCTCAACGGCCCCCAGCGAGGACAGGTGCTGGATTTTTTCGGCGGACAAGCGGATCTGCAACAGGGGATCATCCGGGCATTGCACCCCAACAGCTTCATCGAGGATCCCACCCGCATTTATCGGGCGGTGCGCTTTGCGGTGCGCTTGGGCTTCGCCCTGGACTCGACCACAGAAAAATGGATCCGCGCTGCCGTGGCCAGTGGTCTGCACGATGCCGTCGGCGGGGATCGCCTCAAGCAGGAGCTGGCCTATATTCTCGGAGCCCGCGATTGGCCCCAAGCCTTTGAGCGGCTGGCAGAATGGGGAGCTTTGCGCTGTATTCACCCCGACCTGGAGTGGGATCCCTCCCTGTGCCGGCGGTTGCAACGGGTGGGCCGCTGGGCTTATCACTTTCGCCGCCGCTATCCTGAGCTGGGATCCCAGGAGATCTGGCAACTGCGCCTAGAGGCTCTCCTCCTCACCCTACCCCAAGCCCCCCAGGTGGCCAGCCAACTCCACCTCACCCAAGCAGGCATCGAACGCCTCAGCCATTCCTCCTATTACCAAACCCTGTTGGCCCAACTGGATCCCAGCACCCTCTCTCCGGCCCAGGTGGTGCAACTGCTGCAGGGGCTGCGGATCCCGGCGGTGATTTTGTTGGCTGGGATCGCCCCCAAGCCGGCCCGGCGGTTGATCTGGCGCTACTTGCAGGAGTGGTACTGGGTGAAGCCGCTCCTCAACGGCCACGATCTGCGTCGTCTGGGTTACAAGCCAGGTCGCCCCTTCCAAGCCATTTTGGAGCAACTGCGTTGCCTCACCCTGAACGGCGAACTCACCACCCCGGCAGAAGCTGAAGCCTGGCTACAAGAACACTTCCCCCTGCCGCAAGCTCAATACCGAGGAAGAAAGTAGAAGGGCAAATCAGTCGAAATAGAAGAGAGTGACCAACTTGTGTTGTTCCTCAGCATGCTTGCAGGCATCCAGCAGCGTGACGCTGTCGTGGAAAACAAAGCAGATCAACTGCTGGCACTTGCCGATGATCTCCAGGTTGCACAGGCGGCTGGCCTCCGCCAGGGGAAGATGGTCGTTTTCCGGATGCTCCACCAGATGCAGCACCTGCTCCAGGCTGGCCCGCGACTCTGCCGGCTGTCGCTCCAAACTCTGGGGCAAGATCACCGTCAAGGACTTCATGTCCGCCCGCATCGCCCCCCGAATGACGGCCAAGTTGGTGCCAATGGCCCCAGAGGTGAGGATCTGATTGCCGGTAAGGGCCAGGGCATAACTGAGGGTCTCGATCAAATACTGATGGGTAATGGGCACATGACGGCTGCCCAGGATGGCCACTCGCTTCGGCCCAACTTGCTGAATGGCGGCCAACTCCTGCAAAAACGTATCAACGCTGGTGGGGACATCAATAGACTGGGTCAACGGGATCCCTCGGCAGATTCTCTAGATCTTGGCTAGGCTATGCTATCTCAAATTTTCGCTTTGGGATCCGGCCAAGTTGACGCTCTACAACTTCAGCTCCGCACTTTTGGTGAAGTGCTCAGGCTGTCTGCAGCAAGCTGGGCTTGGCTTTGCGCAGAAGATCCCGCCTGGATGTGGATGGTGTAGCTCATACTGCTGTGAACGCCCTTGCCCAGCCAATGGCCGTAAATGGGAGCGGCATCTCTGGGGTAAGCGCTGGCCGCCAAAGCCACATGACCATCGGCCACGGCCAACCCCTGGGTGGGGTCAAAGCCCCGCCAACCGGCCCCCGGCAAGTACACCTCCGCCCAAGCGTGCAAATGACGGCGCACAGGCTCTGGGGGTTCTCCACCCCTGCTCTCCCCCGAAGGCTGCGAGGGGCTGACCTGGTAGCCACTGACAAAGCGCGCGGCCAAGCCTACCGTACGGCAGACCTCCATGAACACCAGGGCCAAATCGCGGCAGGCTCCGGTTTTGCGATGCCAGGTCAAGCCGGCAGGCCAGGGATCCCCCTTTTCCCGCAAGATGTGGCGGCATTCTGAATAGATGCGCTGGTTCAGCGCCGGCAGAAAAGCTGTCGTTTCCCCCTGCACGTGATCCCATAGCTCCCAGGCCAAGGCCTGGATGCCGGGATCCGCCTGAGCCGTCAGATAAGGCTGTAATTGGGCTGCCAGCGTGCTGGGATAGTCGATGGGGAGATGGGTGGCCCAATCGCAGAGCAGGTAGTCGAAGGGATTCTGCCGCAGGGTGAGCACCGTGGCCTGAGTTTGGATGCGCAAGTGCTCGGTGGGATCCCCAAACCAGAGCCGAACCGCCGCGTTGCCCTCCAGGTCCACCAGCGCCGATTGGCCCACCGGCTGCGGATCCACCTGCAACTCAAAAGCCAGGAGAGTTTGGATCCCGTCGCAGCGCGGTCGCAATCGCACCGTATGGGGCTCCAGTTGGACTGGACGACTGTAGCGATATTCGATGAGATGGCGGATCTGAATTTGCACAGGCCAAATGACGGGCAAGAGGTTTCACCACAGGCAGCCGAGCCTTGAGATCAGGTAACCCAAACTGCTCTCGAATCAAAGCCAGGAGGTAGCTGTATCCTCTGCCGGGGAGCTTTGAAACTTTATCTGAGTTTGAGATCTCCGAGAGCTCTGCCCTGCCTCCCCAATCATCGAAACCTCCAGCTTAGAGCGAATATACTCCCCAGCCCGTACAGGAGCATAGCGAGGGGGGTTTGCTGCATTCTGGCATGTGGGCAGGCATTCGATCCAAGCATCGTCCCGAGGAGCTGTAAAGTAAACCAAAGACAGGCGGCGACTGGAACCGAAAGCCGATCGGGGTGGATTGACCACGCGGTGCAACGTGGAGCGCCAACGGTCATTGGTCCAACGGGATAGCAGATCGCCAACGTTGATGACAAAGGCGTTGGGAACAGCCTGCACATCAATCCACTCTCCTGCTTTGGAGTACACCTGCAGCCCTCCCGGCGCCCCATCCTGTCGCAGAATCGTGAAGCCACCGTAGTCGGAGTGAGCCCCATAGCGTAGCTGTCCCGGGATGGGCTCCACCTCCTGTTCAGGATAATGCACAGCCCGCAGCACTCCCCCTTTCCCCTCCATAAAAGGCAGAAAATAGGTTTCCGGCAGATCCAAAGCCAACGCGCCCATGCGCATCAAGGTTTGGGTGAGCTGAAGCAGAGCCGCATCATAAGCCAGAAGAGCAGCCCGCAGTCCTGCTGGATGGGTGGGCCAAAGGTTGCCCGAATCCGGATCCACCCCTGCTTGGGGCCGTTGTGGATCTTCCCGAAACAGGTCATTGAACACCAGCGCCTCACAGAGATCGTAGGGAACCTCTGCCCCACGGGTAGCGGCTACACTTTCGATGCCAATCGGCAGGTATCCCTGGTTTTTGACGCGATCCGGAGTCACCACCTCCATTTTTTGTTCCAGCGGCAGGTCGAAGAAAGCCCTCGCTCTCTCGTAGGCTGTTTGTATGATGGCCTCCGGGATCCCATGCCCTGTGATCACCACAAACCCCACCTCCTCCAAGGCTGCCCCAAAAGCCTTTGCAACCCCTAGCGGATCCGTGCCCTCCCGAAAGGGGGTCAAATCCAGACAAGGGATCCCAGCTTGCTCAAAGGAAGAAACTGGAGACATAGCCGACATAGAGACAGGTGCTCAGAACAGCTCCTACCCTACAAAGAGAACTTGCCCCAAGACTGTGTGGGCGGATACCCCCTCAAAGCCAGCGCCAGCTCAACCCCATATCCAAACTAGGGATATTCTTGCTTGGCCTGTTGCCAGAGGACTTCCAGCTCCTGGAAACTGCGTCCTTTCAGAAGGGAGCTTATGCCATCGCCGGGCAGGGATCCCGCTGGTTCCTGAGCCAGCTCTTCCATGCGCAAAAAACGGCGAGCAAAGCGCAGGTTGGTTTGGGTTAGAG
>Ga0209017_10001331_pt1 | contig 19275 bp, 10 predicted proteins | sample YNPBryunderm2012_FD_185812 | JGI IMG/M metagenome (GOLD analysis project Ga0209017, IMG submission 185812) | Anoxygenic and chlorotrophic microbial mat microbial communities from Yellowstone National Park, USA - YNP Bryant MS undermat 2012... ... | reverse complement strand
GAGGCCTGTGTGGAGCGAGGCTCTGACTCAAGGAGCTAACTGAGGCCTGAAAATGGAGAGATTACGATGGCTAAATCGCGAACAAAACTTGACATGGCCCAATGAAATTTCTGTTAATTTTTGAAAAAATAAAGAGATAAAAAAAAAATTAATAAAAATTGGTTAATTCAATTTTTTGAATTCAAATTCAAGCACCCGAATAGACTGAACCGTTAATTTTTATAATTTATTGATTATAAATAAAATAAATTATAAAAAAGTTGGCACAATTTTTGCTAAATATTAGGTGGTTTCTTTTGTTTATCCTGGAAAAAGGAGGTGATAATAAAAATAAAAAGAGGAAGGGAAAAGACAATCTATGGTCGATTGTGGGTTTAAATCTATCTAAAAGGTGGTAAAATGAGGAAACTTTTTAGCATTCTCTTGATGATGGCGCTCTTCGCGTTTCCAGCCGTGGCCCAGATAACCCAGACCGGGACCCTGAACGGTACCGTTTACGATCAGGATAAACAACCTCTTCCTGGTGTAACCGTATCGATTAAGTCTCCGGCTCTGATTCTGCCCACCATGGAAACGGTTACTACCGAGCGCGGTCACTGGCGTTTCCCGGCTCTGCCGCCTGGCGAATACACCGTGACCTTCAAAATGCCTGGTTTTAAGACTCTGGTTCGCGAAGGTATTAAAGTCAATGTCGGCGTCACCACCACTCTGGACGTTACCCTGGAACAATCAGCTCTCGAAGAAAGCATAACTGTAACCGGAGTGGCTCCGACTGTTGACATTCAAAGAACCACTATGACCGCCAGCTTGACCAGAGACGTTCTCCAGAGCCTGCCGGCTGGAAGAACCCTGGGTGCCTTTTTCAATATGGCTCCTGGAGTTACTTCAAGCACTGTCCACGGCAGCTCCGAAAGAGACAACACCTACAACATAGACGGCGTGAATGTCACAGACCCGGTCACCGGAACCCAGGCCGGCACCTTTGGTATGGACATAATGGAAGAGCTATCTATCCAAACCGGCGGTCTTCCGGCTGAATATGGCAGCGTCCGTGGCGGTGTGGTTAACGTGGTAACCAGGTCCGGCGGTAACAAGTTCAGTGGATCAGCCAGCTTTTACTACAGAGATAAGGACATGCAGAGCACCAACACCAAGGGAACCATCTTTGAAGGTCAGACCGGTGGTTTTAATAAGGATTACGAGCCAACAGCTAATCTGGGTGGACCGATAATCAAAGACCGCATTTGGTTCTTCACCAATTTTGCTTACCAGAAAACCACTGAATTTGCTCTTGGCTATCCTTATAACCAGCCCAATCAGGTACCCCTGGATGTTACCAGGCCGCTGCCCTTTGTCAAACTGACCATTCAGGCTACCAAAAAAGACCGTTTTGTTTTATCTTTTAACTTCTCAGACCTGGTAAGAAATCATCGTGGCGCTTCCGCCTACCAGACAGTTGACACCACCTGGAAGCAGACCACCCCAATTTATACCTACAACTTCCACTGGACCCGCTTCTTTAACCCCAACTTCTACATGAACCTCAAAGCCGGATACATGGACTATGCTCTTAACCTAATGGCCAAGAATGAAACAGTTTGGGTGTATGATGCTCGTTATTATTACAACTACGGAAGCTACGGTTACGATGACATTTACAGCCGCAACCGATTCCAGGCCTTAACCGATGGCACCTATTTTGTGGATGACTTTCTGGGTCGCCACGAATTTAAGGCCGGTTTTGAGTTTGAATACTCCTGGGACAGCCGTTGGAGAAGGCACAACCGTGACCCCTGGGGATATGGCCCATTCTTCTATGTACAGCTACCGGCCGGTTACCTTCCTGACCAGATCCCCAAAGACCTTAACACCCTTATCGACCGGGTAATTGCGGCTGGCATCTCACCAACAGGGACTTATCCGTACATGGTCAATCATCAGGACTTTACCAGAAGAGACTGGAAGATGGTTTTTTCCGGTTTCATTCAGGATACCTGGTCTCCTACTTCGAGAATGACTTTCAACATTGGCTTCCGCTTTGATCGTCAGGAAGGCATCTTAAAGAAGCAGGGTCAGGAAAGAACTCCGGTTGAATTTCCACCGGGAAGCGGTACTATCTACGATCCCAGATTGCACGAGACCATAAAGCCAATCGTCTGGAATACCCTGGCTCCACGTCTGGGCGCTGCTTTCGATCTGACCGGTGACGGTAAGACCGCTCTCAAGGTCAGCTTCTCCCGTTACTACATTGCTAACATCATGCAGTGGTTTGTGACCGTTAACCCCAATAGCTTCATATCTTGGAGAGTCCACTACATCATAAATGACGGAACTGACCCCAATTATCCTATCGACCCGAACAACCCCCTGACCAGACTGCGGCCGAATCCCGCCCGCTTGATGTATAGCTTCAGCGCCACTGCCGGAGCCACCATGGACCCGAACCTGAAATCTCCTTACCTTGATGAGTTCATCATCGGTATTGAAAGAGAAATCCTGGCTAACACCAGATTTGGAGTCCGCTACATCAGGAAATGGGACCGCAATCTAATTGAAGATGTTGACATCAACCGGCTGAACCTGAATTTCTATAAAGCCCTCTACTCCGTCAAGGGCCATGACGCCATTTTTGACCCCGGCTGCTGGTATGTCTTTGCCCCTGTTACTGCTACCGACCCCTGGAACAATCAGACAGTAACTTTCTGGCGAAGGACCGATAATCTGGCTACTCCCTCCAGGTCATTTATCACTAATCCACCCGGTGCTAATAGAGACTATGACGGTGTGGAAGTTACTCTGAACAAGAGATTCTCCAATCGCTGGTCAGCAATGGTTTCTTACGTCTGGCAGAAATCCCGAGGCCTCATCGGAACAGACTTTGATGACAGCTGGTCAGGCGCTTCATATTTCAACGACCCCAACGCCCATATAAACGCCATGGGTAATTTTGGCTATGAAAGACGAAACCAGTTCAAAGTCCAGGCCATGTGGCAGGGTCCGTGGGGAATCATGATCAGCGGCTATTATCGGTTTCTCGACGGTCAGCGATGGACCAGAAGAGTCCGAAGTGCCGACCTCGGAGTTACCCTGCCTCAGGGAACCGTGACCATCTGGGCTGAGAGACGTGGTTCCAGAAGCCTGCCTCCTCTCACTCTACTTGACCTGAGAGTTGAAAAATCTTTCAGACTGCCCTACAAAGCTGGACAGATTGGGATTTTCTGTGATATCTTCAACGTGACAAATGTAGCTATACCCACGGGTGTCCACTCCATTTCCAGCAGTACTACCACAGTAGCCGGAAAGAGGGTTTCTTTTGGTGAGCTGACCAGCCTGACCGACCCAAGAGTTTTCCGGTTGGGTGCCAGATACTCTTTCTAAGCCGAAACTGACTTAAGATAAGGGGGCGCTGCTGCGCCCCCTTTTTTTTATCCTTTATTTCTCAAATTTACTCCTGTTAAAACAGGAAAGTAGCCCTATATCTATTTAATTGCTTAGAATTTAAGTCCAGTTGTCATTTTCTCTTTCTGCCTTAAACCTACTTGCCATTTTCGGTTTCCTAATCAATATTTGCAACCTAAAGCGCAGCTTTTAATTAAGCCCACATTCTCATTTCAGGAATCAACCCAGATACCAGACATATGCCGCAAATAAATCCTCCCGTCACCAGCAAACTTGAAACCAGAAAATAATTCGATGGTCACTTTTTAGAATAAAATAATTACTGGCGTGAATTTTCTTTGATTTTAGGCAAAAAAGTTATAAAATCATCAAGTAAAAACCATGGAACAAGATAAGCGGAAAGCCCCCATTTCTTTCTGGGAACTTCAAAAAAAACAACAGCGTCTTTCAATCCTTCTTTTTGGCCTTCTTCTGCTCTTTTACCTTCTGACCATCGGGTTGATTTCTGCAGCCGTTTTTCTGAGCCTTGGTCTTTTTCTCCCGGGCCTAAACTACCCGCCGCAGTCCTTTTTCTTAAAATATGCTTTTCTGGTTCTACTAATCTCTCTGGCTTTAACTGTTATCAACTTTCTTCATGGCCGGAAAAAAGGCCTAACCTACATCCTCAAAAGCCTCAGGGCCTACCCCCCGGACCCTGAAGACCGCTACCATCTTAGCTTTCTTAACGTGGTGGAGGAGATGAAAATCTCTTCCGGACTTCCAGAGATTAAGGCTTATGTAATCCCTACGGTTAACCTGAATTCATTGTCCTTAACAAATTCAGATGGGGTCCCCGCAGTGGTCCTGACTGAAGGATTGCTGGCTGAAGCCAGCCGGGATGAGTTGCAGGGGGTCGTGGCCCATGAGGTCGCTCATATTTTGAAAGGTGATACTTTTTTCTTCACTCTGGTTTGCTCCTTTCTGTCTTTTTATGAAAAACTTATCGACTCTTTAGGCCCGGAGAGAGAAAATAACAGCTTATTCAACCCCAAAAAGCCAGGAACAAAGGAAACACCTCAACCTCTGATCTACCTGGCCAGCCTGATATCTTATCTTTTGCTCAATTTTTTTATAATACTAATCAGCCAGAAACGAGAGCTTCTGGCTGATGCCACTGCGGTTGAACTTACCCGAAATCCCGTATCCCTGGCCAGAATCATCTACAAGGCTCATATTGCCAACTCTTACCTTGGAGATAGCACTCTTTTTACCCCTCTTTTTCTGGTGCCACCCGATTCAAAGGAAATCAATGACACAATCCACGACCGGCTTTTTAATACCCACCCACCGCTTATGAGCAGGTTAAAAATACTGGCTGAAATGGCTCATAAGAAGGTAGAAGAAATAATAGAAGAAGTAAAAAACCAAGAGGAGCTCCGCAGCCAGAGCCGAACTGCCTATGATTATTCTGAAGGAAGCTGGACTTTATTTGAGGAAAAGATTAAAGAACTCCGGCTGGCCAGCCAGAAAAGCCTGGAAAAAGACAGAATCTGGATGCTAAAGCAACCGGGAGGCACCTGGGAAGGACCTTTTGTTCTTGGAGCCCTGCTTGCCCGTCCTGATTTTACTCCGACTGTTAGATTAAAGAATATAAAAGAGAATCTGGAAGGGCGAGCTAATGAATTCCCCCAGGTCCGGTTTGCTCTCTACCGCCAGCTTAGGAAAGAACCTGTAGACCAAGCTCGACTCAACCGCTGTCCTACCTGCCAGAGCAAGCTTCTTGAAGCATTTTATGAAGGAGTAAAAATCAAAAAATGCCCGGTCTGTACTGGCAAGCTGATTGCCATGGCTGACCTGGAAAAGATTCTATCCCGAAAAGAAATTAGATTCCCAGAAGCTTTGAAGCAGAAGGCTAATAGTCTTCAGGAGTCTCTCCTCAAAACTCGGGCCAGAAAAACTACCGGGCAAGAAAAACCCGGAGCTTTCTGTCCTGAATGCGGTTTATTGATGACGGTCCGACCTTTCAGCTATCACTATTTAATTCCAGTTTACAAATGTTACAGCTGTGGCCTGGTCTGGTTTGAGTCTCAGGAGCTGGAGTTAATCCAGATTCTGGTTGAACAAAAATGCCAGAGAAAAGCCTGAAAGATTTAGACCTGGAACAGAAAAAATTCAATTTACTCTGGTTTTCCCTTAGGTTATTTACCAGCGGCAGCAAATAATAATTTAATAAGAGTAAAACAGTGGTGAAAAAGAAACATTTTTGGTATAATTTTAACTCATCTTATGGCATTAAAAATATAGCTATGCTCAGAGGGGAAATTTCATCCAGAAATTCACCCCTAAGGGTGATTGAAGATGATTTCCCTTCGTGAGATAGATAGGGTGCGTCGGCCAGAACCCGATATGGGTTCAAACTTGACCGAAGAGGGTAGGCCATGACCAAGAAAAAAATTTTATTGATTGATTTCGACCTTGAGTTTATTAAATTACTTTCTAAAACCCTGACTGATGAAGGTTATGAGGTCATTACTGCTTCAGATGGGCTTTCTGGCTTCGAGAAGTTCTCGGAAGTCCACCCCAATCTGGTTATTATGGAAGCCATGTTGCCTAAATTTCATGGTTTTGAGCTTTGCTCTCGTATCACTTCCCACCCCACTAAAAAGTCGCCGGTAATTATCATTACTGGAATTTATAAAGATGCAGTTTACAAAACCGAAGCTCTTCGCAGTCTCGGTGCCTCAGCCTATTTTGAAAAACCGGTCAACCTGCAAGAACTTCTGGCAAAAATCTATGAACTCGCAGGCAAACCTGAGGTTAGGAAACCAGCAGTCGCTCCAGAGGAAGATTTGGATAAACTGCTGAAAGATGCTCTTTCCTTAAACCTGGAAAGAAAGGAACCTGCTGAAAAATCTCGCCCAGCTGAGAAACCGGCCAGAAAACCCGAGCCTATAAAACCTCAGGCAAAACCTAAAGAAGATGAAGTGGATTTAATCCTCAAGTCAAAACTCAAAGACCTGATCAGCGAGACCAGTGTCACCCCGCCCCCGTTCAATCAGCCAGCAGCACCAAAACCAGAAAAAGAGAAGGGCATTCCGAAACCAGCTGAACCCAAAAAGGAAGCAATTCCACCAACTCCTCCACCGGCTTCTGACACTCTGAAAAAAGCTTTAGCCGATGTTGCCTCAGTTTCTCCCTCATCTAAAACACCTTCGGTCCGACCTGAACCTAAGCCAGAGGTCCAGAAAGATACTCAGGCTGAAATTCAAACTGCTAAAACCGTAACAACTCCAATCTCTGCCCCGGTTGAAGAAAAATCCAGACCAGCCTCGGTTGCAGTCAGCTCTCCATTCAAGGGATATCTAAAGGAAGAGGAAGAAGAAACTGAACCAAAGAAAAAAGGTGCGGGCAAATTTATTGGCCTGGCAGCTGGTATCCTGGTAGTCGCCGCTGCAATTGCCTTCTTCACCATGAAGAAGAAGGAAACCCCCTATTTTTCGCCTCAAGCTAACAATCAGGTGGCTGCTCTTCAGACCAGCACCACAGAACCTCCAAAAAATCAGCCTTCAGAAGAGGAATTAGCCAGAGAAATTGAAAAACAGATGGATGCTTACCGAAGTCAAAAAGCCCAGGCCAGTAGTTCCAATGCTCCCGCCAAAAATCCATCTCAGGCCAACCAGCCTCAGAGGTCTGAACCAGCTCCGGCTGCTGCACCCCTGATTCCAAAAAGAGAGGCCCCTATAGCCAGTCTTTCCGGAAGCCAGACACCTGCCTCCGCTCAGGCTCAAGCTGGAACAGAAGAGCCCACTTCCATCTCTACCCAGGCCGCAGCGGAAGAAAAAGGGAAATCGGCTGAGAACCAGAACCAGACCGAAGAACCCAGAGTTATCATTCCAGTAGACCAGATAAAGACGGGGGACCTGGTTCCTCTTAACACGGTTGACGTTGAACCCAGGATAGTTAAAACAGTAGAACCCATTTATCCTGAAGCCGACCGCAGGATGGGAATCAAAGGACAGGTTCTGCTCAACGTCCTGATTTCAGAAACCGGGGATGTTCTGGAAGTGGTCGTAATCCGTGGAATCAGAGGCTCGCTATCTTTAGAAAAAGAAGCAGTGAACGCCGTAAAAAAGTGGAAATTCTTGCCTGCTGAAAAAAATGGTGTTAAAGTAAAAGTGTGGAAGCCTATAACCATAGGATTCGGCCTGAATAAATAAATGGGTAAAAAAGGAGTCAACGGGTATGAGCATCACCAAAGAACAAGAGGAGCTGTACAAGAAGACTTTAGAGGATGTTCGGGCTCAATTGGCTGCCATTGATGCTGAGGTGGAGAAAGAACTTCAGAGAGTCAGGCAGACTCTGGCCCAGCTCCAGGAACAGAAGAAATCATTAAAAATGGTCTATGACGGTATTGCCAAACTACTGGGTATTGAAAGCAGCCTGGAAGAAGAGTCTCCTGACACCACTATTCCTAAGGTATAAATAGCTACCTAAAGCAAACCGACTTGGCCCGAGCCTCAATCAGGTATAAGAAAAAAGGGAACCAAAAATCAGCAAGTCAATAATTGACTCTCTTGATAACTAACACTTTTTAAGGTATTTTATAGCTCTATTTACTAAAGCTTGAAGACACACTTATGTTTATGGTAATCGGATTTTTCATCGGTTTTCTGGCCGCAGTCCCCGTTGGTCCGGTTAACATCTACATTATCTCCCAGACCTTAAAAAGAGATTTCTTTCACGGAATGCTGGCTGGACTGACCACAGCCCTTCTGGATATGATTTACTGTCTGGTAGCTCTGGTGGGCTTCTTTCACATTTCCGTAAACCTTGACAGTCACAGTCACTGGCTGAAGCTGGCCGCCGGTACCATTCTGCTCCTTCTCGGTCTAAAGCTATTACATGACGCTAAGGTTTTCAAATTCAGCCGGAAAGAAAAGAGCAGACAAATTGTCCTCACTCCCAGGCCCCTACTTGGGGTTTTACTGCTTTACATTACCAACCCCTCTCTTTACGCTTTCTGGATAGCAGTAGCCGGAGCGGTTACTGCCCATGGGCTGCTTAAAGAAGGCTTCTGGCCGGCTGTCTTTTTTGCTCTTGCCTGCGCTCTGGGAGCGATTACCTGGTATTTTTTTCTGGTCCGTTTTGTTTCCCATTACCAGGCGAGAATTCAGGAAAGAACCTTTAAAAAGCTTCTCTATGCCCTTGGCATTTTACTGGTAGTTTTCGCCTTGATCACTTTTGGTTCTGGCCTGATAAAACTTTAAAGCCTTTGGAGCTAAACCCCGGGGGTTTCAGACTATAAGATAAATAAGAAAACAAGCACAGGGCGTACGTTAAGAAGAGGAGTTTTTTCATTCATAGCTAATTTTCTATTTTCAGGACTAAATTTTTCTTGTAAAATTAGCTGGCATGAGCGGGGAAAAAATATTACCAAGGGATAACGAGATAAAATTTCCGGAATTTATAATCTTAAAAGCTTCGGCCGGAACCGGCAAAACCCATAACCTGACGCTCCGGTTTACTCAGTTCCTGCTTTCAGAAAAAATAGCTCACAACGACCCCAGAGAAATACTGGCCATAACCTTTACCCGTAATGCCGCCAAAGAGATGAAAAACCGGATCTTCGAATGGTTAAAGCATTGTTATTTTCAGAAAAAAGAAAAAATCGCTGACCTCCTGGAACTTCTTTCGCTTTCTGATGAAGAGCTGAAACCAAGAGCTGAAGCCGTTCTGGAAAAAATCCTAACCGACTACGCCGACTTCCAGGTTTCAACCATCGACAGCTTTATGACTGAAGTCTTTAAGGCTTCAGCTATAGATTTAGGTTTGAGCCCTGACTTTGAGATATCTCTGGATTCCCGTCCGGTTATTGCTTATAGCTTTTTCAAGTTGATGAGAAAAGTAAGGCCTGACTCCTCTGAAGGTCAACTGATGATCGATATCGCCAGTGACCTCAAAAGACTCCGAGAGGATCAGGCCAGGTTTTTCTGGGATCCAACTGAGGAAATAAGAGAAAAGTTTACAGAACTTTACCACCGGCTGGAATTCTCCAACCGCCAGCCTCTGATTAAGACTCCAGAAGAGAAAGATAAAGAACTAAAAAAGGCCGAAAGCGACTTCAGAAAAGCCCTGAGAGACCTGAAAAAGGCCGTCACAGATTCAGGCCTGGAGCTAAATCAGAATTCATCCTACTACAAAAGACAGCATCTGGAAGCTGCCAGCCGCTGGCTTGACTGTTCTTTTGGCAATCTGCCGGTTAAAAAGCCTAAAAAAGATAATAACCGGGGCTATCTAAAGGTGACCAGGAAATGGCAGGAACTGGAAGAAAAGCTGAACAACTATCGGGAGGTATATGCCCGTAATTATTTTCAACCTTATCTCCAGATTTACCAGCAGCTCTCGGAGCTGGTGGAAAAAACTAAAAGAGAGAGAGCTTTGGTTTTGCTGGAGGACGTACATCGACGTTTAGCCAGCTTTCTGGAAGAAGAAGTAGTTCCTGATGTCTATTTCTCGCTTGGTACCAGAATCTATCACTACTTGATTGATGAGTTTCAAGATACCTCTCCTCTACAATGGAAAAACCTGGAGCCACTCATCCTGAACGCTCTGTCCCAGGGTGGAAGTCTGTTTATTGTCGGTGATACCAAACAGGCCATCTACGGTTTCCGGGAAGCTGATTACCGCATCATGGTAGACCTGGAAAAAGGGAAAATAAGCTTCCCCCCGGTTCAGGCCACGGTAAAAAGCCTTAAAATCAACCGCCGCAGCCAGGAAGAAATTCTGGATTTTGTCCGGAAAATCTTTCCCGAAGGTATTAAAAATCTGAACGACGAAAAGAACCAGGCTCTGAAGGAAGCCGCCCGGCAGAGCGGCCTGGATGATTATGAAACGGTGCCCCTGAAAAATCCTCACCGGCAAGAAAGTGAGCTGGGTTATGTGGAAGTAGAAATCATCGAGCCTGATAATTTTCTATCAACCGAACAGCAAAATTCCGAAGAGCCAGCAACCGGGGAAGAACCAGAAGCAACTGACCAGGAAACCAGAGTGAAGGAAAGAATCCAGAATCTGGTCCTGGAGTTAAGAGAACGTGGCTACCATTATGCCGATATCGGGCTGCTGACCTACCGTAATGAGACGGTGGCAGAAATAGCCGCCTGGCTGAATGAAAAGAACATACCTTTTGTCCCTTTTTCAGCTCTGGACATTCGGAAAAGGCCGGTAGTCAGGGAAATCCTATCGTTTCTTCAGTTTCTTGACTTTCCTCTCGATGACCTGAATCTGGCTGTTTTCATTACCGGACAAATTTTTGAGCGGCTATTGAAAGCAGAGAGCTCAAATCTTACCAGAGAACTTATCCATCTTTTTCTTCAGAAAAGGACTTTTCTTTCAGGTCAGAGGCTGCCACCACTTTATCTCGATTTCAAGGAGAATTATCCACGGCTCTGGGAAATCTACTTCGAGCAATTTTTCCGAACCGTCGGCTTCTTACCACTCTACGAGCTGGTCAGTCAGATTTTTCAGACCTTCAAGCTGTTTGAGCTTTTCCCGGAAGAACAGGCTGCTCTGATAAAACTTCTGGAAGTGATAAAAGCTTTTGAAGGCCAGGGCCAAAACAACCTGAGAGACTTTTTAAGCTATTCTGAACAACCCGAAGATGACCAGGGAATCTGGACTGTGGATGTTCCCCTGGAACACGAGGCCGTTAAGATAATGACAATTCATAAAGCCAAAGGACTGGGATTCCCGGTAGTTATTCTGATTCTTAAAAACCAGCCTTTTATTCCTCCACTTTTTTACCTTGAGGAAAAAAGCAACAATCTGGTGGAAATCCTGAAACTTGATAAAAAGCTTATTGAAGCCAGCTCAGAGCTAAAAAAGGTCTATGATGACTTCCGGGTTGGAGATGACGTCAACCGCTTGAATTCTCTATATGTAGCCCTAACCAGAGCCAGAGAGGAGCTTTATGTCATAGGAATACGCGGAAGAAATGTTGATTTTCCCTTCAACCTGCTTAAATCGTTCAACCTCTTCAACTACAGGTCAGCCAAGAAAAAACCCTGGCGTCAGCCAAAAGTGCCAAGACCTCCCGCCCCGACTTTAGAGATAAGGACCATCAAGAGCCTGATACCAGAAACTGCAGAGGTCGATTTCAAACCTAAGGAAAAGAAGCTGGGTCTGCTTCTACACTCTCTTCTGGCAGAAATAGAATTCCTTGAGGAAGAAGCAGAGAAATTGCTGCTCAGGCTTACCAAGAAATCCACCTACCAGATTTATCCCCGTGAAGAGCTGGACAAAGCCATAGAAATCTTAATCCGCTGTTTCCATAATCCTGAATTAGCCTCATTTTTCAAAAGGTCTTCTGACCGGTTAGTCTTCCGAGAACTGGAACTGGTGGCTTCCAACGGCTATCTCTACCGGTTAGACCGGCTGATTGTGGACCGGGAAGATACTAAAGTCCTGGACTTCAAGACTGCCCGACCGGAAAACCCCGCCCTCCATCTAACCTATGTCAATCAGATTAAAAATTATGCTGAAATTTTAAGAGATATTTTCCCGGACCGACCAGTTTCCTGCTGGCTGCTCTACCTCGAAAACTCCGAACTGGAGAAAGTGTTATGAAGCTTTTTTTAATTTCTCCTGGAGTTGACCTGGCTGAATACCTGGCTGATTATCTGCTTAACTCAGGCCGCCCGCTGACCTCCTTCTGGATAGTTTTTCCTGAAAGCAGGCCGGCCCATTATCTGAGGAAAGCTCTGGCTGCCAGACTTAAAAAAGGCTTTCTGCCTCCCAAGCTCAGTTCCCTGGATGAATTTGTGGACCTGATTTATACTGAATTTCTTAAGCTGGATTATCCTCTGATTGACCCGATTGAGGCCATCGCATTTCTTTACAGAATCCACACCGAACATCCGGCCAGCAGCTTCTTCGGTCTCGAGCAAAACCCTTCCTTCATCACCCTTGATGAGTTCTTCCCCCTGGGAATGAAAATTTTTAACGACCTTGAAGAATTAAAGTCAGGACTTGTTACCAGAGACCAGTTTTTAATGATCGATAATCTGGTCCCGGAAAAAATTCCTCCCCAGGCCAGAAGCCGATTTCAAAAGCTTTCCTTCTTTTACCAAGAATTCTACACCCGCCTGGAAAAAGAGGGCTTTTCCACCAGAGCCAGCCGGCTAATAACCATTCTCAACAATTTTAGCCCGGAAGCCTTAGGCTCCGCTGAAGAGCTCCTGCTGGTTGGATTTTTCTCTCTTTCCCGGGCAGAAACCGCCCTGATGAAAAAAATCCTGGAATCGGAAAAAACCTCTCTCTGGTTGTTCGAAAGCCAGGAGCTCGAAACATTTATAGCCGAGCTCGGGTTGAAGGAGGCAGAAACCCAAAAAGTAGAAAGCCCTCACAGACCGCAGGCTAAGATTGAATTTCACCAGAGCCCGGACAGTCATGGCCAGTTGTTCTCCTTGAGAAATCTTCTGTCGGAAGGAATAGAAAGCCCTGGTCAATTAAGCGAAAAACAGGTTATTGTTCTGCCGGCGGCTGAAACCCTGATTCCCCTTTACGAGCAAGTTCTTTCGGCTCTTCCACCAGAGTCTTTTAACATCTCTCTTGGCTATCCGGTGGCCAGAACGCCAGTTTTTAGCTTTTTCAGCAATCTATTCAACTTAGTCCAGACGGTAGATGAAGAAAATAGAATTTATGCACCTGAATACCTCAATTTTGTTCTCCATCCCTATACCAAAAACATCTATTTTCCTGCTCGGCCCAGAAGAGCTGACCTGACCAGAATTCTCTTCCATACTCTGGAAAACATTCTCACCCAGAAAAAGGGAAAGTTATTCTGGTCACTTGAGGAGATAGAAGCGGAACCAGAACTGGAGAAGCGGCTGGCGCTCTATTCAGCCGAAAACCCTGAAGACCCTGAAGTAGAAGAATTCATCAAACACCTGAAGACCATTCACCACCAGACTATAAGACCTTTCCTGAAGATTCAAAACATCAGAGACTTTGCCGCCAAATGCCTGAACCTGCTTCAATTCATAGCCAACCAGAGCACCGCCAGCCTCCATCTTTTCTTTCAGCCTTATGCTGAGGTCTTCTTAAATAAGTTTGAAAGGCTCAAAAATTCGCTGATTGCCGGGCTGAAGTTCAGTCAAAACCACAGCTATTTTAATCTCTTTAGAAAGCTCTTTTCCGAAGTCAGAGTTCCTTTTCCAGGAACTCCCCTCCATGGTCTTCAGGTGCTGGGCTTCTGGGAAACCAGAGGTTTGAAGTTTGATGAAGTTTACCTTCTCGACATGAATGAAGAGATAATTCCGGCCACCGGTCGGGTAGATTCGCTCCTGCCTTTAGAACTCCGGCGGGCTTTAAAACTGCCCACCCATAAAGATCAGGAAAAAAAGATTGAATACTACCTCCGGACGCTGCTGAATGGAGCCCGAATAATTCACCTTTTCTTCGTAGAAAACAGCCAGAAAGAAAAAAGCCGTTACGTCGAAAAACTCCTCTGGGAAAAACAAAAAGTTGAAGGCTTAACCGAACCTGAAGCAATCCTGCATAAGATAAGCTACCAAATCTGTCTCAAAAACCCTGAACCGGTTGAAATACCGAAAAGCCCGGAGGTTCTTGAATACCTCAGTCACCTGAAATACACCGCCTCTAATCTGGATTCCTACCTGAAATGCCCGCTCAAATTTTATTATTCAGCGGTGCTCAAACTCAAAGAAAAAGAAGAGATAGCCGAAATGCTGGAAAAAACTGAAATTGGAACTCTGGTCCACAGCCTGCTGAAGTGCTATTTTGAACCATTCAAAGGAAAAAATATCCCGGCTAACCCAGACCTAAAACGTCTGGATAAAATAGTGGAGACCGAGTTCGGCCGCCTGTTTTCTCAACCGCTGACTGGTAGTTTCTTTCTTATGAGACATCAGGTTCAGAACCACCTGGAGGAGTTTCTCCAGAATTATCAACAAAAACTCGTGGAAAAACTTGGTTTCTGGGCCCCCAGGCTTCTGGACCTGGAGGCAAAAATCGAACTCCAGTACCAGGTAGACGGCCGGACTTTCAACCTGGCCGGACAGCTGGACCGGATTGAAGAGCGACACTCTTATCTCTGTCTGCTCGATTACAAGACTTCAGCCAGCGAAAAATCCTATGCCATTGACTTCAAAAACCTTAAGCTGGATGACAGAACTACCTGGCCTGAAGCCGTCTCCAGTCTGCAAACCTCGTTCTATCAAATACTACTCGGTTTTAAATCTGGAAGACCACCTGAGGAAATCTACTCGGCTGTACTGCTGCTCGGAAGAAACAGAATTGATGAGAAAATTGAGTATTGCCCTCTCTTGCCAAAACGGGACCGGAAAAAGAAAGAAGGAGAAAAAAGAGAATCTGAAGTTTTTCCCTTAAACCACAGCGAAGAAGTCGAAATGGCAAGGCGGGAAAACTTCCAGGTTGTAAAAAAACTGCTGGACCAGCTATTGCTGGAGATTGTCAACCCGGAGGTACCCTTCACCTCAAAGCTGGCAGCTGAAGCGAGCTGTCGCCGTTGTCCGTATGTTAATTTCTGTGGGAGTTAGACCGGGATGAACTTTCTCTGGTCAAATTGCGTATATGATAGTAAAGCCTTGAAAGTTACGATGAAGCAAAAGGTAGTAAAATTTTTCCTCTGGTAAATTCTGCTTGTGCTTTGCTGGCCGCTGTCTTTAGTGGCTCTTATTCTCTATTCTCTGGTCTGGCTTTTATCTTTATCCTTCCGACTGCTTGGTCTGACCGTTTCAGCTGTTTTTGACCTGCTAAAAGCCATTCTGACCCTGCCAGCCCGATTGCTGTCTCAGGTAGCCCGATTAAAACCGTCGCCGGATTAAAATCTGGCTTGACAAATTCTTCCTCTACAACTAATAAGAACACATGCAGCTCAGAATAGAAAAAATTGTCTATCCTGGAAAATCCCTGAGCAGAACTTCAGGCAAAGTGGTTTTCACCGATGAAGGCCTGCCAGGGGAACTGGTTGAAATAGAAATACTTAAAGATAAAAAAAATTACGCCGAAGCCAGAACCATCAGGGTAATAGAATCTTCACCCCACCGCCTGCCTCCAGTCTGCAGCCATTACCTGGCCTGTTCTCCTTACCAGATTATGGACTACAAACTGGAGTTTGAGATAAAAAAGCAGCAGCTCCGGGAAATTTTTACCAGCCTCAAGCTCCAATGGCAACCAGAAATTGAGCTCCTGCCCTCGCCGGCAATCTACGGCTACCGGAACAAAATCAGGCTTAGCTTAAACTGGCAGGCTAATCCCCCCACTCTGGCTTACCACAAACCAGGTTTTCAAGATGCCTACCTTCCCGTAGACCGGTGCGCTCTGGTCAGCGACCGAGTCAACCATCTAATTTCCAGCCTGAATATCCTGATTCCGGGTACACCTCTTCCGGCCATCAATCACCTGGAAATAAGAGAAAGCTTCTTACTGAAAGAAATATTTCTGGTCCTGGAATCAGAAGATGAAGACAGCCTGGAGCAAGCCACCCGGCTCTGGATTCCAGCCCTCACCTTATCGCCCGAATTGGTCGGTGTGGTGGGAATAAGCTCTTCAGGTCGGAGGAAACAATATCTGAAACTCCACGGACGTGATTACCTGGAAGAAAAGATCGGGGAGGTCATTTTCCGTTATGGAGCCGGGAGTTTTTTCCAGGTTAATCCGCCCCTGCTGGAAAAAGTTGTTTCCAGAATGAAGGAATATCTGCAGGTTCTGGCCCCGGTTAAATTGGTTGACCTTTATGCCGGGCTGGGAACATTTGGCCTGCTGCTTTCCAGCCTTTCTTCAGAAATAATGGCTGTAGAATCAGATCCGAATAATCTTTATTACCTTAAAAAAAATCTCAGGCTAAACCGGCTCCAGCACCTGCGGGTGGCTGAGGGCAAAAGCGAAGACTGGCTAGAGGAAATCATCGATTTTCAACCTGAGGCAGTGGTCATAGACCCACCTCGCCGCGGTCTGGCTGAGGAACTGGCTCTGTCCTTAAAAGAAAATCCAGTAAACCTGATCTTTTATCTTTCCTGCAACCCAGCCACCCTGGCCCGGGATTTGAAAAAGCTTCTTCCAGAGTACGAACTTCTGGAAATTATAGCCTTTGATTTTTTTCCCAGGACACCTCATATCGAAACCCTGGCGGTTCTCAGTAGAGCTGGTAAATTGAGTCAGCGAAACTTTCCCGCCAGCTGACCGCAGGCAGCCGCAATGTCTATTCCCTTAGATTGTCTGACGGTTACCCGAATTCCTCTTTCCTCCAGCCATTTCCTGAACTGAGCCAGCTCTTTTGAGCCGGGACGCTCGAAAGGCAGATTGGGAACAGGACTGTAGGCAATCAGGTTAACTTTAGCCCGGAGCCTTCTGGCTATGGCCGCCAGCCCCTCAGCTTCGTACAGGCCGTCATTAAGATTTTTTATCAGAACATACTCCAGGGTGAGCTGCCGGCCGCCCATTTTGAGATAATCTTCAGCGGCTGCTAACAACTCTTCCAGCGGGTATTTTCTATTAATGGGCATCAGAGTTGACCTCTGACTGTCATAGGGGGAATGAATAGAAATTGAGAGATTAATCTGCAGGTCAAAATTTTTTAGCTCTCTTATTCCAGGAATATGTCCTGCAGTGGAAACAGTAATTCGCCTGGCCCCAAAAGCCAGACCCTGCTTATCGTTTAATATTCTTATAGCTTTGATAACATTTTCCAGGTTATCAAGCGGTTCACCCATGCCCATAAAAACCAGATTGGTCAGAGCCTGACCCTGCCCGTACTTTAAAGCCAGAATCTGCCCTATTATCTCACCCGTGGTTAGATTCCTCTTAAAACCGGAAAGGCCACTGGCACAAAAGGCGCAGCGGTATTTACACCCGACCTGGGTAGAAAGGCAGGCAGTTTTCCGGTCTCCGGCCGGGATTAAGACGGTTTCGACAAAATTACCGTCCTGCAGCTTAAAAAGATACTTGGTTGTCCCGTCAACTGAACTCAAAGCCTTTTCAACCTGCAAGGGGTAGATTACCCACTCTTCAGATAATCTTTTTCTGAGTTCCAGGGGTAGCTCAGTAAAGTTCATAAAATCGGTTTTACCCTTACGATATACTCCAGCAAAAACTTGTCTGGCCCGGTAGGCAGGATAGCCGGCTGACTGAAACAAGTCTTCAAGCTCTTTTAAGCTTAAAGAAAGGACACAGAGCCTGCTGTTCATTTTTCCTCTATCTTCTTTCTCGGAGCAATAATATCATATCGCAAAAATATTATATCACCGAGGCAATTTTGGCTTTTTGAGCTGAAAAAACAAAAAATTCTTCAGGGCTAAAACAAACAGAAGAGATTCGCCGCACCCTGGAAGATAACCCTATCCTTAAAAAGAACGCTTATCTTCCTTCAAATTTTTTTAACAGCTCAGCCACTGCTTCTTTATGAACCATGAAGGTCAGCATCTTAAGCCGGACAAAATCATCCCGGTAGAAAAGATAGCCTTTATACCGACCTCGGTGAGCACTTCCGCCAGAGTCTTTTATCAGAAACCAGGTCTGCTTTCCTCGCTCAGTATAGCCCACAGCATGAATGGCGTGGTCGTCGGTAGAAGTTTTATTGTAGAACCTGAACTCCCGGCTGTCCTGGTCAATCAGAGAGGGCAACAGGTCAAAAGAAGGGACGATGGCCAGCCCGGCTTCACCACTCAGGCCCGGTTCGGAAACATCTCCACCGAGAGCCACGGAATAACCTTTCTTCAGGGCATTTAATATGGCCTGATAAAATTCATCCAGTGGAACATTATAATAATCCTCACTGTGCCACCAGTTATCAGGAGCCCGGTATTCTCCCTTAGTATAGAAAGGAATATACTTAAAAGATATGAAACAAACATAATCATCAAGCGGAAGTTGAAGAACTTTTTCCAGATATTCTTTCGGAGTCATTTTCTGACCGTTGACCTCGACCCTGTCCGGTGGTTCTCCCAGGTATTTATTCAAAATTATCCTGACATAAGAGAGTGCTTTTTCTTCATCCCAGTATCCATTTTGCCGGCAGAAGTCCAGGTAATTCATAATCTCGGAGAAGAGAGCAGAATGGTCATGCTCGGTCTTACCTGGTAACAGCCCGGAGTAAGCACTGGCCGGGACTGCGCCGTACTGTTTCATTCTTAAAATTACGGCGTTGGGTTCTGAACCTTCGCCCAGAAAAGAATTTCCCTTTTCTCTTATGAAGCGCCGGGCTTTCTCCACATATTCCCAGTAAACAGTGTACATTTCAGAGAGCTTGAACTCACCACGTCCCAGCCTTTTCAGTTCAGCTTCCAGAAAGGAAGTGGTGGCAAAACTCCAGCAGGTTCCGGTCCTGCCCTGTCTGATTGGTGGAAGGTGAAAAACCTGTTGAAATTCTGAAACCGAACCCGGGTGCTCTACGGTTGAAAAATCCAGGGTCAAATACTCTGCTTTCCGACCGTTCAGCTCCCTGGCTTTGTAGAACGCTTCATTTTTTGGAAAGAGCTCGCCTGAATTCAGCTGGATGACTACGGGGCCGGATTCAGCTGTTTCTGGTTTCTCACTTTTACAGGCTGTGGTTGAGACGAGAGCCACCACCAGCAAAAGAAAAACCAGTTTCCCTGATAATGTTATTTTCATGATTACCTCCAATCACCTCCATTCCAAGTTTGAATCCATAAAACAAATACTTCAAAAGGTCGGTCCAGTTCAACCTGGTTATTAAACAGAATCAAAAATTACCGGATATTCAAAAGAACAACTGGCTTAAAGTTGCCGCCTGCTGAAGGTCATCCGAGTTTGACGAAAGAGATTAATTCTGATATAAAGCCATTTCAAAACCTGAAAGTAAGATATCCATCTTGATAAAGCAATTACAATGGAAAGTTT
>Ga0209017_10001329_pt1 | contig 19284 bp, 14 predicted proteins | sample YNPBryunderm2012_FD_185812 | JGI IMG/M metagenome (GOLD analysis project Ga0209017, IMG submission 185812) | Anoxygenic and chlorotrophic microbial mat microbial communities from Yellowstone National Park, USA - YNP Bryant MS undermat 2012... ... | reverse complement strand
GAGGGATCCGACACCGGGGATCAGGCCTCCGAGCAGTTGCAAGCCGCCGTGGACCGCCACCTGGGCGACCTGGTGGAGAAAGTGGAGCATGGTAGCCAGACTCCTTGGATGCCTTAGGTTGGATCCGGGTGATTCCTCAGCATTGATCTAGGTATGTGTACAGACCGGTGTTTCCTGATAATGGTACTTTAGCACGCATACCGAGTCGGTCAATGGTTGGTTTGTATGTAGCAGGCTGTGGCATGGTGTGGCATGGCGTGGGCAAAGGTGACCTCAGGGGGTGGTTGTCATGAGTGCGGAAGAAACGAACTGGTTTTGCTTGGGGAAAGCAACCGTTGGAGTATTAGGCGCAACAGTTGTAACAGCCGCAGGGGGCGGAGGTGGGGAAAAATGGACTTTGTGAAGCGGTTGGCCGCAGAGGAACGGACAGCGTAGCCGATGCTCCTGTTGGCAGCGATCAGGAATGCGTTCCCTGCGGAGATGTCCTCTGAGTTGGCAGGGGAACCAAGTCTGACAGGTGGAATAGCGGGGGGAACGGAGGTTGACGAGGTCCGGTGCTCATGGCCACGTTTTACATACTACCGCCGCGGAGTTGCCTGGAGGAGGCCCTGGGGGAACTGCTCCAACGCTTTCTACCCGGCTTATCCCTTCCGGCGGATGGTTGGGAGCTGGTGGTGGATCGCCTCGCCACGGCCGCCCATTGGCCTGCGGATGTTTTTCTGGTGCCTCGGGATGATCTACCCGAGGAAGAACCTTTGCCAGAGGCGTTGATGGCCGCCTTCGGGGCCGAACCGGGGGATCAGATCATCGAGGTGCCTCTGCACACAGGACTTCCCCAACGCTGGACCTTGACTTGCCCCTCTGCTCTCGCCCGGCAATAAACTTACAATAAAGTCGACGCAGAAGTCGAAAGATCCAGATGGTTCGTCAACTGATGCAAGAAACCCTGGGAAGGTGCCGTTGGGCATCGCCCTGGGATGTCGGACAAGTTTATAACCAAGCCAAGGTCCACCAGCTATGACATCACCAGACTTACCCGACGCGGACGAATGGGCAGAGGAGGATGAGTGGCAGAAGCTGGCCGAGGAGCTCGGGGCGTTGCCCCCCCGCACCTCCGAGCATACCCCACAGGGTTCTCCCTCGCATTGGGATGTGCCATCTCCATCCGCTGTGGAACCCAGCCCGCATCTCCCTGCACGAGCCCATGCGGAAGAATCCTCACCGGGTCTGCCTACAGGCAATGTTGAAGAAGATACCACTGTGGACGCAGGTCCCCGACCCGGGCAGATATCCGACCAGGCAGAGCACCTCCTGACGGAAGAAGGAGGGCCAGCTCCTTCCTCCGAAGCGGACATAGAAGCTGAACAGGACGAAGAGAATGAGGTAACTCGCAAGCGTCGGCGTCGCAGGAGGCGAAGACGCAAAGGCGGTGGTGAGACGGCCCAAGAACCTGCTCCCACACTCAGCACGAATGCCTCGGCAGAGACCCCCGACACTGAAGAACTGGAGGAGATCGGTGGCTCCGTTTCCGATCACCCCACGGCGGCTCACACCCTCGACTGGAACGACACGACCGACCCTGATCAAGCTGCCGAAATCCTGCGAGATATCCTGACTCACTGGAACGTACCGTCCTGGGACGAGATTGTCGCTGGGTTGTATCGCCCGGAACGCTAACAAGCTTCGGCTGGTGTTCCTCACCCCTCGGCTTTCCTGGGGTGGTAACGCGGAAGCTTCCCCATGGCTGACGCTGTCATCGAAATCGTCGGTTTGAATGAATTGCCTGTCATCGTGGACTTGTACAATCGGATTTTCCGGCCGGTTAAGGATATTTCCTCCTTTCGCCGACGGTATCAAGGGCGACACAACATTTTGCAAATGGTCGCTCGTTTCCAGGACCAGCCCGTAGGTTTTTTTCTCGGATTTGAATTGAAGCCCGATACGTTCTTCGCCTGGTACTACGGCGTGTTGCCGGAATATCGTCGGATGGGCATAGGGCAGCAGCTTCTCGAGGCGGTTCACGCTTGGGCTCGACAACACGATTACGAATATGTTCGATTCGAATGCCAGAATGCCCACCGTTCCCTGATGCACCTGGCTCTCAATTACCAGTACGACATCGTCGGTATTCGCTGGGATTCCGGCTTGGGCGATAACTTGATCATCTTTGAAAAGAGTCTGAGCAACGATTCATAGCCAGCCCCTCCGCTTGAGGTACTTGAGGACACCAAACGGTCCAGGTCTTGCCCACGACATTATCATTCAATCTCACCTATGGCCCAATGGACCAAGCGTGACATTTCGTTGAAGAGGTAGGGTTGGTCTGAAGAGTGAACTTCAGCCAACTGCCGGATGGAGAGCAGGCCCTTGAAAAAGTCGATTCGCACCAATCGCCCATCCCGTTTTCTGAGAGTTACCGATGTCCTGAGGTGCGTGGGGTATATCAGCATACCGTCAGGATATCGCTAAGCGGGAATTGGGGCCGGGCTGCTCTTGGAGGAAGTTGCGGAGGAGTCGGGGTCCTTCCACCGTGAGAAAACTTTCCGGGTGAAACTGGACACCATGCAACGGCCAGCGTTTATGCCGCACTCCCATGATCTCACCTTCTTCGGTCCAAGCACTGATCACGAAATCGGGATGCTGCCAGGTTTCACGGCGGATGACTAGGGAGTGATAGCGGGTCGCTTCAAAGGGGTTAGAGAGGCCACGAAATACCCCTTGGCCGTCATGGTAGATCAGAGAGGTTTTGCCGTGCATGATCCGCCAGTTCCGAATGATTTCTCCTCCGAATACGTAGCCGATGCATTGATGTCCGAGGCACACCCCCAGGATAGGAACATCAGCGGCAAAGCGGCGCAGCACGTCATTGCAGATTCCCGCTTCCTTTGGTGTGCAAGGACCGGGAGAAAGGATGATATGCGTCGGCTGCAAATGTGCGATCTCTTCCAAGGTGATCTGGTCGTTGCGAACGACATGCATAGACAGGGTCGGGTCGATCTCTCCCAAGCGTTGCACCAGGTTGTAGGTGAACGAATCGTAGTTATCGATCAGCAGGATCATGGGTCCCACCTCTGTCAGGAACAGAACGGCCTGGTCGCCGCTAGGATTGCCGTGTGGGGAAACGCTGAGCGCTGTTGACCGAGGGATCGTACCGGCCCTGGGCCTGCTCCGGCGGTACTATTTCCAGGTAATCTTCCGATGCGGGAATGTCATACCAGGCCCCATCGCAGAAATCGACCAAGGCTTTGCCGCTCCAATTGACCGTCACAACTCGTCCGATTTTCCCGGCAAACCGCTGATACTGCGGCCAGCCCTCCCGAATGCGGACCAATTGGTCTGTCCAGTGACGCCGCAATGCACTGATATCCTCAGACGTGGCCATACTCATCGCCTTTCTTTCAATCCCACCTTTGCCCCAGTTGGCCTTGTGATCATCCCTTTGAGGTACTAGTTCCCAACAGTATTATTGTATGTCGCCAGAACCCAGCGAATGTTCCAGCCTTGCAAGCCATGGTGAATGTCTCATGCTGGGTTGTCCTTCATGTTTTCATAGGTGTCAGGAAGGGACACGATGGGGGTAACCGTTTTGTAGGGACCTCAGTTGCCTAGGGGCGGAAGACGCGTGGAGAACGAGGTGGCGGCTCGATATCAATGGATTGCAGAAAGCGGACAGCATCGGCGGCTCCGTAGTCCCGATCCATGCCTGGATCATGCCAATCCACGGCGAGCGGACCATCGTAGCCAATCTCGTTCAGGGCACGGAGGACATTGGGCCAGTCGATGCCACCATGTCCGGGGGAACGAAATTGCCAGCCGGTCCGACGATCCCCGCTGGGCCAGTATCCGCTCAGGATGCCAGCGCGGCCATCCAGGGTCAGCACGGCATCCTTGACATGGACATGATAAATCCTGTCTGCAAAACGCCGGATGAATTCGATCGGGTCCACCCCTTGCCAGTGTAAGTGACTGGGATCCAGGGTGAAGCCGAACTCTTCTCGACCTTCCAGGGCGTCCAGCACCAGTTCCGCGGAATACAGGTCGAAAGCCAGTTGCCCGGGATGGACTTCGCAGGCAAAGCGGACCCCGCAATCCCGTGCGACATCTAGAATAGGATGCCAGGTCTGGGCGAATTGATGCAGAGTTTGCTCGAGAAGTTGCGGGCTGAGCGCAGGGTACCCGGCGACATAACTCCAGATCGGTGAGCCAGTGAAGCCGGTGACCACGGTAACGCCCAGGCGCTCTGCCAGACGGAAGGTAGCTATCATTTCCTCGATGGCACGCTGCCGGACACCTTGTGCCTGGCCATCGCCCCACACATATTCCGGTAGCAGCGTCTGATGTCGCTCGTCGATGATATCACCGATCGCCTGACCCACCTTGTGATTCGCGATCGCCGCCAGGTGGAGTTCATGTCGGGCGAGTAGGTCCAGAAGATGGGCGCAGTAGTCCTCATCATTCAAGCCCCGCTGTATTTCGAGATGATCTCCCCAGCAGCACAATTCCAGGCCGGCATAACCCCAACCGGCCGCCTGAACCACCAGGGTTGCCAGCGGCAGGTCTGCCCACGGACCGGTGAACAAGACGATGGATCGGGGCATCCGCAGCGTCCTTGCCGGCGATCAGAGGATTTCCACCATCCAACTCGTCAACAATTGTCTCGCATCATTTCCCAGAACCCGCAGACTCAACGATTTGGTGCCGGGGATTCTGGAGTTCCAGAGCTATTGGTACCGGAGGCCGGTACACTCGTGGGGGTTTGTGCAGGAGTTAGGTCGTTGGTCGGGCCACTGTCGGCCGGAGGAGTAGATGTGTCACTCGCAGCAGCCGATCCTGACACCGATTGATTGTGATTGTCCTGAGTTAACGTATCAGTCGCAGGAGCCGGTCCTGATATAGGTTGATTATCTTGGGGTAGAGTGGGAGGACTCGGTGGCACGGTGTAATTACTCTGCGGTGGGGGGGAGGCTGTCCACGCCGTGGTGCCGGCAGCAGGTTCGCCAGCAGTGGAACTTGGCCCTGCTGCTGGCGAGGAAGTGGACGGTGTCGTCGATTGCGACCCTGCCGAGGGCGACAAAGTAGACGGCGGTATCGTGGAAGCGGTGCCGGACGGGGGTGAAACGGGCGTCATCGGCGGGGGGACGAAGCCAAGCGGTGCAGGTGATCCAGTAGCGCCTGGGGCTGCCCCAGCGTCACCTTTCTTTGCCGTTTCCGTGGGACTTCCCCCGGGTACAGTCACTGGCACGCTCGCAGATGTCCCAGCAGTCGGCACAGAACCAGAAGCTGGGCTGGTCAGCGGCAAAGAGATGGTGCTCTCGGGAGTTGAGGGTTCCGAGGGCCACTGACCTGGACCGATCGCCTCTTCTTGTTCCTCTTCGTACAGCTCATCAAGTTCCGCCTCATCGATAACCTTGCGAAGCAAGAAGTAGATGATGGTAGAAGCGGACCAGAAAAAGCTATACCCGAAACCAACCATGAGCAGGAAAACCAGGTTCAACCACAACCCAACCAGTCCGGCTCCCCAAGTATTGTAAAAGTAGAAGCTAGCTTGAGCCTCGTTGTAGGCTGTTGGGTTGACCGGGACATAATCGAAGACCACCCGCTGACTGCCTTCTACGGACCGCTCTTGCAGCCGGACTGCATAGGGTGAACCGGCGGTGAGCAACTCCCGCCAGCCAAACGAAGGCGGGGCGTAGATGAACAGATAATCCGGCTGGCGGCTGCTCCAAAGACCCGCGGCGGTCTGACTCACGGCCCACTTCCCCAGATATACAGCTAGCGACACGAAAAAGAGCAGGAAAAAGGTCACCGCGGCTCCGTAAACCAAAGCGATCGCCCAATAGCCCAGATAACGCCAAGGGGCTTGATACAGATAATTCATGGCTCGGCTGACAGCATCCAGGGCATCGCTCTGGTCCCCCTCCACACTGAGGGTCACAAACATCAGGGGATAGGCCACCAGACCGATCGCAAAAAAGGTCATCACCAACCCTGCAATGAGGATCAGGGGCAGTCCTAAGCCGAAAATAACCAGATCACCTAAAAAGGGTATCAGGCCTAGCAGGCCATAGACGACCAGCCCGAGCGCCGAGAAGGCAATCAGACCCAAAATGAGCAGAGGTCCACCGGCGTAACCCAGGTAGCGTTTCATGACAAAAGTTATCGCTTGCTTGAGGCTGATCGGACCTTTGCGGGTATATTGCACAGCGGCAAGGCGGGTGATGACACCGGCGAAGAAAGCCCAGATCAGAATATTGCTGAGCAGCACCAGGATGAGATAGAGGCGTGTCAATGGACTGACATTCGGGTTGACCAGGTGGGTGACCGGAAGCAGGAGCTTGGCCAAAGGTTCAAGAAGCACTGGAATCGCCGATTGGATGTATTGGGTCAATTGTCCACCCCAAGTAGCGGGAGGCGAGGACAACAGGCGAGACAGGAAGGTAAACGGGTTTTCCCCACGGAATTCATACCAGGGCATGGTGCGCAAGCGTCCACCGGGACCGGCCAGTTCTTCCAGGATGAGCCAACGCTCCAAGTCCGCCTGGAAGCGTTCATCGCCTATACGTTTGAGGTCCTCTTCGCGGTACGGTTCATTCGTGCCGGGCTTGGTCTGACTGCCTAGTTCCTGTTGGATGCGAGCATTGCTGTAATTTTCAGATTCACGCAGGGGTCGCGGGGAGAGATTGAAGAAGATGACCGAAAGCAGCCACCAGATCACTGACATGCTTACGATGCCGGCAGCAGCCAGCAGCAGCTTGCGGGGGTCGAGAGCGATCTGGAAGCCACGAAAGATCTCACGCCACAATGGTGAGGATGAGGACTGCGGCGTGGCGGAATTGCGACCGTCAGCCATACCTGCTCCTTGGTTGGGACTCGCTTACGTCATGGGTCGCCGGCCTCAGCTGGCCTGATTCCGAGGCGGGCGGTCCCTGCCCACAGCGGTCGTGGATGTGTGGCAATTATACCTCTACAGCGAACTGCGGCAATTGTACCCGCTTTCAGCAATCGACTCCAGGCGGAGACAGCATTTCCCGGAGGGGGGAAGAAGCGAGTTGAAGCTGGGCATGGCAGCCCCAGGCGTACACGAGAGACGGTTGGATCCCCGGATAAGGTAAGGAAGTTGGATCTCCGAGAGTGAGAGAAGAGGATTGGGAGGTACACATTCCCCTTGCCCTCTCAGGCCTTCTGGCAGTACAACGGAGGGCGGAGGGTCTCCAATCATGCGTTTCGTCCGGGTATCCTCAGCCCTGCTGTTCAGCCTTGGCACGGCGGTAGGCCTGACCCTGTGGGGAAGTCCTGGCTGTCAACCGCCCGAAAGCCGTAAAGTGCTTCCCACCAAAGTGGAGGTACAGCGTCCACGCTCGCCAGCGGAGGAGGAAGCCGATGTTCCCGCAAGCACCTCCGCCGAAATTCTCAGCTACCTGGAGCGTACCATCGCTGCAATGACACAGGAAAAGCCGGCTCTGCTGAAACAGGCCCGACGAAGTCGTGTTCGAGCTAAGGGAACTATGCTTCTGCCGGACGACAACGGTCAGTTGGTCCGCCGCGGAGCGGAACGTGACATGGCCGCCGATTGGCCTGACCGCATCCGCCTCCATTACCAGACCCAGCCTCCCTCGTCTTTGCGAATGACCTTCCTGTATGTTCAAGGCCGGCTCTGGTTGACACGGAACCAGATTACCCAAGCTGCTACAGAAGCGGCCGTAATTGATGAAGCACCGACGGATACCCTCGCCCAGCACTGGCTACCGCTGCTATTTGTGTTGCAAGAGCCAGGTGTGGTCGCCTTCGATCTGCGCATGGCTCAAGGTCAGCCTCCACGGGATCGACTGCGGGTCAAGATTCCCGATCGGCCGCTCTACTCCCTCAGCTTCGACTCCCAATCCCGTCTGCTGCATCAGGTCGAATATCGCTATCAGCCGTTGGGAGCCGGCCGTCCGATCAGTCGCGAGTGGACTTTCGAGAAGCATCAATCCTTCGCGGGGTTGTTGCTGCCGACTCAGATGACCTACGCAGAACGTTTGGATAGTCCTCCGGTACGGGAGGTGAAAATGGAATGGCAGGTCGAGCGTTGGGAATTTCCTCAGGAGTTTCCGAAGGAGCTGTTCGAACCTCCTCAGGAAACCCAGACTCCTTGACAAGGCAAATGGCGTTCACGGTTTCCGACGCGTTTGGCACTCTCCCTGCTCCCAGTTCCCCGAACGCATCCCTCAGAAGAACTTTTGTTCTTAGCGAGGGTCAGACGTCCAGCTCCTCCGCGATTGCCTGGTCGGCCTTTTCCATGATGAAGCGGTAGCGGGGTGCAGGATCTTTGCCGAGCAATTCCTGGAAGGCCTCGTGGGCTTCCCGGGGATTATCGATTTCGACTCGGAGGAGGGTACGATTGCGGGGATCCAGCGTGGTACGCCAGAGCACATCCGCATTCATTTCACCTAATCCTTTGAAGCGGGTAATTTCCGGTCGGGCATTCCCCTTGAGGGAGGCGAGGATTTCTTCTTTATGTTCGTCATCGCGGGCCCAGTAGGTCTCCTTGCCGACATCGATGCGGTAGAGGGGGGGCTGAGCAATGTAGATGTGCCCTTTGCGGATCAACTCGGGCATATGGCGGAGAAAGAAGTCCAGCAGTAGGGTGCAGATATGGCAACCGTCAGCATCTGCGTCCATCAGGAGGATGATTTTACCATAGCGGAGACCTTCGTAGCGGAATTTGTCACCGGCTCCAGTGCCGATAGCCTGGACCAGGTCGGCGAGTTCCTGATTGGCCAGAACCTTGGCGGTGGGTAGGTCCTCGCTGTTGAGGATTTTGCCTCGTAGAGGCAAAATGGCTTGAGTCAGATTATTTCGTCCTTGCTTGGCGGAACCACCGGCAGAATCACCCTCCACGATGAACAGTTCCGTGCTGTCGCGGTCGGTGGATTTGCAATCGGCAAGTTTACCGGGTAAACTCAGGCGGCGGTTGCCCGGGGTACGGCGGGTCACCTCCGCCGCAGCGGCCCGACTGGCTTCTCGAGCTTTGGCCGCCAGGATGATCCGGCCCATGATGGCATCCGCGGCTGTCTTGTTGGAGTTCAACCAGGCTTCCAGGGCGGGACGAACAAAATTGTCTACCGCGTTTTCCACCTCGGGATTGTTCAGACGTTGTTTGGTCTGACCCTCAAATTGCGGTTCTCGGACGAACACTGACAATACTGCCACGATTCCTTCCCGAATGTCCTCCGCAGTGATTTTCAATCCCTTGATCTTGATGTCGTGGGTTTCGATGTAGTTGTAAACCGCTTTACGGATCGCACTTTTGAGACCGTTCTCGTGAGTGCCGCCGTTGGGGGTGCGGATGCCGTTGACGTAAGAACGGTACGTTTCCTCGGTGGATTCGGTCCATTGCAAGGCAACTTCCATTTTCTGATCCCCGGAGCGGGCGGCCGTGAAGGCAATGTCGGTCACCGCGGGCTTCTGTCCATCCGCGACGAGACGGGCCAGAAAAGCAGGTAAGCCTCCGGAGTGGCTGAATTCATAAGTCTGGCCACCATGTTCATCGATGAAGGTCAACCGCAGGCCGCTATGGATGAAAGACATATCTTCCAGACGCGTCTTGATGGTATCGGCGTCAAAGCGGGTCGTTTTGAAAATCGCTTCATCCGGCTCGAAGTAGATCGTGGTGCCGTGACCACGGGCAGGTCCCACTTTTTCCAGCTTGCTTGTTGGCACACCGCGGGCAAAGCTTTGCCGATACTCGAAGCCATCGCGTCGGACCGTGGCTACCAGCTTGCGAGACAAGGCATTGACCACTGAGGCTCCCACCCCATGCAGGCCGCCGGAGTGGAAATAGCCACTGTCCGTATCCCCGAATTTACCCCCTGCGTGCAGCACCGTCAGAACCAACTCCAGGCCGCTCTTCTTGTAACGGGGGTGAATGTCCACCGGAATGCCGCGACCATTGTCGCTAATGCTCAAGGCATTGCCTGATTTGTGCAAAGTAACAACGATGTGATCTGCGTAACCATTGATGTATTCATCGACGGCGTTGTCCAGAATCTCCCAGGCCAGATGATGCAAACCTTTGCTATCGACGCCACCGATGTACATCGCCGGACGTTTCCGCACCGGCTCCAGACCCTCGAGTACTTGAATGTCCTCGCTGCGGTATGCCGCACTTTTACTCGCCGATACAACTGCCATGGTTCTCTTGATCCTCACCTCGTTTGTTTCAGAAACACCGTGTTGCTCGTAAAACCTGTCTCTGACCCCAGTGAAAGCACCTTAGGGGGTGGATCACGTCGGGGATGTTCTGACCGGGACTACATACTTCCGGACACGTCCAGAATCCTCCGTGAGTGAGCTAACAGTTTAGATCGAACCATCCGCCCTATCCAGTGGCCGGGACCACAGGTCCCCACCTCACGAATTTTCAAACCAGTCGGGACTTTCGGAAGAGTCAGTCCGTCCGTTGGAGGAAGGCTTGTTCCTAGGTCCGGCTGAGGCGAATTGTTCCGGGGGTTCTGGCGGTTCCTTGCTCTCCTTGTTCTCTTTGCTGGCATGCTGGTCTTTCGTGCGGGCCTCCAGTTCATCCCAATGGACCGGAACCAACTCAGGCGGCAGCACAGCGGTAAAGCGGGTCCGCAGCCCGGGTTTGATTCCCAAGCCACCCCGTTTCTGCAGCGGCACCGTTTCCCCATAGAACTCTTGGGTTTTGCCGCTTTCGGTCAGGACGGTCAGGCGTTCCCGACGACCTGGAGGTAGGAGTATTCCCCCCAGGCATTCATCCCCCAGTCCCAGCTTGATGCCGCGTACCCCTTTGCCCACACTGGAAAGTACCGGGACTTCCTCCAGGGGGAAGTGAATCAGGTAACCCCAGCGGGTTGCCAGGAGCACACTCTGATCCTCCGGTCGCACCAGATGGACCGCTACGACTCGTTGTCCGGGATCCAGTTTGACATATCGGCGACCGGCACGGGTGGAAGCGGTCCGAAAGGGTGCCAGCGGCAAGCGGAGAACCTGACCGGCACTCGTGGCGATAAATAAATGGGGACCCGGAGGTGTTCCCCCCTCTCCTGGCATCATTTCCGGGACAAAGCGGCTGTCTGTGGTCAAAGCAGTGATGATCCGTGCCCCGTCAGCCAACCGAATGTACTTCGTAATCGGCTCGCCATAGCCGGAGCTGGCCGGCACATCGTGAATCCGCAGCGTAAATGCCGTCCCTTCATCACTGAAAAAGACTACATAGTCCAGAGTTGTACCAGGAACAAGCGCAACGACCTGATCTCCCTCCCGCACGCGGGTCGATTCTACGGAGCTGAGTCGAGCGACGCGTTTGATCCAACCGTCCCGAGTCAACACCACGTGGGTATTCTCCCGAACGATGTAGGCCTCCTCGTCAAACGTGAGGACATCCTCATCGGAAGCCATACGGGTTTTGCGTCGCTGGCCGAACTTCTCGATCAGCGCTTCCATTTCCTTCTGGATGACGCCCCAAAGTTTGCGTTCGGAAGCGAGTAGGGCTTCGATGCGGGCCGCCTCCGCTTGCTTTTCCTTCAGCTCCTCGAGAATCTTGCGGATTTCCATCTGGGCAATCTTGTAAAGCTGCACTTCCAGGATGGCAGCAGTTTGTTCCTCATCCAGGCCGAAGGTCCGCTGGAGTTTTTCGGCAGCGTCCGCTTTGCCTTGGGACTCCCGAATCAGGCGGATGGCTTTATCCAGAGCGTTGAAGATGGTGCGGAAACCCTCCAAGATGTGGATACGACGGCGGAGCACCGCAAGCTGGAATTCGTACCGCCGCCGCACCGTGGCCAGACGAAAATCCAGGAAGTAGCGGAGCAGGTCCTTGAGACTTAGGCCGTCCCGGGGAATCAGAGTTTGACCGTCCTCCGAGGGCACCAAGGCCGTCATGTTGTAGGAAAAATTCTTCTGCAACTCCGTGTGCTTGAACAGATACGCCATGACCAGTTGGGGATCGGCGTCGCTTTTGATCTCCAGGACCAGACGCAAACCCTCCTTGTCATTTGATTCATTGGACAAGCCGATCAGTTGGGGTAGCTTACGCTCCTCGATGATTGTCCCGATGGCACGTTCCAGCTCCCCTTTGTCCACTCCGTAGGGGATGGAGGTAATTACGATCTGCTTTTTGCCTCGGGGCAGGGGTTCTTCCTTCCACTCGGCCTGGACTTTGATGGTCCCGCTACCGGTCTCGTAGATTTTCCGCAAAGTGGCGCGGTCAGAGAGGATCTTCCCTCCGAGGGGAAAGTCCGGTCCTTTGATTTTGTCGAGCAGTTGGGCGACGGTGGCATCGGGATGGTCGATCAGGAAGATACAAGCCCGCAGGACCTCGGCCAGATTATGCGGGGGGATGTTGGTGGCCATGCCGACGGCAATCCCTTGCGTGCCGTTGACCAACAGGTTGGGAAACTGGGCCGGCAGTACTACCGGCTCCTGCTTGGAACCGGTATAGTTGTCACGCATCGGCACCGTCTGTTGGGCCAATTCCGCTAGGAGGGCTTCCGCCGCGGCAGTAAGCTTCGCTTCGGTGTAACGATAGGCGGCCGGTGGGTCGCCATCGACTGAGCCGAAGTTCCCTTCGCCGTGAACCAATGGCACACGCATGACCCAGTCCTGAGCCAGCCGCACCATCGCCTCGTATATCGCCTGATCTCCGTGAGGGTGATAATCCCCCATCACCTTACCGATGATCTGCGCGGATTTGACCGCCTTGCGGTCAAAGGTCAAATTCATGTCCTGGTACATCGCATAAAGAATGCGACGCTGAACCGGTTTGAGGCCGTCCCGCACGTCCGGCAACGCCCGGCCGGTCACCACAGACAGGGCATAACGCAAAAAACGGGAACGTGCTTCCGATGTGATGGAAACGGTCTGAATATCAGCCACGGAACAAAGTCCTCCTGAAGGCCGGGTCGTCCGCTGGGTTGGTCACTCACCTAAACGATAGGTAGGCTGGGTAGACCCGACAGATCTTCCCAACACCTCCATCCTTCATACAAATCATTTGTACACTAAAAAATGTTCCTAGACAAGGGGCGTTGTTCCTTCTCGCTCCCAGGTAGCTCAGCGAAGAACCGGCACCTTCCGCACGCAACCTCGCCAGCAGTCCTTATTGCTGGATCGTGATCTCTCAGGCGGCTTTGTAGCTACTCCTCCCGTTCGTCGGAGGCAGCGATAAAGTTTTTCCCCGAAAGCATCTCTGCCTTCTGAAGAGAGAGGAAAAGCCCCTCTATCCTGATCGTATGGGGAGTAACGTCTTTACGTCGCCCCTGCAAGATGGACTGCAATCCCAGAATCGCCCCTGCAGGATGGACCGCAACCCCTTACCAACGGAGTTGATATCAAGGAACACGATGGGCGAGCAGAAACCCGAATCCCCGGGCAAACCAGCATCCTGGGGGTTACTGGGTGTTGGTATGGCGAAACTTACAGACAAACACTCAACGGCTGCCAGTCTGATGTGAACAGAGGGCTATTTGCCCGGCGGATAATGCTTGAGACACTCTTCCACGAGGGTCATATACTCCGGAGTGACTTCCTTGAAGCATTCCAGTTGCCAGAAGTGCGTAAAAGAACGACCGACAGGGGTTTTGTGGCAGGTGAGCAAACCTTCGCGGATTTTGGCAAGCTGTTCGGGGGTCAGGGAGCCTTGCCGCCAGACAATGACCGCCGGGGGTAACGGAGGAGACTCGGCCAGGACCTTCAAGCGTTGGGACAGACCCGGTTTGAGTTCCCGATACGCATGAAGTGTTCCGAGGTCCAACAGGGCGGCGGTGCAGGTACCGGCTACTACGGCATCGAGGACCTCTTCGGCAGATTGGCCTGTGGGTTTCATGGGACAGCAATCGCCCGTGGGAATGGCCGAATTGTTGCGGAGCCGTTCCAGGAACATCAGGCAGTGAGCCTTACAGCCCCGGGGAATGGCGATGCAGGAGCCTTTGAGCTGATAAGGGCCTTGGGCGGGACAGTCTGCATGGACCACGAGACAGGCTTGCACCCTCCCACAGGTTGGGTGGGTCACCACGAGGGGGGCGATTCCCGGCGTATCCTTGATCCAGGCATACTCGAAGCCATGAAATACGCCGAGTTCTAATTTCCCATCGCGAAGGTATTCTGCCAGGGTCTTGTAATCCGGGACCACCACCATATCACCTTGGAGTCCAAGTTCTTTGTAGAGGGTCTTCTTGAAAGGTGTGGCAGCTGCTTGGATGAGGACTTCCGGGACATCGCGGAACAGTCCGGCAGGAAAACCGACCCGGAGGCATTGGGCCGACTGAGTGAGAGTTTGGGCCGCCTGAGTAGTAGCTGTCGGAGCCGCTCGGGAGGGACTTTTCGGAACTGACGGGGAGTCAGGAACCTCTGCCCAGGCGGACAGAAGGGTTGCGAAGAAGAAGATCCATACCATCCCATGAGGACGCAACAAGCGAGTACACATTTTCCCACCTATCACGGTATACCTGCTCCCGGCTGAAGCCACGCTGGGATCCCTTAGGGTTATCGGGGCAACACCCATCCCGCTGCGGGCATTGCCGCCGTTTGCCGACCCGGCTATCTTCCTGAGGATCGCGGAGTTAGGGTTGTTATCGGCCGCTGAAGGGTTCCATCCGCCGCCTTTTGCACCCGTCTGCTCTATTCTTCGCTCAAGAAGGTGCCAAGTGTATGACAGTGGGGCATTTTTTGTCTTTTTCCGGGAGTGCAGGTGTCGAGGAAATCGTCAACTCGTCTTTCCTACGGAGTTTTGCGCAAAGGTTTTGGTAATCTGGTCTTATTTGTTGTGCGGGTTTTGAAGGGTCGGACCGGCAGGCAAGGCGCGTCCTGGAAACTGCGGCGTGATTCCTCCGGCGGTGATGCGTTCCAGGGCTGCCAGGGCCAGCAGGTGCTGATAGACCGCTTCCACATAATCCGCCTGGGCTTTGGCAGCAAGCACTTCGACCTGATAGATCTGTTCCCGTCCCGTTTTCGCCAGCGGGATGTTTTTCCGCGCCAGTTTGAGCAATTCCAGGGCCAGATCGTTCTTTTCTTTGGCCAGACGGACTTTTTCGCGGGCCAGTTCCAATTCCAGATAACCGTTCTCCGCTTCCAAGATGATGAGGCTACGGACGTTGTCGTACATGGCCTCGGCCTTTTGACTGAAGTTGAGGGCACGGGCTACCCGATCGTATTTACTTCCCACCAACTGGGTGGGCATTTCTGGAATAATACCGCCGGGTCGATATTCCTTGCCACGTTGGGCATGAGGTACGTCGCGGGAGTGGAGATCAGCGCCGGAGGCAAAGGTGGGTACCACCCGCCGGAACGGAATGCGGCTTTGGGCATACACTTCCAGACGGAAAATATCAACCCCAGCCGCGGCTAACGCCAGCTCCGGTCGGCGTTGCAGGGCCAGTTCCACTACCTTCTCCCGAGTCACTTCTGCCATTTGTGCCATGACAGGCAATTCCTTATCCTTAAGGCGGAAGGCGTAATCGGGCTGGACGTGCATCAGTTGCCGCAGAGCAGCTCGGGCGCGTTTCCGCCCCACAATGGCGGTTGCTTGCAACTGCCGGGCTTCCCGCAGACCTATCTTGACCGTGAGAACCTTTTCGGTGGTCAAGCCGCCCAATTCATCCGGTGTCGTCGCCTTCTTGATGATGTTTTCCAGGATTTCGATCAAGTCCTGGAGCTGCTCGACCACTTCGTCGGCAATGGCCTTCTGTTGTTGGGCATAAACGACTGTGTAATACAGGCGGATGGTGTCTTCCACCAACTCGTTATGGACCCGTTGATATTCCCCGAGGGCCCCTTCCAGGCCGCGCTGGGCTTGCTGCTTGCGGACATCCAAATCCGGGCTTAGAAGGGTTCCAACGGTCCCAAAGCGGAGCAGGGCACGGTATCCCCCTTCAGTTGCGGCGATACTCGCTTGGACGGCCTTGAGGTGAGGATGACGTTCCAAGACCAGGTTGATGCAGTCCCCCAGGGACAATTCCGGCCCGCTCTCGGCTTCTTCGCTGACCGGTTGTTGGAAGGTCTCCAGGACAGTGGACTCTGCTCCGGCAGGTAGAAGGCGTTCCCAGCGCTGGAGATGGGGCCAATCTACTGATGGAGGGGTTCGTGTCGTCGCGAAGGGGTCGTCCTGTGTTTTCCGGCGTCCTGGAGGGTCGCTCCAACTCACCGGGGTGGCCAGAAATCCTACGATGATGCCGATCCCCGTCATTCCCAGGAAGCGGCGCGTTCCGATCCCGAACATGAGCGTCTCCCCGCAGATTCCCTCCTCAACACAGCCGTCCCCTGCGTCGAGGCATAGCATCGGCCGGTTCCCACCGGCTTCTGGACGGCGAAAGAGGCAAAAACCGTACAATCCGAATACAGACGTACCGATCCTGCGGACTGCACCAAATGCACCTGGACCTCATCTGGAGTCTCCGACCATGGAGTACCTCCTCAGCCCTGGCGTGGAACGGGCCCTTTCCGCTGCCCAGATTTGGGCGGCACGTCTCGGTTCGGAAATTGTACAACTTACCCACTTTATCTTAGCCCTGCTCGAGGAAGAGGAAGGGCGTGTCGTACAACTTCTGCGAAGCGTGGGCGTGTCTGTGGAACAGCTTCGCGAGCAACTTCTGGCATTGCCGCCCTCACCGTCGGTTCCTTCTCCCAAGAGCGTATTGACTCTGGCCCGTGAGTGGTCCCTTACCTACCGTCAGGACCCCCAAGTGTTGACCGATGCCTTGTTGCTGGCTGTGCTCAAGATGGATCCCGATTATGCCGCGACGGTCGCTCCCTTAGGGTTGGATTTACCGCGTCTTCAAGCAGCCTTGGTTCCTTCACCCCTCACTTCGGCCTCCACTGAAGAATTGTCCCTCTTGGACCGATGCACCTCTGCCCCGCCTCACTCAGCACTTTCCACCTCTCCACCCACCGGGCCGACATCCCAGCACACGTCCGGCTTACCCCTGGTTGAACCACCGGCTTCATCTGTGGATCCGGCAAATGCCCCAACGCTGAACGCGTTGGTGTCAGCCTCATCGTCCCTGCCGTTGTTGCGGGTCTTGGACGCCAACTGCAACCGGGCTCGGGAGGCACTCCGGGTCCTGGAGGACTATTGCCGCTTCATTTGCAATGATGCAGCCTTGACGGAAGAGGTCAAAACCCTACGACATGAATTCGCCCACTGGGAGCAGCGCCTTCCACTCTCTCTTCGGCTGGCAGCCCGGGACACCCCTGCGGATGTCGGAACTTCCCTCACAGCCAGCGGCGAATACGTCCGTGAATCCCTGACGCACGTCTGCCAGATCAACCTGAAGCGCTTGCAGGAGGCGCTGCGGAGCCTGGAAGAATACAGCAAACTGCTCGATGCGACTTGGGCCCGACAAGTCGAACAGCTGCGCTATCGCGTTTACCATCTCGAAACGCGTCTACTTCGTTCCTCTCCTCGGCAGCAACGCCTGGCTCAAGCACGCCTCTATTGGCTCTTCACCCCGTCGGCTGTAGCAGAACGCTGGGAGTGGCTTCTGGAACGAGCGCTACTGGGGGGTGTTCAAATGGTTCAGTTGCGGGAAAAACAACAGGCCGACCGGACTTGCTTGCAAATAGCCCAAACAGTACGGCGTCGTTGTCAGGAGGCCAATGTGTTGTTCCTCGTCAATGATCGCCCTGATCTGGCCTTGATGGCCGAAGCCGACGGCGTTCATCTGGGCCAGGACGATCTACCGATTTCTCACGCCCGACGCCTTCTCAGTCCCGAGACACTCATCGGCGTGAGCACCCACAACCTCGAGCAGGTGCAACGTGCCTGGCAGGAAGGAGCGGACTATATCGGTGTGGGTCCTGTGTTTCCCTCCTCCACCAAAGCGTTTGAGCATTTCCCCGGTCTGGAGTTTGTGCGTCAGGCTGTGGCGGTGTCATCTCGACGACCGGCCTTTTCCCTGGGCGGCATCACGCTGGAGAATCTGCCTCAGGTGTTGGCAGCGGGTGCTCGCCGCATCGCTGTTTCAGCATGTCTGTCCCAGGCGGACGATCCTGCTAGGGTGGCCCAGCAACTGCGAGCTATCCTCGACACCTTCCCGCTTTCCGACGATCTCCTCCCCACACTTCCGTCGTCCCATTGAACTGCCTTCACCCTTACCTTTCCCCATCAGAGAATGCGGATTATCTTCTCACCAAGGAAGGTAGAATCACTCCAATACTCCCTCATCATCGGCTCTTTACAGAAATCCCCCCTTAGCCATTTTACCTCCATCGTTACGAATGCCGATGGAAACAAATGGAAGAATGGACGATTTATGGTAAACTCAGGTACTTGGTAAAATGGGTCAAATGCATAAAGTAATTCAGGTGACTAATTCCCCGAGCGTATGGACCGCTGCATCCGTGGTCCGTCCTGTTGCGGAAGTTACCCGGAAAGAGTTTCCAACGGGGAGCGAGAGAATGGATGCGATTCGCGACTTCCTGACTACAGTTCGTCAGGCCCACTTGGTCGAGGGGCATTTCCTGGGACTGCTCCATGTCCTCGTCGGTCGCAAGATTACCCGCACCGATGGCAGTGTCGTTTCCACCGGCCTGACCTGGCGACAAACGGCTTCCTACCTCCGTCAACTCCGCTTCGATCCTCAACTGGCTCGTGAGGTAAATGTGGACCCTGAAGCCTTGAACATCCGCGATCGTGACCGTTTCTGGTATACAGTGATTGCTCAAGCTCATCTTGACTCTCCCACCGCGGTCGCGGAAGCCGACAAACTCGCCCCTTTACTCCAGCAGCACGGCTACATCGTCGGACCACCCCCATCAGGACTGACTCAAACCTCATCACGACCTGCCACGCCTCCACCACCTCCCAGCTCACCGGGATCCGCACTCACCAGCAAGACATCTCCCACCAGAAACATTCCTCGTAAAAAGAAAAATTGATAATCCCTCCCATGCACTTTAGTATCTCATAAAAGTCACCGTTGCATCAGATTGCCTGATTTGTCCGCTTTGCATCTTTCTCTTGTGTACGTCGCCTTGCTCACAGTTTACTTATTTAGGATACTATAGTATAGTATGAAATGGCACCCGGACGGAGGGCCGATGCATGGGGTACGGCACCTGCCGTCTCTTCACCCTCGCTCAACACCAGGAGCCGATCCCCATGGTCAACCGCACACACCCAGTCCATTCCTGCTCCCTCAACCTCGAACGCCTGGAAGAACGGGAGGTGCCTGGCGGCATCGTCAGCGTCTCCGCCTCCAATGGTGGCATTACTGACACCGTCAACCTCGTCATCACCGGCGATGACCTGGACAACCAGATCGACATCGTCCGCCAGGCGGGACAGGTCAA
>Ga0209017_10001327_pt1 | contig 19314 bp, 16 predicted proteins | sample YNPBryunderm2012_FD_185812 | JGI IMG/M metagenome (GOLD analysis project Ga0209017, IMG submission 185812) | Anoxygenic and chlorotrophic microbial mat microbial communities from Yellowstone National Park, USA - YNP Bryant MS undermat 2012... ... | reverse complement strand
AGCCTTGCGGAGTTTGAAGCAACTTCAGGTCCTTCAAGGCCACGGAGTGCAAGAAACCGCAGCAGGGATAAATCGTAATTCTTTCTTGGATTAAACAGGAACGAGCAGCACCGTCGATCGTGCGGGAGCTTTGACCCGGCAACAACTTCATCGGATTGCAGCTCGGTGTGATTTCAAAAATTCGACGAGTCGGTCAATTTCCGCTTCGTCCGTGTAAAAATGGTGACTGATTCGTAATAGTCGGCGGTCGGGGCGGTGGAGAATCGGCACTTCGATTCGAGCCTGCCAGAGCCGGCGGCGAAGGTCGCTGGAATCGCCCCAGGCATCCGGTAATTCAAATGCGGTCATCCCGCGATGAAGTTCTGGAGTCGAGGGAGTTGCCAGTGGCAGTCCGATCCCGTCACCGATCCGCTCGCGGCAAAGCCGAGCTAGGGCATGCATCCGTTCTCGAATCCGTTCCCAGCCGATTGCCGTCTGAAATGCAATCGCATCGGGAACCACAAGCCACGGACAGACATCCCGGGAACCCTCGAATTCCAGAAACCGGATCCGGGGTGTGGACCCGAAAGCATCGGGGTCATCCGGGCCCGCCGGCGGTGCTTGATCGCCAATCGGATAGTGATTCGCATGATATCCCCAGCTGACCTGCAACGGTTCCAGGCGATCCTGGTAGCCGGGTCCGATCGCGAGAAAGCCCGCGCCGGTCGGGGCCAATAACCACTTGTGGAAATTCGCCGTGTAAAAATCCGCTGCGATTTCGCGAAGATTTAACGGCAGCATGCCCGGCGCATGAGCGCCGTCGATGACGGTGACAATCCCCCGCTGCCGGGCAGCCGTACACAATTCACGGGCCGGAAGCACCATCCCGGTCGAAGAAAGTACGTGGCTAAAAAACAGCAGCTTTGTCCGCGGCGTCAACGCAGCAACGATCGCATCGACAATTTCCCCCGAGTCGTGCGGACACCGAGGCAACGGCACCATCCTTACATTCAATCCTTGCCGGGCCGCGGCTCGTTCCCAGCACCAGACCATGCAACCATACTCATGATCCGTCATCAGAATTTCGCCGGGCCCCTCGAGCCGCAACCCCGCGGCCACCAGATTGATGGCCGCCGAAACATTGACGGTGAATACCAGCGATTCGACAGAAGTCCCGAGGAAAGCAGCGGTTTCCTCACGGGCTTTCCAGAGTAGCCCGGGGAGTCGCCGCAGGAAAAAATTCGTCGGACCCGCGGCCAGTTCCCGGCGAAGTTCCGTGACACGCTCAAAAACCGCCCGCGGCACCGGTCCCCAAGAACCAGTGTTCAATTGCACCACGGACGGATCCAGCATCATTGCTGCTCGACCTTCTCTCCACCAGGCATCATTCATCATGCCGAAGTTGCACCACAATTGACTCGGAACAAACGAGCACAAGGTTCAACTAGAGAATCAGCAGAGATTGTCGCTATTCTAATCAAAGAGATATTCCTAGCCGGGTTTTGAGGATTATCGTGCCCCGAGAACCGCGAATCTTTTTGCCACTCGTGCTCTGCTGCTTAGGGCTAGCAGGTTGGGTTGGTTATCAAGCCCGGCCGCGGATGGGTGTGCTTTACGGTCAGGTCACCATCGACGGTGAAGCCATCGAACGAGGTTCAATTTTAATCGTTTCGGAGCAAATGAGTTGGGCCACGATCGGCATCATTCACCATGGTGAATACCGGATCGATGAGATTCCCCCCGGTCAGGTACGACTCGGGATCGCCGGAGACAGTGTACCGTGGCATTACGAAGATCCATCTTACTCCGGGTTGAGATTTCTGATTCGCCCCGGAAGGCAACGGCTAGAGTTAACCTTGTCCTGGGATGCGAGCCCCTGATGGCCATGACCGGGGAATTATCCGAATACGGCACCGACTCGACCCGACCTTGTTTTTGATCTGACAACCGTCATGAATCACAATTCATCGGATTTGCACGACTATCTGCGATGTGCTGTTGAGGCAGCACACCGTGGCGCGGACATCCTGGAACAATGGCGGAAGCGGTTCAAGGTTCGTGAAAAAGCTCCAGCCGACCTGGTCACGGAAGCCGACGAAGCGTCACAAGCTGCGATCCGCGATCTGTTGTTGCAAACCTTCCCGGAGCATCGATTTCTCGGGGAAGAAGGTTCGTTCGGACAGCCGCATGAAGCACTTCGACCATCACCGGGAAGCCCACCAACCTGGGTAGTCGATCCCCTCGACGGCACCGCCAATTATGTCCATGATCTGCCAGCGTATTGCGTCTCGATCGGATTGTGGATGAATGATCGACCGACCGTCGGTGTGGTTTATGATCCTAGGCAGGATGAACTCTTCACCGCCGTTCTCGGACATGGAGCGTTCCTGAATGGGGAACCGATCCGGGTGAGCCAGACCGCCAGGATCCGCGATGCCTTACTTAGTACTGGCTTCCCCTCGAATTATGCCGCGATGCGGCCGAGTCTGGATGCCTGGGACCGAGTTTCAGCGGTCGCCCAGGGTCTTCGCCGGACTGGCTCGACAGCATTGAATCTCGCATATGTTGCCTGTGGACGATTCGATGGTTTCTGGGCATACACCAACTGGGCGTGGGATGTGATGGCCGGGGCCGTCCTGGTCACGGAAGCCGGCGGTTCGCTGCTCGGCATCCACGGCCAGCCCTTCGACCCCTTCAATCCCCACGGAATTGCCACGAATCGCTTGATCGAGCAAGAACTGTTTCTGGCATTAAATCCCGAAGCCTCGCACCACTCGCACCATGCTGACTGATAATCATGTCCGAGTCTGATCTGATCGTGATTGGCCAAGGACTGGCTGGCACCACGCTGGCCTGGACTGCCTGGCTTCGCGGTTTGACCGTGCAGATTCTCGATCGTGGGTCCGGTCGCTCGGCTTCACGGGTCGCCGCCGGATTGATCACACCGATCACCGGCTTACGCATGGCAATCACCTGGCAGTTCGATCGATTGCTTCATCACGCTGAATCATTTTATCGGCAGATGGAAGCCATTCTGAAGCACCCTCTTTACAGCCGCCGACCCGCCCTCCGCATTTTTCTGGACCGATCGGAGCGGGACTTACTAGTGCGGAAGTCACGCGACTGGTCCGAGGAAGTCAGTCTTTTTGAACCCGATTCGATCCCGGGTATCCACTGCCCGCACGGTGGTTTCACCATGAATCGGGCCGGTCGGTTAAATGTCAGCGACTATCTGGAACTCTCTCGAGAGTGGTTCCGACAACGAGGGATGTTCATCCAGGCCGAGATTGATCCGACGATGGATATCATTCCGACCGAGCAAGAGGTCAAGCTGCCGCGACTCGGGCTGAGAAGCCGCTGGCTTGTTTTTTGTCAAGGTTATGAGCCGGCCAATCCCTGGTTCCCGAGGATTCCGTTCGAACCCGCAAAAGGAGAATTGTTAACGCTGTCGCTTCCAGGCTGGGATGACAATCGTGTGATTCATGGACACGGTGTCTGGCTTGCCGCGAATCAGTCGAATCAATTCCGGCTTGGTGCAACGTACAATCTTGACCGACTCGATGAACGTCCGACAACAGCAGGAGCCGCGGAACTCCTCGAGCGATTTCAGCGTTTTTTCCTGGGTCAATTCACGGTAATTGGACACGATGCAGCCGTCCGACCGATTGTGCGGGCTCGGAAACCATTGCTCAGCTGTCACCCGGACTGGCCCTGTCTCGGTGTCTTGAACGGTCTGGGCTCGAAGGGAGCGTTGGCTGCTCCCGAGGCGGCGTACGGGTTGATCCGTTATCTGCAAGATGGTGTGCAAATTGATCCCGATTTGTTTGTCGATTGCGTCTCCTAAGCGATGGTTATGAAACGGCTGACAGAACTGGCCCACGACGCCGTGGCGGAGGTGATTCAGCCCGGCGAGACCGTCGTGGACGCCACTGCGGGGAACGGCCACGATACGGTCTGGCTTTGTCAGTGTGTCGGCCCGCGTGGAACCGTGTATGCGGTGGATCGGCAGGCAGCAGCCCTAGAGGCCACGACCCGTCGATTGCAACAAAATTGTCTGAGCAATGCCATCGTATTGCAAGCCGATCATGCCCTTTTGTCAGAGATCATTCCTCGGAATTTACACGGCCGGGTTGCGGCAGTCATGTTCAATCTCGGGTATCGACCCGGGGGCGACAAGACATTGACCACCTCCGCCACGACGACACTTCTCGCCTTGAATGCTGCGGTCGCGATACTTCGTCCTGGGGGTATTGTCAGTGTGCTGGTTTACACCGGGCATCCCGGCGGTGCCGAAGAAGCCAGTGCCGTCGCTGAATTCGTTACCAGCCTCCCTGCGGAACGATTTCGAATGGAAGTCATCACTCGCCGTAACTGCCGGAAATCAGCGCCGGTGTTGTCTCTGATTTACAAATTGACCTCGGATTAAAAGCGGACGATCCCAGATTTACCCCACGGTCAGCGAGCGACCGTTGTCTTTCCCACCGAGTTGCAAGAGAAACGGAGCTGCACGAATTGCCCAGGTTTGTGGATCCGGATACGAGTTGGCCGCGGCACCGAAGCATTGTCGAAGCATGTCGGTGTTAATCACTCCCGGATTGAGGGGGATCGCCGCCATACCCGGCGGCAGTTCTTGCGCGAGTGCCAGGGTCAGACCTTCGACAGCATATTTTGTCGCACAATAGGCCGCCACTTCCGGGGCCGTGCTCCGCCCCCAGCCACTTGACACATTGACGATGACGCCCTGGCGGCGCTGGACCATTGCGGGAACAAATGCCCGAATGACATTGGCCACCCCTTTGATGTTGATATCGATCACCCGATCAAATTCATCCGCGGGGATTTTCCACAAAGGAGTCGGCGTGTGAATGACGGCGGCGTTATTGATGAGCAAATCAGGCGGGCCGAATCGAGCCAGAACGCGATCGGCCCACAGCTGAACGGCCTCAGCGTCGGAAACATCAATGGCTGCAAATTCGTGAGCCGTCCCATACTCTCCAGCCAGATTCGCAACATCCGTGGCCGAGCGGCCACAGCCCGCAACAACACAACCGGCTTGGATGAAGTGGGGAAGGAGAGCTCGGCCGAGGCCGCGTGTGGCCCCGGTGAGCACAATCCGTTTTGTCGTCACTGTCATGGATCCGCCCGTGTTCACAAAAATCTGGGGTGAATGTTCAGGCGTTGTACACAAACCCGACGGTTTTGTCTCGTGATTGGTGATGATCGTGGGTTCTACGGGGTGATCACCATCACGATTCCTTACGACAGCCGGCATCCGTCATTTTGCTGGTCGGCTAAAAAGGCTGCGAAGTTCCAGCCCCGGAATACCCTGAATGCGAACCTCACTCGGCTTGGCGACAGGAATCACCATGCGATTCCAGCTTCCGGACTTTGCCCCCTGGGGAAGTTTCAGCGGCTGAGCCGTTCCGTCGATCACAACCGCTGCCGCAGCTTCGGCTTTAGCGGGCAACTTGCAATCAAAAAGAAATTCTCCCGCTGGCAACGGCGTTGCACTCACCAAGGTTCCCGTCCCCGTCGATTTCAAGATTCCGCTGGCGGCCGTCCATCCCGATCCTTCGCTTTTCCAGCCGGACAAATCCAGTCCTGTAAAGAGATTGACCTCTCCTCGAGCCAACTCGGCGATTTCCTCGGGTTTCGGCTGTGTGCTCGGCAATTCCTTGATCCGGATGTTGCGGAAGCGACACTCGACACCCTCACTTTCCAGGGCCAGATAGCCTTTTCGAGGGATGCATTTGGAAACGCCAGAAACTTCTTTCCCATTGACGTGTAATTTGATGACGCCATCATTCGCCACGACTTTGTAATGATTCCACTGCCCCGGCGGCTTTGTTCGTTTTTCGCTGGGCAAGCAGCGAGCATAGCCCCGGGGATGGGGCCGATCGGGGACACAACTCGCTCCCCAGATGCTGAAAATATCGCCATCGCTGGTGGCCCAGTCGGTCTCGAAATTCTGCAAGATTTGAACTTCAATGCCACGAGTGTAGGGCGTGCCGACGGCGGGAAGCGGGTCCGCCCAGATAAACAAGCCGCTGTTTGCCATTTTCTCCTTCTCGACGTGCATCCATTCGAGTTCAAGAATGAAATTCTCGTACTGTTTCTCAGTTCGGAGAAAGCCCGTTGGCTCGCCGGTGGTGATAATCATGTCGTCCTTGGCGAAGAATGTGCCGGGAGCACCGTTGACGTTGACCCAGCCGCTGAGATCTTTGCCGTTATACAAAGGCACGAAATCGTCACGAGCTTTGTCACCGTCGGCGGCCGGAGTCAGGACCAGCCCCCCAGCACCGAGTACCAGCAGTGGTACGAGAGCAAGCATTCGCATCGGGAAAAGTCTCCATCAGAACAGACATTTAAAGGAAACGGTTCCGCGTTTTCCGTATGAATCCGCATAGTACCCGATTTTTCGGATCCGATCGACGGGGTCGTCAAATCTGACAAGAATCACTGAAAACTCAGGAAAAAGTCAATGATGCGGCCGGCCGACCTTTTTCGCTATTGTCCACGATGTGCTGCTCCGGCAACGGAGAAGCCGGGGCAAATTCCCTTTCAGTGTCGAGCTTGCGGGTTAACGCTGTTTTTCAATCCGACGCTTGCGGCGGCAGCGTTTATTTTCAACCGGCAAGGACGGCTGCTGTGGATCCGCCGCGCCAAAGAGCCGGCCAAGGGAAAGCTGGCGATCCCCGGGGGATTCGTCGATTTTGGCGAATCCGCCGAAGAAGCCGTGGCCCGGGAAACCCGCGAAGAAGTCGGCCTCGAACTTTCACAGATCCATTTTCTCGGTTCTTGGCCGAATCAGTACACGTATCGGGAGATTACATATTCAGTCTGTGATTTGCTTTTTTTACGGCATTTGCCGAGGCACCGGAAACCGCTACCCCCCTGGATGCCGTCGCTGAACTCGTCTGGCGTGAACTCCACGAAATCGATCCCGAGGAACTGGCCTTTCCTTCGATTCGCTACGGCTGGCAGCGACTTTGTCAAAATTCCACGGCTGTTCAGTAGGATTTACCTGTTTTATGATACTTTGAGAGACGTGCTAGTTATGCTGGGGCACAATCACGGCAAAGGCGATACCCGTTGAATCACAAAGCGTCACCCCCTTTCAAAAACATGCGGCTGCCACAAGCCGAGGAGGCACATCATGGATCCTCGAACCGGCATTGCGATCCTGACCGCCTGTTTTCTGCTGACCATGACCGCCGAAACGGCCACAGCGGTTGACGCCGAGCAGGTGACCATTGCCGTGCAAAAGGGAGCCGAATTTCTTCGCAAAGAACATGCCCCGCGGATGAATTACAACGGCGGCGAACGTGGCATGGGGCAAGCGGCGCTGATCGGGATTGCCCTGCTGGAAGCTGGCATTCCCGCGACCGACCCCAGTTTACAACAAATCACGAATTTCGTTCGAACTCAGGGATTGATCGCGACCCAGACTTACGGCCTTGCCCTGGCCATAATGTTTTTAGATCGCTTGAACGATCCCCGCGACATCCCCCTGATCCAGGTTCTGGGTGTCCGCTTGTACCGCGGGCAAAATGTTGCAGGCGGCTGGACTTACAACTCCTGGGAAGAAATCCCGGCAATTGAAGCTCAGCGACTGGCGGCGGTCTTATACGGTCCGGGCTTCGCTGGCGGATCGCAGGCCGTGCAACCGCCGAACAAAAGCGGTACAGGGAAAGAAACTGTTCCCCCTGCCTCGGGTTTCCCCGTGCTTTCCCCCGATCGCTCTTCGGCCGCGGCGCGAGAAACACCTCGACTGCACCCGGAAGCGGCTCGGCAACTTCTTGCCGTCCGCCGCGATATTGTCGTAAGCGGCCGTCGTGGTCTGGGTTCCGGTGACGACAATTCAAACACGCAATTCGCCCTCGTCGGACTCTGGGTGGCCGCTCGGCATGGATTACCGATCCACGATGCCTTCGCATTGATTGAAAGCCGCTTTCTCCGAACACAAAACCCCGCGGATGGCGGCTGGAATTATTCTCAAGGCGGAGCTAGCACCCCGGCTATGACCTGTGCCGGGTTGCTCGGCTTGGCTGCCGGTGCTGCCGCCCGGGACGCGATGCTGGTCAATCGGCCAACCGACCCAGCGCAAACTCCAGATTCATCGAAGCCAGCCCACGGAAACGATCCTTTTTTCCAGCCAAAGAAAGACAATTCAGCGCAGGCCGAGACTTTCCCCGAGTCTGAAGCTCCCCCGAAGAATGCCCGGGAAGCCGCCCTGAAAGCGGGATTGAAGGCACTCGGCCAGGTTCTAGCGAGTACGCAGCAGGCCGCTCCCCCCGCAGGTAACCCACCACCGGCCGCTCAGCAAATTGAAAACTTCGTCGGTCTCGGCAACACCTTCTACCTGCTCTGGTCGGTTGAGCGGGTCGCTGTTGCTTTGAATTTGCCGACCATCGGCGGCGTCGACTGGTATGACTGGGGAGCCGGTTATCTCCTGGCAAAGCAACGCCCCGATGGCTCGTGGGATGGTAGCACTTACCCCGCCGACATCAATACGGCCTTTGCCCTGCTGTTTTTGCTGAAGACAAACTTTACCCGGGACTTATCCGGCAAAATCAAACAACCAGTAACCGATCCTGGCCGGGCGGAACTCCGCGGTGGGGCGGGCGTTCCCGCGTTGTTTGCTCCCCCGGTTGCAGCACCGAAGCCGCCGGCTGACCCCCGCCGAGCCTCATTGCCGCCGATCTCGGATCCGATGTTCCCGACAACGTCGTTACCGACGGGAACTCTGGATTTGACCCCAGCGGAAACGCTGGCACGAGAACTCCGCCAAGCGAATGATTCGGAATGGCCCGCCCGACTTCAGAAATTGAAAACGGAACCGGGCGGACGCAACACGCTCGCGCTGGCCTGGGCTATCACCGAACTTGACGCTGCACGACGCCAAGAAGCCCGGGAGGCACTGGCGGAACGACTGGCTCGAATGACCACCGAGACCCGCCGGCTGCTACTTCGGGACCCCGAAATTGAAATCCGCCGAGCCGCGGCCCTCGCCATTGCCATGCGCGAGGAATCCCTGTTGATTCCCGAATTGATTGATCGACTCACCGATCCGTCCGAGGTGGTGATTCGTGCCAGCCGAGCAGCGCTTCGCAGCCTGACTTCTGTCGATTTTGGCCCGGAACCCGGGGCGGGGTCGGAAGCACGGTTGAAAGCCGCCACCGCCTGGAGAACCTGGTATGATTCTCAAAATCGCGCGGCTCCTTCCCCGGCAGTCTCGGAGTAAGTCGCCGTGATGGAACGGCTCAATAAATTTTTGGCACACGCCGGCATCGGCTCACGGCGACACTGCGACGAACTGATCCGGACTGGCCGGGTCAAAGTTGATGGCCAGCGCGTCGACGATCTTGGTGTCAAAGTCGATCCCGACCAGCAAAAAATTACCGTGGACGACCACCCTGTGAAAAGCGAGCGACTTGTTTACTGGCTGGTCAATAAACCACCCGGATATGTCTGCACAAATCGGGATCCGGCAGGTCGACCCCGGGTCATCGACTTACTTCCTCATGTGACCCAGCGTGTTTATACCGTCGGTCGCCTCGACGAAGCAAGCGAGGGGCTTATTCTGCTGACAAATGATGGCACGCTGGCGCACGCCCTGATGCATCCGCGATACGGTGTCGAAAAAACCTATCAAGTGCTAGTCGCGGGCAAACCGAGTCCCGACGACCTCAAACGGCTGCTCGACGGCGTCTGGCTAAGCGACGGCAAAGCTCGAGCCCAGGCGGTTCGTCGCATGAAACCGCAAGGCAATAGTACTTGGCTGCGCATAACTCTTGCCGAGGGGAGAAACCGCGAGATTCGCCGGATGCTTGCCAAATTCGGCCACAAGGTCATGCGCTTAAAACGCGTCGCTATCGGACCGATCCTCCTCGATCGACTTCCGAAGGGCAAAGCCCGGAAACTCAGCCTGACGGAACTCAACAGCTTGCAACGGTTGATTGCTCGGCAGGAGAAAAAACTGGAAGCGACTCGGAAAATCGCGCTGGGGAAGGCCGTTGCCACTCGTCGCCATCAAGAGTCGATGCCGATCCGCACAGTCTCACACATCCCGGCAGATCTTTCCCCGAATCGGAAACAGCCATCCCGTAAGAATTCTGCTCACCCTGTGCAAGCAAATGTTCGCAAAACTCCGAGCCGCCCGCTACCCCGCAAATCGATCCCGAAAGATTAACATCTTATGCCGATGATGCAACTCCCCGCGACCATCCTCGAGCAGCAGCCCTTGGCCAAGCAAACGTATCGGATCCGCCTGGAATGTCCACCACTGGCCCGAGCCATCCGACCGGGGCAATTTGTCATGCTTCGGCTGCGTGAGCGAACCGACCCGTTACTGGGCCGCCCGTTCGCCCTTTATGACACGGTGCTCGATTCCTCGGGAAGCCCGATCGGAATCGATATTGTTTATTTGGTTGTCGGGAAAATGACCGGGCTGTTGCCGCTGGAAGTCACTGGCAAGGCCATCGACATCTGGGGACCGCTTGGAAAGCCGTTTCTTCCCTTGAATTCGCCCGTCGAAGAAGTGAACCTCGTCGCCGGTGGGATCGGGCAAACCCCGTTTCTGGCTTATGCTCGGGAGCTCCTTGGTTTCCGGGGCTATGGTGGTGACGCTGCTAGGCCGCGTGTCAAAACCGTCAGGTTGTATTACGGAGTCCGTTCAGCAGAACTCGCCTCTGGTGTAGACGATTTCCTGTCACTCGGAGTCGATCTTCGTCTCGCATCCGACGACGGCACGATCGGCTTTCATGGCCGAATCACCGAACTTTTGGCCAAAGAGACGCCTGCCGGGCCGCTGATCGGCTGCGGGCCCGAACCGATGCTGAAACGGCTTGCTGAACTGGCCCAGAATTGGAACGTCGCCTGTCAGGTTTCGCTGGAAACGCCGATGGCCTGTGGAATCGGCGTCTGTTTCAGTTGTGTGGCGAAATTGCGAACCTGCGATGGTGGCTGGGATTACAAGCGCGTCTGTGTCGAAGGTCCCGTCTTCGACGCCGCCGAACTTGCCTGGGACTGACCCTCTCTTCCCGACAAGGGTCAGAATTTTCCCAAGGTTGAGCCGAGCAAGCTCGCTTCAGCCCGGCTCCGCCCGATGTTGCCGCGGCAATCCGAAATGTGGGCACGCCCAGGATGCCGAGTCTCGCCGAACTACTCCTCCGTGGCTCGTCCCTGTCACCGTGGTCGATTCCGCGGTCACCCGAAGGAACGGCAAAATTCCGCCGCTCTCCGGGAATCGTCGCTTTTGCTTTTGTTGTTGAATGCGGGCTTCTTCAAACTGCAATCGTGCTTGCAATTGCTCGATCACAGTCCGCGCGACACCCAGGAACCGGGCTTGAGTCAAGAATGGCCGACACTGTTCTGGCCGCCGTGCTTCGATAAATCCATCCACCAGTCGTTCCAAGACGAAAATTTGCTGGGGTGCCTTCTCAAACGCGTGTCGGAGGTTTTTCAAGCCCGCCGCGACCTTCCGGCAACGAATCAAGGCCAGGCCGTAAGCAGCCTGAATGTCGGCCCGGTCGGCAGCCAAGGATAACGCTTTGCGGAAACAGCGAGCGGCGCGATAATCGCTGCCGAGCGGATCCTGTTGCTGAGCCAGGCCGAGATGAAAGTAACTTTCCGCGTCACCCGGCGAGAGTCGCAAAGCACGGCGAAAATGCTTACGAGCCAGAGCATATCGCTCGGCATCGAGGGCAATTTCCCCAGCAAGTCGATGCCCCGCAAAGGCGGTTTCCAGCGAAAGATTTTTTTGCTGCAAAACAGCCTGAAGCCGGTGGAGTGCCTCACTCGTCCGACCCAGGTGAAAAAGCACTCGGGCGGATGCGATCGCGGAATCGGCGAAAGAGAAAATGAGCGTCCTGCTCATGATTGCTGCCTCCTTGCAGCCGAAGTTCATCGGGGCAATCACCCCGACAGAGAACAGATATACTGGAAATCTAGTTGAGCTCGCAAGCAGAAATCTGATGCCATTTCTCCATGAATTTTTCATGATGAAGTGATGCCCCCCGACTCGGACCTCGGCGGTGTTTGGCGGTTGCCTCAAGTTGCGCGGTCGAATCGCCGATCTCACTCTGAGTAATGTTCTGAAACTCGTCGCCGTGGCCTACTTGAATGGGCAAGGATCCAGGCATGGATTTCCGACGGTTCCACCTGCGTCGCCGCCCGTTTCCCGCGACCCCGGATACTTCGCTGTATTTTCCTTCCCGCTCTGCCGAAGCGGCGCTGTCGGTGTTGCAATACGCTCTCGATCAGAATGAAGGTCTGGCCTTGGTGGAGGGCGAGCCCGGCATCGGCAAAACAATTCTCAGCCTGCGATTCCTCGAACGACAATCGACGCAACAGGCCAGCGTCTGGATTCCAAGCGCAAAATTCTCCCGACCGCTTGAACTCTATCAGTCGATCGCTTTCGATTTCAGCATGGCCTTCCAAGGGCTCGGTGAATCCGAAGTGCGATTAACCGTCGTGGATCGACTTCTGGCTGAGTTTCGTTCCGGCCAGCCGACCATCCTGATCCTCGACGAGGCTCAGCATCTCTCGGCTGAAATCCTCGAAGAATTGCGGCTCCTCGGCAACTTGGAATCCCGTTCCCGGAAAGCCGTTTTCATCGTGCTTATAGCATTGCCGAGTTTGCAACAACGCCTGAATATCTCGGAACTGCAACCCTTCAGGCAACGCTTAGCGATCCGAGCCCGACTCGAACCCCTCGATCCCGAGGAAGCCCGGCAATATCTCGCACATCAGATCCAGCAGGCCGGAGGTGAACTGAACAAGTTGATGACTGAAGAAGCGGTAGCCCTGCTGATCGAAGCCAACCAGGGTATTCCTCGGTTGATAAATCAATCGGCAGCGCTGGCGATGACCTTGACCGCTCAAGCCGGACAATCGCAGGTCGATGCCGAAGCGGTGCTCGAAGCAGTCGCTCAACTCGGACGCAGTATTGCTTCAGCGGCCGACACCATTCCCCTGGTCAAGCAGGATCTTCCGTCGGAAAAGCCAAACCGTTCGGCAGCAAAACACAAAGGGCAAAAACGCCGACCCGCATAACCTCGAACCTTGGCAATGCATGTCAGCGGCCTGAGGACATCAATCATGGGGCGGATGTTTCGGATCATTACAGAAGCCACGGAACCGCAGGCTGTCTTACGCCAAGCTGTGCCCCCCGGGCCGGAATCGGTGGCAGAATTCACCCCTCACCCACCGGAGGTGCCATTTGTCGAAATCGGTGGCCCGGAGGGAATGATCTCGTCCGAACAAACGAGCGCCGTTGACGAATCCAATCAAATTCATCGGAACTTCCCATCGTCCGCAACAACGACGGTCAATAAGCATGCCCCCACGTCAGAATCTCCCGAAGATGAAACCACCCCGACAGAATGTCCAGAGGCAGAAGCCACCCCGCCGGCGATCGGAACGGTGGTGTCGGTTGCCCTCCACCATTTTGACCAAGGAAGTTATCCCGCCATCAGCCCGGGGCTCTCGGACGAGTTGATCACCGTTTATCATCCACGACATCCGGTCAGCCGCGAATACACGGAAATTTGGCAACAAATCCGAGACACTTATCTGGAATCGGCACCTCGGCAATTGCTACTGACTGCCGCCGTGCCCGCGTCCGGGACCAGCATCGTCACCGCGAATTTGGCCGTGGTCGCTGCCCGAGAAAGCGAACGCAAAGTGCTGATCATCGACGGGAACTTTCTCCGACCGGGACTTGCTCGCCGCTTCGGAGTGGAAGAAAGCCCTGGACTCGCGGATGTTCTCGATCAATCCGTGCCGCTGGCCTGGGCAATTCAATCGACGTCGATCCCTCAGTTGCAAGCTCTGACAGCGGGCCGCAGGCGGCCGCAGCGACCCGCCAGCTTGGCGGAAATTCCGAAGTTATTAAGCCAGCTTCGTCACTGGTATGCGTGGATCTTCGTGGACGCCGGTGTCTGGTCGGAATCGATCGCCGGCGAAGTCCTTGCAGCTGCGAGTGACGGCACCTACTTCGTCACCCGCAGCGACCGGGTCAGCGACCCGGAATTTCTGCAGTTGCGAGGCATCGTCAGCGATGCCGGTGGGCACCCCCGAGGCTACATCAGCACGACGAAGTAAGCCAGCCGCCACCCCATACCGTACCAGCGGGTGTGTCCGCTCAGGATTTCCGAAAATCGCTTGAAGCTGAGTTCAGAAATCGCTTAGGCACAGAGTGAAAATGCTTAAAATTGCTCCGTGTTCTGACTCGGAGTGAATTGATTCATTTTTCAGCCAAGGCCTTCAGAAAAATCGAGAGTCGCTCATCCATTCACGGACACCGCGAAGGCATGTGTCCACAATCCGGCCTAAAGGCGATCACTCGTCTGTGCGATTTTGGCAGGCTCGATCGGATTGCCCGTTCTGAATGGTTTGCCTACTTTCCGGTGGCAACCACTTGACACTGTTCACCTCAGACCGCCTTGACGCCAGCCCAACTTGCGGGAATGATACGGCAGCAGAAAGTCAAATGAACTGACAGGCATTCTGGATTTTCCGGTTTTAACGACACGGCCACACAAGTTCGATGCGGGCCAGCGACGAGGGTAAAGCGGCCGATGGGGCGGGCAAGACTGATCCTCGGACTTGCTCTGGCAATTACCGGATGCAAGTACCTTGACCGGAATCAAAATCCGGAACGCTCCCCCATGGACCGTTACATTCCGGGGTCAGCAACAGCCCGGGGTAAAGATCGTCCGCCGCCCGCCTCGGGTCACTGGCTCGACCGCCCCGTCACCCCCTTGCCAGGTTCGGGTCGGCCACAGTCCGACCTTCCCCCTGATCCCGCCGGCAGCACAGCGACCGCTGGCGAAGGCCGATTGAATTCCGACAGCAGCAGTTCCGGTGTCCTGGCTGGCTTCGTAGTGGATCCTGACGGCCGCCGCGTGCCGAACATCTTCATTGAAGTGCAACCCGCGAACCGAAACAGTCCCGGGGCACCGATCGGCGTTCAAACGCTGGATACCGGAGATTTTGACATCCAAGGGTTAATTCCAGGACAAACATATCAATTAATCGCGCGAATGAATCGCGGTGGTGTTTCCTACGCGGGTATGACTTATGCAAAAGCTCCGAACATTTATGTTCGGCTTCAACTCATCGAAGGTCTGGAACTCCCCGGGGGAAGCTCAGGTTCTGCTCTCGATCGTCCCCAGGTTCCCCCCTCCGGCTCAGCGAGCATCCCCAATAAGTCGCCGAACGGACCCACGCCGATCCAGCCACCGCATCGCCCAGCGCCTCTTCCCCAGCCGACGACGACGCCACCAGCTGTCCCCGGGCACGAACGAGTGCCCGCCGACGGTTCCTGGTCTCCGCTCGGTCCGAAGCCAACGCCGCCCTCGACAGGAACGCCGGGTTCTTCGACCCCGCGACCCGAACTGATCACCCCGGGTCCGCCACCCGAGTGGAAACCGCCGACCGCGACCATCCCATCACCGCCATTACCCTCGGTGCTTCCCGGAGCACTGGATCGCCCTCCGGGCCAAAGTCAATCCCGAACGGTGCGAAATTCCCCGGATTTTGTCCTCGTCGATACTCTCGGCCGGACTCGGGAATTCCCCAAGAATCGTCCCGGCGAGCTTCTGCTCATGGAATTTATGACCACCAGTTGTTTGCCATGCAAAAAAGCCATTCCCCTGCTGAAAAGTTGGCAATCCCGTTACGGCACCCAGGGGTTGGAAGTGATCGGAATTACCTGCGATGATTTGCCCACGTCGCAACGGCGTGCCTTTGCCAGCCGCTACCACGAACAGCATCAGCTCAATTACTTACTTTATGTCGAACCGTCAGAAAAACCCGGCTCGGTCATGCAGCGGTTCGGTGTCGAATTCTTCCCGACCTTTGTTTTGCTCGATAGTGAGGGAAATCTGCTTTGGAAAGGCGATTCCAGGAATTTGCCACAACTGGATGCCTTGCTGGAACAGACATTTCGATAATCGCGGTAAGCTGCTAAATGCTGAATCACGCCAACGATCACTGATGCCTCCCCAAGGCTTTGCTCGCGGCCAATACCTTTCGCTGTGTCACAACCGATTATCCAAACCATCTCCGAATTAAGATCAGGGACTCGGCAATAAAACCGAGTGACATGATGAAATTCTCTAGCGATTTCAGGACAAATCTGATTGAATAAAGCCAAATAAATTCCATGATTTTTGCCTGAGGATCGCGCAATGCGGTTTGCTGCCACCCCGCTATTGCTAGTACTTGGCTTATTTGCAGCAGCTTTCGCTGCGGAACCCGAAAAAAAGCCATCAGCGGCTGACTTAGCCTTTTTTGAGCAGAAAATCCGCCCAGTTCTCGTGGAACACTGCTATTCCTGCCATTCCGCGAGCAGTAAACGCGGCCCACGCGGCGGTCTCCGGGTCGATACACGGGAAGCGCTGCGGCACGGGGGCGATTCTGGACCAGCCGTCATTCCAGGAAAACCGACAGCGAGTTGGCTGTTGAAAGCCCTCCGCGGCGATGAAGCACCGGAAATGCCCCCGAGTGGGAAACTTCCGGACAGCGTCATTGCCGATTTTGAACGCTGGATCGCCAACGGTGCCCCGGACCCGCGTGACACCGATGCGAAAAACGTTGCGGCCAAGCCAAGCGGCGGCATCGACCTGGAAGCTGGCCGAAAATTCTGGGCTTATCAGCCTCCCACTCCGCCGTCACTACCGTCAGTCAGCAATGTCGACTGGGTGCGGACGCCGATTGATCAGTTCATCTTGGCCAAAATCGAAGCCGCGGGAGCCCGTCCGAACCCCGATCTTTCCCGAGCCATGCTGATTCGCCGGCTCACGGTCGATTTGCACGGCTTACTGCCGACACCGGAAGAAGTTGCCGAGTTTGTCGCTGACCCCGCTTCCGACGACCAAGCCTTGGCCCGGCTGGTGGATCGCTTGCTCGCTTCCCCCCGCTACGGCGAACGCTGGGGCCGGCACTGGCTCGATGTTGCCCGCTATGCCGATAGCAATGGCAAAGATGAAAACTTGACCTTCCACGAAGCCTACCTCTACCGCGACTGGGTCATTCGCCAATTCAATGAAGACAAACCCTACGATCAATTCATCCGTGAACAAATCGCTGGCGATCTGCTCCCCGCCGCGGATGTGGCTACCCGGAATGATCTGCTGACAGCGACCGGGTTTCTCGTAATCGGCCCGAAAGTGCTCGCCGACCGCGATCAGAAAAAACGGAAAGCCGACGTCGTCGATGAGCAAATCGACACCATCGGACGCGCATTCCTGGGCCAGACCCTCGGCTGCGCCCGCTGTCACGACCACAAGTTCGATCCCATCCCGCAAGCCGATTATTATGCTCTGGCAGGGATCTTCAACAGCACACGCACACTCGATGGTTACAAACTCGGAAATCCCATCGTCTCCGGCTGGATGCTCCGCCCTCTGGATGGTCCGGAAGGAGAAAAACGGCTTGCTGCCAGGAAAAAGTACGAAGATCAACTCAAGTCGCTGGCCGCACAAATCAAAAAAGCCAAGGCCGATCTCAACACGGTCGAAACGACGGCCAGCATGCGAAACGTGGCTGCCCTGATCGGCATCACCGTCGATGACACCCAGGCCAAACTGGTCGGCACCTGGAAGCCATCCACGTTTACAAAACCTTACGTCGGCAGCGGCTACATTCATGACAACAAAGAAGGCAAAGGCGAAAAGTCCGCAACCTTCACCCCGACGTTGCCCCGAACCGGCGACTACGAAGTGCTCATTTCCTACACCCCCGGGAACAGCCGAGCCAATAACGTTCCAGTAAAGGTTCGCTATGCCGGTGGTGAAAAAATCATCCGTGTTGATCAAACAAAATCGCCGACAATCGATCAACTCTTTGTTTCATTAGGAACCTTTCCTTTCACAGCCGGCACAACCGGCTCGGTGGTAATCACCACGAATGGAACCAACGGGCATGTGATCGTCGATTCCGTTCGATTCATTCCCAAAGGCGAACTCGAGAAAATTCCCGCCGAGGCGATGGGAATCACGCCAGAAGTCCGACAGCAACTCGCCGCCGCCAAGGAAAAATTGAAACAACTCGAAGACCAAGAAGCCGCCTTGAAGAAATCGGCCCCACCTCCGCCGCGGATGGTGATGGCAGTCCGCGACGACGACGAAATCGCTGACTCACCGGTGCACATCCGCGGCAATCCGCACCAGCTCGGCCCGGTCATTCCCCGTGGCGTGCTGCAAGTCGCCAGCTTCGGGCCGAAGTCGGTCTTTCCCAATCATCAAAGCGGCCGTCTCGAACTCGCCAACTGGCTGGCCGACCGCCGCAATCCTCTTACTGCCCGAGTTTATGTCAACCGGATCTGGTCGCATTTGTTCGGCGAAGGGATTGTCCGCACCGTGGATCTGTTCACGCTGCAAGGCGAACGACCGAATCACCCCGAATTACTCGATTATCTGGCCATTCAATTCATGAACGAGGGCTGGTCAACAAAACGCTTGATCCGCCACATCGTTCTCAGCCGAGTTTATCGATTAACCGCCGATTCGACGCCCGGGCTCAGCAAGCTCGACCCGGAAAATCGCTTGTTGGCCCGGGCTAACCGTCGGCGGCTTGAAGCCGAGGTGATCCGGGATGCCATCCTGCAAGTGGCCGGCCAACTCGACTCCACAGGCGGCGGTCCCGTGGTCGCTCACCTCCCGGAGCGGGCAATTACCAATGAATCGACGGGTGGCATCAATTCCGATGCCAATCGCCGACGTAGCGTCTACCTCCCCATCATCCGCAACGATTTGCCGCCGATTTTCGATGTCTTCGACTTCGCCGATCCCGATACCTCCACCGGAAAACGGAACGCGACCACTGTACCCACACAAGCGCTGTTTTTGCTAAATAACCCGTTTATCCTGGCCCAGGCCAAGGCCACCGCCACACGGTTACTCGCCGAGAAACCTTCTGACCCAGAACGGTTAACGTTCCTGTATCGCCTGGCCTATTCTCGCAGCCCGACAAGTATGGAAATTGCCTCGGCTTGCGACTTTCTCCGCGACTACCAGGAACGGCTGGCCAGTCTCGGCTCGGCACAAGCAACAAAAGATCCGCGGCTTGCAGCCTGGACCGCTCTCGCCCAAGCGATCTTCTGTTCCACGGAGTTTCGTTTCCTCGAATAATCGGCGGCTTCATTCACGCCCTCCGGACTTCGCCGCCACGGTGATGTCCACACCGCTCGCTAACCCTGCTTCGGAGTCGATTCCATGATGCCATTGCTTTCTCGCCGGCAAATGCTGCAAACCGCTTCGGCCGGCTTCGGCTACCTGGCGTTGGCCGGTCTTGCCAGCGAACAAGCCCTGGCCGATTCCCAGGCGA
>Ga0209017_10001324_pt1 | contig 19361 bp, 12 predicted proteins | sample YNPBryunderm2012_FD_185812 | JGI IMG/M metagenome (GOLD analysis project Ga0209017, IMG submission 185812) | Anoxygenic and chlorotrophic microbial mat microbial communities from Yellowstone National Park, USA - YNP Bryant MS undermat 2012... ... | reverse complement strand
GCAAGCGATCCCGCTTCGACAGATCTTCGAGGCTGAACCCGGCAGGTAGGTTGATGCCGCGGAGGCGGAAGGTAAAAGAACCTTCGCCTTTGCCGCCCCGGCCACCGCCGTTGGTTTCGACCGTGAACGGGTTGTACCCGGTGCCGAGGTAGCCAGCATTTCCTGCCTGGCCGTTTCGGAAATCGAGGAAGGTGACGTAGGGAGGAATGCCGACTTCCGCGGGCAAGAGTTTTGCTGCCAAAGATCCCATCGAGGGGTATTGCAGGGCAGCGGTGGGTTTGTTGCCGGTCGTCATGAAGATTGTCGCCGGGCCGTGGCTGGGAATCGTATGATGGAGCGAGCGGACGACGGAGATTTTGTCCATCACCTGAGCCATTTTGGGCAAGGTTTCGGCGAATTGAACACCGGGCACGTTGGTGGCGATGGACTTGAACTCTCCACGAATTCCTTCAGGCGCTTCTGGCTTATTGTCCCACATATCGATGGTTGCCGGGCCACCAGCGAGCCAGACCAGAATCACACTTTTCGCTTTCGCACGAGGCAAATTCCCGGTCAAATCGGGATTAAGCTTCGCTTGGGCTTCAGCGGCAAGAACGGCCGGCAGTGACAGGCCGAGCATACCGGCGGTGCCGATTTGCAGAAAATCGCGGCGATGAAAGCCTTCGCAATCAGTTCGGCGGGTCATCGACATGAGTGACACTCCATAAAAGGCAGGGGAAACGCGGTCGGGAAAAGCCGAGCCGTTCAACAAACGCGGCCCGGGCCAGGTAATCAAAAGCAGTCGGTTTAATGGTTCAAAATGAATTCTCGGGTATTGATTAATGCCCAGAGCAAATCTTGTAAGGCGGCCGATCGATCCGATTCCTGTTCGAGGTGTTTACGAGCCTCGGCTCGTTCCGTTTCGGTCGGGAACCGTGTGAGGCAAGCCAGGAACAACTCATCGATCAGCTGATCCGGGGTGGCTTTTTTATCTCGGAAGATCGGCTGATTGAGCCGTTGTCCGGTGCGCATTTTGTTGAGCAACGTTTGGTCCGTCATCCGGAAGAGTGTTTGTGGTAATGCCATCTCCATGGTCCGCTCACAATCACAAGCGGTCGTTCGAAGCGGCCGGCCGAAAATCCGCAGGATGTAACTGAGGTTGCTGTTATTCAATCGGCTCGCGCCCACTTCGGTCATCCGTGATCCTTTCGGAACATCGCCACCGAAATCTTCGCTTGTACCCAGAGCGGAATTGAGCACATCGACGACCTGTTCAGCCATCAGCGGGCGAACGTAAGCACGGGCGAAATTATTTTTGTCGAAGGCATTACTTTCGTTGGGTACAGAGCTTTGTTGATAAGTTCGGCTGATCAGGATTTGCCGTTCCAGTCGACGAATATCGTAGCCACTCGTGATGAATTCCTGGGCGAGTCGATCCAAGAGGCGGGCATTGGTGGGAGGATTCGCCTGGGAGAAATCGTCCACGGGATTGACAAGACCGACTCCGAAGTAATGCGCCCAGACACGGTTGACGAAGCTGCGGGCAAAGAACGGATTGGCGGGGTCACGCATCCATTGCCAGAGCTTTTCTCGGGTATCTTGACCGCTTTGGTGCGGCAGTTTCGGTCCCCCGAGTGCTTGGGGCTGCACCACGGTATTAGTGCCAGGAATTGGCCGCAAGTTGGAGGTGCGATCCGTCGAGTCGAAGAACATCTCGCGAACCAGATTCAACTGGTTGTTATTTTTGCCTTGATAGCTATCCCGGCGGCGTTTGTTTTCGGCATCCGCGGCTTTTTTCGCCTCGGGACTGCTAAAGCGATTGTTGGCAGCGATCACCGGAGAGAAGATGTTGGCAAAACCCCAGTAGTCTTCTTGAGTCCAGCGATCGGTCGGATGTTTGTGGCATTGCGCGCATTCCAGGCGAACGCCAAGGAATGCCGCCGCGACTTTTTCACCCCAGATCTCGGGGGGAGTGGTTTGCTGGCGACGCCAGAACAAATCGAGTGTCGGCTTATTCGGATAATCGGTAATGCCGCTCTTATCCAGTTGCTCGTCCAGCTTCGCAACGCTTTCAATCCAGGTCTTAGGATCCTGGCCGTCGCGACTGGTGGCGGTCAAAATTCCTCGAACAATCTGATCGTAGGGCTGATTCTCGGCGATGCGTTTGCGGAGCCAGTCGTGCCACTGCTGACTCCGGCGAGACTTCAAGTTCTGGGGATTTTCCAAGGCGTCGGTGTTGTTGCCGGTAATGTCGCTAAGCTTGGTCGCCCAGAGTGCAGCGTGGAGCGGATGCGCGAGCAAGGTATCGATGAGTCGTTCTCGTTTGGTTGGCGACTGATCGGCGAGAAAGGCTCGAACTTCATCCGGTGTAGGCAAAATCCCGATGGTGTCGATGTACACTCGGCGGAGAAATTCCGGATCGGAACTGTGGTCGGAAGGAACCATATTCAGCAGCCGCAGCTTGGCTTGAACTTCTTCATCGATGAAGTTGACTTGCGGCACCTGCGGATAGTGGAAGCCGGGTTTGCTGGGTGCCGGCACTAAGACCCGGATGGCCTGCACCGCTCCTCGGTAGAGCACCGATAATCCGGCATCGCCCGGCTGTTGCCGGGTCAAAACCCCGAGCGGCGATACGGTCGCAATGGCATCGTCACTGATTCGGAAATCGCAAAAGGGCGTAATATCTTCCTGGGTGCCGTCGCTAAACGTCGCCGTCACTTTTAATTGCAACGGTTCATCAGTGCTGAGAACGGCAAAATCCGCCGGCGTGACCTGGAGACTGCGAATCCTGCCGCTGCCAGAGGTCCAGCGAGCTCCTTGAGCAATCCATTCGCGGATGACTTGGTATTGCCAGGAATCGCGGCTGAAGCGCATGCCGCCGTCGTGGAGGATCGATCCACAGGCTTTTTGCAACAGCAAGCTGTTGTCCGGATTTTGCAAATCAATACGCCGGGCGAGGTTATCGCGCGTGAGCGCAGCATAATCCAGGGCGGGTTCGAAGCCAAACAACGACAGGCGGAAGCCGTTTTTACCCTGAAACGAGCCGTGACAGGAACCCATATTGCAGCCGGCCTTCGACAGTAGTCCCATCACATGTCGCTCGAAATCGACTTGCGGCAACCGACCTCCCGAGGGCAGATCCACGGCGCGTGTCGTGCTTGGGATAATGCCCCAAACCACCATTGCCACAAGGATTTGATAAACGCTTTTCATAAATTCACCCATCCAGCGGCGTGACTTTGGCAGGCAGGTCTATTTAATGCTCGTGTCTTAGACAAATTGCCTTACACAAATTGTCTGACACAAATCAGGTAGGAGTCATCGGCAACCATAAACAATATTTTTCATGCCAAATCTGCTGCTGCGGTGCGAGTTAGCAACGCCTCAACAGTCAGTTCGTTATGTGATCTAGCTTCGAAATACGCCAAGATCACAGACACATTCACTGAGTGAACACAGATAATAGCGTCGGGTTCCGAAATTTTTCGATTTTTTTTCGCCGCTGAAATCCTGATTCTTTGGAGAACGCCTGTCGAGTCGTTCCAGGAGAACGATTCCCGTTCCAGCTTCCACGGTGAGGATCCATCGTTGTACGGAAAGTTGCGATTGCAGAAACACGTTCTGCTGGACTATAGTCCGGTGTTTACCGGACCGACCGTGCCTTCGGGAAGGAACCCATGGCCGTGGCCGCTCGCATCGAACCGAAATTCCGCCGACACGCGGCCGACGCCGGCTCGGAGTATTTGCCGCGGTTGCCCCAGCCAATTTCTCAGTGCTGGACGCAGCCACCCCGTCCGCGATCGTCGCTGGAAACCCCCCAGTTATCGGTCGTGATTGTGAATTTCTGTCAGTGGAACAACACCGCCCGCCTGACCTGGCAATTACGTCAGAGTGAGGCGGTTCGCCGCGGTGCCGCGGAAATCATGATCGTGGACAATCATTCGCCGTGGCAGCCGATTGCGAAGCGGTTGCGGCGGCTGTCTGGGGTTTCCATCGTTCGCAATCAGGGTAATCACGGCTTTGCTCGTGCGGTCAACCGGGGCAGCCGGATAAGCCGAGGTGAATGGGTGCTGCTGTTGAATCCGGATGTGACCGTGCCCGAGGGTTTTCTGGATCAGGTGCTCGACGCGGCACAACGCTGGCCAGCGATCGATCCCCGCGCCGGGGTGATCGGCTTTCAGTTACGGCACCGGGATGGGACTCGGCAAGCGTCCGCAGGACCGTTCCCGACCTTAGTGCGAACTGTCACCGGGTTGTTGCTACCCAGGAGTCGGCGAAAGTGCCGCCACCATTCACTCCGCGAGCGGCAGTCGGTGTCATGGGTGACCGGTGGCTGCTTGCTGGTGCGACGAGATTGCCTGCAAGAACTGGGTGGCATGGACGAATCCTACTTTCTCTACTACGAGGATGTGGATTTTTGCTTACGGGCCCGTCGTGCCGGTTGGTCGGTCTGGTACGAGCCGGCTCTGCGGGTGACGCATCATTTCCCGTTGCATTCTCGACCGGTGCCGGCACCGTTGCGATTGGTGACCCGGCACGCGTTGTTGACCTATGCGCGGAAACATTGGCCAGGTTGGCAAGCAAGGGTCATCAGCGGCATCGTCTGGCTGGAAGCCGGGCTGAGGCAGTGTTGGTCGCGTTGGCGGGGGCGGACCGAGGCTGCCGTCGTCTATCAGCAATTGCAAGAGCTGGTTGGTGATCTGCATCGCGGCCGAATCGCAAAAGCACGACAGCGAATCCGCCTGGCCGCACGCTTGCTAGAACCAGTCGCTGCGGCTCAGGATGGACAAACACGCTAAGGCGGTAAGCCGAGATGGAGTCAAACTGTTACCCCTTGCCGGCGAACTGCACCGCCGATTTTCCCCTGTCGATCATCATTCCGTCGCATTCTCGCGTCGATTGCCTGCGTGCTTGCTTAATCACGGTCCGGCAATACGCTCCAGCCGAGACTGAAGTAATTGTCGTCGATGATGGCTCAACCGAATCTCGGATCAGCCGGGCAGCCGCTGCATTTTCCCGAGTCAAAATCGTGCGATTATCCCGGCGTGGTGGCTTCTGTCGCGCGGCAAACCTCGGCATCGCGGTCGCTCGCCATCCGATCATTGAGTTGCTCAACGATGATACCGAAGTTACGCCGGGCTGGGCTGAAACCGCCCTGGCCTGGTTTCGCAACCCGGAGATTGTTGCGGTGGCTCCGCTTGTGTTACAGTCTCCCTCGATGCCTCATTGCTTGGCTGACCGCAGGAACCGGCAACCGATCCGGATCGACAGCGCCGGCGATGAATACGATTACGGCGGCATTGCCCGGAAACGGTATCATGGCCATGTGTATTCCCCCGGGGAAATCCAGCCTGGGCCAGTCTGGGGAGTCTCGGCGACGGCCGGATTTTATCGCCGGGATGCGGTGATTCACGCCGGGGGATTTCCCGAATCGTTCGAAGCATATTTTGAAGATGTCGATCTCTCGTTCCGCTTACGGCAAGCCGGTGGCAAAATCTGGCATGAACCGAATTCGCTAGTCTGGCACCGAGTCTCGGCTTCTTACGGTCGCCGCCCGGGTCGCCGCCTGCTTATGCAGCAATCGTGCAATGAAGAGCGGGTCTTTTGGCGGAACCTGCAAGGCTCGACGCGACGGCGATTCCTCATGCGACATTGTGCGGTGCTTGTCGGCAAAGCCATCCGCCGTTTCGAGGAAGGGCAATTGACTCCGTGGTTGTTCGGTCGGATCCAAGCGATCCTCCGCTCCTGGCAAGAACCGCGTCCCAATATGTCGAGTCCATGAGCACAATGCTTATGATGTATGCATTCACTGCGCATAGATTTATCAGGAGAGCAGCGAATCCCTGGTTGCCAACGATCGGCGGAAAATGACCGCGACTTAGATGCCCAGCTGAAATCGATGCCGCAGATGACTCGCAACTGATTGAAGAATTTCAGGTTGCGATTTTTTAGCGTGAAGCCACCACCAGACTGCCAGCAAGATCTCGGGAACCATCTAAAATTGGCATCGAATCTGCACAATTCATTATTGCGAGAGCATGAGCCGGCCGGTCGGACTCAGGGAGAGGGGGTCAACCGGCTGGCTCGATATTCCTGCAAACTTCTTTGGCGACACCTCCGCCTGCAGTCTGTTCAAGGATCTCCGCTATTCCGCTATTCCGCTGCACATGCCATGTCGGTTAGAGATCTCGCAGCATCTTATTGGTACAGGCACCCGCAGTAACGGTTTCCGGGAGTGACTGGCCTGTCCTATCCTGCTGTTCGTCCTGCAGTGGGGTTGCTCTGAGGCAAGCCGAGTGGCTACCATTCAAAGGGATTGTGATTCATCCTCGATCGCATGCCGGTGCGTAACAATCTTCGAACCCTAGGTGGACATGGCCGCAAAACGACCGCTTTCCTCGTCAGCAGCAAAGACAGCGCCGTCGATTGCGGAATCGGCCCCGAGTTATGACCCGATGAATCCGTTCATCGTGCAATCGGATCGCACGGTGCTGGTCGAGGTGGATAATCCGAAATATGCCGAGGCACGGGATGCCTTGGCACCATTTGCGGAACTGGAGAAAAGCCCGGAACATATTCACACCTATCGGATCAGCAACCTTTCCCTCTGGAATGCAGCCGCGGCCGGGATTACGGCCGAGGAAATGCTGCGGGTGTTGCAGCGTTACTCCAAGTTTCCGCTGCCAAACAATCTTCCCGTTGACTTGATCGAAACGGTCAACCGCTACGGCCGTGTCAAGCTGCTTCGCAGCGAGGATGGCCGACTGAAACTGCTTTGCGCCGATCGGCCGCTGTTGCTCGAATTATCACGGCAGAAAAAACTTCAAACGTATCTCGGTGAACAACTCGACGAGGTGAGTTTCGCCGTCGATCCAGCTTTTCGTGGGGTGTTGAAGCAAGCGTTAATCGGCATCGGCTATCCAGCAGAAGATCTTGCCGGCTACACGGCCGGGGCGGATCTGCCGATGCAACTGCGGTCGCTGACCCGTTCGGGGTTGCCGTTCCAGGTCCGGGATTATCAACGGGACGCGGCCGACATTTTTTATGCCGGGGGCGATGTTCGCGGTGGCTCGGGGGTGATTGTCCTTCCCTGCGGCGCGGGCAAGACGATTGTCGGCATTGCCGCCATGACCCTGATGCAAAAAAGTACGCTGATTCTCACCACCAGCATTACCGCCGTCAAACAATGGCGAAGGGAAATCCTCGACAAAACCACCCTGTCGGATTCCCAGGTTCAAGAATACACCGGAGAGCGAAAAGAGATCGGCCCCGTCACCGTGGCCACCTACCAGATCGTCACCTACCGTCCCGATAAAAGCGAAGATTATCCCCACTTCGGGATTTTCGAAAAGCAAGACTGGGGGTTGATCATTTACGACGAGGTGCACTTACTCCCCGCCCCCGTCTTCCGGGTGACGGCCACCATCCAGGCCCGGCGACGGCTCGGTTTGACCGCCACGTTGATCCGTGAAGATGGCCGCGAGGGCGATGTCTTCTCGCTGATTGGCCCGAAGAAATACGATGTTCCCTGGCGGGAGTTGGAAAGCAAAGGCTGGATTGCCAGCGCCAACTGTACGGAAATCCGCGTCGCCTTACCCGACGACAAAACCCGGATGGAATACGCTGTTGCCGATCACCGGGCCAAGTTTCGCATCGCCAGTGAAAATCCCGCCAAAGACGACCTTGTGGCGGAATTGCTCGAGCGTTATCAGGATCAACGGGTCATCATTATCGGGCAATACCTTAGCCAACTCCGCCGACTCAGCGACCGCTTTGACATCCCGCTGATCACAGGAGCCACCGACAACGCGACCCGTGAACAGCTGTATCATCGCTTTCGTCTCGGGGAAGTCCGTCACCTGGTGTTGTCCAAGGTCGGCAATTTTGCCATCGACTTACCCGATGCCAATGTGCTGATTCAAGTCAGCGGTACCTTCGGCAGCCGCCAGGAAGAAGCGCAGCGGCTCGGGCGAATTCTACGCCCGAAATCGGCCGGCGGTGGCGATGCCCACTTCTACTCCCTTGTCACCCGCGATACCCGTGAACTCGATTTTGCCCACCATCGCCAGATGTTTTTGACCGAGCAGGGATACAGTTACGAAATTCTCGACGAGCGAGATCTGCTTCCCGAACGCCGTAAACTCGGCTGACTCCCCCGGCCTCGGACACATTGCCCAGGATTGCTGGCACTAGACACGCCCGTAGACAAAACCCGTATCGACTTGCTCGAATTGCAGCGATCGAACCAGCCCCTCCGCGGCTGGATCATTTTCCGGGATGTGCAATTCCGCAATCCCGAAAAATTGTTCCTGCAGGAACCTCAGCATATCCAGCAACATTAATTTCGCCAGACCCTGCCGGCGAAGATCTTCGCGGACAAACACATCAACGATGCCGGCCGAGGGATAGCCCCACCGCCAGCTAAACCCTTCGAGTTCCCAGACGATAGCCCGGCCGGCGATTTGACCGGTTTGTTTATCGCACAGGCGAAGCTCGCTCGGCTCGAGCGTTCCCCAAACACATTCCGTCCACCAGCTCGCAACGGCCGCTCCGCGGAGGATCAATTGACCTTCATAACCCCGGCGAATCATGGCGAATCGCGGGTCTGCCAGCGATAAAGGCTGATCCAGTTTCCGCTGGAACACTCGCCGAGCTTCCACGCGCCGGTATCCCATCGCCGTGATAAACGGTTCCGCATGCGGGTCCGACGCCAGAACTCCTGGAGAGTTTGCACCGCCGTACAGCCCGAATAAATACGGATGATTCGGAGCCATCGAGCCGAATCGCAAGTCCTCGGCACCACGCCCCCGGAGAAATGCTTCTGCTCGTTGCAAAAGTTCTCGACCGATTCCGCGGCGGCGATAGCTCGGTCGAACCAGCACGCAGCAGACGATCCCTCGCCGAGGGTCCACCGCCGTTTGCTCGGCGTTCGGCCCGAACCCGGCCAGCGACCAGCCCACAAGCTGCCCCGTGCCGCTGTCCTCTGCCACGATCAGTGCATCATGCTCAAAATACGGCTTGCTAAAGATCCAGCGTTCCAGGAGCGCCGGCGTTCGTAATGGAAATGCCCCCCGACCCGTGGCCGCTTCGTTCCAAACTTCCAATAACCCCGGAGGGTCGGTATTACGGAATCGGCGAAAGCTGATCACCATGGAACCCCGGCACACCAGCACAATTTCCCGCCGACCGAGGCGAACGATCCCAGCGGCACCAACGCAACTCGCATTCTCCCTAATATAACTCTTGAATAACGACGGGCAACCGCCACCTCCAAGACGGAAGGCACAGTCATGCCGATGCGACGCCACGGGATCGCTCCAATCGATGCACTCTGGGGACTCGTTCTTCTCAGCCTTCTCTGCGAAGCGGCAGCCGCCGCCGACTGGCCGCAAATTCTCGGCCCGAATCGTGATGGCCATTCCAGGGAAACCGGGCTGAACTGGAACTGGGGTCCGGATGGGCCGCCGGTTCTCTGGTCACGGCCGGTCGGTGCCGGATTCGCCGGGGTCGCCGTCGCTGGCAACCTTGCTGTGCTCTTCCATCGGGTCGAAGATCAAGAACTGCTGCTGGCGCTCGATCCCAAGACCGGCAAGGAACTCTGGAACTTCGCCGCACCGACCCGCTACCGCGACGACTTCAATTTTGATCCCGGTCCCCGCTGTGTCCCACTCATTGTCGGGGAAACGATTTTTGCCCTCGGTGCCAACGGCGACTTGCACGCCGTGGAAGCGGCGACGGGGAAAAAACGCTGGCACCGCAATCTCCGCGATGATTACGCAGCCCCGAAAGGCTTTTTCGGTGTTGCCGCTACGCCGATTCTGATCCAGGATCGTCTGCTCGTCAACGTCGGCGGCCCAAGAGCCGGGATCGTCGCCTTTGACCCAGCCTCCGGCAAGGAACTCTGGAAGGCTACCGACGATCCCGCGAGTTATTCCTCCCCGACCGCAGCCACGATTCAGGGTCATCTCCGGGCGATCTTTCTCACCCGAACCGGTCTTGTCGTCCTTGACCCGACAAACGGAAAGGTGCAATTTCAACGCTATTTTCGCTCCCGACTGGATGCCTCGGTGAACGCGGCAACTCCCCTCGTCTGGAACGATCAGGTCTTTTTAACCGCCTCCTACGGCGTCGGGGCCGCCCTGTGGAATCTCGCCGGAACCGAGATCGAAGAGATCTGGGCAAACGATCGAACACTTTCTTGCCAGTACAATACACCCGTGCGGGTTGGCGATTATCTTTACGGTGTCGATGGCCGCGCCGATCTGGGCAACGCCAAGCTCCGCTGTGTCGAGTGGGCCACCGGGAAAATTCGCTGGAACCGGGATAACTTCGGCGTGGCCGCCCTGATTGCCGTCGACGGCAGCATCCTTGCTGTGACTGAAGCGGGAGAACTCGTCGCCTTCCACGCCGATCCCGAGGCTTACCGGGAACGAGCCCGAGTTCGGGTGCTTTCGAAGCCAACGCGGGCCCTTCCGGCACTGGCTGACGGTCGATTGTTTCTCCGCGATGAAAAGAACCTTGTCTGCCTCAACCTCAAATAATTCGCCGATGTCGATTCCAGTGACATCTTCCATTCTGGTTATCGACCCCGTCGAATGACCTCCAGGGAACCCGTGCGAAACGCCTCGGCCACGAGTGCTCCAGGCCGAATGCGAAGAGTAATTGCTCCCTGATCCCAGGTATCCCAGAGCATCCCCGGGGTTTCCGTCGCTCGCAGACTGTTGCCCAGGCGCGGCCCCCGGCTGACAACGATCATTCGCGGCTCCGCCCACCGCAACAATCCAGCCGGCAACGCCGCCCGGCTGCCATGATGCGGTGCCATCAACACATCACACGCTTGCGGCGGCAATCCCAGCAACTCACTCGTCCCGGCTTTCTCCAGATCGCCGGTCAAGAGAATCGCCTGACCCGCATATTCCACCCGAAGTACCAGGCTCCGCTCGTTTTCCGAACCCGGCGGCCCGTGCGGTGGCGGGTGCAGCACTGTCAGGGATACGCCACCGGCCGTGAACCGGTCTCCCCGAATTGCCAGGCGACGCGGCGTCTGCGCCTCGGACAACATCAGCAAGACTCGCCCTACCTCCGCCGTCGGTTTCTCGGCAAAAGACGGAGTCAACGTAACTTGAGCAATCGGAAAATACCTCAACAATTCAACCACCCCGTTGAAATGATCTGTGTCGGCATGCGACAAAAATAACTCATCGATTTGGCGTATCCCTCGATGCCACAAATACGGAGCAATAATTCGGCGAACGACCGTCGGACCGGTGGTTGTACCCGCATCGTAAATCAAACAGCGGCCATCGGGAGTCTCGATCACCGTGCACCCGCCTTTGCCGACCGCCAGGAACGTCATACGCAGTTCCTCCGTCGGGCCCGGCCGCGGAATCGGGATCAATTCACACAGCACCCAGCCAAGCAACACGAAGGTGAGTCGATAACGAGCCGATGACGGGGCCAGAATCAGGACTGCCAGCAGCAGGTAGAAGCCCACCAACCACCAGCCGGGAGGGCCGGGGGTGGTCAGCGATCCCCCCGGAATCGCGTCAGCAAATTGCACCAGCAGGTTGACTCCTGCGAGCGCCGCGGCAGTGCCTTTTCCGATCACAACCGCCAGTGGAGTCAGCGGAGAAGCCAACAGCAGCAGGAACCCGAGCAGCAAACCGAGAGAACTGAGCACCAGCACGGGCGGACCGATCAGAATCCCGATCGGTGAAACAAGATGCTGCTCCGCAGCTACTAGGGGTGCATTGACGGCCAGCAACACCAGCGTGACGAGATAAGTTTCCCGCAGAATCCGGCCGATGCCCCGGAGCAGCCGCAGCCACGCTGGCCGGGTGTCATCCAAAAGTTCATCAAACGGCAACGTGGCCGACTCGGCACGAACTCGACTCGCGAACCAGATCAGGACAAACACTGACAAAAACGACAACTGGCAACCAAGCGTAAACGGATCGGTCGGGTTCCAGATTATGATCGCAATCCAGGCGAGCGCAAACGCATTGGCCAGGTTCACCGGTCGACGCAGAATCAGACCGCCACAGATCGCGGTGACCATCATCGCCGCTCGAATTCCAGACGGTCGCATCCCGGTCAGAACGGTATATCCCACGATCAGGAGTAAGACGGTCCAAGCACCGCGTTTCTGCCGGACCCCGGCCAGGCGAAGGATCAGCCAGGCAAACCCTGCCACCACCGCAAGATGCTGTCCGGAAATTGCCAGGACGTGGACTACTCCCGTGCGAAGAAACTGATCCCAGTCCTCTTGCTCCATCGCCGTGGTGTCGCCCAGAAGTAATGCCCGAGCCATCGGAGCTTGCCGAGGGGGCAAATATTCCCTCAAGACTTCAGTGGCGGATCCGCGAATCCGTGCCAGCCAAGCGACTGGTTCGTCGGCTCGTTCCTGCAAGCGAGTTACCGCTGCCGCTGAATCCGAGACACGGATTTCCGCTCGAATTCGCTGATCTCGAAGTCGCCGCGACTGATCCCGTTCCCCGGGGTTGCCCGGTCCCCGGGGTCGGTGCATCTGCCCGACGAGATCGATCAGATCCCCGGCATGAATCCCCGCGAGGATCTCGGTTGTCGGTGTCGATTCGTCACGTTCAACAGCCAATCTGGCCCGTCCGGACGCGGAAATCCAGTCACCATCCCGACCCGCGACTGCCACGATCCGCAGCACAGTCCAGTCGCGTTCCGTGGCCAGACCGGCAGTTGTGTTCGAGATCGGCGTCTTCCGGGTAAACGGTTCCTCGAGAACAATCCCCCGAATACGCACCAGGCATGGCTCGTCCTCGGCAAAATGGCCGATATCCTCCGGGGGAAACCAGTGCCAGTGACGATGATGATGAACCGCAGCGACACCGAGCAAACCGAGCCACAGGAAGGGGAGTGCCGTCTGAGAACGACGACAATGTGCGGAAAACCACCCGACAAGTCCGAGAAGCGCCACCGCAAGGACCGCCACTCCCCCCGGATTCAGATAGCGATCAAGCATCAATCCCAAGCTGGCAGCAACGGCAAGGGGTACCAGCGGAGCCCGTGCGAACGATTCCCACGCCGACCGATCCGGCCGGGGTGCCAGTCCCGGATCGGGTGGCGGCAGGCGTTCCAGAGCCGCGGCGAAATTCGCAGGTGGATCGCTGATTGTACTCATCACAGACATCATCGCTGCGGCCCGGAAGTTATGCAACAACCGAGATCAGCCGAGGTTTGATTTCGGAATCGCCGGCGGGGACTGTCCGAACTCGAGATCAACTGCTGAAATAACTTCATCATGGAAATTGTGCGTGTGAATCTTGGCCCCCGCTCTTACGACATCAGGCTGTGTACAGCGGATGTCGCCGGGGTGGGACTGTTTGCCCGAGTATCGGCTCCCCGCTCGGCGCTGGCGGTGATCGTCTCCGATCAGAACGTGCAAGCCCACGCCGAGGCAGTCGCAAACGCACTGTTGGCGGCGGAATTCCGCACCAGTGTCGTGATCCTCCCTCCGGGCGAAGAGCAAAAATCGCTGGCGAACGCGGCCTTCCTCTACGATCATCTGGCGGAACTCGCCGCGGATCGGCAGACGCTGATTACCGCCGTCGGCGGCGGTGTCATCGGCGATCTGGCCGGCTTCGTTGCCTCGACTTACAACCGCGGCTTGCCCCTCCTGATGGTGCCGACCACCCTGCTCGCGATGGTCGATTCCTCGGTCGGTGGCAAGGTCGGCGTCAATCATCCGCGTGGCAAAAATCTGATCGGTGCTTTTCATCAGCCAGTTGGCGTCTGGCTCGATACGGCGTTTCTCAACACTTTACCAGAACGTGAATTCCGCAGCGGTCTGGCTGAAGTGGTGAAATACGGGGTGATTCTCGATGCTGAGTTCTTCGAAAGCCTCGAACAAAGCTCAGCGTCTATCCTTGCCCGGGAACCAGCCTGCCTGCAAACCGTGATCGCTCGCTGTTGCCGGTTGAAGGCCAACGTGGTCGAGCAGGATGAACGTGAAGAAACCGGTCTCCGGGCCATACTTAATTACGGTCACACGTTCGCTCACGCTTTTGAAACAATCGGCGGCTACGGAGCCTGGTTGCATGGTGAAGCCGTCGCGGCCGGAATGATCTGCGCCAGCCGGTTGGCGGAACGGATCGGACTGATCGACGCGGAACTGACCGAGCGACAACGGCGGTTGCTTGCTGCATTCCGGTTGCCGACCGAGCCGTTGCCGGGATGGCCAGCGGATCAGATGATTGAGGCGATGCGGCGGGATAAGAAGGCAAAAGCGGGCTCGCTTCGGTTTATCCTGCCGACACGGCTCGGGCGTGTCTCATTGTTTGACGATGTTCCCGAATCGCTGGTTCGCGAGGTGCTCAGCGGCTCATGAGCAGCGACCGCCTGGCAGCATTTCTCGCCTGCCGACTGATGTATGCCCGGCTGCTCGGTCTGTGTTTGTGGCTCGCCTGGGGAATCAGTTTGATTCTCGGCGGCGGAAGCACCGATGCGACGGGGCAATTGCTCGGCGCGGATCACTTGGCGTTTTATACCGCGGCCAGGTTTCTCCAGGAGGGCCGAGCCGCCGAGTTGTACGATCATCAAGCATTCAGCGCGGCTCAGGAAGCGTACTTCCCACCCGGAATCTGGCGAGGAAAACTGGAAGCATATCGCAATCCGCCGTTCTATGCTCTGCTCTACATGCCGACTGCGGCGTGGCCATACCCGGCGAGCGCAGCGTTCTGGATGCTTGTCTCGCTGCTGGCCTTGATAGTGGCGACACACTGGCTTTGCCCGGAACAGCCGTGGCTCACACTCGGCTGGGCACTCACCTTTTACCCCGTATTTGCCACAGTGAGCTACGGTCAAAATTCGCTGCTGAGCTTGGCCGTCTTCGCCGCGGTGATCCGCTTGCTGGTCGGGAATCGTCGATTTCTGGCGGGTATGATTGCCGGTCTTCTCTGGTTCAAGCCGACTCTTCTGATCGGGCTGGTCATCTGGGCACTCATCGACCTGCGTCGACTGTGGCCGTGCGCTTTCGGAGCCGCAACGACAGGAGCGGTGTTGAGTCTGGGCAGTTTTTTGCTGTATCCGGAAGCCTGGTCAGCGTTTTTCCAGAGCTTGCCAAGCAACGCCGCCTTTCTCGACTTCGATCTCTGGAAGATGCACAACCCGCGGGCGTTCTGGACATTGCTGTTGCCGACGCCGATCCGCCTCGGTGGTGGAATGTCCCTGCAACTGCTGCTGATCCTCGGCAGCATCGTCGGCGGCATCGTCGTGTTTTTCCGGCTGGCGAAAACGCACGGAGACGATGATCGGGTGATGGCCGCCGCAGCGGTGTTGCTGACATTGTGGTGTTCGCCTCATACGATGATTTATGAGTGGTCGCTGGCTTTAATCCCGGCCATTTCCTTGTGGCGGTACCCAGCGTTGAATAAGGAATTGTGGATGGTCGGTGTCGCCGCGGGCTGGCTGGCACTGTTGCTGAGCACGGATTTGTCGCGAATCCAGCTCCTGCTCCAACGTGACGGGCTGGGTGTCAATCCCGCCGTCATCGTACAAATCAGTGTTCCGACGCTCGCGGTGATCTGCTGGATGATGGCCAGAGAACTTCGGCAAGCGTCTGAACAAAACCGGCTTCGCCTACCAGCAATGGGTTCCAGCGATTGACCGTACACCAGCCAACGGTGACAATATCACTTTGTAATTCCTTACACCATCCTTCTGTTCTGTTCCGCGGGGCTGGGTGAGATCCACCTCCCCGCATCGGGACGCTCGCGTCGGAAAAACTCAGCATGCTCGAACGTCGTGTCGGAATCTGGATGATCGGTGCCTGTGGGGGTGTCGCCAGTACTACCGCTTTGGGAATTGCCGCCTTGGCCCGCGGGCTGGTGCCGCCGACGGGGCTGGTGACGGCATTACCCCGATTTGCGGGGACAGACTTCGACACTTACTCAGCGTTCGTTTTCGGTGGTCACGACATCCGGCAGACATCGTTGCCACGGAGTGTGGAGGAATTACATACTCGAGCCGGTGTCTTCTCGGACCGAGTGTTGCATGCATGCGCAGCACAACTGCAAGAGTGGTCGTCAAATATCCGTCCTGGGATTGTGTATCAGCCGGATGCGGTGACTCGGCAGATGGCCGACCGCCCGGATGTTCGATTCACCAGTTCGGCTCGCGACGCGGTGGATCGAATTCAAGCAGACCTTCGCTCTTTCCAAAGCGAACGGTCCCTCGATCAACTGATTGTGGTGAACGCCGCATCGACCGAGCCGCCGATTGTTCCGGATGATCGCCATGCCACACTCGCCGGGTTGAAGACCCTTCTGGATGATCCGAAGCCCGGCACGTTGCCTGTAAGTACCCTGTATGCCTTTGCCGCTCTGGACGCAGGGTACCCGTATCTCAATCTGACACCCTCGTCGGGGGCAAGCTTACCAGCCCTGGAAGAACTGGCCCTGAGCCGACAGGTTCCCCACGCTGGCCAGGATCTTAAAACTGGAGAAACCTTGCTGAAGTCGGTGCTAGCGCCGATGTTTGCCCGTCGAAATTTGAGAATCCTCAGCTGGGTGGGGCATAACATCCTCGGCAACCGTGACGGACAGGTGCTCAGCGACCCGGAACATAAAGCTTCGAAAGTCCGCAGCAAAGATGCCCTGCTGGCTGAGCTACTGGGCTATCGCCCGCAATCGCACGTTTCGATCGAGTATATCGAGTCGCTAGACGACTGGAAAACCGCCTGGGATCATGTGCATTTCGAAGGATTCTTCGGAACGAAAATGACCTTGCAATTCACCTGGCAAGGCTGTGATTCGGTGCTCGCTGCCCCGCTTGTGATCGACCTGGTCCGCTTGCTCGCACGGGCTCAGCGGCGACACGAGCGGGGAGCCCTGACCGCGTTGGCATCGTTCTTCAAAAGTCCGATCGGCGTCAGCGACCATGATTTTGTTCGGCAATTCACTTTGCTTGAGCAGTATCTCCTCGGATAACAACTCTCAGGAGCAACGCTGAATCTGCACTGTCCGAATGAGCAAGGCTTCAGGGACGGGAACTTCCGGATCATCAAAGCCGTGACGGTTCCCCTGAAGGGGAAAGCGTCGGCCGAGGGAGAAGACGTCGATGAAACTGGCGTTCAGCACGAATGCGTATCTGAATTACAGCTTTCCGGAAGCGTGTCGGCGTCTGGCAGAAATTGGCTACCGGGGGGTCGAAGTGATGGCGGATGTCCCGCACGCTTGGCCCGCGTATCTGCTTCCCGAGCAGAAACAGGCGATCCGTCAGGCACTGGCCGAGAATCGCCTGGCAGTCGCAAATGTCAACGCGTTCATGATGCACGCGATCAACGATCGACGGCAAAAATACTGGCATCCATCCTGGATCGAGCCCGATCCGCATTACCGACAAGTCCGAATTGATCACACGATCCGAGCGCTGTCCTTCGCCGCCGAGATCGGTGCACCCTGTATCACCACGGAACCCGGTGGGCCGCTCGATGCCCGACCCTGGGGAGAATGTCTGCAGCTATTTGTGGAGATGCTCAAACCAGCGGTGGAGCATGCCGAGAAAGTCGGCGTGTTGTTATTGATCGAACCCGAGCCCGATCTGTTACTGGAAACGGCCGATCAGTATCTCGAGTTTACCCGTCATCTTTCGTCGCCTTACCTCGGATTGAATTTTGACATCGGCCACTTTTTTTGTGTCAAAGATGATCCCGCCAGCACCGTACAGAAACTGCACGAGCATATTCGCCATGTTCATCTCGAAGATATTGCCGCTACCCGGGTCCATCATCATCTGATCCCGGGCGAAGGCGTGATTGATTTCGCCGCGGTTCTGCAAGCACTGCAGGCTGTCAACTACGATGGCTGGGTCACGATTGAACTGTATACCTGTCACGAGCGGCCAGATGAAGCCGCAGCAATCGCCCGAGAGCGGGTGCTGGCGATTGCTTCGACGGCCGGTGTTTCTCTTTTGTAAACAGATGATGAAGCGATTCGCCATTCCCAGCGACACGTCCTATCTTATTTCGAGAGAACTTTGTTATTCAGGAAACCCGCATTAGCTGCAGTAGTGCCAATCAACAACGGCAATGCCAGAGGGTTGAGATTGAGGATGCGATCATCATGGCGAGTTCATCCCCCGCACCACCGCTCAGCATCGGCTGGGAGCCGCGAACCGGCAAACTGATTCTGAAAGAACACCGCCGGGATGCCGCATACCGTCGAGCTTATCCGCTGGTGTGGTGGCTGACGCTGCTGGCACCCATTGCCGTAACCGCCGTTGTCATTTCCCTGATGGCGTTGTCCCGGGGAACTGCGGCCGTGCTCGGCCTGATCGGTCTGGCAACGTCGAGCCTGTTTTTCGGCAAATTCATCATTCTTGGTGGCACAAACGGCTCCGCGATTCTGTTGACTCCGGAAGAGCTGGTGATCATGGTGATCGCCATGGATGTCATGACCGCGTGCTGGTTTGTTTATCATCTGGGATTCATGCGGCGAGTCCCGCTGCTTGGCCCGCGAATTACCCTGCTCGTCGAGGATGGGGAAGCCATGTTGGCCGCGTATCCCCGGCTGCGGCGGCTGGCCTTCCTCGGACTGGTGATTTTCGTGATGATTCCCTTTGCCATGACGGGCAGTGTCGGCGGTTCGATCCTGGCCCGCTTACTTGGAATGAGCCGCCGAGCCGCCTTCTTGGCCATCACCCTCGGGAGTATTCTCGGTGCCCTGCTGATTTACGCCAGCGGAAGGTGGCTTCCCGAATTTCTCGACCCGAAGAATCCGACCTGGTCGATCGGCGGCATTTTGATCATTGCCGCGATGATACTGCTTGTGAACTACCGTTACCGTCGCGCCCGCCAACGGCTCCGGCAAAGCGCGGCGAAACTATGCCGGGGCGATTTCGACTCCGGGGCCGCCCTGGACAATCAGTGACCGTTGTTCGTTCGGAACCGTTTAATTCTCGGGGAGTCTTCGCAAGATGTGCCATACGATTCGCACTGTTCTTGTCGCCGGGTTCAGCCTGCTGATCTTGGGGACGACCGTGGCTATCCATCAAGCGATGGCTCCGACGGCCCCGGTGGCGATCCCGAGCCGGAAGCCCGATCGACCACTGCCAGGAGTCGCCGATGCCAAGCCCCGCTACTGGAAAGGAAATCTGCATACCCACTCGCTCTGGAGCGATGGTGATGATTTCCCCGAGATGATCGGCGACTGGTACAAGCAGAACGGCTACCACTTTCTCGCGCTGACCGAGCACAATGTCATTGCCGAGGGCGACCGCTGGATTTCCGCGACGCAAAACCCGATCCGCGAAAAAGCCGTGGCCGACTATCGCAACCGCTTTGGCGATGCCTGGGTGGAACGGCGGACGAACGGCGGGAAAGCAGAGGTCCGGCTCAAACCGCAGTCGGAATA
>Ga0209017_10001321_pt1 | contig 19363 bp, 19 predicted proteins | sample YNPBryunderm2012_FD_185812 | JGI IMG/M metagenome (GOLD analysis project Ga0209017, IMG submission 185812) | Anoxygenic and chlorotrophic microbial mat microbial communities from Yellowstone National Park, USA - YNP Bryant MS undermat 2012... ... | reverse complement strand
GCGAGTGGGGCCAATTGTTCGGAAAACGCCCCCGCAGCGAGCTCATGTTCGCCATCACCACCAGCACCATGAGACGCGCGAGCCTCAGCTGAAGGCGGGATGGGATCGTCGTTGTCCCTCGCCGTCAGCGCCTCGACAACCAAGCGTTCGCACAAAGCAGCGATCGTAAGGTGAGATTGCTCGGCCAATCGCCGGGCGGTTTCGTAAACCGCGCTGGGCAGCGCCAGGGTGACCAAGCGGTTTTCGCCGGCCTCGGCCAACCCCGCGCTCGTGGATCCCCCCGGCGGGTTGAGGGAACCCAGCCCACCCGAAGCCGATCGAGAGCGGAACGAGCGAGTCCGCGGATCCACGGGGTCGATTCTCCGTTCGAGACGGTCGCCTTGACTTGATGGCGATCCTGCGTGTTCGTTCCGTTTCATTTCGTTCGTTGGTGGAGAAATCCAACCGCAACGGTTTTCCCTGCGGAATGTTGAGTCTATTTCCGAAACAACGCGGTGGCGAGAGGTTCTTTTCCAGCCCTCCTCCAATTTTTCGGGCTCGTTCCCGTTTCCGCTTGACATCCTCGACTGTCCCGGCGCAGAATGACCTGCGTAGGTTCTTTGACGGGTTCCTCCTGTCGAACCAACGTTGGACTTGGATGTTCCCCCGGTCGAGTCTCAACGTGGCACGCGAGGCGATGTCCTCACCAAACCATCCCAATTGATCGGGTTGAGAGACCATCCAGACCCCCCGATGGATCGGACTCCTCCCGGCTACCCTCCACGGATCCTTCCTGCGGAGTACTCTGTCCATGATCCAACGACTTTTTGTTGCTCTCTCAGCCGTGGCTGTGATGCTTTGCAGCTCATCGGTTGTTTGGGCCACTCCGATTCCCATTACCAACCCGAGCTTCGAGACCCCCGCTGTTGGAACGGACGGTGCCTTTGGTCCACTGAATAATGTTTTTGGTTGGTCACCGGCAGGTGGCAACGGGGCACGGGTTTTCGATCCGATCGAAACTCCTAATCCTGGTGCTGCATTTAATGCCGGTCAGTTCTTCGGTGCTCAAGTTCTCGAGCTTGGTGGTGCCGCCACCATTGCTCAAACGATTACACCTTCTCAAAACGTCAACTCCAACGTGATATATGTTCTTTCGTTTTACGTAGGGAATAGTCTTCTTGTGCCGAATTATATTGGAACTCCAGCTTTTAGCCTGACCGCTGAGATTCTTGGTGGAACTATTGTTTTCGCATCTCTTGATCTTACGCCAGCAATCTTGAATGCGATTCCCAACGGAGACTTTGTCCAATTCACTTTATCTGGTGTGGCACTTTCTTCGTCTTTTCCGTCTGCAGTCGGTCAGCCTCTGGGTATTCGATTTCGTAACAACACTGTCATCCCCGATGATTTTACTTTCTTTACTGCAGCACCTGTCTATCTTGATAATATTGAGTTGCGTGAGATCCTCCCCGAACCTGGCACTTGGGCACTGATGGCCGTGGCGAGCGTGTTCGGTACCGGCTACCTGGTCAAGCGTCATCGCAGGTCGTTGGCCGCCTGAGGAAGCTGTGAGTCACGCCGGTTGGTCTCCGATAAGCTGATCGCATTCGAGGACCGGGGATTTCACGGACGAATCAATTCACCCCCTCGTCATTGCCTCATAGGCATGACGGGGGGGTTGTTCGTTGATCGGGGACGGCTGTTTTTGCTCACTTTTCAGGGACGAGCGCAAGTCGAGACGTGACTTGTTATGTGATGAACGCCGATTGATAGCGGGCGACGATCGCCCGCGCGGTGCGGAGTCCATCAACGGCGGCGGAGACAATGCCGCCGGCGTAACCGGCTCCTTCGCCGCAGGGATAGAGTCCAGCGATGGTGGGAGACTCGCGGAGGTCGTCGTCGCGGGGAATGCGTACCGGGGAACTGCCGCGGGCTTCGGGACCAACGAGGGTGGCGTCGGGCAGGAACCAGCCGCGAAGGTGGCGGTCCATGATCGGTAGCCCGTGTTGAAGCGCCTCCAGCACCGAGGGGGGCAGGAAGTCGGCGAGCGAAGCGTTGAAAACGCCGCGGGGATAGCTGGACGCGGGAGGCGCGGCGGCGGCGGGGCGAACCCGACCAGCGAGGAAGTCGTGAGCAGTTTGGATGGGAGCGCGATAACTGCCACGTCCTAGTTGGTAGGCGAGGCGTTCGGCGACCCGTTGGAACTCGACTCCGGCTAGCGGGTGAACCCGACCGTCGGCATGGGGCCGGAACCCTGCGCCGTAACGCTCGGCCCAAGCGAGGTCGGACGCCTCGATGGTGATCACCAGGCCGCTGTTGGCGTAGGGCGAGTCGTGGTCGCTCTCGCTCATGCCATTCGTGCAAAAGTGGCCGGCCTCGCTCACGCTGGGCATCACGTAACCGCCGGCGCACATACAAAAGGTGAACAAGTCGCGCGCGCCCTTGGCCCGCAGCGCGTAATCGGCCGCGGTGAGATGGTCGTGGTGCTCGACTCCGTAACGGGCGCGGTTGATCTGGTTCTGAGGCTGTTCGATGCGGACGCCGAATTGGAACGGTTTGAACTCCATCGGCACGCCGCGGTCGTAAAGCATGGCGTAGGTGTCGCGGGCGGAGTGGCCGATGGCCAGAATCACCAGGTCGGTTTCGATTCGTCCGGCGGAGGTGGCCAGGGCGCGGATGCGGCCGTCGGCGAGTTCGATATCCTCAACCCGACATCCGAACTGGACGTCGCCGCCGAGGGTTTCGACGAGTTTGCGTAACGTGCGGACCACCAGCGGCAGGCGGTTGGAGCCGAGGTGGGGGCGTTGTTCGTAAACGATCGAGGGTTTGGCGTGGCATTCGACCAGCAATTCCAGCACCCGTTGGGTGTCGGGTCCGGTGTTGCGGCAGGTGAGTTTGCCGTCGGAAAAGGTGCCCGCGCCGCCTTCGCCGAAGAGGTAGTTGCTCTCCTCGTCGTGGTCGCCGCCGGAGTCGAAGCGTCGCACGTCGGCGACCCGTTCCTTGACCGGCTTGCCGCGCTCCAGCACGAGGGGGCGGAAGCCGTCGCGGGCTAAAAAGTAAGCCGCGGTCAAGCCGGCGGGACCGGCCCCAACGATGACCGGGCGACGCGCCAACGGAGCGCGGCCACGGTGGTCGGTTGGGTCGGGCCATTGAAACCTCTCAGCGCGATGAGGTTCGACACCGGGTCTGCGGGTCAAGCGCTCCAGCAAAGGGGAGTTGGCACCGATGGCGGGGAGTTCGACCTCGGTGGTGTAAAGATACTTCAGTTCGTCGTGATGGCGCGCGTCGAGGCTCTTGCGGAGGATGCGCAGCCGTCCCAGATCGTGCGGGGGAAGTCCCAGACGTTCGGCAACCCGCGCGGCGAGGAGTTCCTCGGGTTCGCCAACCCGGAGCTTGAGGTTGTGAACCTTGAGAAGAACGGGAGGCGGCGAACCCGTGGGTGGCGTGGCGGAGGTGGTAGCCGTGGCGGTGGCGGACATGTGGAAGCAGTTCGGTTGGTTGAAACGGGGAAGGTGAGCGTGGGGAGGAATCTAGGGAGTGAAGCAGCCCACCCAGGGATGATTCATCTTATCTTATGTTATGCTAGAGGTTCGGCCGAGTGGCGTCGGCGGGAGCGATGCCAGTCAGGTCGGAGGCGGACAAACTGGTGGAGGGCGGGACTTCGGGGCCGAAGCAAACCAGGGTCATATCGTCGAAGGGGAGTTGGCCGCTCATGAACTCGCGGACATCCTGAAGCAGCCCCACCCCCACGTCGCGGGCGTTGCCGCCGAGTTCGCCGACGCGGCGGACAAGTCGGCGGTTTTTGTGGCTGTCGTAGGCTTCGTCCTGAAGGTTTCGAGCGTCGGTAATGCCGTCGGAGTAAAGGACCACAACGTCGCCGGGTTCCAGGACCGTCTCAAGGACGTAATATTCGGCCTCCTCGTCCACACCGATGGGAAGTCCGCGGAGGTGGCCGCCTAGTTCCTCCACCCGGCCGTCGTAACGGCGGACCAAAAGCGGGAAGTGGCCGGCGGAGGAAAATTTGAGGGTGCGTTCCTTCAAGTGGTAAAGGCAGACCGACAAGGTGATGAACTTGCCTTCGATGCCAGCCTGGCAAAAGCTGCGGTTGAGTTCGCCCAGAGCCCGGGCGGGGTCGCGCTGGGTGGAGATCAGGAAGCGATTCTCACCTGAGTATTTGGCCATCACCATTGCGGCAGCGATTCCTTTGCCGGCCACGTCGCCCAACGCCACGGCAATGACATCCTGATCCAGCTGGATGAAGTCGTAGAAGTCGCCGCCGATCCGGTAGTTGGCCTGGTAGAAGGAATAGAACCGATGACCCGGAAGGTCGGGGGTTTTGGTAGGCAGGAACAGCCGTTGCACATCGGCGGCGGCGTTGAGTTGACTGGTCAACACCTCATTTTGGATCTGACGCGCTGAGAGGTTCGCAGTTTCGATGGTGATCGCCGCCTGCGAGGCCACCGCGGCCAGCACTTCTAGGTCTTCAGGTCGGAAGGGGTCGCGGCTGGTGGTGTCCACCTGGATGATGCCTAACACCTCGCCTGAGGGAGTGATGAGCGGGACGCACATGATCGACCGCAATTTCAATTCGACCATACTCTCGGACGTAGGCAGGTTGCGGTCGGCGTCGCTTAGGAGGACCGCTTTACGGTTGGCGATCACGTCGTTGACCACGTTGCGGCTAAGCCGCATCGGCGGCTCCTCCGCAGTGGTAGAACTCAGGCTGTTAGAGAGGGACCGTCCTGGGGATTGGCGATACTTGAAGGCTTTGCGAACCAGGCGTTCCCTCTTGGGGTCGTCGGGGTCGATCAGCACAAGAAACCCGCGTTCGGCCTGGGGGAAAATCTTCAACAACGAATCGACCACCTTTGGTGCGACCACGTCGATCTTCAATTCGCTGGATAGGTTGCGGGTGATTTCCAGAACGGCCTTGAGTTTGGTTTCTGGGTGGACGATGGAACAGACCGCCCCGCCGTGCTGGGTGGCGTCGAGGCTTTGGAGTTGGTTGTCGGCTTCGGTGTCGATCAGGACAACGGCCGATTGGGTGTTGAGCGGGGGACGTTCGTAGAAGATCAATTCCACGTCGCAGACACCGATGCGGTCGCCGTCTTTGAGCGGGCAATCGATTCCAGGCTCGATCTCTTGGCGGTTGAGCAGGGTTTTGTTGCGTGAGTGCAGGTCGTGGAGGAAATAGCGGTCATGCACGCGCCGCACTTGGAAGTGGGACCGACTGACGCCGTTGGCCGTCAGGTGCAAATCGCTTTCGGGGTTGCGTCCCACGACGTGAATCGGTTCGCGGATGGGGTAGTACACGCCTTCGGGATCGCCGACCCGCCTCAAGACCGCCATGACGAGCACCCCTGTGAATCGCACGATCGTTGCGCTGCCTGATTCCCAACCCTTCCCGAGCGGGCCGCATGGTCCAATCCGCTGAGCGTCGCGTCGGTTCGCGTTGAGAGACGCTCGCCACGAAACAAGATTCGGCGATCCAGGCGACCCGCCACGATGATCGCCTTGAGAACCGTCTTCTTCAAGAGTCCTTCGTTGTACGTCATCCGATCTTTTCTGGGTTTGGTTTGAACGCTCACGTTGATTCGAGCGACACACCGCGCCCTTGGCAACCCAGGTTGGTCTGGCCAGATTTAACGAAAGGTCAAGGGACAGCAAATTCAAGGTGGCGATCTTGGCGTCGAGCCGGATGGAAACAGTCATGAATGGACCGTTTCCTGGAAGCGCGGCGAGCCGCTGGAAAATGGGAGGTGAGCCAGGGGAAGCCAACGGGAGAACGGACGAACCTCTTTGATTGGGATATCAGCCCCAAGGGGATGGTCCCACGAAGACCGTCTCAGGAATTGAAAACAGACTTCGGAGCTCGGTTTGCAGGCGGAGCAATTGACCCCGGGTAACAGGGTCGGCGGAGGTCTCGGCGCGATGGGCGATTTCCAGAGCAAGGCGGGCCAGGGTCAGGTCGGTGAGGGTGGCGTTGACGGTGGCGAGGCGTTCCAGGCTTTCCCTGGCGCGACGGGCGTGGACTGCTTCGGCGGCCAGGGCGAGTTGAGCCAGGTGATGGATTCGAGGATCGCGGGAGCGGCTCCAGCCTCGCTCCAGATCGCGCGCGAGGCTTCGATTGGACTCGGCGTCTCCCACTGCGAGCCAGAGCGCGACCACCTGGGCGTAGGCTCGAATAACCCAATCTTGGTTAGATTCCGTGGGGGAGTCGCTGTCGTTGGCGTTGGGTTGGGTCGCGCCGAAGTATCCTGCCACGGCCAACCAAGCGGCTGGATCATTGGGACGGTTCCACAGGGCCAAGCGAATGGTTTTGAGCGTCACGGGACGCCCTAGTGACAACTGAGTGGCGAGGAAAACCTCTCCCATCCCTCCCCGACCCAGTCGCGCTTCGATTCGGTAATCGCCTTGGATCGTTCCAATCAGGTCCAAACCTAACCCTAATTCCCGAGTGGAGTCTGAGGAAGGCGAGGCACACGACGCACTCATCGCCTGGGAGGCTCTCTTCTCGGCCGATCAGCGAAACTTCACGATGACCCCAATTTCGCCTCGATTCCTCTCCGCCCAACTTCAGTCTGGCCTGTTGCTGAGGGACGGATGAGGATGGCTGGCTTGGGGAGGGGGAAGATGCGAGGCGTGGTTGGCCGATCCAATCACCCAATCGCCCTTTTCGGTTCGGTGATGCGATTCCGATCCAACGCCCAGTTGGTTCAAGGTTGGAGGGGGCGGACTTCGATTTCGTTACGCAACCGCGCCACCGGGGCGGCTTTGAGCACCGCCTCCTGAGCCAATTGTTTGGCGTGGTAACTGCGAGACAATCCTCTGATGATTACGCTGGAGTCCTCATCGAGCTCCACGCTGAGGTCGCGGATTTGACCCCGAACCTTCTGATCCACCACGACCCGCAACTCATCGGTCGAGGGGTGTTCGTCGAGCCATCCACTGTCATCGTCCGAGACCGACAGTCCCGCAGATTTGGGGGTGTTGTTCATCGCTCAGGACTCCCAATGGGATTCGGACCCATTGCGACTGAATGAAGCGGACGCCTCGTCCCTCCTTGGCGTCTCCGATGACGCCCTCGTCTTCGGAAGACGATAGGTCAATCCCATCGGAGAGGCGACCGCACGGCGACTCGATCGGGCGACTTCGGCCGATCTCAACCAACCCAAATGGCATGGTGGATCATGTACACGAGAGATGACCCTCAGACGAAGGCCTCCCGCGATGTTGATCCCTCAATCCATCTCGACCCAGGTCGCAATCGATGAGGGGGCTTTGAGGCGACCTCGATTCCGTTGGCGACTTTGGGCAAGCCAATTCTAACGGGGGTCGAGCGAGCGCGTCAAACCCCTGGTTCCGATTCCTTGGATTTCGATTTGTTGGTTTGTTTCGACATCTTCGGTCGGATTGGACGGGCTGAAAACCGAGGGAGTTGTTTCGCGTTTGGCTTGTGGGTAGAGGGGGGGGCTGGGAGGATGGAGTAGGGCTTGCTGCCGAGTTAGGTGACGGGATAGTTTTGGCGGAGGACGAGGGGGAGGTTTGGGTTGCTCGGCTGTTTTTGAGATAAGACAAGACGAGGAGGCGGCGCGAGCCGGGAGGCGATGGGGCGTAAACGGATGGTGGCGACCCTCGGTTACGAGGAGTTGGAGCCGGGCGACGAGTGGGAGAGTCCCGGACGGACGATCACCGAGGCCGACGTGGTTCAATTCGCCGGGGTCTCGGGCGACTTCAACCCGCTGCATTTGGATCACGACTTCGCGCGGGCGGGGGCGTTCGGTCGCCCGGTGGCGCACGGGTTGCTGGGCTTGGCAGTGGCCTCGGGTTTGGCGGCTCACGCTCCCAAAGTGGCGACCCAAGCGTTTCTGGCGATCGAATCCTGGCGGTTCGTCAAACCGATCCCCTTTGGACAGACGGTGCGTCTGCTCAACCGGGTTCAGGAGGTGCAACCCCAGGCGCGGGGGCGTCGCGCTCGGGTGGTTTGGTCGCGCCGTTTGGTCGGACCCGACGGCGAGCTGTTTCAGGAGGGAATAGTGGCGACTCTAGTCGCCTCTTGCGTCTCGTTGACGGCGGGAGGTTCCGAGGGGCGAGACTCGGACAAGAGTTGAATTTCCGTGCGTTCGTCGATCGCCACGGTGGAGAGTTCGCCGTCCTCGCCCCGCAGGGTCAGGGTGGGTTGAGAGGAAGCAGCCGCTTTGGTGCCCATCTCCATCCCGCCGATCGGCCGTAACCCTTCCGAGACCACCCGTCCCACGATTTCGGTGGTCCAGGAGGTCTTGCCGACCCGCACGTGTTGGATCACCCGGACGAGGGTGCCGGGTTCGAATCGCCTGGTTTTCGATGTGGGGATCATGGTCGTCTACAATCTCCCAGTGGGTTGGTTGTCGCGTTGTGGGTCACGCCGGCGGGATTGCGGCGCGACGGGCGAGCTTACCAACCAAAGCTACCCTTCCTTCCGCCATTCGCTGTCGTTGGCCATTCACTTCTTGGGCGGTCATTGAACCATGAAACCCTCCGCGCCGCAAATCACCCTGATGACCTGGTTGGGATTGACCGCCTGGGTCGCGGTGACGATTTGGCTCTTTCGTCAAAGCGCTCTTTGGGGCATTATCGGCCTGAGCGTCTTCAAACACGTGGCGATTGCCCAGTTGTGTCAAGCCCTGGGTGTGGATCGCCGACCCGGTCCGCCCGATGCCATCGCGGGGAGAGGGGAGTCGAACACCGCTCCAGGGTCCCGTCAGGGTGACGCGCAGCGCCATAACCGCGTCGCACCAACTGGTCGCGTCGTGGGCAAAATGCTATGCTGAGCGATCCGATCCGATTGGACCGCCGACGGGTTGTGGCGTTCCACCTACCTTGTCGCGGTTCGTCGCCGCTTGGCGCGTCGGCCCTGTCGCGTGGTTGACTGAGTCCGACATCGTTTTCTTTTTCGTCCCGCCTTCGGAGAGTGTTCCACGATGGCCCGCAGACCGCTCAATCGTCTTGAGAAACGCCGCGAGTACGAAGCCGCCGAAGCGCTCGATCCGGTGGAGGCCGAGGTCGGGGATCTGACGCTCGACGAACTGGATGACGAGACGCCCCGTACCAAGCGTAAGGCGTCTAAAGCCGCCAAACCACGCGCCAAAGCCGTCGCCAAAGCTCGCCCCGCCAAGGCCGCGAAACCAGCTGCACGCCTCCAAGTGGTGTGGAATGTCGTCAATGACGCCTTCAAGGTTGTTGAAACCTTCGCCTATCCCAAGAAAGAGGAGGCCGAAGCCCGAGTCAAAGAACTCAACGAAAAGGGCAAGGGGATCTATTTCCTTCAACGCGCCAAGGTGGAAATGCCCGACGACGCCCCGGGTCTAGGCGCGATCATTCCCCGCCCTGAGCCCGCCGTTACCCTTGAACGCGACGAGGAGGAAGAGTTGGCTGCCATCGGCGAGGACGACGACGAAGAACTGGAGGAGGATGAAGAGGATTCCGACGACGAGTGATTGGATCGGATCGTCGGACCTTGTCGGTTTTCCTCCAATTCGAGTTCAAGATGAGAATGTGATCTCGGTTAGTTGATCGTCGAGTCAACCCAAAAATCCCATTTTGACGCTCGGCGACCGGATCCCACCACGGCACGTCGAACATCGAACACGGTTTATCGGTGGCCTCTGGCTTGCCAAATGCGACAGCCTTGGCCACCGGTTGGGCACGACGGGTTTCGACTCGAAACATCATCGGCTCTGGACGTGTTCCCAAGAACACATGCGAAGCTGATGGCCGATGGAGTCAGTGGGCGCACGAAGATTCGAACTTCGGACCTCACCCTTATCAGGGGTGCGCTCTAGCCGACTGAGCTATGCGCCCGGCTCACAAAGAAGATTGTACCGTTGCGATTCGCCGCGTCAAGCGTCCGCCGCGGATGGGTCGATCTGGTCTGGAGAGAAGGGGCGGAGCCTGGAAAAATGGGACACGAGGGCTGGTCGTGGTGATTTGGCGCGACGCGATGTCGCTTGAGTTCGCGCAGCCTAAACAAGGATGGTGTCGAACGACTGCCTCCTCCTCCTTTTGACCCTACTACCATCGACGACGAGACCCAACCGCGATGATGCGACCCTGCTATCCCGTCGCCGAGTTGCTGGGCGACGGCATCGGACCGGAACTCTCCCGCGCCGTGCGTGGCTTAGCCGACGCGCTGCCGATCCGTCTGGAGTTCCGCCCGGTTGATCTTAGTTTGGAAGGCCGTCGCAGTCGGGGAGCGGCGATCTACGACGAGGCGGTGGAGGTCATCGAGAGCTGTCGTGTGGCGCTCAAGCATCCCACCGTCACCGCCGAGGAGAGTCCCAACGCGGTGCTGAGGCGTCGTCTCAACCTTTCGGTGATCCATCGCCCAGTCTCGACGATCCCCGGCGTTCCCACCAACTTCACCCGCCCTCTGGACCTCGACATCGTGCGCATCGCCACTGGTGGTACCTATGACGACCCTGGACGACCCATCGGCGAGGATGGAGCCGTGAGCCTGCGGATCGTCGAACGCCAGCCGGTACGCGAGGCGGCCCGCTACGCCTTCAACTTCGCCCGTAAGACCGGACGGCGGGTCACCTCTTCCTCCAAGTACACCATCCAACGCGCTACCGACGGGTTGTTCGAGCGCGTGGTCAAGGAGGTCGCCCAACTCGCTCCCGAAGTCCCCCACAACGTCGAATTGTTCGACGCCCTGCTGGCGAAAATCATTCTGACTCCCGAACGTTATCAGATCATCCTGGTCCTCAACGAATACGGCGACTTCCTCTCCGACATGGCGTGCGGACTTGCCGGCAGCCTCGGCATTGGGGCCAGCGCCAACCTCGGGTTCGACTCACAAGCGGTGGTGAGGGTCGCGCTGTTCGACGCCGCCCACGGCACCGCGCCGGACATCGCGGGCCAGAACAAGGCCAACCCCACCGCGATTTTCCTAGCCCTAGCGATGCTGCTCAACCAGTTGGGCGAACTGACCATTGGCGAAGCCCTCAAGCAAACTACCCTCGACCTTCTGCTTGAGGGAGTCCGCACCAGGGACCTCGGCGGCTCGGAAACCACTGAAACGTTCACGCGGGCGGTGGCCGACGAACTCCGCCGCCGCCTCAACGTCAATCCACCAGCCCCCACCGCTTCCCCCCCGCCGCCGTCCCACCCGCAACCATGAGTCCTGACCCCTCTTCCGATCCCTCGTCATCTTCCCCCGTTTGGACCCCAACCGATTACTGGGCTATGACCCGCGCGTTGGATCTGGCCCGCGCGGCGGTCGATCTGGGCGAGGTGCCGGTCGGAGCCGTGGTTTTAGACCCCTTGGGACGGTTGTTGGCCCAGGCCCACAACCTTCGGGAAACCCTCGAAGACCCCACCGCCCATGCCGAACGCCTCGTCTTGACCTGGGCCGCCCGCGGCCTCGGCACCTGGCGTCTGGAAGGCTGCACCCTTTACGTCACGCTCGAACCGTGCGTGATGTGCGCCGGGGCGATCGTCCTGGCGCGGGTGGCCCGCGTCGTGTACGCCACCAACGATCCCAAAGCCGGCGCGTGTTCAAGCCTCTATCGGATTCTGGACGACTCCCGACTCAACCATCGTCCCCAGGTCCAACACGGCCTGTTCGCCAGAGAAGCGGGCGATCTCCTCCGCGCCTTCTTCCGCGCCCGCCGCCGACCCCGCCCCGACTTTTCGGTGGACACCTCCCCATCTGGTTCGGTCCCTTTTTCGTAAGAACCCAGTTGCCCTGCCCAAAACCTACCGTTATAGTTTCACGTCGGCAGCGACAACCCCCGGAGGGGTGCCTGAGTGGTTGAAAGGGCCGGTCTCGAAAACCGGTGTGCCCGCAAGGGTACCGTGGGTTCGAATCCCACCTCCTCCGCTGATAGCTCACAATATCAGAGCAGACCAATCTCTAGAGCTGCACCGATGAACATCGGCAATAATGTTGAAGTCCCATCTTGAATCCTTTGTCATCGGTTCAACAACATGTTGTCTTGTATCGTGGCGGCGACATCTTCGCCAAGCAATTAGGGCCGGTGTAGGGTATCAAGGAGGGCGATACACCGTCGTTCCTGGCGCTTTTGCCCAATGGGTTGACCGACCTGGAGCGGCCCGTTCTGGGCGGATGGGGCGGGCGTTTTGGTCGCGCAAAACCAAATGACCCCAACGATCATGGATAGGTCGATGTCATCGACCCTATGCCCGAACTGGACACCCGGCACGATCCCGATCCCCGCATGGCAGCGGTCTACCGTTGGCGTGCCGACTTCCAAAACGATTTTCAAGCGCGCATGGATTGGACCATCCACTCCTTTGCCGATCATCGACTCGACCCCAGTGATCCCCCCGCCGCGTCGATCGTTTTCGACCCACCTGACCAGCCCCGAACCCGCTTCACCATCGGCCACGCCGTCGCGGGTCGAGAAATTTCGGTGTGACTGACCGTCCGAGACCGGGGGATGCCGCTACGGGTTCGTTTTCTGCGGGTGTGGCTCACGGTTCGATCCGACGAGTGAACGGCGGGGACCCGGTGGGCCGTCGTAGTTCAACCCAGCGAGGCCATCCAGGCGTCGAAGTCGAACTGATCGAGCGAATCAACCACGACATCGGCCCCCGCTTCGCGGAGCGCTTCAGCGGGGTGGGAACTGGTGACACCTACAGCGGTCATGCCGGCGGCCTTAGCCGCTTGAATGCCGAAAACGGCGTCCTCGAAGACCACCGCGCGTTGAGGGGGAACGCCGCAGCGGGACGCCGCGGTGAGGAAAACCTCGGGATCGGGCTTGCCGCGGGTGATGTCCTCCAGGCCGACGATCGCCTGGAAGTGATCCATCAGACCGCACTCTTCCACGGTCAGGAGCAGGTTGGCGCGAGGGCCGCTGGAACCGATGGCCAGAAGGACGCCGCGCTGCCTCAGACCCTCCAACAGGGCACGCACTCCAGGCATCAGGTCCAGACGACCGCGGGCCAACTCGCGGTAACAGGCTTCCTTAAGATCGCCTAGTTCGATCGCCCGCTCGCGGGTGTACTCGTCGCCCAGCAGCCGCTCGACGATCGAAAAATTGGTGAGGCCGAAGGTCGCATGAACGAAGTCAGGCGTCACTGGCAGCCCAGCGCGTCGTCCCATCTCGAGCCAGGCTTGGGTGTGGTTGTCCAGCGAATCCACCAAAACCCCATCGTGGTCGAAGATCGCCAACAAAGGGGCCGCGGGTGGCGTCTGCGGGCGGGATAACATCATCGGCGCGGCAAAACCTCCTTATAAATGGCGCGTCATTCGATGCGGTGGGATGCGATGCGCTCGAACGACTCAGCGAGCGTCTGACACGTCACGAATCCAAAGCGATTTAACTTAGCAACCTGTCAGCCATTTCTCAAGCTGAGGACCACGCGGACGACTTCGTCGGCAGCGCGGTCGATTTCTTCCTCCGTGGTAAACCGGCTGAGTCCAAACCTTAAACCAGCGCGAATCAGACGTTCCTCAACTCCCATAGCCTTAAGAACGTGACTGGGTGCCGCTGAGGTCGTCGAGCAGGCCGCGCCTGCGCTGACGGCGACCCCGTTGAGCCGCGTCAAAAGACCCTCGCCCTCGATTCCCTCGAAGCTCAAATGGAGGTTGTGGGGCAGGCGGTTGGCCGGGTCGGGATCGCCGTTGAGGAGGACACCTTGGTTGTCGAGTCCCCGGCGGATGCGGTCGTGCAAACGATCGCGTAACGCTCGAATCGTCGGAGCTTGGGCAAGTCCCTCCGTGAGAGCCAACCGCGCCGCTTCGCCCAGCCCTACGATCAAAGGGACCGGCGCGGTGCCCGCCCTGAGACCGCGTTCCTGTCCACCGCCCTCGAAGAGAGGAGCCAACCGGGGAGGCGGTCCTTGATCGTCGCAGCGGCGGACGCGCCGGGTCACCAGCGCGCCGATCCCTTTAGGCCCATGAAACTTGTGGGCCGACAAACTGACCAGATCGGCACCGGTTTGGCCCAAATCGAAGGGCAGGTGGCCAATCCATTGAACCGCGTCGGTGTGGAACGGCACTCCACGTGTCCGGCAGACCGCCGCGATCGGCTCCAGGGGAGCCAGCGTGCCAACCTCGTTGTTGGCCGCCAAGATCGACACCAACGCGGTGTCGGGACCGATCGCTTCGGCAACCGCTTCGGGAGCGATCCGTCCGAGACGGTCGGGCGGAACCTGGGTAACGCGCCAACCCTGGCGTGCTAGGCGTCGCGCTGGGTCGAGCGTCGCGCGGTGTTCGACTGCCGAAATCACCAGATGGCGGCGATTCGGCGGCGCGACCTGGGCGATGCCAAGTAAAGCGAGGTGGTTTGATTCGGTTGCGCCGGAGGTGAAGACGATCTCCTCGGGTTGCGCCCCCACTAAAGCGGCCAGGTGCTCCCGAGCGGTCTCGACCGCCCGACGGGCCGCTTGTCCGAAAGCGTGGGCTGAGGCGGCGTTGCCATAATCCTCCAGCATCCAAGGCAGCATCGCCTCGACAACGCGGGGATCAACTCGGGTGGTCGCGTGATTGTCCAGATAAATGGGACGGCTCTCCCCGCGCGGGGGCGCGACTGCTCTCGTAGGCTTCTCGTCGCCGCTCATCACCTCTCCCTGCCTCCGTTTCCTCCAGGTCACCGCCAACGCGGACATGGACATGATGTCGATGGCTCGACCCAAAACCATTCACCTTGATCAATCATGGACATGGGCGATCCCAATTCCCGCACCCTCTTGGTCCGAACGGATTGTCCCGAATGCTTCCCAAGGGGTACAATGCGGTATGAGGAAATGTCGCGCGGGTTGCCTCAAATCCCCATGCGTTCATCTCCACGTACTCTCCATCCCGCTGTTTGACGCGATTCGCGGTTGGATCGTTTCGCTTCGTCTTTTCGTGGAGGAGGTTGGATTTTGTCGCTCAGAGCGGTGTCGCGTCCGCCAACGAGGGGCCCGACTTCACCGCCACGCGACCCTTCCCCGCACACTCCCCCTCGCCCCGTCCCGTCCGCTTCGCCCCCGCCCCGTTGTACCGCCGGAATGGATCACGAAACCCATGGGAAACTTCGGCTACGAACCGTTCGCCGATGATTATTACATCAACCTTCACCTCAACACCGAGATGGAGTTGCCCGACAACCGGGAAACCGTCCTGCATTTTTGCGAGCAGATGAAAAAACGGTTCCCGGACTTGACCAAGTTTTCCGTGCGCGACAACGGCGACATGGTGTTGGAAGGGGACAAGGAACGGGATTCCTATCGCTGGGTGGCGATTGAGCAACTCAGGCTCTGCTCGGGTTACGTCAACCCCGACTCGCCCGAGGACGCCTACGACCAGCACGAGATCGTTCTCGACCTGGCTCCTCATCTGCTGTCAATCAGCCTGCTGGATTGCGAAGCGCTCGATTTGATGTACGGCTTTGACTTCACCTTTGAAGGCAACCATGACGAGGCGGTCTCTGAAGCCCTCGGGATGCCCACGGCGCTCGAAGGGTTGATCGACGACGCGCGGATCCAACTGGTCAACTACGAGCCGACCATCACCTTCGCGCTGGACGAGGCTCGCAAACTCCAGTGCCGGTTCTCCATCGAGACCCGCTCCAACCCCAACCCCTCGCGGACCAGCAGCCAACCCGAGGACCAGCTGAGCGTTTATTTCACCGTCAGGCGTTACTGGGGCCTCGGAAGCGAAAAATCATTCCTGCACGCCTTCCACGAGTTGCGACGCCACGGCGAGGAACTTTTGGCCGAACGGATCATCCCCAAGATCATCCGCCCGCTCGCTCAGGTGATCCGCTCCAAGTGATCCCCCCGAAACCCCTCCACGACCGCTCGAACCAATCACTCTAAGTTGGTCTAGGGCACGAAGTTCCTCCCGGCTTCGTGCCTTGTGCCACGCGCTCCTCGTTGCCGGTTGTTAAACAAAAGTCTTGCTTTTGGCCAAGAGGGGGCTTATGCTGAAGCAATGACCGCGTCCGCTCTGGTTCATGGATAGTGATCAAACGGGCGCGGAGTCATTGGACCAAGCAAGCAACGCGGCGATCCGGGAGGATCCGTCCATGATGACGAGTCGTCGTGACCATTGGGGTGTTCAAGGCAGTTGGAACCGGAGTCTGCTTGGCGGATTGATCGGATTCTGGGGGCTGCTGGGGATCCTGAGCGTCAGTTTCAGTTCATGGGCAGGGGAAACGCGGGTTGTGCCAGCGATCGAAGCTGACGGCCTGCGAATCGCTCCCGGTCTGGTCGATCTCTACGGCCCCGACGCCACCGCCCAATTGGTTTGCGAGCGGATTGAACCCGGCGGCGTTCACCGCGACGCGACCCGAAGCGTCCGTTGGACCAGCGGCGATGAGACAATCGCCGCCGTGGACGCCACTGGCTTGGTGACAGCCCGCGGCGACGGGGCGACCGAGATTCGGGCTGAACTCGAAGGCGTCGGCGCGATCCGGGTGCCGGTCCAGGTGCGCGGATTTGCCGAGGGACGCCCGATCAACTTCGCCAATGACATCGTGCCGATCTTCACCAAACTCGGTTGCAACGGCGGCGGTTGTCACGGCAAGTCAGGCGGGCAGAACGGCTTCCGCCTGGGTTTACTCGGCTTTGAACCTCAGATTGACTATGAAACCCTGGTTAAGGAGGGCAGGGGACGTCGGCTCTTCCCCGCCGCCGCTGCTCAGTCGCTACTGGTTCGCAAAGCGACCGCCGAGGTGCCCCACGGCGGGGGCCGCAAGATGGAGCCGGGTTCGCCCGAACATCGTCTGTTGATTCGTTGGATTGAGAATGGAATGCCCTGGGGCAAGGAGTCGGACCCCAAAGTGGTGGGCATCGTTATCGAACCGCAATTGCGGACTCTCAAGGCCGGTTGGACCCAGCAACTCCGGGTGGACGCGATCTACTCCGACGGCGGGCGCGAGGATGTGACCCGTCGGGCTCAATACCAGTCTAATGACACCGAGGTGGCCGACGTGGACGAGACCGGGCTGGTTTCGGCCCGCAACCTCGCCGGGCAAGCCGCGATAATGGCCCGCTACCAGGGTCAGGTGGCCGTGTTCACCGTGCAGGTGCCGCTTGACGCCACCCCCAATTACGAGGGGTTCACCCCGCGCAACCGAATCGACGAGCTGGCCCTCAAGCAATGGCGGGCCTTGAACATCTCGCCTTCGCCTCGCTGCGAAGATCATGAGTTCATTCGTCGCGCTCGGTTGGACATCACCGGCACCCTGCCCACCGCTGAGGAGGTCCGAGCTTTTGTCGCCGACCCCGACCCGGACAAGCGGGCCAAGCTGGTCGATCGACTGCTGGATACTCCAGAGTACGCCTCCTTTTTCGCTCTCAAGTGGGCTGACTTGCTCAAGAACAAGCGGTCGGGCCAGCCCGAGCGTCAAAAATCGACCTTCCAGTTTCACGCCTGGTTGCGCGACGCACTGCACCGCAACGTTCCTTACGACCGTCTGGTCGGAGAGATCGTCGCCGCCACCGGCACGCCGTCCACCAACCCGGCCACCATTTGGACCCGCACGGTTCGCTCCCCTCAGGTCTTCGTGGACGACACTGCCCAGGTCTTTCTAGGCATGAGGCTCCAGTGTGCCCAGTGCCATCATCATCCCTTCGAGGTCTGGAGCCAGGACGACTACTACGGCTTCGCCTCCTTCTTCAGCCGGATCGGTTTCAAGCCCGCCATCGACGGTCGCCGCGCCGGTCGCCCCAACGAGGAGGCGGTGGTGGTCAACCGTGACGGTTGGGCGACCAACCCCGCCACCGGCAAGCCCCTGCCGCCCCGTGGGCTCGGAGCCAAGGAACCGGTGAGCGTCGCGCCCGGCGACGACCCCCGAATCAAATTGGTTGAATGGCTGGCCGACCCCTCCAACCCCTTCTTTGCCCCCGCGTTGGTCAACCGCTACTGGGCCCACTTCTTCGCGCGGGGCCTCGTCGAACCAATCGACGACATGAGGGCGACCAACCCCGCCTCCAACCCCGAATTGCTCGCGGCCCTCTCCAACGAGTTCATCGCCTCGGGCTTCGACCTCAAGGGGTTGATTCGTCAAATCTGCACCAGCGAACTTTATGGTCTGTCCAGCCTTCCCGTCGAGGGCAACGCGCGGGACCGTCAGAGTTTCGCTCGTCGCTACCCCCGGCGGATGCAGGCCGAAGTGTTGCTCGACGCCATCTCGATGATGACCGCCGCCCCAACCGCCTTTGGCGGTCTGCCGGCTCAAACCCGAGCCATCGACTTGCCCGACGAGTCGGTCGGCTCCTCGTTCCTGGATGTCTTCGGTCGTCCCAGCCGGGACACTGCTTGCGAGTGCGAACGGGTGGACGACGCCACGTTGGGCCAGAGCCTCATGTTGCTCAACTCGCCCGAAATCCAGGCCAAGCTCGCCGCTCCCGGCGGGCGCGCTGAACGCCTGGCCGGTGGAGGAAGCGGAGCCGAATACGATGCCGCTCAACTCGACCAGCTCTTCCTTGAGGCCTTCGCGCGTTTCCCGCTCGACGAGGAGCGTCAAGCCGCCCTTGCTCACCTCGCCAAGAACGCCGACCGTCGCAAGGAAGCGTGGCAGGACATCCTTTGGGCGTTGATCAATGCCAAGGAGTTTCAGTTCAACGACTGACGGCGGCGAACCAGCGGACGTGAAGTGAACCCCCCCTCGCGGCTCGACCGATTTGTTGTCAGCGAAGCCGGCAGGGCCGCGGGGAAATGGATCGACTGCTCTCGGTCAAGACGTTCGGCGATCGCCACACGGGCTTGGGTGATCACCATCCCGCGACTGACGATAGCAGACTTTAAACCCGCCGCGGTTCCACCCGCCGCCGACCGTTCCTCATTCGAGGTTGCATCATTTCAGACGTTCTCACCGGCAATGGAGGCTTGACCATGTTGGACATGGGTGGTCGGCTGTTCAAAACATGTGCGGGCGTGACCCGCCGTTCGCTGCTCAAGGCCGGCGCGGTGGCGATGGCCGGGTTGACTCTTCCCGACCTGCTGCGACGACAACACGCCGCCGCCTCGGTCACGGGGTCGGCGGTCTCCTCGGAGAAGTCGCTCATCCTGATCTGGTTGGACGGCGGCCCGCCGCACCATGAGACCTACGACCCCAAGCCGGACGCTCCTACTGAATTTCGGGGTCCCCTGGGCTCGATCGAGACGGCGATTCCTGGCGTGAGGCTCAGCGAGCTTCTGCCGCGTCACGCCGCGATCCTCGACAAGGTGTCGCTCATCCGCACGATGCATCACCGAAACGGCGACCACTTCGCCGCCGCGCATTGGATGCTCACCGGCTTCCTCGGCTCCAACGCCGTCAACCTGCCGCCGGTCAACCCCTCGGCCCCTTCAGTGATCGCCAAGCTCAAGGGACCTCGAACCGAAGGTCTGCCAGCCTACGTTGGTCTCCCACACACCCACTCGGTCGGTCTAGCTCCGGGTTACCAC
>Ga0209017_10001319_pt1 | contig 19374 bp, 12 predicted proteins | sample YNPBryunderm2012_FD_185812 | JGI IMG/M metagenome (GOLD analysis project Ga0209017, IMG submission 185812) | Anoxygenic and chlorotrophic microbial mat microbial communities from Yellowstone National Park, USA - YNP Bryant MS undermat 2012... ... | reverse complement strand
GCACAGCTTGCCTACATTGATCCAGCCTGCGCCATGTCAGGAAAAATCTTCAGGGCCTACGCAAGGAATGCTCTTTTTTCTCAAGGTCTCGCCCAGAGCAGCCTTCGGCCGCAACAAAGTGGACGTAGTGGAGGGACGCGCTGCGGTCGCGTCCGTTAGCGCCGGACGCACGGCCACGACGGAGCGTGGCCCTCCAAATCACCCGAAAACATGCGCGCACGGCGCGCACAAGTTTCGCCATAAGAAACCAAAGGCCCGTCCTTGGTCACAAGCGTTCATCCCGATGCTAACTTCAGTCTTACCAACCACAAATTCTTGCGATAAATGCAGGTTTCATCTTGCATTGCAGGGCATACGTCGCTTGGCTGGAGCATTTCTTGCAGCCGATCCACTCGGAGCGCCGCTAGAACAAAAACGTCGTGCCCATCGGCCCTCGCGGCTGCCGTCTGGCCTGCGGCGCCTTCTTGAAGGTGCGCAGGTCGCGTGTGGGCGGCAAGTCGATCCTCTGACCAGCCAGAAGCTGTTCAATTGTAAGCAATTGCAGTTTTGGATGCCGCGAACCCCAGGGCGACTGGTAGTAGCCGGCCTCGGCTGCTTCGCCGCGCATGGCGCGGGTAGGCTCCTCCAGGCAGATCAGCACTCCCAGGGCTGCGTTTTCCCGTTGTACCACGCCCAGCAGATCACGCACGTGAGATACGCTCACACTGCCCGACTTGACAGAAACCACCACTTGCCGCGTCTGTTGTGCGTCGGCGTCGTCGTGGAAGAACAGCCGACCGTCGATCCCTTTGTCCGCCCCACGTTTCTGCTCCACCGGTCTAGCACCCACCAGCCCCAGCGCCCACCATTGGAACTGAAATGGGTCCTGCTCGGCAAGCGCCCGCGCGCCGGCCAAATCCACCGGCTCGCCAATGACCGAATAAGTTTTCTCTATCTCGTCGCCGAAGGCAGTTCGCAGCCTATGCCGGATCAAGGATATTGCCAAATGGGTGATGTCTATCCCGATCCAGCGGCGGCCCAGACGCTGCGCCACCGCAATAGTGGTGCCGCAGCCGCAAAACGGGTCTAGCACCACATCGCCCGGATTGCTGCTGGCCTGGATGATCCGCTCCAGGAGCCGTTCTGGCTTCTGGGTGGGGTAGCCCAGGCGTTCAGCGGCATGGGCGGAAATGGGCGGTATGTCGGTCCAAACGTCCCCCAGCGGCGCGCCCTCCAGCGTGTCGGCGTACCATTTCAGCCGGGGAGTGCCGCCGGGTTTGTCGGGCCAATGGATCATGCCTGCGGCATCCAAGGCATCGAGCTTCTGTTGAATCGTGTCGCCGCTGATGCCCAATTTCTCGAGCAGCTTTCCCGGCAACGCCCAGTGACGCCCGGCCGCCGTCGGATCGATCCCCCGCCACGGCTGGCCGCTCTGGCCGTGCCTGACACCGGCGCCGGTCAAGTCGATGGCTTGGAATCGCCGCCCCTGTGGATCACGATGTGAAAAATGCTTCTCAAGGTATTCGGGGCTATGCGGAACCCGGACTTGATTCCAGGTATATTGTTCTCCCTTGGAAAAGAAAAAAATCGTGTCGTGCACCGGGCCGTAGCGCTTGACTTTGCTGTGGGCCGAAGTGCGCTTCCATACGATCTGGTTATGGAAGTTCCGCACGCCGAACACAGCGTCCATCAGCAGCTTCAGATAGTGGCCGGCCGTCGGATCGCAGTGCAGGTAGATGCTGCCGGTGGGCTTCAGCACACGGTGCAGTTCCACCATGCGGATGGCCATCATCGCCAGATAGGCCAGCATGTCGTTGCAGCCCAGCAACTGGCGCATCCCCTGCATCGCCAGCGAAACGCGACCGCCGGATTCGACCACTTCCTGGTAGGCGGCGGCTGCGGCCTGGTCCCACCGCCACGTGTCCTTGAAGGCCTGGATCTGCGCGGCCGAACGGGTGCCGTTCTGCTCGGCGAACAGCACGTTGTAGTCCTGATCGCTCTTGAAGGGTGGATCAAGATAGATCAAGTCTACCGACTCATCCTTGATGTGCTGCCGCAGCACCGTCAGATTGTCGCCGTAGTAGAGCAAGTTGTCCATGCGCGCTCCGCGAGCAACCGTAGCAGCAGGCGGTCGGCCAAACAGTAGAGTATTTTCCCCTGTTTGCCTTGATTGGCAAGTCGAGCAGCGCCGCCACTACATGGCCTTCATGTTCAGCGACATGAGGAACTCGGCGTTGCTCTTGGTCTTCTGGAGCCGGCTGAGCAGCAGCTCCATGGCCTCCGGCGGGTTCATCCCGCTCAGCACCCGGCGCAAAATGCATACCCGGCGGTGCTCCTCGGGGTCCAAGAGCATTTCTTCGCGGCGGGTTCCGCTGCGGTTGATGTCGATGGCCGGCCAGATGCGCCGATCGACAAGCTGCCGGTCGAGCACGATTTCCAGGTTGCCGGTGCCCTTGAACTCCTCGAAAATCACTTCGTCCATGCGGCTGCCGGTGTCGATCAGCGCTGTGGCGATGATCGTCAGCGAGCCGCCTTCTTCCACTTTGCGTGCCGAGCCGAAGAAGCGCTTGGGCCGCTGCAAGGCGTTGGCGTCCACGCCGCCAGAAAGGGTCTTGCCCGAGTTGGGGCACTCGGCGTTCCATGCCCGGGCCAGCCGGGTGATCGAGTCCAGAAAGATTATCACATCGCGGCCGTACTCCACCATCCGCTTGGCCTTGGCAAGTACCATTTCGGATACTTGGATGTGCCGGGCGGCAGGTTCATCGAAGGTGGAGCTGATGACCTCGCAGTTGCGGCCTTTGACCTGGCGTTCCATGTCGGTGACTTCCTCGGGCCGCTCGTCGATCAGCAGCATGAACACATACACATCGGGATAGTTGGTCAGGGCGGCCTTCGCCATCTTCTGTAGCAGAATGGTTTTGCCTGCCCGCGGCGGGCTGACGATCAATCCCCGCTGCCCAAAGCCAACCGGCACTATCAGGTCCACTACCCGCATGGAAAGCTCATCGGGCGTGGTTTCCAGTCGGATACGGGTATCGGGGTGCAAAGGCGTCAGGTCGTCGAAGGGAATCTTGGTCGCCGCCAGGTTCGGGTCTTCGTAATTGACCGCTTCCACCCGCAACAAGGCAAAGTAACGCTCGTTCTCCTTCGGCGGCCGAATCTGGCCCGACACCGTATCGCCGGTCTTCAGCGCAAAACGGCGAATCTGGCTGGGGGAGACGTAGATGTCGTCCGGGCAGGACAAGTAGTGATACTCCGGACTGCGGAGGAAGCCGAAACCGTCCGGGAGCACCTCCAGCGTTCCCTCGCCGTACATCAGCCCATTCATCTTCACCCGCTCTTTGAGAATCCTGAAGATCAGGTCCTGCCGCTTCATGCCGGCGTAGTCGGTCAGGTGTTCTTTGCGGGCTTCTTCGATCAGCTCGGCCATGCTCATCCGCTGCAACTGGGCGATGTGGGTATCGCCCGAGGCCTTGATCTGCTCGTAACGAGCGTCGATTTCATCCTTGATGCCGGCGGCTTCCTGAGCGACTATCTCCTCGGCCAGCGACAGCGGCTCATCTTCCAGTTCGTAGTCGGTCTGGTCAGTGCTGGCACTTTTCGCGCCGGTGTCGCCCGAAGCCGCTACGGTCTGCTGGCGTTCGGCCAGCTCGGTCTGCTGCCGCAGCTCCTCGGCCGATTGCTTTGGCGCAGCCGTTTGCGTTGCTTGTTTTTCCTTGCGGGCTTCCGTTGTTGTCCTCGATTCTCTGGTACGTGCCATGACGAATGTCCCCCTATGTTGACAGGAAACTTTCGGCCGACGCTCGGAAGGCGCCGGCGGTGGGTAGTAAACTTGGTTGACGAATGCGGAAAGGAGAAACCTGTTTCCGATCAGCCGAATAGCGAGCCGACAAGCGCCCCTCAGTCGCCAAGCGACTGCCACAGGCGCTCGACCTGTTCTCGGGTGTACTCGACAGCAGCGGAGTTATCGATGATTAGGTCGGCTCTGGCGCGCTTCTGCTCGATGGGCAGTTGCGCCGCTTCGCGTGCGATGAACTCCTCGGTGGTCCATCCCCGCTGGAACGCCCGCTTGTGCCGCGATTCCAACGGTGCGTCGACGAACACCAGTATCTTACATAGCTTATCCCATCCGGCCTCCAAAAGCAACGCGGCATCGAGCACGGCCGCCTTTTTTCCGTTGTCGGCGTACTGTTGCGCTTGCGCCAATAGCAGCCGGCCGATTTCCGGATGCGTCAGTTCTTCGAGAAACCTTCTTTCTCTGTCGCCTTGCTCGCCGGGCGCGAATACGATCCGCGCCAGCTTGTGACGGTCGATCTGCCCATCGGCGCCGAAAATGGCCTCGCCCCAGCGCTGACGCGCAGCAGCCATTATGTGGGGAAGCTGCAATACCTGGTGGCCGGCCTGGTCGGCATCCAATACGCCTGCCCCCAACTCGGCAAGCATCCGGGCAACCAGGCTCTTGCCGCTTGCCACCCCACCTAGCAATCCTATTATCTTCATTGCCCCTTTCTGCCCCCTGGCCACTTGCCGGAAAGCAGTCGCTTTGGCTACAAGCTGCCGCCAAGCAGCCACGACGTGCAGCGTGGGAACCAACAGTCGTGCTGCCTGGTGCGGCGACGAGCAATTTTCGGCCAACCGGGCCATTCCAGACAACTGTGCTGGCAGGAGGTTGGCCCGGGCTGTGAGCCTTAACGTGCAGTCGCTTAAGCGGGTTATGGTGTTCCCGGCCAGGCAACAACCGCTGAAGCCTACTGCCATCTGCTAATACGCCGCCGGGTTCGCTGCTGGCACTATCGTTTGCCGGCTGCTGTCTGCTGGCGTGGCGATGCTCGTAAAGCTGTGGCAGGCTGTGCCTGGCAAGCCGACCGGCCAACAGGTGTACGCCTACAAAGCGATTTCCCGCGTTTGCGCCCAATTCGGCCCGGCGCTTAGGTCCACCTTCAAAGGTACCCGGAGTTGATACACCCCGGACATCTCGTCGCGTACCAGGCGAGCCAAGTCGGTCAGATGTTGGGGGGAAACCTCGAAAATCAACTCGTCGTGTATTTGCAACAACAACCGAGCGTCCAGCCGCTGCTTTTGCAAACGGCGATGGATTGCCACCATCGCCTTTTTTATCAGATCGGCTGCCGACCCCTGCACAACTGTATTTACGGCTGTGCGCTCGGGAAGGTTCCGCTGGCGGGTAGGCTCGGGGCGAATGCCGCGGATAGCCCTCCGGCGGCCTAATAGGGTAGAGACATAACCCTTTGTGCGACAATCGTTTAATACGTCGATCAAGAAGCGCTCGATACTCGGGTAACCGGCGAAGTAGCTATCGATGAACTTCGCAGCCTCCTGTTTTTCGATGCCTAGCACCTTTGCCAACCCAGCGGGCGTTTGTCCGTAGATTATGCCAAAGTTTATCGTCTTTGCCACTCTTCGCATCTGCGGAGTTACTTGTTCCAGCGGCACGCCGTTGACTTGGGCTGCCACACGGGCGTGAATGTCCTCGTCGCGCATAAAAGCCTGACATAGCCCCTCGTCACCCGACAGATGCGCCAACACCCGCAATTCGATCTGGGAATAATCGGCCGACAACAGCACCCAGCCTTCCTCACCGGGCACGAACGCCGCGCGGATCTCGCGTCCCTCTTCGGTGCGAACCGGTATGTTCTGGAGGTTCGGATCGCTGCTGCTCAGTCGGCCAGTGGCGGTAACGGCCTGATGAAACGATGCATGGACTCGGCCGGTCTGCGGATGGACCATCTGAGGCAGTGCATCGACGTATGTGCCCTTGAGCTTGGCGTATTGGCGGTATTGGAGGATTTTCGCCGGCAGGGGATGCTTGGGTGCCAGGGCCTCCAGCACTTCAGCGTCGGTGCTAGGCCCAGTGCGGGCAGTACGTTTGACCACGTGAAGCTTCAGTTCATCGAACAACACTTGCTGAAGCTGTTTTGGCGAGGCGATGTTGAACTGTCGGCCAGCCAACTGATGGATTTCCGCCTCCAGCGCCTCCATCTTTTCGGCATATCGCTGGCTCAGCCGGGCGAGGAAGTCAACATCGATCCGCACGCCGGTGTACTCCATTTCCGCCAGCACTTCGACCAGCGGCAATTCCAACTCCACGAGCAACTCGCTCAGGTTTTGTTCCTCGATGCGCTTGCTCAGAATCGGCCGCAACTGCAAAGGCAGCAGAGCATGATCGCCCGCGTATTCGGCGACCCTTTCGACCGGTACCTCGTACATCTTCTTTTGTTTCTTGCCGCTGCCGATCAGCTCCTCGATGCGGATGGTAGGACGATCCAGGTAGCGTTTGGCCAGTTCATCCAGACTGTGGGTCCGCTGTCCGGCCTCGAGCAGGTAGCTGGCCACCATCGTGTCGAAGGCTATGCCACACAGGCGCACATCTCCCGCCGAGCGGAACACGATCATGTCGTACTTCAGGTTCTGTCCGATTTTTTCTATTTGTGGGTTTTCCAAAATCGGTTTCAGCCCCTGAAGGACGGTGGCAAGCGGAAGACAACGCTCCCCGGCCGGCGCGCGCAGCGGCACGTACCACGACTGCTGGTTATCCCAGGCAAAGCTGATCCCCACCAGTTCCGCCCAGCGCGGCCACAAGTGTGTAGTCTCGGTGTCGACAGAGATGCACTTCTGCCGGCCCAGTTGTTCCAAGAAGGCGGCCAGGGCTTCGGGAGTGTCGATCAGATGCCGGGTGATGGCCGGCCGCGTGGAAACAGCGGCGGGCCGGATATCCCTCTTCAAGCTTTGCACCTGCTGGGCGAACTTGCGAAAGCCCAGCTCGCGGAACAATTCTAGCGCCTTTTGGACGTCGATCTGCCCTGCCTTGCCCGCACGCCAGTCGATCGCCACCGGTACATCGTCCTTAAGCCTGACGAGTTCCCGGCTCAACAGTGCCTGCTGCTGATACTTGCGCAGCAGCTCCTGAACTCTTGGCGGTTCGACTTCCGCAAGTCGCTCAAGCAGGTGGTCGAGGCTGCCGAAGCGCTCGAGCAACTGCCGGGCTGTTTTCGGGCCGACGGAAGGCACACCGGGCACGCCGTCGACCGAGTCGCCCACCAGCGCCTGGAAGTCCACTACTTGCCGGGGTGCGATTCCCCACTCCTCTGCCAGCGCTTTGCGGTCGAAAACGGTTCCTTTGCGGATGTTGTATAGCTTTACGCGGTCGGAGATCAGTTGTCGGCAGTCTTTGTCGGCCGTGACCAGAAAACACTTGCCGCCAAGCTGTTCGGTTATCCGCGCCACGGTGGCCAGGATGTCGTCGGCTTCGTGGCCTTCGCAACCCAGGGCCGGGATGCCCAACGCCTCGATCACCCGATAGATGTAGGGCATCTGCGGCAGCAGGTCGATGTCCATCGGGGGCCGCTGCTTCTTGTAGTCTTCGTAGATTTCGTGCCGGAAGGTCTTGCCCGGCATGTCGAACGCGCAAAACAGGTAATCGGGCTGTTTTTCTTGGAGGATGTAGAGCAGGTCGCGGGTAAATCCGAAGACGGCCCCGATCGGCTCGCCGCGGGGTCCACTCATCGCCGGCATGGCGTGAAAGACCTGATGGATCAAAGAATGGGCGTCGATGACCCAGACCACCTGCCCGGCAAGGCTTTCCGGCGGCGGAGCGTCTGCGGCCAGCATCGGCAACGGTGGCGGCTCGATGGGATGCCGATGATGCGGCGGCTCTTCCGGTTCAAAGCCAGGCAGCGTTGGTTGATGTGGAAATGCGGACATCGGACGCCTTAGCAATGCAAAAGCCAGCTTGCGCCGCGCACCGGCTGCGCCAGCCCAACTCCACCAGCACAGCAGCACTATGCAACAGCACCTTCAGCACGTTCTAATGGAAACAGGGCAAGGTGGCAAGCTGTGCCCCCGATCGAGGATGGCCAGGGCGCTCAGAAAGCTGCGATGCCGGACTATACTGCACGATGCCAACACAGCAGCGCGCTAGGGCCGGTGCCCGGGGAAGTCGCCGCAAAGATACTCATCCCGAGATACCCATCCCGAGATACTCAGCCGATGATTGAACTAATCGACTTCACAAAGCGTTACGGCGAGCTGGTAGCCGTCGATCGCCTGAACCTGTCGATTCCCCGGGGCGAGCTGTTTGGGTTTATCGGGCCGAACGGGGCCGGGAAGACTACCACCATTCGGTTCTTGGCCACGCTGGTAAAGGCCTCTTCCGGCGAAGGGCGCATCAACGGATTGAGCGTCACCGGCCAGCCGCTTCAGGTTCGCCTCAGCATCGGTTATATGCCCGACGGCTTCGGCGTGTACGGCAATATGACCGTCCGCCAGTTCTTGGAGTTCTTCGCCAGCGCGTACGGACTGCGGCGCTCTGTTGGCCGCCAACGGGTCGATGAACTTATGGAAACGTTGGGTTTGACTTCGCATTGCAACCGCCGCACGGCAACGCTATCGCGCGGGATGAAGCAACGGCTTTGCCTGGCCAAGACGCTGATCCACGACCCGCCTGTGCTGATACTCGACGAGCCTTCCACCGCGCTTGACCCGTGGGCACGGATCGAACTGAAGTCGCTGCTGAAGCGTCTGCAAGCCGCAGGCAAGACGATCCTGATCTCCAGTCACGTGCTGGCTGAACTGGCCGATTGCTGCACCTCGATCGGCATTATTCACAGCGGCAAGCTGGTGATCCACGGGCCGATCGGCGAGGTTTATCGCCGCATCGGCCGCAATCGGCGAGTGGAAATTCGCTTTGTGGAAAACCACGAGTTGGGGCTTTCGGTACTGCGCAGCCGCACCGATGTACGAATCGTCGAGGCCGACGGCTGGCGGGCGACCGTGGAAGTGGCTGGCGACGATGCCCAGGTTTGCCAGTTGCTGGAAACGCTGGTCCGCGCCGGCGCAAAGGTTCTCCACTTCGCGCAAAAACAGCCCACGCTGCAAGACGTATTCATGCAGATTACCGGCGCTGAAGAGACCACTGATCCCAACCGGGCGTCTGCTTCACACGGCGATTGGCGGTCTTCGGCCCCCGGGACGCCCGAAAACGTGTAGCTGGAAGTGTATCGCTTGTCGCCTTATTTTCAAATGGCGTAACGTGTGCGCGCCCTGCACGCGTACTGTCCAGTGATGTGGAGGGCCACGCTCCGTCGTGGCCGCATATGGCATTGGTGACTGGCCGGAATCAACAAAAATACCGGACGCGACTGCAGCGCGTCCCTCCATTTGGTTGGTAGCCCACCATGCGTTGCGGTATTTCGCCGGCAGGGCAGCGTAACGCAGGGCAGCACGTCGCGGCCCGTGCTACTGTTGCTCGTAAAGCTCGATCTGCAACTCGGCCGGTTTCTGCCGGTTTGGTGTGAAGCGGACCGTCCAGCCGTCGTCAACGCTGCGGTTAGGGACGATGCGCACCGCCAGGCCGTGATTCGGCTGGCCTTGCGCCCAGGCGCGTACAGCCTGTGTTACATCCAGTTCGTATCGCTTTGGCGGGTCGAAGGGTTTGCTGGGATCGCCTCTGTCGACGATCGTGCTGCCCAGCATCCGCCCCAGATTGGCAAAGTCGTACGGTTTGCCTGGCTCAAAGGGGGCGTCGAGCATTACTGCCGCCACTTGCATGGGGGCCTTGTCGTGCGCCTCGTGGACGTAAATTGCCAGCTTTGCCGAGGCGAGTTGCTTCGGTTCGGGCAGTTGTTTCAGGTCGAAGGCCACCAGCAGAATCCAGGCGTCGGAATTGTCCTTCAACCATTTGACGAACTGATGGGAAAAGGTCTGCCCCTGCTTGCTCACGTAACCCACCTTGGCCGGAGCGTAGGTTGTGCTGGTAGTCGGGCGTTGCGGCATTTTGGGCGGCGGTCTTGTGCCGATGGTCCACGGATTGGGCAGCGTGGCCAATTCCTCGTTGGGGCCAACTGCGGGAATCGATGGCGGCGCGGGTACCGGCAACGGCTCTTGCCCCGGTGCCAGCACTTCCCGCCGCAAAAAAAGCATCCGCGGATATACCGGTTGCTTGCCCTTGGGCGTGGGCACAACGATCTCGAATGTACACGGCAACTTGTCGATGACCTTCTGCACGACTACCGGCTGTGCCGACCACTCGGCGCTGTGTGCCCGGGCGACCTCCGCCCCGCGATCGAACAGTTGCTCCGGCGTAGCGTTGCGCCAGCCCGGACAATAAGCATACGTGACCACCAACCGGTTGCTGCCCAGTGCCGACGGATTGGCGGCGGTGACGGTAATCGTGTTTTTGCCGGGCGCCAGGTACGGCAGGGCCTCTTGGTTGTGCTGCACAATGCTCACAACGGCAAGCTGCGCCACCGGCTTGGTAAAGGTGAATCGCACCCAGTAAGTGTACTTGCCTTTCAGCTCGTCGATATTCGTGCCCGACTGGGTCGGCTTCCACGTCTTCTGGTCGGCCGAGTACTCGATCTTCACGTCGTCGCCTTCGGCTTCGGCTTTTGTCAACACCGCTATGTATGGAGACGACATTTCGACCACGGCCACGGCAGGTTTTGCAGGGTCTTGCGGGGTGAGTTTCCCGTTTTGCCAGGCGAGATTCTCGGTGTGCTCGAAGCTGCGGAGGAAGGCGTCGTTGCGCATATCAGGCCGAAAACTCAGCGTGCCGTTCTCCCACGAGCGCGGCCCCTGGTTCAGATACGGCTCCAGCAGCGGTCCGATTGCCGGACAGTTGCGGATGTCCTTGTCGCCGCATGTGTGCCGCGGATGCTGTTTCGCACCGCGGTGATACCAGGCGTCGGGCACGCGAGCCCAATCGAGCGTCAGGCTGTACCCTGGGGCCAGATTCACCGCCGTGGAATAATTCGGGTCGTCGAATTTTATCGCTCCCCAGCCGCGCGGGCTGCCGGCGTTGTTGCTGCTGCGCACTCCGGATAGCAAACCGGGAATATCGTCGCCGCACACCAGAAACGGCATGGCAGTCCAATTGACCCGCTCGCCAACGTAAGCCAGTTGATCGTCTTTGCAGTACCATACCTTGCGCGTCTGGTCCATCACGAACTGCTCGGTAACCAGAGCCGGATTGGCGCGGATGTCCTCTTGCGAGGCGATGGTGCGGCCGCCGGGCGCTTTGGGATCGGGAGCCCAGCAGTAGAACTTCAGGAATGTATCCAGCCAGTGCCAGCGATCGCCGTAGAACACTTCTACGGTGGTATGGCCGGGACTGCTCCACCCCCGGTAGCGATACTTGTAACCGGCCGCATCCCAGATCGAGGCCATCACTGTGTGCAATCCGCCGCACAATCCCCAACCGTAGGCGTGAATCAGCTTCAAGGCAGAAACACCGCCTTCTTCGGTCGGACAAGCGTAGTGATAGTACACATAGCGCTGATGGTTGTAGATGGCGATCATCTTCTCGTCGTCGGTGTTGCAGCCGCGGGTGACCGACTGGAAGATCGCCTGAAGCGAAGAGCAGTCGGGCGCTCGATCGCTGAGCACCTTGATGTCCTGAAGCGGCTCGGCCCGAACCAAGCCGCTGCCCAAGATAATCGCGGCAGCTACCAGGAACAACCTCATTTTTCATCCTCCCTTTTGCCGCTAATGGAACAATAGACAGATGCTATATGAAAACACCTGCTCCGCCCGGCGCTGCGACGGCGCGACGCGAGTCATCCTCCGGATTGCAGTACGCGCAGCCGGCGCCATCGGAGCAACGGTCGGTGCAATTGAATCGTTGGCCGGCGTTACGCCATCCGAACCGGCAATATAGGCAGCGTCGGCCGACGTTTGGCGGCCGGCAGCTTACAACTGTTTGATTCTCACGTTGCGATAGGCCACCTCGGCGCCGTGGTCCTGGAAGCCGATGTGCCCTTCGCGCTTGAAATCCTTCAGTGCATTGCGGAACTTGTTGTTGGTCCCATCGGGATTCTTGCCCGGCTGGTTCCACTTGTCCAAATCCATGTCGATGATTTTCTCGCCGTTGAGTTCTACGGTAATGCGGTTGTCAACAGCGGTGATTACCAGCCGGTTCCACTCGTCGGGTTTGCTGGGGTCTTTGCTGGGGGCCAGGCAGTCGTAGATCGCGCCGCAACTGTGTTTGCTGGGTTGCTTGGCGGGCCGTTCGATCTGGATTTCGATGCCGGTCTGCACGTTGTCGCGCGGGTTGTCGGTGCGGATGAACACACCGCTGTTGCCCTTGGTTTTGTACTCCAGTTCGAGCACGAAATTGCCGAAACGCTGTTTGGTCCAGATGTCGCCTGCCGATGTCTTGCGGACCATCGCCCCATCTTCGATTACCCAGCCTGCTCCCGGAGGCCCTCCAGCCGCATTCTGCCAGCCGGAGAAATCATTGCCCGAGAAAAGCTCTACAAACTTGCCTGCGGGCTGGCCCGCCTCAACGGGAACGACGAAAGCGGCCAACAAAACGCTACAAACCAGCATCGCCGCCGAATGCGTAAAGCGAGATGCACTGAAACACGACATAGGCCAACTCCTCTAAGCAAAGACGAAGGTAGGTGAAAAACACGGAGGAAACCATGCTAGCGGTAAGCGCCGATTATTAGCGCAGGGGCGCCGTCGGATGTCAAGCGCCGAGCCGGCGCCACTTGTGGCCACTGTTTCTGGCTGGTGTAAAAGGCGCAGGTACTGGTTGCTGGAAAAGCTGATGTCGAGTTCGCGAAACCCTTGTGCCGGCGTGATATGTTGCTTTGTGCTGCCCAGACGATATACTACATCGGTAGTTGCAATCTGCTCACGGCACGCCCGAAAAAGGCACATCTGTATGCACACAGCATCCCACCAAATCTGGGCGCTTCGGCGCCGAATGGCCTCTTGCATGTTGGGGGTATTGGTTTTTCTGGCAATGCAGACAACCGACTGCTGGGCGTGCCGGACCCCGGTCTATCGCTACGCGATGTACAACTGGCCCTCTGCACCTGGCTACGTTTTTTACTTCCACTACGGTCAGCCCCGGCAGGAGGATGAGCAGGTCAACCAGTCGATACGGGCGATGCTGCACGACAAGCGACCGGCCAATGTCGTGCTCCAGGAAATAGACGCTTCGGGCGAAGACGGTCTGCGGCAGTTGCCCAAGGTCGTGGCCAGCGATTTCCGCAAACACAGCGACGGGAAGTCGCCGATGTATCTGGTTTACACGCCCTGGGGAGTGAAGCTATTTGCCGGACAGCTCGACGCGCGGACCGCGCGGGCGATGTTCGAATCTCCTGCGCGGCAGCGTTTGGGCGAATTGCTGCACCAGGGACATGCCTGTGTGTGGATCGTGCTTTCCGGCAGCGACACGCAGGCGGTCGAGCAAGCCGCAAAGACCGCCCAGGAGGTGGCCGAGGCAGTTGCGGCGGGCAAGATTCTGGCGGACCTGTTGACCGACGAAGATGATGACCCGGCTCTTGCGCCATCATTTCCCAGGCAGACGGCGCCGGCGGCATCGGAAGGCATTCCCCACCGATCGCCGGATGAGTCGTCCGCGAACCAGGCTGAGACTGCCGCCCCGGCAGAAGCCGACCGCCCGGCTGGCCATCGGCCCCGACTTACCGCCGGGGTGCTGAGCGTTTCTCGCGACGATCCGGCCGAGTCGTGGCTGGTGCGCACCCTGCTGAGTGTCGAGCCAGACCTGAACCAATATCAGAAGGAGCCGATGGTGTTCCCAGTATTCGGACGTGGCCGGGTGCTGCTGCCGTTTGTGGGCAAGGGGATCACCGCAGAGAATCTTACCGATTGCCTGGCGTACGTGGCCGGGCCGTGCTCCTGCCAGGTAAAGGATGAGAATCCTGGGTTCGACCTGCTCATGCGATGGGACTGGGAAGCAACGGCCGACGCGCTGGCCGCTGACCAGCGCGAACAGTCTCGCGGCCGAGAAGTGGCCTACATGGAGATCGATCCGGCGCAAGGCGGGCCATCCGCCAAGCTCACAGGTGACGGCGCCCAGCAGCCCGCCGGACAGGCAAAGCCATTGGCAGCAGCGCCGCCGGACAATACCAGCGCCGGGCAGCTTCCACAGTGCTGCCAGCAGGCCGCCAGTGCGCTGGCATCTGGCAGTCTCGACCATTCCGGCCAAACTTCGCCCCCTGGAGTGTGCTGTTACGGCCCTGCTGGTTCATTTCAGAACCGGCTATGGTTGACCGTCGGTTTGGTGCTCACCGGCGCGGTGATGGCGGTGTTGCTGATAGGTACCGCGGTGCTGCGTCGTGCTTCGTGAACAGTACCCAGCAGCGCTTCAGTGCCCATCGCCTGTGCCTCGAAACCGACTGGTTTGCTCGGGTCCAACCATGCGATGTGCTGCGTTTGTGGAACTTGACCGAGTGAGCAAAGTCTACCACCGACCAGATGGGCCGGTGTACGCTCTGGCCGACGTCAGCCTGCGGATCGGCCAAGGGGAGTTTGTCGCCGTGCGCGGCCCCAGCGGCAGCGGCAAGTCGACGTTGCTGATGCTCGTTGGCGGTTTGGGACGACCTACACAGGGGCGCGTGATAGTCGGCGGCCAAGATCTGTCGGCTGCCACAGCGTCCGAATTGGCACAATACCGCGCGGCCAACGTAGGCTTTGTGTTTCAGATGTTTCACCTGCTGCCGTACCTGACGGTGCTGGAAAACGTACTTGCCGCCGCGCCGGCCGACCGCTCGGCCGATGCCGTCCAGCGGGCCAGACAACTCCTGGAACAGTGCGGTTTGGCGGAGCGGGTCGAACACTATCCCGGCGAACTTAGTACCGGCGAGCGCCAGCGGGTGGCGATAGCACGAGCGATGATCAACAATCCGCGATTGATCCTGGCCGACGAGCCTACCGGCAATCTCGACCAGCGCAGCGGCGAAGAAGTGCTCCGACTAATCTCGCAGTTCAACCGCGACGGCGGCACAGTGCTGTTGGTTACCCACCAGCAGTGGGCAGCGGATTTCGCCCAGCGCGTGGTGCAACTGGAACGGGGCCGAATCGTAGGCAATTGAGATCGACAGCGGCGATTGCGGTCCGCGGTCCGGAAAAGGCGTTCGCCGCTGTTGCCCCCTTCGGCGCGGTAACGGCGTTTGCCGCATCGCCCAATGGGGTGAATGGGGTAAAGACTGTCGCCCTTGCAAAAAAGATGTTTTTGGGTTAGACAGAACAGTCAAGCAGTAGCGCCCTGTGGGGTCGCGGGAAGACGCGGCAGAGCGCACTGCCCCGGTCAGTTAAGTCATCCTGGGAAACAGTCAGGCGCACTGTGCAGCGGTCGGCGCCGCCCGACCAACGGACACGACCGTTGCAAGACACCTGTAGGAAGCAGAACATCCGTCGGCGCGCAGGTAGAAGTCAGCTACTTGCTGCCAGGCAGTGTTGTACAGGGCGACGCGGCTCTGGCCGATGAGACGATAGCGCCGACATTTGCCAGTAGGGAATAGGAATATGTCGCAGTCAAGTATTTCACCGCAATCGTCGGGTCAGCAACCGGCCCAGCCCCAGCCGAAAGGCAAGCGGATTCTGCTGGTCGACGACGACCGCGAGATAGTCGAGTCGATGCGCATCGCGCTGGAAGCCCTGGGCTACGAAATACTTGTGGCTCGCGACGGCAACCAGGGGCTGGTCATGGCGGAGCGCGAAGACCCGGACCTGGTGATCCTGGACATGATGATGCCCAAGCGCAGCGGTTTTCTGGTGTTGGAACGGCTGCGACGCACCCGCCCCATTCCTACCCGAATAATCATGATCACCGCCAACGAGGGCAGCCGCCACAAGGCTTATGCCGAAATGCTGGGCGTGGACGACTACATCCGCAAACCATTTGCCATGGATCGGCTGATCGAGAGCGTCGAACGCCTGCTGAAATAGGGCGGCCGTTTACCAGCCGCCAAAGCCGGCTTCAAACCGGGGTGTCTTGTCGTTACTTCTGGAAGCCGCGCGTATGTTTTGACCCTGCCCCCAAAGCGATCTGTGGCCGCAACCAAATTGGGGTATTGGAGGGACGCGCTGCGGTCGCGTCCGCTCGCGCGGCGTACACGGCCACGACGGAGCGTGGCCCTTCAGATCACCCGAAAACATGCGCGCACGGCGCGCACAAGTTTCGCCGTAATAAACTACCAGCTTGTCACAATTGCAGTACCGACAAGCCTCAGCCAGATGGGGTTGCGGACGCTAGCCAACGCAAAGCCGGCGCTGGCTTCACCGATAGGTCAACTGCACGGTAGCGGTGCAATCGACATCGCAGGTTGCACGAATCCAGTACGCCTGGAACGCCGGCGGGAAATCGTACTGGACCGTTTCTCCCGGCGGCACCTGGAATGTGCGGTACTTGGCCCACAGGCCGTCGCCGTGGATATCCACTTCCACGGTGATGTTCACAGTTTTGTCGGCGTTGTGCGACAACGACAGGCTCTTCTGGTCATAGCCGGTCATCAAGTACGGGTCGGAAGATACGCCAGCTTTGACGGGAGTGTCTTTCCAGGGGCCGCCGTGGCCGACCGGCTTTCCCAACTTCCACAGGTCGTCGACCACTCCTACCCAGACGGCGGCGTTGCCGTCATCTGATCGTATGATATGCCTATTGTCCGCCGGCTCGGCCGGGTCTACGCCCGTCAGCACCAGCAAGCCCCGGTACGAGCAGTAATCGACGATCAGCCGATTATGGGTGGCGACCGGCCGTACTCTGGCGAATCCGCCGGCATTTTCTGCCGGCAGTTCATAGAAGGTACCGTGGCAGTTGAAAAGATCGCGTTCGGTGACCACTTCGCGGGCGATGCGCATCAGCCCGAGGCCAGTCAGCTCGTCGAACGCCGCATCGCCTTTGGGAAACCGCCAGCGTCGGCCGGCGTCGTCCACGCAGATTGCCGAGGCCTGGTCAACCGTCAGAAAACCCTTGGGGATTGCTACGGCTTGCTTCAGGGCGGCATGGGCGTTCGGGTTTTCCACGCGACGCAGCTCGATCTGCTCGTCCAGCTCGTAGTAGCCCACGTCTTCGCTGTGCTTCGCATTGATGCGCGTTGCAGCAAGCCCCAGCCTGCGCTGGTTGTTGCCCAGGCAACGAACCAGTCCGCCGAGGACTTCCGACCGGTCGGGACGAGCCAACCCAGCAAACAGCGGATGCGAAACAGGTTGGCGCGTATCCACATTCGCATAATGGAACTGAACGGTGGCCTGGCTACAGTCGCGGTCGGTCGATACCCGAATCCACTCGCCTTGCTCTTGCGGTGGAAAGTCGATCCACCGATAGCCTTCCGGGCCGACAGCCTCCTTTCGCAGCACCTCCCAGCGCCCCTGGCCAGATCGGTCAACCTCGAACACGAAGGTTACCGGCTCAACCTGGCTGTGCAGCAGATGGGCCGCGCGGCGCTGGAACCCGGCAAACAAGTACGGTTCAGAGGGCTGGCCGGCTTTGACTTGCTGGCGCACCCACACCGCGCCGCGTCCGATGACCGGCCCCAGCCGGTCGATCTGCTCCGGCTGGACGAACCACAGGTTCGATTGCGACTGGCCGGCCGCCGCGGCACCGCCTTTGAGTTTGCGTACGTTTTGGAATTCGGAGCGGGCGGCATCGTCGCAGCCGAAAACCACCCGATCGTGCCACCGGCAGAAATCGCCGATGATCTTCAAATAACTCGACCGCGGCCGTATCCCGGCGGTGTTGCCTGCCGAAAAACCTTGGGGAAAGCGCCAGAACATGCCGTGCATGGTCATCAGCAGATCGGGAACCCCGTCGGGCCCGATGTCGCGGATGCGCGGCCATTCGGTGTACCAGCCGTGCGTGCCGTCGTAGGTGTGCGAGGCCTTGGGCAGGCGGAACGAGTACCACTTGCCCCGGTCGCGGAGCATCAATATCAACGAGCGGTCGTCCCAACCGATACTCCAGATGGGATCGGTTTCGGGATTGCTGTTGCCGTAGATGCCGCCCGGCCCAGTCACCTCGCAAAACTGGTTGCGGCGTACGACGGTCCACTGCTTGCCGTCCCACTCGGCCAGGCATCCAGAAGGGGTATCGAGCGGTTTGCGTGCCGCGCCGTATTCCCCATTGTTGGCGTACACGACCACGCCTTGCCCCGTGTACGCCCCTTTGCCGTGATAGCCCGGCAGCAGCGCCCCGGCGTGACCGCCTTTGTCGGCATTGGCGTCGGGAAACAGTACCTTCACCGCCAAGGTGTGTACGTCCACCTCGTAAAAGCCTTCTTCCATGGTAGCGTAGTACACGCGGTTGGCCGGGTCGGTCAGATGGCGCATGGTGGCGGTGTGGCGGCCGGGCATGACCGAGTAAGGAATCGCCCGCACGCGCCGCTGCTGGTCGATCGCGTACGGCCCGATGAACAACTGGTTCGATTCCCGATGGATCATCCGGTTGGCTGGGGTGCCGCCAATGCTTTCCGGCCGGATGGTGACGTTCAGTTCGTCGTCGATTTCGTAGAGTTTGTCGGACGAGCCGCGCGGATAGTGCTGCCCGTAGCTGATGACCCACAATCGTCCTGCCCAGGGCACCACCGCTCCCGTGCCGCACTCCCCGGCGTCGTTGAAAGTGGCCAGATGCGGATAAATGCCAGAAAACCGCAAGCGGTTTGCAAACGCGGCAGGCGAAGACTGCTCGGCGCGAACTGCCGCAAGCACGTCGGGCTTGGCGTGCTGTTGATCCGGCTGTTGTTGGGCAGACCCTGGCGACTTCATGTAAGCCGCTGGCGATCTTAGCTCAGGCACTTCCCACGCTGGCTGAGGTGCTGCCGATTGTGGCTGAGGTGCTGGCGTCTGCCCGGCAGCGTTGGCGCCGGCAAGCAACATCGCGGCAAGGCAACAAACTTGATACATGGTGTAACCTTCTGCTTTCGGCGTAAACGTCGCCGGCGGCTTAATGGGGCCGGCTGCGGCTGTGGGCGCCCGGATTGGGTACAACGGCTCGCGCCCAGACGCCGGCAACCGCAACTGTAATCGCGCACTTGTTGCGCAGCAGTTGTCCAATTGAACAAAATGCTGCCGCCTGCACAGCGGCCCAAACTCGGTTGATATGATAAGCCAACCGCCGGCGCAAGTCCAACACCTGTCACAAACGCTGCCACTCGTCGGCAGTGCCGCCGCGCCGGGCCGGCCGAACGCTTGCCTTTTGCGGCGCAGCGTGGGAAAATCTGCATATCGTCTGCCGTTGACCCCATTGCGGTGGGGTAGCCCGGGGTGTTCGACCGCAGGCGACAGGAGGATCATAATGAAACTGGTACCCATCGGCGACAAGGTAGTGGTCAAACCGCTGGAGTCGGAAACGGTTACTGCCGGCGGGATCGTTCTGCCGGACGTTGCCCAGGATAGACCCCAACAGGGCCGGGTGCTTTCGGTGGGCGACGGTCGGCTGCTGGCCGACGGGACCCGGGCGGCTCACCAAGTCAGTGAGGGCGACAAGGTGCTCTTCGGCCGCTGGGCTGGAACAGAGGTCGTCGTGGATGGCCAGAAACTGCTCATCCTCGACGAAAGCGAGATCATGGCCATCGTCCAGTAGCGGCCCACCACGCAGGAAGTCAAACACGTGCTTGTCGCCGCCGA